>Ga0209689_1001677_pt1 | contig 16589 bp, 15 predicted proteins | sample GraSoiAngelo_149_FD_187119 | JGI IMG/M metagenome (GOLD analysis project Ga0209689, IMG submission 187119) | Grasslands soil microbial communities from the Angelo Coastal Reserve, California, USA - 14_1009_09_30cm (SPAdes) (version 2) | ecosystem: Environmental > Terrestrial > Soil > Grasslands ...
GACGAAACCGAAGGCCCGGTGCGCGCGGTCGGAGAGTCAGCCTGATCCGACTGCTCAGGGGTCCCATCGTGGGGGCGATTGTCATCGCCGGCCTCACATTCGGTGCTGTCCCAGCGAGCGCCTATGGTCCGTACACCAGCGGACAGACGGGTTACGACGTCTCGTATCCACAGTGCCCTGGAGCATCAGCACCACCAGGCACGTTCAACTTTGGGATCGTCGGCGTGACCCACGGCCGTCCGTTCACGAGCAACGCCTGCCTTGGCACGGAGTACAAGGCGGCGGCGCAATTCTCGACGCCATCTCTCTACTTCAACACCGGCTACTCTGGCGCGTACCGCAGGAACATCAGGCCGCAATGCTCGGCCGGGCCAGACCAGGCTTGGGAGATCGGCTGCAGCGAGGCTGACTACGCCGTGAGCCAGGCGAGCGGCCTGAAAGTTGCGATGTGGTGGCTCGACGTCGAGGTTGGCAACAGCTGGTCGACCAGCAGCTCGACCCTGAACCGGCAAACGATCCAGGGGGCCGTGGATCGCCTGTCCAGCGCCGGTTTGGTCGGTGTCTACTCGACGGCGTCGTCCTGGAACACGATCACGGGCGGAAGCTTCAGCCCGAATGGCAGCTCGGCCGACTGGGTTGCCGGCGGATCGTGCAGCACGTCGTTCGACGGCAAGCCGGTTTGGCTCAGTCAGTTCACGAGCAGCGGCTTCGACAACGACACCGCTTGCTAGGCGATACGTCCTGACCCGTGGGCGAGCTCCGCGGCAAGATCGTTCTTCTGACAGGCGCGTCAACGGGCCTCGGCCCGCACATCGCTCGCCGTTTGCACCAGGCCGGCGCGAAGTTCGTCTTGTCGGCTCGCAACGAGGCGTCGCTGAACAAACTCGCGGATGAGCTGGGCGGTGCGAAAGTCATCGTCGCGGACCTCTCGCGAGACGGTGAGCCGGAGAGACTTGCTGCTGAAGCCGGCTCTGTCGATGTGCTTGTCTCCAACGCCGGAATTCCGGCCACGGGACGCCTGGAGACGTTTAAGCAGGAAGAGATCGACCGCGCGATAGCAGTCAACCTCCGCGCCGGAATCGTGCTCGCGAAATTGCTGGCGCCCGGCATGGTCGAGCGCGGGTCTGGCCATCTCGTCTTCATGTCCTCGATTGCGGGCAAGATCCCCTCGGGCGGCGAGACGATCTACAACGCAACCAAGTTCGGCATACGCGGATTTGGCCTAGCGCTTCGCGAAGAGCTTTGGGGGACGGGGGTCGGAGTCTCTGTGATCAGCCCGACGTTCGTGAGCGAGGCCGGGATGTGGGCGGTGACCGGTCTGAAGCCCAATCCGATCGCCGGCGAGGTCACGCCGACGCAGGTCGCGGACGCCGTTTGGACCGCGATCACGAAGAACCGGCGTGAGATGGACGTCGTGCCGATCCAGCTGCGGACAGTCCTCAAGCTGCAGGCTTTGACACCGGGTGTGTTCGCGACGACAGCAAGATGGATGGGCGCCACGCGTCCGAATGAGGACCTCGACGAGCGCCAGCGCGACAAACGGTAGAATTTCGAAAACCATGAGCCGCGCGGAGAATCTGGGGATCGTATCTGTACCCTCGCCGGCTCAGTCGCGCTAACCGCGACCATCGCGCCGGCGACACATCGCCACTCCTATGAATGAAGCACGCCCAATGACAAGCGAGATGCCCAAAGCGTTCGATCCACTGGCTGTCGAGGCCGGCTGGTACGCGCGCTGGGAGGCGGACGCATTGTTCGTGGCGGACCCGAACAGCGATAAGCCGAAATTCACGATGTGCTTTCCGCCGCCCAACATCACGGGCGAGCTCCACATGGGCCACGCGCTGCAGACCGCGATCTACGACCTGATCGCGCGCTTCCGGCGCATGAACGGGCAGGAGGTGCTGTTCCTACCCGGCTACGACCACGCCGCGATCGCGACCCAGAACGTGATCGAGAAGCAGCTCGCCCGCGAGGGGACGACCAAAGAGGAGCTGGGCCGCGAGCGCTTTGCGGCCCGCGTCGAGGCCTGGTACGAGCAGGTGGGTGCCACGATCATCAACCAGCTTCGCCTGCTCGGAGCGTCGATGGACTGGAGCCGGCTGCGGTTCACGATGGACTCGAGATACGTCCGCTCTGTGATGACGGCCTTCGTCGCTTTTTACGATCGCGGCTGGATTTACCGAGCGCCGCGCATCGTGAACTGGTGCCCGCACGACCGCTCCGCGATCTCGGACCTCGAGATCGAATGGGAAGAGCATCAAGACACCCTCTACTTCATCCGCTACCCGGTGGAGGGTGGCGGCGAGGTGGTGATTGCGACGGTGCGCCCCGAAACCATGCTTGCCGACACCGGGGTGGCCGTCAACCCGGACGACGACCGATACCGGCACCTGGTGGGCAAGACCGCGGTGCTGCCGCTCGTCGGCCGCAAGCTGCCGATCGTCGCCGACGATGCGGTGGAGAAAGACTTCGGCACGGGTGCGCTCAAAGTCACGCCCGGCCACGACCCGATGGACTACGAGATCGGCCAGCGTCACGGGCTGGAGATCATCAACGGGATGCACGAGGACGGCAGCATGCAGGTGCCTGGGCTGCCATACGACGGGCTGCCCGCGCTCGAGGCGCGGAAGCGAGTCGTCGATGACCTGAAGGCGCAGGGGCTCCTCGTCAAGGAAGAGCCCTATACCCACGAGGTCGGTCACTGCGACCGCTGCCACACGGTCATCGAGCCGCTGATCAGCGAGCAATGGTGGCTGCAGATGGACGAGATGCGCGACCAGGCGCTCGCGGCTTCGGATGCGGGCAAGGTTCGATGGCACCCGGAGCGCTATGAGCGAACCTACCTGGACTGGCTGCGCGGGCTGCGCGACTGGAACATCGGCCGTCAGCTGTGGCTCGGGCACCGCGTGCCTGTCTACCACTGCGACAACGGCCATGTGGTCGTGTCCGTGGATCCTCCGGGCGAATGCCCCGAATGCGGAAGCAAGAACCTGACCCAGGACCCGGACGTCCTCGACACGTGGTTCTCGTCGGCTCTCTGGCCCTTTGCCACCCTCGGCTGGCCGGATGAGACCGAAGACCTCGAGGCGTTCTATCCCACGGACGTCAACTGCACCGCGCGAGAGATCATCAACCTCTGGGTCAGCCGGATGATCATGACCGGCCTCGAGTTCATGGGCGAGGTGCCGTTTGCGGACGTCGTCATCCACTGCCAGGTCCAGGCGGCGGATGGGAGCCGGATGTCGAAGTCCCTGGGTACCGGCGTCGACCCGCGCGACCTGATCACGAAGTACGGCACCGATGCGCTCCGCGCCTGGGCCGCATCAGTCGCGATGTCGAGCCAGGACGTCCGATTCGATGAGACACGCGTCGAGGGCTACCGGCGCTTCTGCAACAAGCTGTGGAACGCGACGCGACTGGTCCTGAGCTCGCCCGGCACGCCGCCGGCCGAATCGCCGGGCACGCTGGAGGCCCGCGAGCACCTGGAAGATCGCTGGATCCTGTCGCGGCTCTCCGTCGCGAGACGTGATGTGACCGCCGGGATCGAGGGGTTCACGTTTCAGGATTCGATCAACGCGGCGTACGGCTTCGCGTGGAACGAGTTCTGCGACTGGTATCTGGAGTCGATCAAAGAGCGTTTGCGCGCCGGTGACGCCGCCGCGCAGGACGTCGCGTACTTCTGCCTCGACAATCTCCTGCGTCTCCTGCATCCGTTCATGCCGTTCGTCACCGAAGAGCTGTGGTCGCGCCTGCCGGGAGATCGCGATTACGTGATGCGAGCCGACTGGCCGGAATTGCTCGACCGGTTCGTCGACCCCGGGGCGGAGGAACAGTTCCAGCAGGTCACGGCGATCGTGGAAGAGGTCCGCGGTCACCGGCAGGCGGCGGGGGCTCCGCCGCGAGGCGGGCATCTTCACCTCGAGGGCATCAGCGGTCCGGTGGCGGGCCTTGCGGCTCGCCTCGGGCAGGTCGAGCTGGTGCAGGAGATGGAGGGTGGTGTGCCACTCGCGATCGCGCCCGGCCGCGTCAGCTTCCCGGCCGGATCCGGCGACGCGCGGCGACAGAAGGAAAGGCAGCGGCTCGAGGAGGACCTGGCCAAGATGGAGGCCAAGCTCGCGAATCCCGACTTCCAGGCCAAGGCTCCTCCGGAGGTCGTGGCGAACCTGAACGAGCGTGCAGACGCGACGCGAGAGGCGGTCCGGAGGCTGACCACCGGAGAATAGACGGCTAATGCCGTCAGCCGCGGTCCTCGGACCGGTGGTCATACCGCTTGTCGCCGCCGTCGGCATCGCGGCTTTCGGGCTCGCGCGCATTGACCTCGGGCGGATGGCTGCCGCGGCAGGCGCCTGGGGTTCGGTGGTCGCGCTCTTCGCGGTCTGGCTGCCCGTGCGCTCGTCGCTCGAGCTGACGCTCGGCCAGCTTGGATTCGGCTCCGCGTTCGACCTGCGGATCGACGGCGTCACCTTTGCCTTCGGCCTGATTGTCGCCGCGCCCGCCGCGGTTCTTCTCACGCTTCAGCCACGCGCATGGCCCGAGGCAGCGTTGTCCATGCTCGCGTTGACTGCGGCGATGGCCTCACTCGAGGCGGGTGGTGTGGTCCTGACGGCCATCGCGGGTGGCACCGCGGCCACGCTGGCCATCATCTTGCTCGACACGGAGGAGCCCCGCGCCACGCGGCCGAGCTGGGCACTCCTGCTTTCCGGTTGGCTCGGCCTCACGTGGGTGGGCGTGATCTTGCAGATAGGCGGCGGGACCGCCGTCTACACGGCTGTGCCCGTGGGGGCGGTCACGGGGCCTGTTTTCGTGGTCCTCGCGGTGTCGGCCGTGATCGCCACGTCTCTATTCCCCTGGCGCACGTGGCTCTCGCGGTTGTGGGCGCGTACCTCGCTCCGGGCGGCGGCCATCACCATCGCGACCCTTTATCCTCTCGGTTTCTACCTGCTCGTTCGCGCGTACGAGCTCGGCGATGGACGCTACCCGCATCCGCTGTTCAACGTCGTCCTCGCTTCGATCGGCATCGCAGCTGCATTTGGGGCCGCCGCGCGCGCGCAAGCAGCGATCACTCGTCGAGAGTTTTTTGGCGAGGTCATCCCCGGCTTCGGCGGATTCGCGCTCATCGCGATCGCGCTCGGCACTCCGCTGGGCCTGGTCGCCGGACTCATCATGCTGGCCACGGCTTCCGCGATGGTCGCGTGCATGGCGTTGTTGCCCGACCGCGCAGGACTCGCGCCGCTCGTGACCATCGCGGCCGCCGTCGGGCTCCCGCCCGGACTAGCGTTCGGGGCCCGCGTCATCGGCATCGAGGCGACATTCGAGGCGGGCGACTTCCTCGGCCTGATCGGCGTGGCCGGCGCCGCGGCGTGGGTGACCTGGATGGTGGCCGGAGCGCGAGCCATCGGCCTGCCCGGAGGTCGCGGCCGTCCCACCGCGGAGACGTTTGCCGGTGTGTCCATGCTGATCGCCGGGCTGACGCTGGTCGCCGGTCCCGCCCTCGCCGCGACCCAGTTCGGTCTCGCGAATCCAGTGGCCGCCGAGGTGATGCCGTCCTCGGCCGGATCGTTGGCCGGAGGACTGATCTCGGTGGTCACGGTCTCCAGCGTCATGCCGGTGGTCACGCTGTTCGTGCCGCTGTTGCTGATCGGCGTCGCGATTTACTCACTGACTGACATGGCGGCGATTCGGACCCAAGCGCGGACCGCGCTCTTCAAGGTCCCGGCCGCCGCCGCCCTGGAGCGGGCACGTGCCGTGATCCGCGCGGCGAGAGTGCCCGAGCAGTACCGCTCGATCCTGGACCTGAAGGAGCTGGAAGCCGCCGCCGCCCGAAGCAATCCCATCCTGTGGCTCGCGGCGCTGGTCGCCCTCGGTTTCGCCGTGACGCGTTAGGTGTTCGAAGCGGGGGCGGCGTTGGTCGCCTGGCTGGGCATGTCACTCATCGTCCTCGCCGACGGTCGACGAAGCCTCGCCCTTGGAGCGGCGCTCGCCACAACGGGTGTCGCGCTCGTCGTTTTCCAGGGTGCGGGCTTGATTGACGCCGGCGCGCTCGCCCTGGGCGGTGCCGTCATGGTGGTGCGCAGGCTCACCGACGGTCCGGTCGGTTGGCAGCTCATGCCGCCGGGTTCGACGCCTCGACTCGTGCTCTGCATCGCGGCCGGCCTGCTCGCGCTCTGGATCGCGTTTTCGGTGACGACCGGAGCGGGGGCGGCGCTGCGGTTTGCGGTGATGACAGTGGTGGGCCTGGGCGGCGCGAGGGTTCTTTCCAGTGACGAGCGCTCCGTCCTTCTGACCTCTGTGGGACTGCTTGCGCTCGCAATCGCTGCCATGGCCGGCATGGGCGATGCGTCGCAGGGCGCGTGGCCGTATGTCGCTGCGGCGCTGGTCGCCGCGGGCGCCGGATGGCTTCCGGTGAGGGCGCCGAATGCTGCCTGAATCGGCCGAGCTCGTCTTCTTCGCCGCGTTCGCCCTTGCGTTCGCATTTGTCTTTGCGCCTGCGGCCGCACCACGGCGCTCACTTCTGTGGCGGGGTGGTGCGGGGCTCGCGGGCACCATCGCGATCGTCGCGGTCCCGACCTTCGAGCTCGTGCTGCTGACCCTGCTGACACTTGGCGTGCTGAACGCCGCGGCGGACGGCAAGCAGCCGTTTGCCCTTCGTCTCAGGGCGCCTGTCCTCGCGGTGGCGGTATTCGCGCTGGGGCTGGTCCTGGCGCGGGCCGCGGGACCTGAGGTGCTCGACCGCTTTGCCGCCGTGGGACTCGTCGCCGGCCTCGCCGCGGGAATCGGCCTGCTGCCCTACCTCCATCCGTTCGACCCTGACGATGCGGTCACCGGATCGCCCATCGCGTGGATGGCATTCATCGGCCCGGCCCTGGCGGTGGTGGTGGCCGGCACGCGGGGCCTCGTCCCCGCGGAGGCCGGTGGCGTGTTTGGGGCGATGCTCATCGGCGTCGGCCTGCTCAACGTGGCGTGGGGAGGTGTCGCCGCGTGGCTGACCGAGAGCACCGTCGCCGCCTGGCGCTACTCGTTCATCGCCGACTGGGGCCTTGCGTTGTGCGGCTTCGGCCTCATGGTCGTCGATGGGCGCCGCGCCGCCCTGCTCGTCCTGTTCAGCATCGTTCTCTGCCGCCTACCCCTCTACCTGGCGTCCCCGCAGTCGCAGCGCGCCAGGACCGTGACGGAGCGACCGGTCAACCTCGTCGTCGCGGCCGCGCTGGCGGGGTCGGCGCCCTTTGCCGGGTTCGCCGCCCGCGTGCTGCTCCTCCGCGGCGCGACCCAGCTGTTCTGGCCGCTGGGCCTCGTGCTTGCGCTGGGGATGCTGCTGTGGCTGCCCGGATCGTTGAGGCTTGGTCGCAGCCTTGGTGTGCCGCGCGGCCGCCAGGCGCTTGGCGTGGCGCTGGTCCTGGCGCTCAACGTCGCGGTCGGGCTTTACCCCCTGCCGCTCCTCGAGGCCGCCAGGCTGTGATCCAGATCCTGGCCGGTATCGCGACCCATTCCGTGGCGCTTCTCCTTTATCCGGGCCTGGCGGCGATGATCGCGTTCGGGATCCTGGTCGAGCTCGCCTGGATGCGGCTGAGCAGGCGCGAGTCAGAGTGGCCTGAGCTTCCCAGGCGCCGCCCAAGTCCGGTGCTGGGCACGATCGCCCTGTGCGCGCTCCTGGCGTCGGTCCAGCTCGCCGCACCGTTCAACCCCGTCCCCGGCGAGGAGCGCAGCATCGTGCTCGCCTCGGTCGGGCTCGCCTTCACCGTGTGGGCCGAGCTCGCCCTCACCGTGGAGTTCGTGGCCGAACCCGGCCTCCTCCTGGTGATCCAGCTCTGCTGGCTCCTCGCCGTCCTCGGGCCGGCCGTCCAACCCGAAAGCCTGCGCCCGCAGGTGCTCGGCAACGTCTTGGTGCCGGGCCTCCTCCCCGTCAAAGTCGCGTGCGCCTTCCTTTACCTCTTGTGTCTTCCCGCGCTCTTGCGACTGTGGCCGCTGGCGCCACCGACTGAACGGCGGGGAAGGCAAAGGTTGGACGGGCGCCGCATCCTCACATGGTTTCCATACTGCGGGCTGTTCACCACGCTTTTCGTTCCGCCTTCGGCGGACGATGCTGCAGGAGCCGTTCGCTTTTTCGCTCTGACGTTCCTCGTTGCGGCCGTTGTGATCGTGGCCGGCATCGTCGTGCAGAGGCGCGGTGCGGCCGTCGTGCGCGGCACCTACACGAGGGCGGTGACGCCATTTGCGGCGCTCGTACTGGCGATCGTCGTGGTGACCTCGATCTTGATGCGCTAGTCAACTCGGATCGTATTTCGGGTCCCCGGATGTATGATCCGCGAGACCCGACCGAAAATTTGATCAACGTTTTCTCTACGTCTTGAACCTGTTGACGTCCGTGTTGGGGATCTGGTCGGCCGATGTCGGCATCGACCTCGGAACCGCCAACACGCTGGTCCACGTCCGCGGGCGTGGCATCGTCGTCAACGAACCGTCGGTGGTCGCCGTCAGCAAGCGCACCGGGCACGTGCTCGCGGTCGGCACTGAGGCTCGGCGGATGCTGGGACGAACGCCCGCCGACATCGTGGCCATGCGTCCCCTCCGCAGCGGCGTGATCGCCGACTTCGAGCACACCGAGCAGATGATTCGCCACTTCATCGCGCGCGCTCACAACCGCGCGTGGCACGTGACTCATCCCCGGGTCGTGCTTGGCGTGCCATCGGGCGTGACGGAGGTCGAAAAGCGCGCGGTGATCGACGCCGCGACGATGGCCGGTGCCCGCGAGGCGCATCTCATGGAAGAGCCGATGGCGGCCGCGATCGGCGCGGGGCTGCCGATCCAGGCCGCCGGCGGCTCCATGATCGTCGACATCGGCGGTGGCACGACGGAGGTCGCCGTGATCTCGCTCGGCGGTGTGGTCGCGGCGACCTGCGTGCGCGTCGGGGGCGATGAGATGGACGACGCGATCGTTCAGTACGTCCGGCGAACCATGGGCCTGCTCATCGGCGAGCGGACCGCGGAGGACATCAAGATCGCGATGGGCTCGGCGTTCCCGACGCCCGATGAGCGCTCGTTCCTGGTCCGCGGGCGCGACCTGATCACGGGGCTCCCCAAGACCGTCGAAATGACGAACGCGCACGTGCGCGAAGCGCTGTCGGGCGTCCTGATCGACATCGTGCGCGCGGTGAAGTCCACGCTGGATGCGACGCCTCCAGAGCTGGTCGAGGACATCATGGAGCGCGGGATCGTGGTGTGCGGAGGCGGCGCGCTGCTTGCCGGCCTCGACCAGCTTTTCGCGCACGAGACGCTCATGCCCGTGCGCATCGCCGACGATCCGCTGACGTGCGTGGTGCGCGGGACCGGCATCGTCCTGGAAGAGATCGAGACCATGGATCGGGTCCTGCTGCGGACTCGCCGCGCCAGGGCCCTCCGTTACTGAGCTGTCGTGTACGGAGCGAGGGCCCAGTCGCGCTCGACGGGACTCTTCCTCTTTCTGTGCGCCGCGATGTTGCTGCTCGCGATGGCGAGCCAGCAGCCATGGGCGGCCGGCGCCAGGGGTGCGGCCAAAAGCGCGCTGGCACCGGTGGAAGGCGCGATGACATCGCTTGCCGCGCAGGTCGATCGCCTGACGTCGGTCTTCGGAGACGTCTCGAGCCTTCGCGCCGAGAACCAACGGCTGCGCGCCGCCGACGAGCAGCTGCGCCGGCAGATCGTGGAGCTCAACGCGGCGGCCAAGGAAAACGCGTCGCTCCGGCAGGCGCTCAACTTCCAGAAGGCCTCGGGACACCGCCTGGTGGCCGCGCAGATCATCGGTCGCGGCCCCGACAGCTTCAGCCGCACGATGCAGATCGATCGGGGTACCGCGGACGGCGTCCAGCCGGGCATGGTCGTGGCGACGGGCGCCGGCCTGCTGGGCCGTGTGCGCGAGGCGGGCCCGCACGCCGCCATCGTCCAGACGCTGGGTGACCCCCAGAGCAGGGTCAACGTCTACCTCTCGAAGTCAAATCTCCAGGGGACCGTGTCGGGTGGACCGGCGTCGCTCGCCATGGAGATCCAGCACGCGTTGGGGGTCACCGCATCGAATGGCGAGTGGGCGCTGACCAGCGGAGTCGGAGGGGGTTATCCGCGGGGGCTTGTGGTGGGTGAGATCGCCAGCGTCACCCATCGCGAGTCGTCGACCTCTGACGAGGCGCAGATCGCGTGGGTCAACGATCCCGCGAACCTCACCTTCGTGCTCGTGATCACGGACTTCTTGCCTTCATGAGGCGCGCATTCGGTGCGATGCTTCTGGTCGCCGCAGCGCTTGCGCAGGTGACCTGGGCGCCGAGGTTGGAGGTCGGCGGCGCCTTCCCCAACCTTGTCTTGCTCGCCGTCGTCGCGGTGACCTGGACCCTCGGCGCGCGGTCGGGGTTGGTCTGGGCCTGCGTCGGTGGCGTGCTGCTCGACCTGACGGCGCCCGGCCCCATCGGGCCGCACGCGCTCGCCCTTCTCCCAGGCGTGTATGTCATCAGCTTCTGGATTCGCAACCTCGAGCACCCCAACGCGCTCCATGTCGCACTGAGCGCCGCACTGACGACGGCCCTGTATTCTGCCTCGCTCGTCCTCACCGACAACCTCGTCGGCATGCCCGTGCCGTCCTTCGGCGTGGCCGCGCAGCTGGCGTTCGCCGCCGCCGTCTACAACGCGCTCTTGATGCCGATCGCGATCGAGCTCGTGCGCAGGTTGCAGACGTTGGTGCGCCTGGGACCGCAACCCACGTGAGCGAACTTCCTCTTCAGCTCGGCGGCGTGGCTCCGCAGCCGCGCTGGTCCCTGCGTCTGACGGCCGCGGCCACACTGGCCGTGCTCGTCATCGGGCTGCTCGCCGTCAAGCTTGCGCAGCTGCAGGTCACTGACGGTTCGCGACTGGCGGCCATGGCCCAGGCCAACACGATCCGACATCTCGTGCTCGAGGCGGACCGCGGCATCATCTACGACCGCCACGGCGCACCGCTGGTCGAGAACAGCCCGGTGTGGAGCCTGGTCGTCGTGCCCGCGGGCTTGCCGCCGGCGGCGCGGGATCGCGCGGAGGAGCTGGTCCTGCTCGCGCGCCTGACGGGAGTGGCGGAGGAAAAGCTCGCGGCCCAACTTCTCAACGCCGACCCGTTCGCGCCGGCCACCGTGAAAGCCAACCTGTCGCAGGCGGACGAGCTCGCGATCAACGAAAGGCTGCCCGAGCTCCCCGGCGCATCCATCGCCCAGCGCTCCATCCGCCGCTACGGCGAGCCGATGGTCTTCGGCCACGTGCTCGGTTACGTCGGCCCCATCGATTCATCGCATGTGAAGAGCTTGCGCGCGGCCGGCTATCAGCCGGACGAGATGGTCGGCAAGGTTGGCGTGGAGGCCGGCCTGGAAGAGCTCCTTCGCGGGACGGACGGTTGGGCCGATGTGGAGGTGGACGCGCGCGGTCAGGTCAAGAGAGTGCTGGAGACGCAGGCCGCGGTCCCTGGACACGCGGTGTACCTCAGCCTGGATGCGGCTCTCCAGCGCGCGACCGCGGCGTCGCTCGCCGCGGGTCTCGCCCGCGACCACAAGACCGCGGGCGCTTCGGTGGTCATCGACCCCCGCACGGGGGAGGTGCTGGCGATGATCAGCCTGCCCGCCTACGACACCAACCTGTTCACGAGGGGCATCTCGCAGGCTGACTTCAGCCGGCTGCTGAACGACCCCGACAAGCCGCTGCTGAACCGCGCGATCGCCGGCCAGTACGCGCCGGGGTCGACCTTCAAGATGGTGACCGCGACGGCGGGTCTGCAGGAGGGAAAGATCACCGCCGAGACGCTGCTCGCCTGCCCGCCGTACATCAACGTCAACGGTTGGATCTATCACAACTGGGCGAGCTACAGCCTCGGGCGCATGAACGTTGCGCGCGCGCTGGCGACCTCGTGCGACACGTTCTTCTATCAGGTCGCGTCGATGGTCGGCGACGTCACGCTCGCCCGCTATGCACGGGCTTACGGGTTCGGCACGGCCAAGGCGATCGAGATGCCGGGTGTGACGGCGGGTCTGGTCCCGGACCGCATCTGGAAGCAGCTGCAATGCGGGGTCCCGGACCTCAACTCGGACGAATGCCGTTGGAGCGAGGGCGACACCATCACGTTCGGCATCGGCCAGTCTTACCTGCTCACGACACCGCTCAACCAGGCGGTGTACGTCGCCACGCTCGCGAACGGCGGGCACCTGCTTCGCCCGACGCTGGTGCACGAGGTCCGCGATGCATCGGGCCGCGTCGTCCAGACACAGAAGGCAGAGGTGACCTCCGACGTGCCTGCCTCGGCGGGCAACATCCAGTCGGTGCGTGAGGGCATGCGCCAGGAGATCAACCCGCCGTACCACATGAACTTCTGGTTCCGCGCCTCGGGCGTGCCGGCGGACGGGGGAGGCAAGACCGGCACCGCGCAGTGGGGCGGGAGCGGCCTCGACCTTCCGACGCACGCGTGGTTTGTCTTCTTTGCGCCCTACGCTCAGCCGGAGATCGCTCTTTCGGTTTTCGTCGAGCGGGGCGAGCTGTCGGAAGTGCAAGCGGCGCCGATCGGCGTCGACATCACCAAGTTCTACCGCGACAACCTGAGCTCGATCCGAAGGCAGTGATCCGCCGCCTCGACCGCCTCCAGGTGGTGCTGGCGGCGATGCTCGCTTCGCTGGGTGTGATGACAGTCTTCAGCGCGCGCGCCGACTGGCAGCGGCAGGTCGTGTGGGTGATTGCGGGCGCGGCGATTTACGTCGCCGCCACGACCTTCGATTACCGCCGGCTGCGCACGGTTGCGCCCGCGCTGTACGGCGGGATGATGCTGATGCTCGTCGGCGTGCACCTGGTCGGTCACACCGCGCTGGGGGCGCGGCGATGGCTCGCCGTGGCCGGGTTTCCGCTCGAGCCGTCGGAGCTGTCGAAGCTGGTCCTCGTCGTCGTGTTGGGCGCTTATCTCGCGCGCACCGATCGGATCGGATGGCGTGCGTTCGCCGGGGCCCTGGGTCTCGCCGCGGCTCCCGCGTGCCTCGTGGTGACCCAGCCTGACCTTGGCACCACGCTCGTCCTGGCGGCCGTGACGTTCGGCATGCTGTTCCTCGGCGGCGCGCGACCCGTTCAGCTCGGGTCCGTCCTCACCGCGGCGGTGGTGATGGTCCCGTCGCTGCCGAACCTCCTACGTGGTTACCAGCAACGGCGGCTCGAGGTCTTCCTCAACCCCAGCCTGGACCCGCTCGGCGCCGGGTACAACCTGATCCAGGCGCGGATCGCGGTCGGATCAGGAGGGATGTTCGGCCGCGGCTGGCTGCATGGGATGCAGGGTCAGCTCGGCTTCATTCCGGAACGAGCGACCGACTTCGTTTTCGCGACGTTCGCCGAGGAGTTCGGCCTGCTCGGCAGCCTCGTCCTCCTGACACTTTTCGGGACTCTGCTGATTCGTGTTCTGCGCTCGGCCGGCGTCGCTTCGGACCGCTTCGGCGAGCTGCTGGCCGGCGGCGTGTTCGCGATGATCCTGGTCCAGTTGCTCGAGAACGTCGGGATGAACATCGGCCTGCTGCCGATCGCCGGCATCCCGCTGCCGCTGATCTCGTACGGCGGCTCGGCCACGATCACGACGCTGGCTGGGCTGGGAATCGTCCAGTCCGTTACTGTCCGACGACGCAGGGTTGTCCACGAAGAGCCCCTCCCCATAAATGGGCAGGAGTCTTTGCTTGGTACAATCACTCGCCGTGCCCAAGCCTGATAGTTCGCTGTCGGCCGTCATCGTCAGCGGCGGCAAGCAGTACCGCGTGGCGCCCGGAGACCGCATCCTGGTCGACCGGCTCGCCGCGGAGCCGGGTTCCTCGGTCAAGCTTGGCCGCGTGCTGCTGTTCAATCATGGCGACGAGCTCAAGGTGGGCAGCCCGGCAGTGGAAGGACTCGACGTCGACGCCAAGGTGATCGGGCACCCTCGCGGACCGCGCACCGAGAGCATTCGCTACAAGTCCAAAAAGCGCGTGCGCGTGCATCACGGTGGGCGGTCGCACCTGACCGCGCTCGAGATCATCGCCGTCGGCGGCATCGGCATCGAGACCGAAGTCAAGGAAGAGGAAGCTTCAAAGACCAAAACCAAAGCTCGCACCAAGGCCGCGCCGAAGAAGAAGGCAGCCGCGCCGAAGGCTGAGGCTGTCGAAGACAAGGCCGAGCCGAAGAAGGCTACGCGCGGCCGGACGACCAAGAAGGGGTCGGAGTAGTTGGCACACAAGAAAGGCGGTGGCTCGTCCCGCAACGGCCGCGACTCGAACCCGCAGATGCTCGGGGTCAAGATCTACGGCGGACAGCTTGTCCCCGCCGGCGCCATCCTGGTGCGCCAGCGCGGGACCAAGATCGCGCCGGGAGCAGGCGTTGGCGTGGGGCGCGATGACACGCTCTTTGCGCTCGTCGGTGGCCACGTCAAATACGAGCGGGTGGGCAAAGACCGCCGTCGCGTCACCATCCAGCAGAACGCCGAAAAGAGCTGACGGCAGGCATTTCGTCGACTCCGCCCGGATCGCCGTGCGCGGCGGTCATGGCGGCAAAGGCTCGGCTTCGTTCCGCCGTGAGCCATACACCCCGCGAGGCGGCCCCGACGGCGGGGACGGCGGTCGTGGCGGATCGGTAGTCCTCGAAGCCACCAACGACGTCAGCGACCTTTCCCTGTACACACAGCGGAGGCGATGGAACGCTGAGCCTGGCGCTGACGGCGCCGGCGGGCGCAAGACCGGCCGCAGCTCGTCCGACCTCGTCCTCAAAGTGCCCGTCGGCACGATCGCGCTCGACTCCGAGGGGTCGCTGATCGCCGACCTCGATCGCCCCGGCGCGCGTGTGGTGGCTGCACGTGGCGGCGCCGGCGGACGAGGCAACGTCCACTTCAAGAGCTCGACGCGCCACGCTCCCGACTACGCGGAGCCAGGGCTCAAAGGTGAGGAGCTGGAGATTCTCCTCGACCTCAAGCTGATCGCCGACGTGGGCCTGGTCGGGCCGCCTAACGCCGGCAAGTCGTCGGTGCTGCGGGCGCTGACCGCGGCCCATCCGAAGGTCGCCGACTATCCGTTCACGACGCTGGACCCCGAGCTGGGCGTTGCCGAAAGCGACGCCGGACGCGTCGTGCTTGCGGACATCCCGGGACTCATCGAGGGTGCCGCGCAGGGCGCGGGGCTGGGGCAGCGATTCCTCCGCCATGTCGAGCGGACCAAGGCGCTGGTCTACGTGCTGGATGGATCGTCGTCGGATCCATGGCAAGACCTCGCGACCGTCCGGCAGGAGGTCGCGCAGTTCTCAGCCGGGCTCGCGAATCGCCCGCATATCGTCGCCGTGAACAAGGTCGACCTGGAACCTGCGCGCCGGCTGCGTGCGCGCTCGCGACGTGCAGGCGTGTACTTCGTCTCGGCCCTCACCGGGGAAGGCCTGCCGCGCCTGATGGACGCGATCGCAGAAGTTGTTGCTGCGGCGCCTGAACCCCCCGTGCCCGCGCCGGCGAAAGTGACCAGGCTGCCGGTGCGGCGTGCCGACGAGCTGGTCGTGGAGCGAAAGCCATCGGGCTTTGTCGTTCGCGGCGAACGCGTGGAACGCCTGGTCGAGCGGACCAACCTCGATTCGGAGGGGGGACTCGCGCGGTTCCAAGCCGAGCTGGACCGGTTGGGCGTCAACACCGCGCTGGAAGCCGCGGGCGTGGAGCCCGGCGACACCGTCAGCATCGCGGGGGTGGAGTTCGAGTACCAGCCGTGAGGATCGGCATCCTCGGCGGCACATTCGACCCCATCCACGCAGGTCACCTGGCGGCGGCGCGCGCCGCGATCGACTGCGCCGGCCTCGAGCGTGTGCTGCTGATCCCGACCGGACAGCCTCCGCATCGAAGCGGCACCGTGGCCGATGCCGAGCAGCGCGTGGAGATGTGCAGGCTCGCGATCGGCGAGGACAACGCTCTGGAGGTTTCTGACTTGGAGGTCCGCCGCGGTGGCGTCTCGTACACGGCCGAGACGCTCCATGATCTAAGGCGGATTTATCCGCAAGACGATCTGTTCTTGATCCTGGGCTGGGACGCAGCGAGGTTGTTCGCGACCTGGCGCAAGCCTGAGGAGATCCGCCGTCTCGCCCAGGTGGTGGTGGTCAGCCGGCCGGGCAGCGGCGCTCCGGACGCCGCGGCGTTGCAAGCCGCGGGCCTCGATCCGGGTGGGACGGTCTTGTGCCTGCGCCCCACGCCGGACATCTCAGGCAGCGCGCTGCGGCGAGCCATCGCGCGGGGAGAACCGGTGGGCGAGAGGTTGCCCGCGGCGGTCGAGGAGTACATCGCCAAACACGATCTCTACAGGGATAATCGAAGTGTTGGCTGAACGGACCAGGCGACTCACGCCACTGCAGCTGGCCCGCCTGCTGCGCGGCGCCGCAGCCGAGAAGAAAGCCTGGGACCCGGTGGTGATCGACGTCCGCGACCAGACTTCCGTCGCCGACTATTTCGTGATTTGCGAGGGCGAGACGGACCGCCAGGTACGCGCCATCGCGGACGGAATGGTCGAAGCCGCGAAGGCCAAAGACCGCAAACCGCTCGCGGTGGACGGGTACGCCGACGCGGGCTGGATCCTGCTGGACTTCGATTCGGT
>Ga0209689_1001678_pt1 | contig 16582 bp, 20 predicted proteins | sample GraSoiAngelo_149_FD_187119 | JGI IMG/M metagenome (GOLD analysis project Ga0209689, IMG submission 187119) | Grasslands soil microbial communities from the Angelo Coastal Reserve, California, USA - 14_1009_09_30cm (SPAdes) (version 2) | ecosystem: Environmental > Terrestrial > Soil > Grasslands ...
GACTTGCGCGTAAGTACCTGAGACACAGGTAGATCGAGCCTGCGATCATCGGCAGCAGCAGGACCGATCCGAACAGTCCCCACCAGAAGCCGGCACTCATGCCCAGCCCGCCCAACAGCACGATCGCGAGGGCGATTCCGCCGGCGCCCAGCAGGATGTCGTTCCGCGATCGCGGCCTGGGAACGCGCGGCGACGCGGACGATGACGTGACCGCGGTGTCGTTGCGTGTCCGCGACCTCCTTCTCGCGGCGAGACCGTAGAGCAACAGGCTCACACCCGCCAGCCCCCCGAGGAGGGTGACCACCTCCGCCAGCAAGCCTGCCCTGGTGTCGGAGACGCGCGTGAAGGCCGCGACGGCCACGCCGATCAGAACCACACCGACCACGAGGGCGGGCCAGCGCACTCAGCGGCGACCGGAGAGGAGGTCGTGTCGCAGCCGCCGCATGCCGCGGAGCCAGCGGTCGTAGTCGTCCGCCTTACGGCGGAAGTACTCGGCGACCTCCGGGTGGGGCAGGATGAGGAAACGCTCGTCGGCGATGCCTTTGGCCACCGCCTCGGCAACCGCCTCAGGCTCCAGCGCGCCCGCGGTCAGGAAATCGGTCTTCAGCTGCCTCTTTTCCGCCTCGAGCATGTCCGTCTTCACACCCTGGGGACACAGGCAGGAGACGCGAATGCCGTCGTCTCCGTGCGCGATCGCCAGCCATTCGAAGAATGAGAGGGCGGCAGACTTCGTCACTCCGTAAGGTGCTGCGAACATATGGTTCAGCAGTCCAGCCGCGGACACAGTTCCGACGAGGTAGCCCTCTTTGCGTGCCAGCATGCTGGGCATCACGTGGCGCGCGACGAAGACATGGGCCATCACATTGACCTCCCAGATGCGCTGCCAGTCGTCGTTCTCAGCCTCTGGGCCGCCGCCCACAGCGATGCCCGCGTTCGAGCAGAAGATGTCGATGCGACCGTGCGTCTCGTCGACCTGTTGGACCAATCGCACGATGTCAGCCTCGCGCGAGACGTCGCATTGGACCGAGGTCGCACCGATTTCCTCGGCCAGCGCCCGTGCGCCATCACCGTCGATGTCCACCACGACGACGGCCTCTGGACGGTCCGCGGCGAATCGCCTGGCGAGTGCCCGACCGATGCCGCGAGCGGCCCCGGTCACGACGATGACCTTGCCGGTCAGTTCCATCGCAAGCTCATTCCAAGGTCTGATTGTCGCCGGAAAAAAATTCTTGTGGAAAACACCTGCCGGGTCCTTTCGGAGACTTGCGATACCGCATAGAATCACTCCCCATGGTCGGAGGGGGCCTCGACTACAGCGCTGCCTTTCAGCGCGCAATCGAGCTGATAGGTAAACGCTGGACCGGGGCCGTCGTCAAGGCTCTCATTCCCGCGCCTGCTCGCTTCAATCAGCTGCTCTCAGGCATCCCTGGGATCAGTGATCGTGTCTTGACGGAGCGCCTGCGCGAGCTCGAGACAGAAGGAATCGTGGAGAGGCTCGTCGACCCCGGACCGCCGGTGAGGGTGAGCTATCGACTGACGTCGCGAGGGCGCGCGCTGGAGCCGGTGCTGGCTTCGGTTTCGGAATGGGCGGAGAGCTGGCTATCGACGCCGGCCGCCGCGGTGGGCTGACCTCCGCGCCCAAAAGTTCGCGCAGGTTACCCTGGGCCCTCCCTTCCTCCTCCGTGCCGTCCCTCCCCCTCCGGCACTCCTCGATCGAGCTTAGGATTCGAAAAAATCAAGTACAACCCGGCCTGTTAAGAGGTCCCAGAAGGCATGGCAAACACGACTGATAGGCTTTACCGAATGCCGATTGGCGATTTTCTCCGCCGCCGGCCCGAGGCGCAAACATGCCAGGCATGCGGGTCGCCACTTCCCCACGGTGCGGTGTTCTGTCCATCGTGCGGAGTGCGGACCGACGATCCGCAGGCCGAGCCTCTTCACATCGTCGACCGCACGACAGGCCTCTTCAACGATCGGTTCGTGCGCCCGGTGCTCGAGGACGAGCTCGCGCGGGCCCACCGCTACCAACGCAACCTGGGCGTCCTTCTCATCGAGGTCAACGGATCGTTGCCCCCCGACGAGGCATTGAAGACGATGGCCGCGGCGCTCGCCGGCACCGTGCGCGACGTCGACACACCGGGCGTGCTCGGCCGCACGCCACCTCAGCTGCTCGCCATCCTCCCGGACACCGACGTGGCGGGCACCGCTCACGCCGCCAACCGCGTCCTGGTGGCCGTCAACGACGCGCTCAAGCCTCAGGGGGCGCAGGCGGCGGTCGGACTGGTCTGTATTCGTCCTGGGCAGCGCGTGCGCGCCGGTGCGGTCATCGAAAGCGCAAGCCGCTCGCTGCGCTCGGGCCGGCCCGAGATGATGGGCAAGCCCGCCTGACGCTCGAGGTCTACCTCGCCCGCCATGGCGAGACCGAGTGGAGCGTCTCAGGTCAACACACCGGCGTCACCGACATTCCGCTCACTCGACGGGGCGAGGCCAAGGCCGCAGCCCTGGGACGGACGCTCGCGGGGATCACGTTCGACGCGGTGTACTGCAGCCCGATGCAGCGGGCCCGGCGCACGGCCGAGCTCGCCGGTTTCGACGATCCGCAGGTCACGCCACTGCTCCAGGAGGTCGACTATGGCCAGTACGAAGGCCTCACCTCGCAGCAGATCCACGAACTGGACCCGGACTGGGAGGTCTACAAAGACGGCTGTCCTGAAGGTGAGTCACCGGCGCAGATCTACGCCAGGGCGCAGGCGTTCATCCAGCTCGTGGCGAGGCACGGCGACGCAAGGGTCATCGCCTTCGCTCACGGCCACATCCTTCGCGCGGTCGCGGTGGCATGGATCGACGCAGACCTCAGGGTCGCCACCGGTTTGCAGCTGGACGTGGCCACGCTCAACATCCTTCGCGACGCCGACCGCGGCCGCGTCGTCGCCTTATGGAACGCGTCGTGAGGCGCGCTACGCCTTGCGCCGAAGAGTCCAGGTCCGGCTGCGCACGCCCGGCAGACCCGCGAAGACCAGGTAGGCCGAGGTTTCGATATCGGCGTGATACGTGTGCCGTTCGCCCGGGTTGATCAGTAGCATCTCGCCGGCCCCGACGTCGCCCGTATGCACCCCGTCGTCGAAGTGGAGGCGGCCGCCGGTGACGATCAATGCGACAGGGATCGCGTTGCGATGCTCGGGCACGGTCTGGCCCGGTTCGAGGCGCAGGCCGACCACGCGCATGGAACCGCAGTCCGCGATCTGCTCGAAGCCAAAGGCACGCGGCTGGTCGTCTACTTCAGGCCCTGACACGTGAACATCATCCACGCCACCGGCATCGAAGGCGCGCGCGAGGCGCGCGGCACAGTCGTGGTCATCGACGTCCTCCGCTCGTTCACCGTCAGCGCTTACGCGCTCGCCGGCGGGGCCCGCGAGTGCCGCCTGGTCAAGACCGTGGCGGAGGCACGCGCCCTCGCGGCAAGCGTTCCGGGTGCGGTGGTGAGCGCCGAGGAGGACGCGCTGCCTGTCGCCGGCATCGCGATCAGCAACTCGCCGACGAAGATCCAGCAGACCGATCTCCGGGACCGGATCCTCGTCCAGCGGTCCACCGCGGGAACGCAGGTGGCGGCGGCGGTCGAAAACGGCGACATGTTCGCGGCCAGTCTGGTCGTGGCCCGCGCGACGGTCCAAGCCTGCCTGTCAAGGGGACCCGACACCGTGACGCTCATCGCGTCGGCCGACCACCCCGAGGACCATGCCTGCGCGGCCTACATGGAAGCGATCATCCGCGGCCAAGAAACCGACCTTGAGCGGCTGCTGCAGCCCCTCCGTGACAGCGATCGCTACCGCAGGGCGATCAGTGGGGAGTGGCCCGGCTTTCCACCTTCCGATCTCGACCTCGCTCTCACGGCCGACCGCTTCAGGTTCGCGATGCCGATCAAGCGCGAGTACACGGACACGGACCCGAACGGGTACCTCCGGCTGACCGCAAGCTTTTGAGCCCGCCGACCGTCCTTCTTCTAAGGGCTCGGGGATGCGCAGCGGACTCGTTGTCGCCGCTTTTAGCTTGTTGGTGGTATCGATCGGGTGCGGGTCGCAGCCAACGGCGTCATCCAATCCGACGTCCGCGTCCGCGTCCTCGCGCATTCCCTGCGCTGACATCAAAGCGCCTCACCACGCATACGTCGTGGTCCAGCACATGTCCGGCGACTGGATCCAGCGCTGCATCGGGTTCGCGCCCACCTACATCGACGGCCAGACGATCATGGACCGCTCCGGCATCCAGTACCAGGTCCAATACCTCGAAGCAGGCAAGGCTGTGTGCCAGGTGGACCTCGAGCCGCGCCAGTACCGCGAGTGCGTTCCGCCCAACAGCCCGCGCTGGGCGCTATTCATCGAATCCCAGGGTCGCTGGTCGAAAGCACCGGGCGGATACACCGACATCCAGCTCGGCGACGGCGACGCGCTGGGCTGGCGATACGTGAGGCCGGAGGATCAAGCACCGGGATCGCCGCCGCTTCCGCGGAGGGTCTGACCCAGACCTTCAGCGAACCGCGAACACAAGCAGCACCGCCAGCTGGCACAGCTCGGCTGTCGCTCCGCAAACGTCGCCGGTGACGCCGCCGACTCGCTTTCGCGCGAGAACGATGAGCACCAGGGCCGTCAGGCCGACGAACGGCAGCGCGATGAGCGCGCGCCTCCAGTCGAGCGCGCACGCTACCCCCGCGCTGACGGCGCCGACCACCACGTCGAAGCCCCGACGGCGGGAGTCCCAAGCCGCGACACCGAGTCCACTCGCGCGGACGTACGGCACCAGGACGATCACGGCCAGGACGGCCAGCCGCGACAATCCGCCCGCAATCACGAGCGCGGCGAGACCGCGGGCAGGGGACATCGACGAGATGGCCGCGACGTCGAGCAAGAGAACCGCGGCGATTGCCGTCACCCCGTACGAACCCAGGCGCGGATCTCGCATCACCTCGAGCCGGTGCGCGACGTCCCCGCGTCCCAACAGCCCGTCGGCCGAGTCGGCCAGCCCGTCGAGGTGGATGGCGCCCGTCAGCAGGCAGAGCGCGGCCACCGCCGCCGCGGCGCCCAGGAGCGGCGTCGTCGCGGCCCCCACCACAATCAAGACCGCCCCCGCGCCCAGCCCCACGAGAGCCCCGATCGCCGGAAAGTAGGCGCGTCCCAACCTGGCGCCGGGGCTTCCATCCGAATTGGCCACCGGCAGGACAGTCAGGAAGGACACCGCGGCTCGCAGGGACCGGATGGTCAAACCTGCTTCAGCTCGAGTGCACGGCCCGCAACCATGAGCAGCGAGCGCTCCGCGTGATTCGCAAACACGCTGTTCACGGCACCCAGAACGTCGCGGAACGTCCGGGCGAGCTCGTTGGCGGGCACGATGCCCAGGCCAACCTCGTTGGTGACGACGACCCCGCTTCGCCGCGACAGCTCCAATGCGGCCTTTTCGGCGCGGGCGCGGATTTCGTCGTTCGAGTGACCGGCTCCCAGGAGGTTGGAGACCCACAGCGTCAGGCAGTCGACGATCACGAAGCTGCCGGCCGGAGCTGCCTGAACGGCGGCCAGGAGCTGGAGTGGCTCTTCGGTCGTCGCCCAGCTGGGCGGACGCAGCTCGCGATGCCTGCGGATGCGTTCGGCCATCTCGCTGTCGTCCGCTGTTGCGGTGGCGATCACCGTCACCGAGTTTCCCGAGTCGCGCCCGAAGCGGTACGCGAGGTCGGACTTGCCGCTCCGCGCGCCCCCGGTGACGAAGACGAACCCCATCAGAAATCGATCCCTCGAATCGCGCGGACGCCGTGGTCGAAAGCGTGCTTTTGCTTGCGCATCTCCGTCACCGTGTCCGCCAGCTCGGTCAGCTCGGCAGGAGCGTCGCGCCCGGTTGCGATCAGGTTCACGGCGGGGGGTCGCGACCGGATCGCGGAGACGACCTCGTGGGTCGGGATCCAACCCCAGGTCATCGGATAGGTGACCTCGTCCAGCACGACCAGGCCGTAGTCGCCCGACTCGATCTTTTCCCGCGCGACCCGCCAAGCCTCGCGCGCGACAGCCTCGCTCCGATCCATGTCGCGCGAGTCCCACGTGAAGCCGTCGCCGAGGGTCCACCACTCGACGCCGAGGCGCATCGCAACCTCGCGCTCGCCCACTTTCCACCGCTCCGACTTCACGAACTGGATCACGCACACCTTCCAGCCGCGGGAGACCGCGCGCAGCGCGGTGCCGAACGCCGCGGTGGATTTCCCCTTCCCGTCTCCGGTGTTCACTATCACGACCGAGGGAGCCTTGCGCGAGGCGCGGGGCGGAGGCTCTAGCGGCACCTCGCCAGGCTTCAATTCCGCACCGGAACGACCGCGGTCCCCGATCCATTCATCTGGATCACCCTGACCTGGGCGCGGTAGTGCTCCGTGATCGCGCGCTCCGTGAGGACCTCGGCCGCCAGGCCGACGGCTGCAAGCCGGCCGTCGACCAGCAGCGCAAGCCGGTCCGCGTACTGGCCTGCGAGCGTCAGCTCGTGCATGGCAGCGATCACCGTCAGCTCCTGCTCCCTCCGCAGCTGGTCGATCAGCTCCAGCACCGATTGCTGGCGTCCGACATCGAGCGAGGACGTCGGTTCGTCGATGAGGAGCACCGGTGCCTGCTGCGCCAGGGCGCGGGCGATGGCGGCGCGCTGCCTCTCGCCTCCGCTCAACCGGTCGAGCGGCCGCGAGGCCAGCTCTTCCATCGAGAGCCTGCGCACGACCTCCCTCACGATGCCCCGGTCGCGCGCGCTCTCCTTGCCAAGGTAGCCAAGATGCGGCGCCCTGCCGAGGAGCACGTATTGCGACACCGTCATGCCGACCGGCATCTGCGGTTCCTGGACCAGGACCGCCACCTGCCGCGCCACCTCTCGGGAGCTGAGCTCGGTCAATGCACGGCTTCCGATGCTGATCGCGCCCCGAAACGGCACCAGGCGTGCGATCGCCCGCAGGATCGTGGTCTTGCCCGCGCCGTTCGGGCCGATGAGCGCCAACCATTCGCCGGAGGCGACGCTCAGGTCGAGGTCGCAAACCACAGGCGCGCCGTCATACGCGACCGACACGCCGGCCAGGACCACGTCGCTCACAGCGCCGCGGCTCGGGTCGAGCGCATGACAGCGATGAAGAAAGGCGCGCCGAGAAAGGCTGTGATCACCCCGATGGGCAGCTCGGCCGGGGCGACAACGGTCCGGGCTCCTGCATCGGCCAGGACGAGAAACGCCGCCCCGAACAGCATCGACAGGGGAATCACGACCCGGTAGCTGCGGCCGATCAAGAGCCGGATGGCGTGCGGCACGATGATGCCGACGAAAGCGATGGTGCCGGCCACAGCCACCACCGCCGCGGTCCCCAATGTCGCAGCGACCACGACGATAAGGCGCACTCGGCGGACAGGTATGCCAAGGCTTGTGACCTCGTCCTCGCCGAGCGTCAAGGCGTCCAGCAAGCGCCGGTGCACGAAGATGGCCGCCGCGCTCAGGATCACGTACGGCAGGATGAGGAGCACGTCGTCCCAGCCTGCGGTCACCAGGCGCCCCAGGATCCACGAGTAGACCTGGCGGATGGAGGCGGTCTGGGTTTGCTGGACGTACGACTGGATCGAGTTGAAGAACGCGGCGATCGCGACGCCGGCGAGGATGAGCCCGGTGGCGGAGCGAAGACCCGTGACCGAGCGACCCAGCGCATAAGCGCCGGCCACGGCTGCACCTGCGCCCACGAACGCGGCGAGCGGAACGATGTTGACGGCGAGGATCGAGGTGCCCGGGGCAAACGCGATCGCAAGCGTCGCGCCGAGATTTGCGCCGGCGGCGGCTCCGAGCAGGTACGGGTCGGCGAGCGGGTTGCGAAAGACGCCCTGGTAGGCGGCGCCGGACACGGCCAGGGTGCCGCCCACCAGCACGCCGAGGACGACTCGGGGAAACCTTAGCGACCACAGGATGTTGGCCTGGCCCGGATCGACCTGGCCTCCGACGAGCGCCTGCAGAACGGCGCCCACGCCGATGTGGATCGGGCCGACGAGCACACCGACCGCACAGCAGATGACCAGCGCGAAGAGCCCGGCGGCGGCCCAGGTCCACGGTAACCTCGGCATGCCGGCGAGGGCCGCCGGCCGCTCCGGCACCACGCTCACGGCTACGGTCGCCGTCACGCGGCCCTTTCGATCTGCTTGACCTGCGAGGCGACCGCACGCATGAAGTCGACGATCCTGGGGCCCCACCGAGAGGCGATGTCATCGTCCACTCCGACCACATGCCCGGACTTCACGGCCGCGATCGCGCGCCATCCTGGCCGGGCCGCGACGCTGTTGAGATCCTGCTGGCAGCACTTGGTGTCGGCGAGCACGATGAGGTCAGGGTTCGAGGACACGATGAACTCGGGCGAGAGTTGGGGGTAGTCCGGCGTGGCGGCGGTCGCCGCGTCGGCGATGTTGGTCAAGCCCAGCAGCTTGTATGCCTGCCCGATGAAAGTGGCAGAGGTCACCGAGTAGAAGGTGTTGTCCAGCTCGTGATAGACCTTCAGCTGGCGAGCCGGTTTGGACACTGACGCGACGAGTGCGCCGACCTGCGAGCGCATCGAGGCGACGAGCGAATCTGCTTGAGCAGAGTGCCCGGTGGCCAATCCCAGCTGCTTGATCTGCAAGTAGCTGTCATCGAGGTTCTTGGCGGCCGGCTCGAGGAGGATCGGGACGTTCAGCGCCTGCATGCCGTGGACGAGGCTTCCCGTGTCCTCTGCGGCCACCACGAGGTCTGGGGTGTAGGCGGCGATGGCTTCGATGTTCGGCGTGAAGCCGGAAAGCTTGGTCGTGGGCGCGTTCGCGGGGAAGTTCGATTGGTCGTCGACCGCGATGACCTGGGAGCCGGCGCCGATCGCAAACAGCATCTCGGTCGCGCTGGGCGACAACGAGACGACGCGATGTGGCTGGTGCGCGATCGTGACGGTGGCGCCGCCCGGCTCGGTGATCGAAACCGGAAAGTGCGACGGCGGTGCCGAAGTCGAAGAGGTTGGCGTCCCGCCGCATGACGCGACGAGAAAAACGGAAACGAACGCGACTGCGAAAAGTCGGAAGGCCAGTTTCGCGCTGGCCCCTGGCTGATGCATGCGCATCCAGCGGTCCTCCGGCGGCAGCGGCCCCACCTCGCAGGGGAAACCTCGCCGCAGGAGGCGCCCCTACTGATCTGCGCAGTGGGATCGACCGCTCACGGGACAGGTCTCCTGGCTTGTGGATCGATGCGCTCCGGCCGCCTTCCTGAAGCTCTCGCCTCAGTGGCCGCTGGCCGGACGCTCCCCACTCACAGTTGCGCGACAGCGCCGGATTTGAACCGGCTTCCCGCAATCCAGTGAGCTATTCAGTTGTGCGAATTTCATTATGAGCGCTCCGAAACCCCCGCCTCGTCGAAGGTCGCCATCTCGTTGAGAAGGCGCACCGCCGCGCGAACCACCGGCAGCGCGAGCGCGGCGCCGGTGCCCTCGCCGAGGCGGAGGTCGAGGTCGAGCAAGGGTCGCAACCCGAGCCGTTCGAGCACCGCGCCGTGGCCGCGCTCGTGCGAGCGATGCGATGCCACCATGTACCCGGTCGCCGCCGGCGCGATCGCCGCCGCCACCAGTGCCGCGCAGCCCGAGATGAAGCCGTCGATGATGACGGGCTTGCGCTTCTCCGCAGCTTCCAGGATCACGCCGACCAAACCCGCGATCTCGAGCCCGCCGACCGAGGCCAATGCGTCGATTGGGCCGCGAGCAATGGACTCCGCGTTGACCTGCAGCGCGCGGCGTACCGCATCCAGCTTTCGCTCGAGTCCTTCGTCGTCGACCCCGGTGCCCCTGCCGACGACGAGCCCTGGATCGAGCTTCGTCAACGCGCAGATCACGGCCGCCGACGCCGTCGTATTACCGATGCCCATGTCGCCCGTGAGCGCGATGTCGAGCCGCTCGTCGCGGACGAGCCCGCGCCCCACCTCGATGGCCCGGTGCGCCTCCTCGATGCTCATCGCGGGTCCTTGCGTGATGTTGCCCGTGCCGCGTCTCACCTTGACCGCGCGCAGGTGCGGGTGCGGGGGCAGCTCTGCATCCACCCCGATGTCGGCGACGACGACCCGCGCGTGGACCTCGCGCGCCAGGACGTTGATCGCCGCGCCGCCGCGCAGGAAGTTGAGGACCATCTGAGCAGTGACCTCGCGCGGGTACGCGCTGACACCTTCAGCCGCCACGCCGTGGTCCGCGGCGAGCGTGAAAACGACGGCGTCCCCCAACGTTGGATCGGTCCGACCCGTCATGCCGGCGATCCGCACCGCAAGATCTTCGAGCCGGCCGAGGCTGCCCGCGGGCTTGGTCAACCGCGCCTGCCGAGCGGCAGCCTGTTCCATCGCTCCTTCGTCCAGCGGCTGAATCGCCATGTGGGTACGGTAGCCGTCGTGACCTTTCGCCAGTTCCGCAAGCTGTGCCTATCGATGCCGGAGGCGGAAGAGCTCGAGACGTGGGGCGAGGCGACGTTTCGCGTCCGCGGCAGGATCTTCGCCATGGGCTCGTCCGAGGGATCGTCGGTTTCCGTCAAAGCCTCGCTCGACGACCAGTCCGGGCTGGTGGCGATGGACCCGAAGACCTTTGCGGTTTCGGCTTACACCGGTCGGTTCGGCTGGGTGAGCGTGAAGCTGTCTCGGCTAGGGACAGAGCTCGGCGAGAGGCTGATCAAAAACGCCTGGGAGCGAACCGCCCCCAGGCGTCTGAGCAATCAGAAAGCGCGGCGTCTGTAGCCGCGGCCGCTGAAGAGCCGGACGATGATCAATAGGATCGCGGCTCCGATGAAAGCCATGATCATCGCGCTGATGATCGGGTGGCCGGCCACCGCAATGTTGAAGTGGAGAAAGCCGGCAAGCACGATCCCACCGAATAGAGCTCCCACGATGCCCACGATGATGTCCCAGAAAAGGCCCAGGCCATGCCCAAGCGCAACGTGGCTGGCGAGGAATCCCGCCACGAGCCCGACCAACGCCCACACCAACAGCGAGTCGAAATCGATGGTTACGGGCGAACCATTGATAGAGATGACCATTCCAGGCCCCCTTTACAAAACTAGATACGCCACTCATAAAACGCGCCGGGGAGTCAGGTCACCTTGGAGGCAAGCTGCTCGAACGCCGCGCCCAGCACGCGGTTGAAGGCCGGGAAAGGGTGGATCACATCGGCGAGCTCACGCAGGGGCGTACCCAGCTTCAAGGCCACCACGAGCTCGCCCAGGATCTCGCCCGCGCGAGGCGTGACCAGCGTTGCCCCGACCAACACCCCGCGCCCCTTGTCGGCGATCAGCTTCAGCGTGCCGTCGTGAAAATCGTGGATGTAACCCCGAGCCGTCTCCGCGGGGTCCATCGTGACCACGGCCACGTCGACGCCATGCCCCCGCGCCGACTGCTCCGACCAGCCGACGGACGCGATCTCAGGGTCGGTGTAGGTGACGCGAGGCACCGCGGTGTGGTCCGCGCGTGCGTCCTTGCCGCGCAGCCTCCGGGCGACGATCTGACCGTGGTAGTAGGCGAGGTGGGTGAACCCTCCAATCCCAGTGATGTCGCCGGCGCCGTAGATTCCGTCACGCGCCTCGAGTGTCTCCGGGTCGACCTTCAGCCAGCCCTTCTCGGTCTGCGTCAAGCCCGCCGGGAGCCACGCCTCGAAGTTAGGCCGCCGCCCCGTGGCGACGAGCACCCTGTCGCCGGACACGACTGCGCCGGACTTCAGGTGCAGGACCACGTCCGACGCCTGCTTCTCGACCGCCACGCAGGGATCGCCGACGATGATCTCGATGGCATCGGCCTTGAGGTGCGGCAGCAACGCAGCGCCCGCTTCAGGCTCCTCGAGGCCGAGGAAACGGGGCCCCGCCTCCACGATCGTGACCTTGGAGCCGAGCCTGGCGAACGCCTGGGCAAGCTCCACGCCCACGGCCCCGCCACCCAGCACGACCAGCCGGTCTGGCAGCTCGCGCGGGATGGCCGCCTGGCGGTTGGTCCAGAAGTCGACCTTGTTCAGACCTTCGATCGGCGGGATCGCCGCGGTGCCGCCGTTGGCGATCACCACCGCGCGCCTTGCTGTGAGCTGGTCGCCACCCACCTCGACCGTGCGCAGGTCGACGAGCTTTCCCTCGCCGCGGACGAGCTTGGCACCGGTCGCCTCCAGCGCCGCCGCCGGACGCGAGTCGTCGAGGTCCCGCGCCATCCACAGCACGCGCTTGGAAACCTTCGGGAAGTCGACGTCCCAATCGACGCGCGAGGCCGCGAGCGTGCGCGCGCGCCCGGCTTCCTCCAGCGTCTCGCCTGACCGCAGCAGCGTTTTCGACGGCACGCAGCCCCAGTACGGACACTCGCCGCCGACCAGCTCGCGCTCCACGACCGCGATCGACAGCCCGCTGCCCTGCAGCTCGCCGGCAATGGCTTCGCCGGCCACGCCTCCGCCGAGACAGACGACGTCAAACTCCTGCGGCATCGGGGATTCCTCCTTCCGCACTCGCGCGCCTTAACGATTCGAGAAGTGACGTGGCGGTGAAGTCGCCCAGGTAGCGGTCGCCGTCGAAGACGGCTGCGCGCTCGGTCGGGCTCGTGAGGGCGGCGGCGAGCGCGTCGGTGAGCGAGCTCGACAATGGCACGCGCGGCTCGTCGCGAGCTGGGCCGCCGTCGGGGTGCTCCAACGTTTTCGCGTCGATGCGGACGACGGACATGCGCCGTGCCAGCCGTTCACGACCGAGAAATTCCGAAACATATTCACTGGCAGGGTGGATGACGATGCGCTCGGGCGTGTCGTACTGCGCGATCTGCGCCTGCATTTTCATCAGGCAGATCCGATCTCCCACCGTCACAGCCTCGTCGATGTCATGAGTGACGAAGACGACCGTCTTGCGCATCGAGCGCTGGATGCTGACGAACTCGTGCTGCAGCCGCTCGCGCGTGATGCGGTCGACTGCACCGAACGGCTCATCCATCAACAGGATCGGCGGGTCTGCGGCAAGCGCTCGCGCGAAACCTACGCGCTGTCGCTGGCCGCCGGAGAGCTGATGCGGATAGCGGTCGCGATATTCGACCGGGTCAAGACCCACCAGCTCCAGCAGCTCGTCCACCCGCTTCCTGATGCGCTCCGCGTGCCACTTCCACAGCCTCGGCACAGTGCCGACGTTTTCGCCCACGGTCATGTGGGGAAACAGGCCGGTCTGCTGGATGACGTAGCCCATCTTCAGCCGGAGCGCGGCGGGGTCGACACCTTGCGTATCGGCGCCATCCACGAGGATGCGCCCGCTGTCGGGATCGATGAGACGGTTGATCATGCGCAGCGTCGTGGTCTTGCCGCAGCCGGACGGTCCGATCAGGACGCATGTCTGGCCGTCGGGGATTTCCAGCGTGAGGTTCAGCACCGCGTTGGAGCCGCTCGCGAAACGCTTGCTCACGTTCTCCAGGCGGATCACGGCTCGATTAACGTATCGGAATGACGGCGCGGGTATTCCTGGAGTCCGTGGATCCGTGGATCAATTGGGACTGGCTCTCTACGCACATTCCGTTGGTTCTGGGCGCGCTCGGCGAGCACGTCGAGCTGACCGCCATTGCTCTCGCCACCGGCCTTGTCATCTCCGTTCCCCTCGGTGTGGCGGCCCACCGCTCCGGAGGCCTGCGGCTGGCGGTGCTTGGCTTTTTCGGCGCTTTCTACACGATCCCTTCTCTCGCGCTGTTCGCCCTGCTCATCCCGTTCACGCATCTGAGCGGAACGACGGCGGAGATTCCGCTCATCGGTTACAACGTCCTGATCCTCGTGCGCAACGTCCTCGTCGGGCTCGACGCCGTGCCGCGGGAAGTTCTCGACGCCGCCGACGGCATGGGGTACCGACCACTCCCCCGCTTGCTGCGGGTAGAGCTTCCCCTCGCGCTGCCGTCGATCTTCGCCGGACTGCGCGTGGCGACGGTTTCGACCATCGGGATCGTAACCATCACCGCCCTAATCGGCCTCGGCGGCCTCGGATCCCTGATCGACAAAGGTCTGGTCGAGAACTTTCACACGCCCCTGGTCGTCGCGACGATCCTGTCGATCGCTCTCGCGCTGGTGGCTGATCTGCTGGTCGCGGGGGCCCAGCGCGTAGCCGTGCCCTGGGCGCGGCCGGTCTGACCCGATGGACTTTCTTGGCCTCGTCTGGCGATGGTTGGCGGATCCCGCCCACTGGCAGGGTTCAGATGGGATACCCACACGCCTCGTCGAGCACATCCACCTGTCCGGCGAGTCGGTCCTCATCGGAGCGGCGATCGCGCTCCCGACCGGCATCGCGCTCGGGCATTACGGCAGGTTCGGCGCGTTGGCGATCAACATCTCCAACGCCGGTCGCGCGGTGCCGTCGTTCGGCATCCTCGTGATCGCCTTTCAGGTCTTTGGCCTGGGCGACTTACCGATCGTCCTGGCGTTGACCGCGCTCGCCGTACCTCCGATGGTCACCAACAGCTACGTGGCGCTGAGGGAGGTCGACCCCGACATCCGTGAGGCCGCCCGCGGGATGGGCTACCGCGAGCTGGCCCAGGTTTTGCGTGTCGAGTTACCCCTGGCGGTACCTCTGATCATGGCTGGGGTACGCACATCGGCCGTGCAGGTCGTGGCGACGGCGACGCTCGCGGCGCTGATCGCCGGCGGCGGCCTCGGTCGCTACATAGTCGACGGCCTGGCCACACAGGACTACGTGAAGACAGCCGCCGGCGCCGTGCTGGTCGCGGCCCTTGCCCTGGCGACGGAGCTCTCGCTATCCGGAGTCCAGCAGCTGCTCGTCCCGCGCGGGATCCGGCTGCTGAACGCGCCCGTGGCCGCTCGCGCAACCACCTTCAAGGTCGCTTAGTGGAAGAATGGTCGCTCACCCGGAGTTGGATCGGGGAGGGCCACCCGGCCCGGGAGGATTGTTGATGCATCGAACACGGGCGTCTCTCTGGCTGTTGGCGGCACTCGCTGCCCTGGCTACGGTCGCCGCAGCCTGTGGAGGCACGAGCGGGGGCGGCACCACCGCCAAGGGGACCATCATCGTCGGCGGGTTCAAGTTCCCGGAGAGCAGCATCCTGGCCCAGATCTACGGCCAGGCGTTGGCCCACGACGGCTACACGGTCCAGTACAAGCTCAACCTCGGCACCCGTGAGGTGGTCGCGCCGGCGCTGAAAAACGGCGACATCGACCTCTATCCCGGCTACGCGGCGACCGACCTCGAGTACTGGAACAACAAGGCGGGCGAGGCGACCGGCGACGCTTCGGCCACGACGGCCAAGCTGAACACCCACATCCAGTCGCAAGGACTGATCGCGCTGACACCGTCGAAGGCGGTTGACCAGAACGCCTTTGCTGTGACCAAGGAGACCCAGCAGAAATTCAACCTGTCGAAGCTGTCGGACCTGGCTCCAATCGGCAGCCAGCTCGTGCTTGGCGCGGGGCCGGAATGCCCGACCCGCCCGTATTGCCTGCCCGGGCTGCAGACCACATATGGCATCCACTTCAAGGACTTCAAGGCGTTGGACACCGACGGACCGGCGACTCGCGCCGCGTTCAAGAACGGGACCATCCAGGTTGGCCTCGTCTTCAGCAGCGACGGCGATCTGAACGACCTTGGCCTCGTCGTGCTCCAGGACGACAAGCACCTGGAAGCAGCCGACAACGTGGTTCCGATCCTGCGCCAGAAGGTCGCGACGGACGAGGTCAAGAACCTTCTCGACAAGATCGACGCAGCCCTGACGACGGCGGACCTCGTGGACATGAACTCCCAGGCGTCAACCCAGCACAAGGACCCCGACGCGATCGCCAAGGCCTACCTGGAAAAGCACAACTACTTCAGCTAACGTTCGGACCGGATGGAGCGAGAAGCGGCGCTCGCCGACTTCGAGACCGCGCGCAAGGAATGGGAGGCGGCCTTTGCGAACGTGCCCGACGGCGCGCTGACGTACCTCAAGCCGGGCGACGACTACTCGCTCGGCGGTCTCCAGGTCCACGTCAACTGGGTGCTGGTGCACTACCGCCGGGTCCTGGACGGCATCCTCGCGGCGGGTTTTGCCGAGACAGCTCCGGGGGACCCTCCGGCCGACGTGCGGCGCGCCCTTGAAGGCGCCAAACGCGGATTGATGCCGGCGGAGCGGCGCAGCTCACTCGCCGAGATGGCGCAGCTCCATGCCACGGTTCGATCGACCATCCGCGAGTTGCCTGAGGAAGACTGGTCGCGCAAGGCGTCTGTCATCTACGGCGAGGGGCAGGATCCTTACCCGACCAGCCCCGAGGACGTCATCGGCTGGCTGCGCGAGCACTATCGCGAGCACGTCGAGCAAAGCGCGGACCTGATCGAGGAGTGGGCGGCAGCCCATGGGAGCTAGCCCTAAGGCAGACGGTTGATCCAATCGTCTGTCGAGTACTTCGACTCGACGAGGCGTCGCGCCATTTCCAGCTCAGCTCGCGATACCTCAGCGTCGCTCGCGTTGAACTCCCGTGTGAAATAGGCGTGCAGTTTCCGGGCGACCTCATCGCAGCTGAGACTCGTGAACCAGGACAGGGGCGATACGGATTTCTCTGCGCTGCGCACGCCGCGCTCGGCGACCC
>Ga0209689_1001689_pt1 | contig 16535 bp, 12 predicted proteins | sample GraSoiAngelo_149_FD_187119 | JGI IMG/M metagenome (GOLD analysis project Ga0209689, IMG submission 187119) | Grasslands soil microbial communities from the Angelo Coastal Reserve, California, USA - 14_1009_09_30cm (SPAdes) (version 2) | ecosystem: Environmental > Terrestrial > Soil > Grasslands ...
GCACGTATCGATCGTCGTGGACCGCAAGAGCAAGACCGTGGTTGGCGCGTTCATCGCCGGGCCAAGCGCATCGGAAGCGATCCATGACGCGGTCCTCGCGATCAAGCTGCGCGTCCCGCTGGAGACGCTCGCGCAGACCATTCACGCCTTTCCGACGGTGAGCCGGGTCCTCGGCGGCCTCTACGCGAAGGCGGCACTCGCATGTCGCTGACCGGAGTGGAGGAGGACTACCTCACGCTCTTGGATTGGCGCCGTCGCGTCTCGACTCTGTACGCCGGCGTGCGTGGCGCGCTGGTCACCGAGCCGCTCGCGGCGCACGCGCTGTGGCGCGCCGGCCGCGACGAGCTTTTCGGCAAACATCCGCAGTCGGCGCTGCCCGAGGAGGCTCGCGTGAGCTTTCGCGGGCTCCGCTATTTCGCCTACGACAAGCGGTACGCGCTGTCGGCCCCGGTGCGCCCGCTCCCGCACGAGCGCTTCGACGTGCCCACGAGCACCGAAGGCGTGATCCCGTTCGTTCGGTTCGGCGCCGTCGATCTCGAGTTCGGCTCGCTCGAGGTGTTCTGGCTCGACGCATACGGCGGTGGCGTGTTCATCCCGTTCCGGGATGCGACCTCGGGCACCACGACCTACGGCGGTGGGCGCTATCTGCTCGATACGGCGAAGGGCGCTGACCTCGGTTCGATCGGTGATCGGCTGGTGCTCGACTTCAATTTCTCGTACCACCCATCGTGCGTCTACGACCCGAAGTGGATCTGCCCGCTCGCGCCGCTCTCGAATAGGCTTGCGGTCGCGATCGAGGCGGGGGAGAGGATCTCATGAACAACCGCGAGCGCTGGACGCTGACCGCGGCGGTGCTCGGATCGGCGATCGTCTTCGTCGACTCGACCGTCGTGAACGTGGCGCTGCCGCGCATCGGTCGCGAGCTGCCGACGACGCTCTTCGGCGTCCTCGAGGGCCAGTCCTACGTGTACAACGGCTACCTCCTCACGCTCTCCGCGCTTCTGATCCTGGCGGGCGCGCTCTCGGACTTCTACGGACGCAGGCGCATGTTCCTCGTCGGTCTCGTGGGATTCGGCGCGACGAGCGTGCTCTGCGGCGCGTCGCCGAACATGGAGTTCCTCGTCGCCTCGCGGGTGCTCCAGGGCGCGGCCGGCGCGCTGCTCGTGCCGGGCTCGCTCGCGATCCTTACGGCGACGTTCACCGGCGAGGCGCAGGGCCGTGCGTTCGGCGTCTGGGCCGCGGCCTCTGCGGCGACGACGATCCTCGGCCCCTTCGTCGGCGGCATCCTCGTCGACACGCTTTCGTGGCGCGCCGCGTTCCTCATCAATGTGCCGCTCGTCGCGATCGCTGTCTGGGCGACGATTCAGCACGTCGCCGAGACGCGCAACGAGAGCGCGTCCGGACACTTCGACTGGGGCGGCGCAGGCGTCGTCGCGATCGCCGTCGGTGGCCTGAGCTTCGGCGCGATCTACGGCCAGCAGCGTGACTGGAAGGATCCGCTGGCGTACGTGGCCCTCGTCGCGGGCGTCGTCGCGACGATCGCGTTCCCGTTCCTCATGGCGCGCTCGCGCGATCCGCTCGTCCCGCTCGACCTGTTCCGCTCGCGCAACTTCAGCGTGACGAACGTCTCCACGTTCCTCATCTATGGCGCGCTCTACGTGTCCTTTTATTACCTCGCGCTCTTTGTTCAGGGCGTGCTCGGTTACTCGGCGGCCGCGGCGGGCCTCGCGGGCATTCCCGGCGGGCTCCTGCTCGCGATCTTCTCGACCCGCTTCGGCGCGCTCGCCGCCCGCTACGGTCCGCGCGTCTTCATGAGCGTCGGGCCCGCGATCATGGCGCTTGGCGTCCTTTGGTTCTCGCGCGTTCCCTCGACCAGCCGCGCGTGGCTCTTCGCGCCCGGAGATCCCTCCACATGGGGGCCGCCGAGCGACTACCTCGTCGACTTCCTGCCGGGTCAGATCATCTTCGGCGTCGGCCTCGCGATGATGGTCGCGCCGCTCACGACCGCGCTCATGACCAGCGTGCCCGTCCGCAACTCCGGGGTCGCGTCGGCGATCAACAACGCGATATCGCGTGTCGGGCCGCAGCTCGCGGGCGCGGCGATCTTCGTGGCGATCACCGCGACCTTCTATGCGGGGATGGCCGCGCGACTTCCCGGCACGGATACCTCGGACGCGACTTTCCGGCACGACTACGCGCCGCTGAACGTGCCGCGCACCCAGGATCCGAAGGCCGTGGCAGATCGCGAGCAGTCGACCGACGCGTTCCATCTCGCCTCGCTTGTGGGCGCTGGCCTTCTCGCGGCCGGCGCGCTCGTCAACGCGGTGGGCATCTCCAACCACGTCGCGCTCGAGGCGGCAAAGCGTCGCGAGCCGAAGGCGGCGCCAGCGTAGCGAGCATCGTCAGCGAGGGCGCGACGCTTGGCCTTGGCCGCGGTGGAACGAGGCGTCTTCATGGTGCGGTTTCGCGGCATGTTCCTAAGCAGTATCGCAAGAGAAGCTACGTCCCCGGCGTTTTGATCGTGGTCCAGTGGGCGCCGCCGTCGATGGTGCGCTGCACCGCGCCACGGACCGTGGCGTAGCCGACGCTCGCGTCGCCGAACACGATCTCCGGCGCGATCGGCGCCGCCTGCGTGTAGTCCGTCGCGAAAGCGTGCCAGGTGGCGCCGCCGTCGGTCGTTTCCTGCGACGAGCCGCCGGGAACGATCTGGAGCCAGCGGGTCGCGGTGACGAGCGCGACACCGTTCTCCGTGGTTGGCCCGACCCCGGCGAACTGCCACGTCGCGCCGCCGTCTGCCGAGCGGAATACGAACGTTCGCCCGCGGGCGGTGTCCCGCGCGGTCACCAGCGACGTCGCACCAAAGGCGCGGACCTTCCCGGGCTGAAGCGACGCGGCGCCGGGTTGCGTCCCGGAACTGGGTGGGTCCGGCAGCCCCGACGGTGCGCTCCAGGTCTTGCCGGCGTCGGTGGTGCGGTAGATAGCCGCCGCGCGTTGCGGGTCGAACGAGTCGACAAAGCCGTGACTCCCATCCGTGAACGAGAGGTTCAGCTTGCAGCGGCCGTCCGCGAGACCACTGGGAGCGGGCTGCTCCCACGACGTGCCGCCGTCGATCGTGTGCCAGGCGGTAATCCCCGGCGCGTCGCATTGCTGTCCGGAGCCCGCGAGCGAGACCCAGCCTTCGTGGTCGTCGATGAACGTGATGTCGGCGTTCGGAGCGGGCGGAAACGGGCGTTGCTCCCAGGTGTTGCCGCGATCAGTGGATCGGAAAACCAGCCTCCCTCCGACGATGATCCACACGACGCTCGCTGACGGAGCGCTGATCGTCGCGAAGCTCGGCAGCGGAACCGTCGTCGGCTCGATGGTGGGTTTCAGCAGGCTTGGTCCGGGAGACGGCGTTGGCGCAGGCGAGGACGTCGTCGGCGCGGAAGAAGGGGTCACATTCGGCGTGGGCGAGGCCGCAGACGGTGCCGAGCATCCGATGACCGCCACCACAAGCAGCGCGGCGGCCCGCAGTCGAGGCACTAGAGAAACAGACCGGTCAGCGCATCCACGACCGCGGCCTCGTGCTCGCGCGTGCGGAAGTCGTGGAGCGGGTTTGGCGCGAGGTCGTGCTCCGTCGACGCGCCGCCTCGTCGCGTGTAGAGCACCGGGTAGATGTCGCCCGCGGGATTCTCCTCCAAGGTCGCGGCGACGGCATCGGCGGGCCCCGAGTCGAGAAAGTGCTGGAGCGGGAGGATCCCGTCGTCGAGGATCCCACGTTTTTCGTCGCGGATGAGGACGCGCGCAAGGTAGGACTTCTGGTGCCAGAGCTCGGGAGCGCTCGTCACCTCGCGCAATAGATAGGAGACGACCTCGGCCTTCGCCACTATCGGCTTATCGACCGTGATCCCGAAATGTTTCTCGGCCACGCGCCGCGCGAGGATCCGGCCGTTGTAGCGATGGCCGTTCACGCCGCCGGAGTTGCTCGGGATCCCGTGCTTGCGCAGCCCGGGCGAGGCCTGATGGATCGTCCCGCCGAAATACACCCCGGGGGTCGAGGCGCTCTCCCAGAACGGCGTCTGCGCCGGCAGGTGATTGCGGCCGACGGTGGCGACGCCCTGCCTGGGGAGATCCAGGAGCGGGCTGGTGAATCCGGTGGCCGCGATGACGTCGTCGACCTCGAAAGGAAGATCGCCCGAGCCGTCGCTGCGTCGCGTGTGCACGCGATAGGCCGCGCCCGTGCGCTCGATCCGTTCGATCGACGCGTCGAGCACGATCACGCCACCTGCCAGCACGTGATCCTCATAGGGCTGCACGTACCGCGCACGGACTCCGACGAGCGATCGCGTGTTGATCGAGAGCTTCGCCGCCGAAGGCGACGCGAGCACGATCTGCTTCGCCCACTGCAGGAAACCCGTCGCGAGCTCGAACCCTGAGTTCTCCTTGCCGATGATGAAGACGCGCTTCCCGGCATACGTCTCGGCCGGCCGCGTGTCGGCGTAGTGCGGGATGTCCTCGATCCCCGGCATCGCCGGCCGCCACGGCTGCGAGACGCCGACCGCGAAGATCGGGACCTGACAGCGATACTCGCCGTCCGTCGTTTCGAGTACCCAGCGATCGTCGTCGCGACGCGTTGTGGTCCAGCGGCAGCCGTAGCGCACCGCGAGCTTGGTCCGCTCGGCGAAGGTCGCGAGATTGCGCTCCATCTCCGGCCGCGACGGGTAGTACGAAGTGCCGTCCATGATCGTCGTCATGAGCGCGCGGTTGTCGGCTTCCTCCGGCAGGAGGCTGTTCCAGTCGTAGCGCTCGTACTCGCGCGAGCCGCGCTCGAACGGCGCATACGGCTTGGTCCACGAGAGCAACCGCTGGAAGAACGGCCAGCGCCGGAACATCCCGCCCGCGCTCTCGTCCGCGGAGATCACCGCGTGCTTTACGCCAAGCCGCGAGAGCGAGTAGCTGATCTGCAGGCCACCAGGTCCGCTGCCGACGACGACGACCGGGTACTCGCCGGGCGGATGCGGCCGGTCGGTCAGGTGCTCCTCCGTGTCGCGTTGCGCAGCTTGCGCGCTTCCGCTTGCAGGATGCGGTAGCAGACGCGCGGGTTCGACTTCAGGAACTCCTCCAACCGATCGCCGGCGAGTACCAGACACCGCAGCGGACGCGTCGCGACGATGTCGGCGACAGGCGCCTCGCCGAGCAGCACAGAGATCTCGCCGAAGAAGTCGCCGCGGCCGAGGACGTTCACTCTTCGGCCGTCGGCGAGGGCCGCGGCCTCGCCCTCGAGCACGATGTAGAAGCCCGATCCGGACAGGCCTTGCCGCAGCACGCGCTCGTCCTGTGCGAAGTAGCGCTCTTCGAGGGTGTGCGCGACGCGCTCGAGCTCGGGGCGCGAAAGATCCGCGAAGATGGCCAGCCCAGCCAGGGTTTCAGTGATGTCGTCGGGGGCTGATCGCACGGTGCTTGTCTAGGGCGTGAGGGCGGTCTTGGCAAACGCGATGAGGGACAATGAACGATCGATGAGCGAGGGGAGAGCGCTTCCGGCGGGTACCGTCACGTTCCTGTTCACCGACATCGAGGGATCGACGAAGCTCCTGAACGAGCTCGGCACCGACCGCTTCCACGACGTGCTCGCGATACACACACGGACGCTGCGCGACGCCTTCAAGGACGGCGGGTTCGAGGTGCGCATCGAAGGTGACGCGCTGTTCATGGTCTTTCCGGTCGCCGCGAAGGCCATCCGCGCGGCGGGCGCCGCGCAGCGCGCGCTTGCCGCGACGACCTTCCCGCACGGCGCCGCGGTCCGCGTGCGCATGGGCATGCACACCGGCGAAGGCGTTCCGGCGAGCGCCGAAGCCGGCGCGGACTACGTCGGCATCGATGTACATCGCGCGGCACGCGTCGCCGCGGCTGCGAACGGCGGACAGGTCCTCGTCACCGATGCGACCGCGACGCTCGCGCGCCCCGAGCTCGCGGACGGCATCTCGCTCCGCGATCTCGGCGAGTTCCACTTGAAGGATCTCGCGCAGCCGGAGCACATCTATCAGCTGGTGATCTCCGGCTGCCCTGCGGATTTCCCGCCGGTGCGCAGCCTCGATCGCACGACCACGCGGCTCCCCGCACAGCCGACGACGTTCGTTGGCCGCGAGCGCGAGATCGCGGAAGGACAGCGCCTGCTCGAACGAGCGCGTCTGGTGACGCTGACGGGACCCGGCGGCACCGGCAAGACGCGGCTGTCGATCCGTATCGCGGAGGAGAGCGCCCACGAGTTCGGAGACGGCACGTTCTTCGTGCCGCTCGCGCCCATCTCCGATCCCGAGCTCGTTCCTTCGACGATCGCGCATACCCTGGGCGTGCAGATCAGCGGCGCCGAGACGCCGCTCGCACGCGTACTCGAGCACGTCCGCGACAAAAAGATGCTCCTCGTCCTCGACAACTTCGAGCAGATCCTCCCGGCGGCGACGGTGGTCCGCGATGTCCTCGGCGCGAGCGCAGCGCTGAAGGTGATCGCGTCGAGCCGAGCGCCGCTGCGCATCAGTGGCGAGCAAGAGTTCCCGGTCCCACCGCTCGAGCTCCCCGATCCGGAGCACCTGCCGGCGCTCGACGTGCTCGCGCAGTCCGACGCCGTGCGACTGTTCGTCGAGCGCGCGATGGCAGTCCGACCGGATTTCCGCGTCACCGCTGAGAACGCGGCGGCGATCGCGGAGATCGTGTACCGGCTCGACGGCCTGCCGCTCGCGATCGAGCTCGCCGCGGCGCGCGTCAAGGTGCTGACCCCACAGGCCATGCTTCCGAAGCTCCGGCAAGGGCTGGACGTGCTCGCCTCGAGCGCGCGCGATCTTCCCGAGCGGCAGCGGACGCTCCGGGGCGCGATCCAGTGGAGCTGGGATCTTCTCGCGCCGGCCGAGCGGCGACTCTTCGCACGCCTTGGGATCTTCGTCGGCGGCGCGATGCTCGCGCAGGTCGAAACGGTGTGCTGCCGCGGCGCGGAGCTGGGGGCCGACGTGCTCGACATCCTCACCGCTCTTGTCGATCACAGCCTGGTGCGGCAGTCGGAGGTCGAGGGCGAGCCGCGCTTTCGCATGCACCTCACGATCCGCGACTACGCGCTCGAGCGTCTCGCCGAGAGCGGCGAGCGTGACGAGATCGCGGGGCGCCACGCGGAGGCGTACCTCGCATTCGCAGAGGGAGCCCGTCCGCACCTCCAGGAGCGCGATCAGAAGCGCTGGCTCGATCTTCTCGAGCTCGAGCACGACAACCTGCGCGCGGCGCTGGAGTGGTCGATCACCTCAGGGCACGCCGAAAACGCTTGCCGTTTGGTCTTCGCGCTCTGGCGTTTCTGGCAGTTCCGCGGCTACCTCGTCGAAGGCGGGCGCTGGTGTGAGCGCGTTCTCGCGGTCCCGACGCAGGGGTTGCCGCCGCTCGTGCTGATGCGCGCTTACGAGGCGACCGGTGGGATCGCTTACTGGCGCGCCGATTTCCCGCTCACCGTCGATTCCTATACCAAGGCGCGCGGTCACGCGCTCGAGATTGGGGATGAACGCGAGATCGCGAACGCGACATATAACCTCGCCTTTGCCTACAGCATCGGCAGGTCCGACTTCGCGCGGGCGACCGAGCTCATGCGTGACGCACGTGAGCGGTGGCTCAAGATCGGCGACACGGGCGGCGTGGCGAAGGCGTCGTGGGGGCTTGCTGGGAATCTGTCGATCGGCCCGCACGGCGCGTTGCCGCGGGCCCAGCTGGAGGAAGCGCTTGCCTTCGCGACCGAATCGCTCGACCGCCAGCGGGGCCTGGCCAACCAGTTCGACATCGCCTGGGCGCTCCACCTGACCGGCGATATCCGTCGCAAGCTGGAGCAGTTCGAGTCTGCCCTTCGCGATTTCGCCGAAGCCCTCCAGCTCTTCCGCGAGGCGAACGACCTCACCGGCATCGCGCTGATCGCGAGCGACTTTGCCGAGCTCGCGCGCGCCGAGCACCACGACGAACGACACGCGACACTCGTCGGCATAACGGATCGATTCGCACGGCGCGCGGGAACCGGTCTCGTCAGCAACTTTCGAGTTCAGGAGGCGCGCTGGCTGCCGGAGGACGTGCCGGCTGACCTGCGGCCGGCGCTGGATCGCGGCCTCGCGATGGATGATGAATCCGCGTTCGCGTACATGGCGGCCGGCGCATGAGCGGGGTGGGCACCGATACCGCGCGCCGGGCGGCCACGAGTGAGCGCCGTCAGATCACGGTGCTGTTCGCCGATATCGCGGGCTCGACCGCGATCGCGGAGCGGATGGACCCTGAGGACTGGACGGTCATCGTCGGCCAGGCATTCGCCCTCATGAACCGGACCATCGAGCAGTACGGCGGGACGATCGCGCGACTCATGGGCGACGGCGTGCTCGCCTTCTTCGGCGCACCGGTCGCGCACGAGGACGATCCCGAGCGCGCGGTCCGCTGCGGGCTCGACATGGTCAAGGCGATAGATGGCCTCAGCGCCGAGCATCGCGCTGCGACCGCAGCTGACCTGCGGATCCGTGTGGGCGTGAATACCGGGCCCGTCGTCGTCGGCATCGTCGGGACCGATACGGCACATGAGTACACCGCCATGGGCGACGCGGTGAACATCGCCGCGCGCATGCAGTCGCACGCCGAGCCGGGGACCGTGCTCATCACCGCGGCGACGCACCGCTTCATAGCCCCGCTCGTAGAGGCGCGCGACATCGGCGCGGTCGAGCTCAAGGGGAAGGCCGACGCGGTGCACGCCTACGCGATCCGTGGCCTCAAGCCCGGCGCGGCCACGCCGCGCGGCCTGGCGGGGGTGCGCGCGCCGCTCATCGGTCGCGACACCGAGCTCGCGCGGCTGCGTCAAGCGTTCGGAGTCGTTCGCGCGGGACGCGGTCGCATCGCGACGGTCCTCGGCGAGCCGGGTCTCGGCAAGACCCGCCTGCTTTCCGAGCTTCGGATCGAAGCCGAGCGCGCCGACGCGACGACGACGTGGATCGAAGGTCGTTGCCTCTCATACGGGGAGAGGATCCCGTACCACCTCGTGATCGACGTGGTGCGGTCGATCATCGGCGTGAGCCCGTCGGCCGACGAGCCCCAGGTGCGCGAGGCCCTCGCGAAACGGATCGGCGAACGCTCGGAAGATGACGAGACCTACGCATACCTGGGCCATCTCCTATCGGTCCGCCTGACCGACGCCGAGCGGGCGCGCGTCGCGGCTCTCGAGATCGAGACGGTGAAGCGCTACATCGCCTCCTTTGTTCACCTGCTTCGCGCCGTGACTGCGCGCGGTCCGGTGATCCTGGTCTGCGAGGACCTGCACTGGGCTGACGCCGCCTCGGTCGACGTCCTGCTGCAGCTCGTCCCGCTTCTCGCGGACATGCGCATCCTCTGCATCATCACTTCACGGATCGAGCGCGCCGCCGGCGGATGGCGACTCATCACGGGCGCGCGCGACATGTTCGGCGACGCGCTTACCGAGATCCATCTCGAGCCGCTCTCCAGCGACGACAGCCGCGCGCTCGTCGCCAGCTTGCTGCGGATCGAATCGCTGCCGCCCGCGACGCGCGACCTCATCCTCACCAAGGCCGAGGGGAACCCTTTCTTCGTCGAGGAGGTCATCCGCATGCTCATGGATCGCGGTGCGATCGTTCGCGAAGACGAGCGCTGGGTCGCGACGGACCGCGTCGTCGAGGTCGAGATCCCCGACACCCTTCAGGGTCTGCTGCTGGCGCGGATCGATCGGCTCGCGCCGGAGACGAAACGGACGCTCCGCGTCGCTTCGGTGATCGGGCGACAGTTCGGCGTCCGCATCCTCGAGCGCCTCTTGGAGACGAAGACCGCATGAAGACCGGCGCGGAGCTCGGGACCCTCGAAGCGAGCGGCCTCATTCAGCTCGCGGTGCTCGAGCCGGAGCTGGAGTACCTCTTCAGACATGCGCTCGTGCAGGACGCCGCGTACGCCTCGCTCCTCAAACAGGACCGGCGCACGCTGCACCGCCTCGCCGCGGAGACGCTCCTCGCGACGTATCCCGATCGGAAGCGCGAGCTCGCCGCCGTCATCGCGATGCATTACGAGCAGGCGGGTGACGCGCAGGCCGCTGCGCCGTATCTCGTCGAGGCCGGAGAGCACGCGCAGGAGCGGTTCGCGAACCGCGAGGCCCTCTCATTCTTCGAGCGCGCGGTCGCGCTGCTCGCCAGCGATCCTCGGATAGAGCTTCGTCTGCGCGCGATGCTCGGCATGGCGAAGGTCGGCTGGTCCTTCACCGCGTCGGACAAGTACGTCGATCTGCTCGAGCGCATCGTCGCGGAGACCGCCGATCGCAACGACCCGCGGCTCATCGCGGATGCGTACTTCTGGATCGCCTTCATTCGTCGCTGGCGCGGAGAGAACCCGGAGACGAGCGCGGGCCTGCGAAGCGCGCTCGACAACGCCGAGCGGATCGGGGAGAAGCTTGGCGATCCGATCGCCCACGCGATCCCAAAGGCATTTATGGGCGTTGGGATGATGTTCAGCGGGCAGCTGCGCGAAGGCGCGAAGCAGACGCGCGAGGCGCTCGCGGCGATGGAGGGAAAGGCTGATCCCCTCTCGACCGCGATCCTCTCGGGTTTCCTCACCATGACCTTGGCCAGGCTCGGCGACTTCGCCGCGGCCGAGGAGACCCTTGCCTACGGCGAGCAGCTTGCCGCGCAAGGTGACGAGATCGCGCGGCTCGATGCGACGATCGCGCGCACCGGCATCGAGCTCGAGCGCGGGGAGCTCGACAAGAGCATGGCGCTCGCGGAATCCTGCGCGATCAAGTCGGAAGAGCTCGGCGCGGTCGCGTGTGGGGTCGGCTCGAACGTGATGCTCGGAGCCGGCCGGCTCCAGGCCGAGGACGTGCTCGGCGCCAAGGTACCCGCGGAGCGAGGCTTCGAGCTCGCCCTGGTGACGAACATGGCGCCCTTCCGGACGCTCGCGCAGGGGATGGTCGGCGCGGTGCAGGGCCGTCTCGGCAACCTTCCTCAGGCGGCGGCCGACTGGGACGGCGCGCTCGCCGCGGCGCGAGCGATGGGCGACCGCTACGGCGAAGCGATGACACTGTGGAACCGCGGGCGAACGCACGCGCGGCAGACGCCGCCTGATTTCAGCGCGGCCATCACCGACCTCGACGCCACCGCGACGCTGATGGAGGCGATGGGCGCCCGCCCAGCGCTCGCGCGCGTGCTCCGCGATCGCGCGCAGACGCTTCGTTTGCTCGGACGCGCCGACGACGCGGACCTGGCCGAGCGCCACTCGCTCGAGCTTGCACGCGAGCTCGGCCTCAAGGATTTTCCGCCCGCGACTTAGTTTAGGTCGAGAGACACTTGCTGATCAGGACGAACGCTACCGGCAGCGCATGTCGTCGCTAAAGTCGTCGACGGTCACGACCCCATTGGCGTTCACGGTCGCGTGTGCCAGGAAGTGCTCGTAGAGATCGTCGCCGCCGATCAAGGTGCCGTCCTCGCCTTGGCGGATGAACTGCACGGTCCACTCCAACGTCTCGTGGAACGGCACCGGAACCAGCGTGTCGAACACCAAGGTCTGGGTGGAGGTGTCGACAACGACGTACGTCTTGAGCGACACCGTCACCGCCTTGAGCCCCTGGAGGTTCGCTTCGAGGTGAGATTGGACCATGCCGCCTGTGGAGAGGTTCCCACTGATGAGGAAATGCAGCTTACCCGTGCCCATGAAGTCTTCCGCCGGGATGAAACACGTGTTTATCCCGTTGAAGGTGATCGGCACCGCCGTCGCGACGGCGGTGTCCGCTCTCACTGAGGCAGTGAAGAGCAACACATAAGCGAGAACGAAGGCCCACAGCTTCCAGCCGAACACGATTGATCGCAGCAGCGAGCGCTGCTTGGTCCCCTGCATTTCATCCACCCACCCGCGCGGTCGTCTGTCGTTTCCTTTCTGCAGCCGCGATGCCGACTAGGCGTTACAGGACGTGACAAAAACATTGAGGAACATGCGATTTGCGCGTCCGTTTGAACGGCTGTACCCTCGCACGACTGGCCGGGAAGGGATGACTTGGCTAGTGGCCTGCTCCGGGGCCGGATAGGGGAGACCCCTCCGCGCAGGTTCTCCGTTGACCCAGGGGAGTTCGCGATGAAGGCGCTTCGCCGCCTCGGTCGTCGTTCGTTGCTGCTCATCGTCGGAGGGCTACTAGCGCTCGGAGGTATTGCGTACGCGACCATTCCCGACGCCGCGGGTGTCATTCACGGGTGCTACTCGACGAGCGGTTCGTTGCGGGTCATCGACACCGGTCAAGCCTGCAGCGCCACCGAGAAAGCTCTGAACTGGAATCAGACCGGTCCTACCGGTCCGACAGGCGCGACTGGTGCGACAGGCGCGACCGGAGTTCAAGGACCGAAGGGCGATACCGGCGCAACGGGTCCGCAGGGAGCGAAGGGCGACACCGGTGCTACTGGAGCGACTGGCGTTCAAGGGCCGATCGGTCCGACCGGCGCGCAAGGACCGAAGGGCGACACCGGCGCGCAAGGATCGAAGGGCGACACCGGCGCGCAAGGACCGAAGGGCGACACCGGCGCGCAAGGACCGAAGGGCGACACCGGCGCGCAGGGTCTCAAGGGGGACACCGGCGCGCAGGGGCCAACCGGCCCGCAAGGAGCGAAGGGCGACACCGGTGCGACTGGCGCGACGGGTGTGACTGGCGCAACCGGTGACACCGGAGCGCAAGGACCAACTGGTCCTCAAGGACCGAAGGGCGACACCGGCGCTCAGGGTCTCAAGGGCGATACGGGCGCGACCGGGGCGACCGGTGAGACCGGAGCGCAGGGTCCCAAGGGCGACACCGGCGCGCAGGGTCCCAAGGGCGACACGGGCGCGACCGGCGCCACCGGGGACACCGGCGCGCAGGGACCAACTGGTCCCCAGGGAGCGAAGGGCGACACGGGCGCCACCGGTGCCATCGGTCCGACTGGCGCAACCGGCGCGACCGGCGACACCGGAGCGCAAGGACCAACCGGTCCGCAGGGAGCCAAGGGCGACACCGGCGCGACAGGCGCGACGGGCGAAACAGGTGCAACGGGTGCGACCGGCGCACAAGGACCAATTGGTCCGACGGGTGCGACCGGGGCGACAGGGGACACAGGCGCGACAGGCGCGACGGGAGCCAATGGTGCGACGGGTGCGACGGGAGCTAATGGTCCCGCCGGGCCAACCGGGCCGATCGGTCCTACGGGTCCGGCCGGTGCCACAGGTCCCACCGGGGCGACAGGCGTTGTCGGCAACACGACTGTGGTGCTCGGTCCAACGATGAGCACGGGAGGCACCCCGGATGTCGGCACTGTGACTTCGACATCGACCGCGTCCTGCGCGTCGGGTAGCAAGCTGCTGGGCGGCGGAGCCGTGGTCACTCCGAGTTCGAAAGCCAGAGGGGCTGTCTCCATCTCACAGCCGACTCCGCAAAGCGGTACGCCCACCGGCTGGCAAGCGCAGGCGATTGTGATCTTGAAGGACTCAGGCAACGTCAGCGTTGCCGCATATGCGATTTGCAGCGTCCCATAGCACGTTCGGCGCGAGAAAACGTGTGACGACGTAGGTCTGTGCGAAGTCATGAGCCGCGAGAGGGCGGAGCAAGGAGCGCTCCGCCCTCGCTCTTTGGCCGGGGCTGCGAGAGCTCAAGATCCGCTCGCTTCGATCGAGCTATTCAGGCGAAACCGGCGTAACGCGCTTCTCGGGCGATCACAACTCCAACCACAGTCGCGATCGGAAGCGCCAAGGCTGCCGTCGCGATGAATGGCAGCAACGGGTCGGCGTCGTACAGGAAGCCGGCGATCGTGCCGCCGCCGCCGAATCCGAGCGCGAACGCGGTCTGGTACGTCGCGTAGCCGAGCGCGGCGCGCGCCGGCGGGATGATGCGCTCCACCGCCGACGCGACGACCGGGTTGGCGGCCTGCGTCGCGCCGAGCAACAGCGCCGCAAGCGCGACGAGCGGCTCGCTGCGGCCTGAAAGCGCGATGAGCACGCTGGCGAAAGTGAGCACGGCCGCTGAGGTGATGAGCGCCGGCACCGCGCCGATGTGATCCGCGAAGTTGCCCGCGGCGATCGCGAGAGCGGCGGCGCCGAGTGAGATGAGCGCGAGATAGAGCCCGAGCCGCTCCAGCGGGATGGCCGCGATGTCGTGCAGGTACACCGGAATGAACGCGAGCGAGACAATCGAGAGCATCGCGGCGAACGGGGTGAGCGCCAGCAGCACCCAGAACGCTCGGGGCGGACGGAAGGGACCGCGCTCGGGATGTGGTGGGACCGTGCGGAGCGCGAACGTGAGTCCGGCCGAAACGGCGAAGACGATCGCCGCGACGGCCACCGCCGCGCGATAGCCCGCGGATGCGGCGATGAGACCGGCGACCGGAGCACCGACGATGTTCCCCGCGAAATACGCGCCGAGAACGAGACCGAGCGCGCGACCGAGCTGCGCCCGCGACGCGATCGAGGTCACGTAGGCGATGATCAGTGGGAGCGCCGCGGTGCTCGACCAGTAGAGGGCCGAGCCGACGAACGCGCCGTGCCAGTCGGACAGCGGTACGAACGACGCGACACCGATGGCCGAACAGATCCACGCGGCGCTGATGAGGCGCCGTCGGCCAAGCCGATCGGCAAGGTAGCCGGCAGGAACGAAGCAGAGCACCGCAACCAGGTTCCCCACGCCGAACACGATGCCCATCTCCTGCGGTGCCGCACCGAGCTCCCGAAGGTAGAGCGGCCAGACCGCCGAGAGGAGCCCGAAGCCGACGCCGAAGAGGACTTGCGCCCCTGTGAGGAGCCAGATGTCTCGCGGAAGGCTCAGGTCCGCCCCTTCACGATCCCCTTCGCGCGACGGTCTTCGAACTCCGCGCGCGCCTTGCGCAGCACCTCCGGATCCACGAGCACGTCGATGGCGGTGAGTGCGAGCGCCTTCGCCGCGGCGAGCGCGTTGTCGTGTGCCTCCTGCGACAGCACGGCCTCGCGGAAGGCGACGGAGTGGCCGGGGATCGAGTCCTGCGAAACCGCGATGTACGGATGGATCGCCGGCAGGACCTGCATCACGTTCCCCATGTCCGTAGATCCGACCCGCTCCTCGTCGCGGGCCTCGAAAACCTGCACGCCTTGCGCGCGCATGTGGTGCGCCCAGCGTTCCGCGATCGGGGTCGAGAAGACCATGTTCTCGTAGCCGGCATTCTCGTTCACCGTGACGTTGAGCTGCGTGCCGGTCGCAAGCGCGGCGCCTTCCGCGCACGCGATGAAACGGCGCAGCACCTCCTGTTGGTAACGACGATCGAGCGCGCGGATGGAAAAGCGGGCCGCCGCGTAGTCGGGGATCACGTTCGCCGCGCTCCCGCCGGACGTGATGATCCCGTGCACGCGCGCATCGGGACGCAGCTGCTGACGCATCGCGTTGACGTTGTTGAAGAGCTGAAGGATCCCGTCGAGCGCGTTGATGCCGAGATCCGGCTGCGACGCGGCGTGCGCAGCCCTTCCGCGGTACTCGACCATGACGCGATTCGAAGCGAGCGAGTGACGGCCCGCGAGCGATCTGCCTGAGGTCGGGTGGATCATCATCGCGACGTCGACGTCATCGAAGCCACCGGCGCGCAGCAGCGCGACCTTCCCGCCCCCGCCCTCTTCCGCGGGCGTACCGATCGCGGCGACGCGGCCCGGCAGCTGATCTATGACCGCGCGGACGCCGACCGACGCGGCGATGCCGATCATCGCGATGAGGTTGTGCCCGCAGGCGTGGCCGATCTCGGCGAGGGCGTCGTACTCCTGCAGGATCGCCACGGTCGGACCGGGACCGCGCCCTTTCGCGTCGCCGCGGTAGCTCGTCTCGATACCGCGGTAGCCGCGCTCGACGCTGAAGCCCGCGCCCTCGAGGAACTCCGTCAGGCGGATCGCAGCCTCGCGTTCCTCGAAGGCGAGCTCGGGCTTTGCGTGGATCGCACGCGACAACGCGAAAAGGGCGTCGCGCCGCTCGTCGATCGCCCGTAGCGCGCGCTGCTGGAGCGCCTTTGGCTCGCTCATCGAGCTTGGGGGGCTTCGCGAGCTTGGGGGGCTTCGCCCCCCAAACCCCCGGCCTGGTGACCGGAGATCAAGGCGAGGATCACTCGGTCGAGCGCGCCGTCGGCGTTCTCGAAGAGCGCCGAGGCCTGTTCCGAACCGACGCTCCGGCGGCGCGCGACGTTCGCGATCTCCGCCATGAATCGCGCACGGAAGAAGAGGAACGCCTGCGTGGCCTCACCGAGCGAAAGCCCATGCCGCTTTGCCTCGACGCCGTACTCGCGCCCAAGGATCTCGGCCTGCGCGAGGAGCTGCTCGCGGCCGACCGCGCGCGTGGTGTCGAGATGTCCGAGGAGGAATTCGCTCATGCGCATCCCGCGCTCGCGGAACCAGCGAAGCGATTCCTCATCGAATGACTTGTGCCACTCCTGCGACGCGAGGTCGGTGCGGACGCGCCGCCGGAACTCCGCCGCGATGCGATCGGGCGGCTCGCCGAGCGACGACAGTGACTGGCGACGCGTCTGCCGCGGGCGGGGGAGCATCGC
>Ga0209689_1001690_pt1 | contig 16535 bp, 12 predicted proteins | sample GraSoiAngelo_149_FD_187119 | JGI IMG/M metagenome (GOLD analysis project Ga0209689, IMG submission 187119) | Grasslands soil microbial communities from the Angelo Coastal Reserve, California, USA - 14_1009_09_30cm (SPAdes) (version 2) | ecosystem: Environmental > Terrestrial > Soil > Grasslands ...
GGTCCCGCAATCCCGCGGGACATGCCGGTTTGCTCGAGAACTTGCTGGCGCTCATGAGCGCGCTTGCGGAGTTTTTTGAGAGCCGCTTCGCGCTTTTTGCCCAGGAATCGAAAGTGGCCGCGGTGCAACTGCTCATATTGGCCGGTTGCCTGGTTTTTGCGCTGCTCCTCTGCGTGCTGGGTTACGTTTTTCTCATCACCGGCGTGGTTGTGGGGCTGGCCCACCTGGTTGGGATTTCATGGCCATGGATAGCGCTGGCCGCAGCCGCAGTGCATTTCATTATTGCGATGGTTTTGCTTCTGGTCGCGCGCAGCCGCATCACCAAGCCGCTTTTTCGCACGACGCTAGCTGAATTAAAGAAAGATCGCGAATGGCTGAAAAATCTGGACGCAACAAATCAATCGACGAGCTGACGGCGGAAATCGCGCAGTCGCGCGAGCGTGTAAGGCGTGATTTACGCGGCCTGCACTACGAGTTGGATTTCCCCGCGAAATTCCGGAGATCATTTAGGGAACAGACCCTTTCCTGGCTTACGACCGCAGCTGCTGTCGGCGCGCTAATCGCACTGGCGCCGATGCGAAAGAAAAAAATTTACGTCGATTCAAAAGGCGGCCGTAAATCACAGAAAAAGCTGGTCGAAACCGGGTTTGCGCTGGCAGTGCTCAAAATCGCTGCAAACATGGTTCGACCAGTGATTGTCGAGTTTCTGAAAAATCGCCTCACGGGTTTTGCGGGGCAGTCGCGCCGTAAAACATGAGTCCCATGCGTCGAACGTCTTGCATGGCGCGCTGCTCTTTTTAGCATTTACGCGCGCAGCTGGGCCGGGTAATCATTCCGGCAGTTTGCAATGGCCCCAAAGATTTCAGCTCCTCCAGTCGCGTCGCATCCGCTGCCGAGCGTCGATGATTATCTAGAGATCGGCCAAAAGGCCGGCGCCTCGGACGTTCATCTGGGCGTGGCCGCGCCGCCAATCTGGCGGATAAATGGAAGTTTGGAGCCGATGTGGCAGGACGCCCCGCTTCTAACCCGAGAACAAACGGCAACCTTGGCAGAGGCTTTCATGCCCGACGTGTACAAGGAGGAGCTCAATTCACGCGGCGATTCCGACTTTGCCTATGCAAACGAGTTCGCTCGTTATCGCACAAGCGTGGTTCGGCAACGCCTCGGAATTGAAATTGTTTTTCGCGTGATCAATACCCATGTCCGAACCATGGACGAATTGGGCTTGCCGGAGCATCTCAAGCTGCTCACTCGATACCAGAATGGCCTGATTCTCGCCACAGGTTCGGTTGGCACTGGTAAATCAACCACGCTCGCGGCGATGATCGAGTACATAAACACGGAACGGCGCGATCATATCATCACGCTCGAGGATCCGATCGAATACGTCATCACATCGAGAAATTGCCATGTCAGCCAACGCGAAGTTTTCACGCACACTGAGTCGTTCGCCACGGCGTTGCGCGCCGCTCTCCGGGAAGACCCAGATGTGATCATGGTCGGCGAAATGCGCGACTTGGAAACGATTTCACTCGCCATTACTGCGGCCGAAACGGGGCATCTTGTCCTGGCAACATTGCACACCAGTAATGCTTCGCGCACACTTGATCGGCTGCTGGACGTTTTTCCCACCGAGCAACAGGAACACGTCCGGGTGATGGTAGCGGAATCGTTGCGCGGAGTCATCAGCCACCAGTTAATACCAAAAAAAGACGGCACCGGTCGGGTGCTCGCGCTGGAAATTCTCACCAATACGCCCGCGGTGGCCAATGTGATTCGCGAAGCGAAAACGTACATGTTGCCGGGCATCATTCAGACCGGAAAAAAACAAGGCATGCGTTTGATGGACGACGCGCTGATCGATCTTTATGACCGCGGCCTGATCAGCGCTGAGGAAGCCTACGAGCGCGCCGACCAAAAACTACTTATGCGCCAGCATGTGGGAAAATGACAAAGCGCGAATGACGAAAACCCAGGCATCTCCGAATCAGGAAGCTCGAATGGCGTGTGCCGTTAGTAATTTGTCATTCATTCGGCATTCGGCATTCGGCATTCGGCATTAACCATGGCTTCCATCGATCAATTTCTTCAGATCGTCGTCCGGCAGGGCGCATCCGATTTACATATCGGAGAAGGGCAACCGCCAAAAATACGCACGCATGGCGATATCATGCCCATCCGAGACGAGGCGATTTTACGGGAGGAAGCCGCGCAAATGCTCAGTGAAGTTTGCGGCCCGCAGAATTGGGAAATTTTCCAGCAACGCGGCGATCTCGATTTTGCTTACCAGATGGATGCGGACTCTCGATTCCGCACCAACTACTTTAAGCAGTCCGATGGTTATGCCGCGGCTTTTCGATTGATTCCTACCAAGATTTTGAGTCTCGAGCAGCTGGGTGTTCCAGTGGTGATCAAGGAATTTGCTTATTTGCGCGGCGGGCTTGTTCTCGTCACTGGCCCAACGGGTTCCGGCAAAACAACGACACAGGCGGCGCTCATCGATTTCATTAATCAAAACTTTTCAAAGCACGTTGTGACAATCGAGGAACCGATCGAGTTCGTGCACGATAGTAAGCGCAGCATCATCACGCAGCGGGAAGTGCCGGGCGACTCAATCTCGTTTGCCGCTGGGCTTAAGGCCTCACTGCGAGAGGACACCGATATTGTGCTCATAGGCGAGATGCGCGACTTGGAAACGATTTCGCTCGCCCTCACCGCGGCCGAGACCGGCCTTCTCGTGATCGGCACGCTTCACACCAACAATGCCCGTAAGACGGTGGATCGTATGATAGACGCTTTCTCGGCCGATCGGCAGGCCCAGGCACGCGCCATGCTGGCGAACTCACTTCGCGGTGTTGTAGCTCAATTGCTTTTGAAAAGGTCGGACCGGCCAGGGCGCATTGCCGTCAATGAGATTCTGATCGCCAACGCAGCCGTAGCCGCTATCATTCGCGAAGGCGCAACACAAAAGCTCCAGGACGTCATCGTTTCCGGAAGAGCGCAAGGTATGCAATTCATGGATGACGCGATCTTGGCGCTGCTCGAAAAAGGCATCGTCTCACCGCATGAAGCCTTCATGAAAGCCATTGATAAAAACCGGTTCAAACCGTTCCTATCACCAGAGGAAGAAGCGCTCGCCAACGCCGCTGGCTCCGTGCCGGACGACGAAAAGCGCCTTCCGGGCAACTTTGTCAAAGCATTCGCCACCCGCGCGCGAGTGGGAACACGCTGAAAAACTGACGTTAGCTGTCCGCTTTCGCTGAAGCTGCGGCGCGACGGGCATAATCTAGAGGTTAAAGATCAGAACCATCCAAGGGCAGCAGTTCTTCCACATTCGGCGCCAAGATAAAAGAATCTGGATTGAGGCCGCGGTAAAGAGAGCTGTCCCTGCAGTATTCTACCTCCTAGCCTATGACTGCCGACACACAATATAGCTAAGAACTAACCACGGATAACACGGATGTCCGGGATAGAGAGAAGAATCCCCACCAAACACGCCAACTACACAAGACGAACAGATGTCTGCTCTCAGATTTTCGCGTCTCTTCGCGTGTTTAGGGGGCGAACAAGTCTATAGCTTGAAGATCTCGCACAAAGGAATTGATCACGCTGATTAGTTTGCGTTGTGCTGGCTCCGAGGCTGGGTTACTTCGCTCCGCTCGGGATGACCAGCGTTGGAGATTAGAAGGACGGCGGTGCCACTGAGTTCGCCGGCGCGAAATCGCTCAAGCGCAACGTTAGCTTGGTCCAAGGGGAATGTTTCTGTCTTCGTTTGCACCGGAACACGCGGTGCGAGGTCGAAAAATTCTTCGCCGTCCCGTCGGGTCAGATTTGCTACCGAGGTGATGACGCGTTCTCCCCAAAGATCGACATAAGGAAATGAAGGGATGTCGCTCATGTGAATTCCTCCGCAAACGACAACGCCGCCCTTGGCCAGCGAGCGCAGCGCCATTGGCACAAGCGGGCCGACCGAGGCAAAGATAATTGCCGCATCGAGTTTTTCCGGCGGCATCTCATCGGAACCGCCAGACCATACCGCGCCCAGTTTCTGTGCGGCCTGCTGCGTTGCAATGTCACCTGGCCGCGTAAACACGAAGAGGTCGCGCCCTTCGTAAAGCGCAATCTGTGCGATCAAGTGGGCGGCGTTGCCAAAACCATAAATGCCAAGCCGTCGCGCGTTGCCCGTTTTGCGATAGGAACGATAACCAATTAGCCCGGCGCAAAGCAGCGGCGCAACTTCAATATCATTGTAGCGATCGGGCAGATGAAAACAGAATCGCGCATCGGCGACAGTGAATTCGGCGTAGCCGCCGTCGATGGTGTAGCCGGTGAAACGAGCGCGATCGCAGAGATTCTCCCGGTGGGATCGGCAATAAACACATTCGCTATCCGTCCAGCCCAGCCACGGAATTCCAACACGGTCACCGATGTGGAATTTCGAGTTCACTTCCTCACCAATTTGTTCCACGCCCCCAACAATTTGATGGCCCGGAATCAGCGGCAATTTCGGATTCGGCAATTCGCCATCGACCACGTGAAGATCAGTGCGGCAAACAGCGCACGCACTAATGCGCACGAGCAATTGTCCGCTCACCGGCTTTGGCTTTGGCACATCGCGCAATTGCAGCGGCTGTGTCGGTTTATCCAGAACCATCGCGCGCATTGCTGCTAATATGAACGACGAACGACTAATAACGAAGCTCGAAGGCTGGCGGTGTCGCGAATGACATGCGGCTGTAGTGTCCGCTGTCCTCAGCGGATTTTAAGTGCGTGGAATTCTTGCGCTGGAGGACAGCGCACGCTACAGCACTAAGGAGAACAAGGAAATCAATGGACCGCAGCTGGCTCCGGCTGAATTTCCTCGTCTTCTTGTGCCGGTTCGCCTTCATGATGCGTATGCGCGCTGCGCAAAAAGGGCACCTTGTCGAGTACGTGCTCTTGGAACCATTCAAGCCACAAATAGATCACCGGCGTCACAAACAGTGTCACCAGCTGTGAGAAAATGAGGCCACCCACTATGACGAGCCCAAGTGGACGGCGCGCCGAGGCGTCGTGACCGAACCCGAGCGCGAGAGGCACAGCGCCCATGAGAGCGGCGAGCGTCGTCATCATGATCGGGCGGAAGCGCTCAAGACTGGCTTCGTGAATGGCTTCGCGTAAACCCAGTCCTTCATCAATTCGCTTGAGCGCGAAATCGACTACGAGGATTCCGTTCTTTTTCACGATGCCGAGCAAGAGGAAAAGGCCGATCACGCTGTAAAGCGACAGGGTCGATCCAAAAGCCCATAGCGTGAATAACCCACCAACGACTGCTGGCACGATGGCCGGGAAAAGCACTGTGATGGGATGAACGTAGCTTTCGTAGAGAATTCCCAAAATCACATACATTACAAAGATGGCGGCAAGAAGCAGCATTGGCAGTGATTGAAATAGCTGGCGAAACACGAGCGCCTCGCCTTGAAACGTTGCTTGGACCCCTGGCAGCTGCTGGTGCACCTGCGCGAAACTGTTTTCAATGAATTTCGTGGCATCCCCAATCGCAACGTCCGGCAGCAAATTGAAGTTGATGGTCACGCTGGTGAATTGGTTGAAGTGATTAACTGCCTGCGGACCGACGATCTGCTTTGTCGTCGTGACGGCGCGCATGGGGACGAGATTGGATGCAGTTCCCGTTGTAGTTGCAATTGTTCCACCACCAGCGCCGCTCGCGCTGAAGCTGCCACCTGTATTCTTACGCACGTAAAGATCGTTCAGATCGGACGGACGCGCGCGCTCGCTGTCTTTAACTTCGAGAATGACCTGATACTGGTCCTCCGGTTGTTTGATCAGATAAACGTAGTTTTGTGAGTAAGCGGTCCGCAACAGACTCTGGACCGCCGATGTGGAAACGCCGTAGGTCGCAGCACGTTGACGGTCAATATCGACGGTTAGATTAGGCGTGTTGTTATAAAAATCGGAACGAACCGAAGCAAAGCCTTTGAAGCCACGCAGCTTTGTCATCAATTGATCGGCAGCGGCATAAACGTCATCGGGCACAATACCGCTAAGCGTGTAGGCATACTGCCCCTGGGTTTGATTGGTTACACCGACATTAATTTGCAGCACCGGGTTTGGCTGCAAAATCGCAGTGATGCCCGGAATAGAACTGATCGATTTCTGCAACTGCGGAATGCACTGCTCAATGGGCGGACGCTGATTTCTGGGTTTAAGGAAACCAAAAATCAGCCCTTGTGACGACGCTGTCCGAGCTGCGAAGCCTGCGAGCGTGAAAAATTGTCCGATGTTCGGGTCGTCCTTGAGTTTCTGGTTGACCTGCTGCTGATACGCATGCATCTGGGCGGGCGAAGAACCTTCCTGTGCGATGAAAACTCCTCTGACGAACCCGCTGTCCCCTGGAGGGAGCAATGTAAAAGGCAAATGAGTGAAGAAGAACCAAAGCCCCAGAATGCATCCGAGGAGAATCGGCACGGTTAGCCAGGCGCGATCCAGAAATTTATCTAGGATTCTTCCATAGGCGGCAATAACACGCTGGATAAATTCTCCAGTGTGTCGTTCCATCCATGGGCGTTTGTGTCCAGCGCGGCGTTCGCCAAGAATGCGCGCACACATCAAAGGAGTAAGCGTCAACGAAACAAGACCTGAGGCCAGGATCGCCACAATAATCGTGACCGAAAATTCCCGAAAAATACGTCCAAGCAACCCCGGCAAAAACACCAGCGGAATAAAAACGGCAGCGAGTGACAGAGTCATTGACAGGATAGTGAATGAAATCTCGCCCGCGCTGTTATAAGCCGCCTTTAAGATGGATTCGCCGTGCTCCGCTCGCCGCACCACGTTTTCCAGAAACACGATCGCGTCATCGACAAGGAACCCGATAGCGAGTGTCAGCGCCATCAAGGTTAAATTGTTGATGGAAAAATTCAGTGCGCTCATCACTGCGAAAGTGAGCAGCACGGAAAGCGGCAGCGCCACTACTGGAATAAGCGTGTCCGTGGCGCGGCCGAGGAAAACGTAAATCACCATCACGACCAGAATGAATGCGATTATCAGAGTAAATTTCACGTCTTGAACCGAATCGACGATGCTCTGCGATCTATCGAACACTGGAACCAGTGTGATCGATCCGGGCAGACTCGCACGCAATTCGGGAAAGAGCGCCTTGACAGAGTTCGCAACTTCCACCGCGTTAGCTCCGGCCTGTCGCGACACGGCTAACACAACGACGGAGCCAGGCGGATTAAAACCCCGCATCCAAAATGTTCGTGAGAGCCGCTCGTCCTGTACGCTTTGCCGGACGTCAGCGACGTCTCGCAGGTAAACGGGCGAGCCATCCTGGTTACGTGCGACGATCAGATTTCGGTACCCTTCTGCCTCATCGATCTGGCCGTTTGGCTGAAGAACAAATGTCCGGTGCACCCCGTCGAATTGCCCGGCCCCCGCGTACACAGTCCCTGCTTTAATGGCGCTGGCGAGATCGTCCATCGTCAGGCCGCGCGAAGCCAGCCCGGCCGGATCAGCTTTGATTCGAATCGCGCCTTGCACCCCGTAGATGTTCACCTGCGACACTCCGGGAAGGATAGCGATGCGCTGCGCCACGGCCGTCGACGCATATTTGTAAAGATCGCCATCCGTCAGCGTGTCAGAAAGCAAACCCATCAGGTAAACAGCCTGATCGTTCGGGTTTGTTTTTGTGAAGGTTGGCGGACTAGGTAGATCGAGCGGCAACTTTCCGGTGGCGCGCTGGATTGCCGCCTGAACATCCGTAGCCGCGTCGATGATGCTCTTGCTGAGAACGAACTGGAGCGTGAACGAGGTGTTCCCCTGTGTGCTGGTGCTAGTGATAATATCGAGCCCAGGAATTTGTAGAAATTGTTTCTCGAGCGGCGTGGCGATGTTATTCGCCATTGTGGTTGGATTGGCGCCGGGATAGGAGCACGTGACTTGGATAACAGGATAATCAATGGCTGGAAGATCGTTAACGGCGAGCTTGTTATAAGTGGCCATTCCAGCAACAATAACCGACAAGGTTAGTAATACCGTCATAACCGGCCGGCGAATGAACGGTCCTGAAAGCCCTGAGCCTTTAACTTGAACTAACTTAGACTCAGGCGGAACGGCCGACACAGCAGCGGGAGTTACTTCCCTGCGCATGTGCTGTCGGTCCTTGGCAGCTTCCTTTTCCCCTTCTCCGTCGTGTTGCTCCCCTCCAGCCATATTCGAAAGCGATTTACATCGACGCCTTTGCCGCAACCTGACCGTCTTGGGAAGGACCGGGAGGATGGTATGGTTTTGGTTCCACTTTAGTCCCGGGCGCCAGAGCCAATTGCCCCGTGACGACCACTGTTTCCCCTGCCTTGAGACCATCTTCGATCACCTGCATGTCGCCGTCTTGACGCTGACCCGGTTTAACCTGCCGCAAATCGACTGTGCTGTCGGGGTTCACCACAAAAACGAATGGTCCGCTTTGGCTGATTTGCACCGCCTGCGAGGGAACCAAGGTTGCATCTTTGATCGTGTCGAGGATGAAACGAACCCGAACAAATTCGGATGGCCAGAGCGCGCGGTCTGGATTCGGGGTGACCGCGCGGGCTTTCACCGTGCCTGCGCCCGGCTGAACGGCTGTATCAATGAAATAAAGGTCTCCCATGCGCGGGGGCGTGTTGCTGTCTGGTGAACGAGTTTCGACTTTAACATTCGGACCACCGAGATAGCGGCGCACCAGAGGCAAATCTGTTTCAGAAACCGTGAAATCCGTATAGATTGGATCGAGTCCCTGAATCATAACGAGCGGTGCACTGGCCGGACCAACCAGATTGCCAACATCGACGTTGCGCAGGCCGATGCGTCCATTGATGGGCGACTTGATATAGCAAAAATCGAGATTCACCTGAGCCGCCTCGGCCGCTGCTTCCGATTTTTGCGCGTTGGCCTGCGCTATGTCGAAGTCTTGCGGTGATATGACGTTTCGCGCGCGCAAGTCCCTCTGCCGCTTCAACGTCACCTGATCTAATGCGGCCTGCGCTTTCGCCTGGTCGAGCGCTGCTTGGAACGGTCGCGGATCAATCGTAAAAAGCAGATCGCCCTTTTTTACATCGGCACCATCTTGAAAATGGCGCGCCATAATCTGCCCATTAACCTGTGCCTGTACCTGCACGGTTTCGTACGCTGCGCAGGTGCCAATTTCGTCAAGGTAAAGCGGCACATCCTTTGTGAGGACTTGGGCAACAAGAACCGGTCGCGGTGGTGGTTTGGAGGCTTTAACCTCGGTAACCCTGTGTTGGTAGATTCGATAGAGTACAAAGGCAGCGAGCACGATGAAAAGCAGATACGCCCATCGAGGAATAGCATGGGCTTTAGCACGAGCGCGTCTCATTTGAATTCTTTCCCACCGGTACAGAATGCCCTTTTTCTTGAAATCGAATGCCGATGTCTCGTATGGCCGGCATGGCCGGCATAAACTGGCGACCCCATGCTCCGAAGCTTACCGTTCTTTTCAGCTCTCTCACGAATCCGAGTGAGTACTTTGATGCAAGTCTGCAGGTCGGCGTTCGGAATCTCCGCTAGCAATTCGTGCCGAAGATCGTCGGCTGCCCGTTTGATCCGTGTAATCACCCGCTGGGCGCGTTGTCCGAGCAGCACCATTTTGCAACGGCGATCGCGCGGCGAACTCTTCCGGTTGATCCAGCCTTCTTTCTCCAGTCGATGTAACAATGTCACCATCGTGGGCTCTTCCACGCCCAGACGCGCTGCGATTTCCGCTTGGGTAAGCGCGTCCTGAGCAAGAGAGAGATGCATCAACGTGCGCCACTTTGCCTGGCTCAAACCCATGGGCTTGAGACGCTCATCCAGCTTTTGCCGCCATGCACGGCCGGTACCGTGGAGCAATTGGCCAAATGTTTCGCCATCGGACATAACGCCTGATCAAATTGGTTAGTATGCTAACCAATTCCAATCTGCCAGCCTGTCAATGCCCGTTTATGGCGCGACCTTGAAGAGAACTAACTCGCGTTTGCTGTAATCCCGCACGCGAGCGAGTGGATACGCGCGAAGTGGCGCCCATTTTCGCGTGGTTGATGCCTCGGCTTCATCTTTGGTTCGGACGAGAAAATAGCGCGTATCAACCGGCAGATTCTTGACGGAGCTGACATATCCCAAGGGGGCTGTTACATAAAAAAATACGGGCTGATAGTCTGGATTGACCGCGTAAAGCGTCTCATTCGCGGGCACCAGCGTATTGATTTCCGCAGCGGCCTTTTTGACCTGCTGCCGGTTTCTCAGGACGACTGCGGCAAGCGGATAGCCAATCGCGCCAATCGCAATCCCTAGCCCAACGAAAACAGCGACGACCCTGCCCCAATCCCGATCGCTCCTCGTCCACGTTCCGGGCCACTGCAATGCATTCCCCACATATGCCATGGCCAGCAACCACGACGCTGGGACTATTACGGGCATGCTATATCTGGCGACCGCGCTGGGAACCAGATTGACCGCCACAAATGGTACCGCAATCGCCCAGGCCAGAGCGCGCGCGAGCCGTTGCTGCGCTTCGTCATCAAATTTTGAAAACCGCACGAATGGAAACAGGAGAACCCATGGCAGAAAATAAATAAGACCGCCCGGAATATTTCGAATCCAACTCAAGAACTTGAAATCAACGCCTTTCAAGCGTCCCGTGAATTGAGCTGACCACTTATCCATCGCTACCTGCGTCGTCGTGCTGTGCAGAAACGGAATGGCCCACGCTGCCCCGATCCCAAGCATCATGGCGATCGCGCCGAAATGCGCAGGGTGAAGAAGGAGCCGCCAATCTTTCGCATGCCAAAGGGCTGCCAGCACAATCGCGTAGAAAAATACTAGGTGCGTCGGGCCCTTTGCCAGCAGACCAAACCCAAGAAAAACGGATGTTGGGAGCCAAATGAGCCAGGGAGATTTCTTTTGCACCCAAAAGCTCAGCCAAAAGATAATCGCCAGACCACAAAGAGAAACATAGAGCGCTTCGATTTCGATTAATCGGCCTTTTTCTATCATTCCAATGTTCGTCATCCAGATGAGAGCGGCGATTATCGATCCTCTCGCGCCGAGACTGGCGCGCGCCACTGTGACAAATGCAATGGCCACAGCAAGCACGGCAAGCGCCGAGGGCAGACGCGCTGTCCATTCGTTGCGCACCCCAAAAACTTTGAAGGAGGCGGCTACGAGCCAGTTCACCAGGGGAGGCTTGCGGAAATACGGATTACTTCCGATTTGCGGGACGATGTAGTTACCGGTCTCCAGCATTCGAACGGCCGGCAAGATCCGTCGTCCCTCCTCTCCTTTGATCGCAATAGAACCCAGCGCGGGTAAATAGATCACGGCCCAGACCAGAACAACAACAGCGACGGCTCGGAAGCGCGAATTCATCGAATGCTGGATGTTGGACATCGAGCTTTGAACGTCAAATCAAACTGCAGCGCAGCTTGACGAGAAGTCTTCGCGCAATTATTCTTAGTGTCTAGTCCGCGCGCTGATCGGAGTGGGAACTGGCGTCCCACTCTTTTTAGTCTGCGGGCTGCATATTTTATGAACGCGGAATTTATTGCCATGCTCGATTACCTGGAGCGGGAGCGCGGGATCAAACGCGAAATCCTGCTCGAGGCTGTTTCGAACGCACTGCTCTCCGCCTCGAAGAAGAGCGTCGGCGCGTCGCGGGAGTTGCGCATCGATATTAATTCGAAGAGTGGCGAAATCCGGGCGCTGGCCAACCTGGTGGTGGTCGACCAAGTCACCAATTCGCAAGATGAGATCGAGATTTCGAAAGCGCGCAAGATTAAACCGGACGCGAACATCGGTGACACTGTGGAAGTGGAAGTCACACCTAAAAATTTTGGGCGCATCGCAGCGCAGACGGCGAAACAAGCCATGATGCAGCGGATTCGCCAGGCCGAGAAAGAAATGATTTACGAGGAATTCAAGGACCGCGCGGGCGAGATCGTGAGTGGAACTGTGCGGCGCTTCGACCGGTCCGACGTCATTCTCGATCTTGGAAAATTTGAAGCCATCATGCCGCAGCGCGAGCGCGTTGTCGTAGAAGATTACAACGTGGGCGACCGTCTCCGCGCGTACGTGGTCGCGGTCGAAAACGGTATCCGCGGCCCCGAGATCATCGTCTCGCGCAGTCATCCCAACTTCGTGCGCCGGCTTTTCGAGCTGGAAGTGAGCGAAATCGCCGACGGCACGGTGGAGATTCGCGGCATCGCACGAGAAGCCGGTTATCGCACCAAGATCGCAGTGTGGAGCGCAAACGAAAAAGTGGACCCGGTGGGAGCGTGTGTGGGCATGCGCGGCTCGCGCGTCAAAAACATCGTGCGCGAGCTCAATAACGAAAAGGTCGATATCATCCGGTGGAGCTCCGACCCAAAAGAATACATCCTGGAAGCGCTCAAGCCCGCGAAAGTGAAGAATCTGGTTTTCGATACCGAGAAAAAGAGCGTTCAGATTTCCGTCGATGAAGACCAGCTTTCGCTCGCGATCGGCAAAAAGGGACAGAACGCGCGGTTGACTTCGCGGTTGACCGGTTGGGAAATCAATATCGGCAAGGACACGTCGGCAACAACGGTAGTGGAACAGAAGGTAGCACAAGCTGCACAGACACTTGCCAGCGCGCTGCCGGTGACTGAAGAGCAGGCGCTCACCTTGGTAAAATCCGGTTTTACGAACCTGGAAGGATTGCGCGATGCCGACGTGCAGGATCTAGTGGATATTCTCGCAGTCGATGAAACAAAGGCGCGCGAGATCTACGAGGCAGTACACCGGCAGGAACTCGTACAGTAACATGGCTCTGGTTTAGGGATGCTTGAGCCATGAGCGAAATTTTGAAGGAACAACTATGGCAACAAAGACGAGCAGTAAAACTGCAGGCCGCAAGCCAGCCGCGCACGCGGCGGCGCGCAAAACTACTGCTCCTCACAAGCCTGCCGTCGCACCGAAATCAAAGGTCCCGAAGAAAGAATTAAAGAGCGATGTCCCGCGAGGGAGTGGCCACGCGACTGCAGCGGCTAAATCGCGTGTAATTCCGCCGCAAGAATCTGAGCCGCGATCTGCTCCGGCGCCCGCCCACGAAGCAGAGAGCCTCTCACTCATCGATAGAAAAAAGCCGGGCAAGAAAACCGAAGACGGCAAGCCAAAAACAAGACGCGCCGTTTTACCCCCAATTTCGCGCATCCGCGCCTCGCTGGAGGTTACTGCCACTCCGCCAAAACCTGCCGAGCCGGTGGAAGCTGCACCTGCGCAAACGCCTCCAACTCAAACGTTGGCCGAGGCCTTGCCACCTTCTGCTGAAGCGGAAGCCCCGCCGCAGAAGGTCATTCTTATCAAGCCTCCGATTATTGTTAAGCAGTTAGCAACTGAGCTTGGGCTGAAACCGCATCAACTCATCGCTGAGTTGATGACTTACAACATCTTCGCCAACATTAACCAGACAATCGAACCCGATATCGCGTCGAAGATCGCGGAGAATCACGGGTTTATTCTTGAAAAAGAGCGCCGCGAAAAAGGCGCCGGCGTTCACAAGGTAGAACAGGTAGTCGTCGCGCCGCCTCCGCCCGTTATTGAGAAGGAAGAGGAACTCAAGCCGCGCGGTCCCATCATCACATTCATGGGCCACGTAGATCATGGTAAGACAACGTTGATGGATGCTATCCGCAAGACTCGCGTGGCGGCGGGTGAAGCGGGTGGAATAACGCAACACATCGGCGCCTACACTGTAGATCACAATGGCGCGACACTTACCTTCATCGATACGCCCGGCCACGCCGCTTTCACCGCGATGCGCGCGCGCGGCGCTAATGTAACCGATATCGTTGTGCTCGTTGTCGCGGCCGATGATGGCATCATGCCCCAGACAATCGAAGCGATCAATCACGCCAAAGCAGCGCCGCATGTGAAAATCATGGTCGCAATCAACAAGATCGATCTGCCTTCAGCCAACCTCGATAGAGTGAAGAAACAACTCCAGGAATACGGGCTTACGCCGGAAGACTGGGGAGGCGAAACGATTGTTTGCGCCGTCTCGGCGACGAAGGGCACTGGAATTGATCACCTGCTTGAGATGATGACGCTGCAGGCTGAGGTGATGGAACTCAAGGCATCGCCCACGGCCCGACCGCGCGGCACCGTCATTGAAGCGCAAGTAGAAGCGGGACGCGGCCCAACGGCCACTGTGATCGTGCAGATGGGCACGTTGAAAGTCGGTGACCCGTTCATCTGCGGCGATTACAGCGGCAAGGTAAAATCATTGCTGAACGATCGCGGCCAACCGATCAAGGAAGCCGGACCTTCTACGCCAGTGAAAGTGCTTGGCTTCACCGGACTGCCGAATGCCGGTGACGAATTCCTTGTCATGGAATCGGAGCGTGCTGCGAAACAATTGAGCGATGAACGATTGGAGGCAAAACGCGCGAACAAGCTATTCGTTCCGCAACGCGCAACCTTGGAAACCCTGCTTGAAACGGCGGCAGGCCAAAAGGTCCTGCGCATGGTCCTGAAATGCGACACTCAAGGCTCGCTCGAGGCGCTCGTCGGAGCGTTGAGACAGATCGAGACCAAGAAGGTCAATCTTGAAATTATCCATTCCGCCGTGGGACCAATTTCGGAATCGGACATTTTGCTGGCAAGCGCATCGGACGCGGTCGTGGTCGGTTTCAACGTTAAGGTCGAGTCGATGGCAGTCTCTGCTGCGAAACGCGAAGGCGTACAGATCAAGCTTTACAGCATCATTTACGAATTACTCGACCAAATGAAAGACGCCATGGCCGGGCTACTTGAACCCGAGCTTCGTGAAACAGTGATCGGGCACGCAGAGGTGAAACAGATTTTCCAGCTAAGCAAAGGCATTGTTGCTGGTTGTCTGGTCACCAATGGCCGCATCGCCCGCACTGCGCGCGCTCGTGTCCTGCGAAAGCGCCAGCCGGTTTACGACGGCGGCATCTCGACGCTGCGGCGGTTCCAGGATGACGTGAAAGAAGTGCGTTCCGGATTGGAGTGCGGAATCAAGCTGGGCGACTTCAGCGAATACCAGGTCGGTGACGTGATTGAGTGTTATCAACTGGAACAGATTGCGCAGAAACTTTAACCGTTAGATCGTTACAAAGTTACAAAAGTTAAATCGGGGCTCCCGTTGTAACATTGTAGCTCTTTTAACTTTCTTAACTCGGCTTCGCCATGAAACATCGACAAGTACGGGTAAATGAACTCGTAAAACGTGAGCTGAGTACAATCATTGCGCGCGAAATAAACTTCGAAGGCGTCCTCGTCAGCGTTAACGCTGTTGATGTTACGCCCGACCTGAAGAGCGCGCATGTGTTCGTAAGCATTCTCGGACCGGAAACCGGCACGAGCGTAATTAATAAATTGGAAGCGCATCGTGCCGCGCTGCAAGCTGAACTCTCCCGCCACGTTGTTTTGAAATACACACCACATCTCGTTTTTCATCTCGACGATTCCATCCAACGTGGCGCACGCGTCCTTGAGATTTTGCAGGATCTTGAAAAACGCAGCGGCGAGGACGAGTGAGCAACAGCACGTTCGAGCAAATCGGCAAGGTCCTGCGCGAGCATCAGCATTTCGCTATCTTGGGTCATGTTCGGCCGGACGGCGACGCGCTCGGTAGCCAGCTGGCACTCGCACTGTCGCTCGAGCAGCTCGGCAAGGACGTTCGCGTCTGGAATGAAGACGGCATGCTCGAAAAATATTCCTTCCTGCCGCGCGCCGAGTTGTTGACCAAGTCGCCCGCGAGGGCCCACCACGTCGATGTCGCCATCGCGCTCGACACGGCAATTCAAAATCGGCTCGGAACCGCGCTTGCTGCGGTTGGTTCGGCCAAGATCTGGATCAACATCGACCACCACCTCAGCAATCCAGGCTACGGCGATTTGGTGATCGTTGATGTAAGCGCGCCGGCCACTGGAGAAATCATTTTCAATCTGATCACGAGCCAGGGCCTCCCTTTCAATCATGACATCGCAGAGAATCTTTACGCCGCGATCTCCACTGACACAGGTTCGTTCCAATATCCAAACACCAGCGCGCGCACGTTCGAGATCGCTGCGGAACTCGTGCGCGCTGGCGGTCTCGACGTTGGAAAAATAAGCCGGCAATTATACGAGAACTACCCCCGACGCCGGCTGGAGCTGTTGCGAGAGCTTCTGCGGACCATGCGTTTTAGCGCGCACGATCGAGTCGCAAGTTTTAGCCTCAGCTTGAAAACCGCAGCAGATCTGAGTGTTCTTCCCGAAGACAACGAAGGTTTGATCGATCATCTCCGAGCAGTTCGCGGCGTGATCGTCGCCGTCTTTTTCGAGGAACTTGTCGATGGCAAAGTGCGCGTGAGCATGCGTTCAAAAGACGAAGCCGTCGATGTCTGTGCGATTTGCCAGAAATTCGGCGGCGGCGGACATACCCTGGCTGCCGGCGCGCGCGTTCGCGGGAGCCTCGCCGAAGTCGAAGAAAAGGTTCTGGAGGAAATTCGTGACGTCCTTAAGCGCGGATCCTGACGGCAT
>Ga0209689_1001692_pt1 | contig 16533 bp, 15 predicted proteins | sample GraSoiAngelo_149_FD_187119 | JGI IMG/M metagenome (GOLD analysis project Ga0209689, IMG submission 187119) | Grasslands soil microbial communities from the Angelo Coastal Reserve, California, USA - 14_1009_09_30cm (SPAdes) (version 2) | ecosystem: Environmental > Terrestrial > Soil > Grasslands ...
GTTCCATGTCACGACCTGCACGTAGGGAATTTGGGGACGAGTACCGCCGAAATATTTTGAAATCTCATTGGCGGTTTTCAGTAGAACTTGGCCGCATTGTTGTGAAATAACGCGATTGGACCCCCAGGATGCAGGATTATCGTCGAAGCCCTTCCAGAGCACGCCGATTGTGAGTTGAGAGGGATGGTTCAGACCGGCAGTGTAGAGCGTGTCCAAGTATGTAGGAGATGCGCTGGTGACCGAACCCCACCAGTATTGCTGGGTCGAACTAAAGATGGGAGGCTGCACCCAGCCGAAGCGTCCGTTGTCATAGGAAGCGGTCGTGAACGCCCCGAACTGAAAAATGTATTTGAACGGAGCGGCATATGTATCCGTGTGTGCCTTCACCGCAGACCAAATTGTGTCCCAATCGGCTGAGGTAAGAATTGGCCAGTCCGACTTGGTCACAAACGACACCACCACCGGTTGACCGGCGTCGGTCCAGTAGACGGGACTGTTCGCGTAGTAAGTGTTGATGTAATCCATGTCCTTAATCAATGCGGCTTGCAGGCAGGTGATTGTGCCGCTTTCAGTTTGTCCCGAAGTGTGGCAGGTGGACTTCAGTGCCCCCTTATCTTCCATGATGCCGAATTTGAGCGGATATCCCGGGCGGCCGCTTAGGTCTGAAAATACCGTGTTGGCGGTAGTAAGGTTGAAGCTCTGGTTGGGATCAAGGGATCCATACCAATCGACCAGGTTGATGTCACAGCCTTCGGCGATCATGAATGAACCCTGCGCGTTGACCGTCGCAGCCGAGTTCTCGTTGTAGCCCACGCTCCTATGACTACTGAGCCCAAACCAGGGCTGGTATTCGCAGATCATGCGGCCCGTCCACCCGGGGTACATGAGTTGCCTGAGACTGATATTTGAAACGTGCCCGGCGGGTGGGTCCGGCAATGGAGTTTCCGCGGAAGTGTTATTCAAATTCGTGCCAAAGCCGTTGAAGAAAGATGAACAGTAAGAGAGATTCCCTCCTGGATCGTTCGCGGAGGAGCAAAGACTCGTGTTGTTGGACATCTGCTGGATCACCGTTCCCACTGTAACCGGACCTCCGGTTCCGCCGGTTAGGAAAGGGCCCGACGCGGTGGCAGTGAAAGATGCATGCGTAAATACCGAACTGTAAGTGACGGAAGCAGACAGCGGATAATTCGACAGAGTACCTGCCAACTTGGTGGTTAGAGTTATTTTCGTTCTCGCCACGACCGCGTTCACCGGAGACGTTGCGACGTTCAGTTTGGCTACGAGAGCGTTTGCGAGTTGCTGAGATGTTTTCTGCCCGCCATTACGGCTATAGTTCGTTACCGCGTTGAACCCGTTCACCGTGATGGTGATCTGCCCCGAATCGTAAGTTGGACACGATGTAGTACCGCAGGGGTAGATCGGGCCCTGTTCTGCGCCGCTGATGGTGACCGTGCCCGTGCCAGGCGTCTGCGCCTGAGCGATACCGACCGCAACTATTAGAAGTGAGGTGAAAAAAGCCAGAAATAGCCGCAACTGCATACAAAAATCCCCCAAACTCATCAGGCTTGAAACGAGCCGGAATGCGGCGCGAGGGAGTAACAGCAAAAACAAGTCCTGAGTGATTGGCTGCCAGTGTACTTATTTGCTAAGGGTACGAAAAGAGTTTTGTTGAAGAAATTAAAAAAACCCTTCGCGCTACCCACCGATGCAACCGGTCTCGCAGGATAGAATTCTGCCTATGCGGAAGAAGCCGCACGGCCAAGGTCACGATACCCGTTACGTACGATTACAGAAGAACTACTGCTTTGCCTGCGGTCGAAACAATGTCGACGGCATGCGCTTGAAATTCATTTATGACCGCAAGCGTGATCGTTTCGTATGCCACTTTCGGTTGGGCAAGAAATATACCGGTCCGCCGGGACATTGCCATGGCGGGATTATCGCTACTGTCCTTGATGAAGCCATGGGAAAAGTAAACAAGCTGGGCCAGGTGGTCGCGCTGACCACGCAGATTACGGTGGATTATCTGAAGCCGGTGCCGCTGAACCAGCCTCTGCGGGTTGAGTCGCGAGAGGTTCGTGTCCGGGGAAGGCGCCACCTCAACAGCGCAGAGATTCTGAATCAGAAAGGTGAAGTGCTGGCCCGCAGCCGCGGCACTTTCCTGGCCATCGATCCCAAACGTATGTTCGCCTCGTTTGTCGAGCCGTAGCGCCGGCATTAAAGCCTCGCCGCCAAAGCCTGAGCGCGTTGTAGAATAAGGGCAGTTCACAAGCGGATTCCGAGGCGCCAGCAGGCGCTTCTCTTGATATCCAGAAAAGAGTTCTTCATGTCACAAAACAATGGAAGCTCGAGCAGCTTGCGTCTGAAGACCGGCCTTGCCGAAATGCTGAAGGGCGGCGTGATCATGGACGTCACCAATGCGGAGCAGGCCACCATCGCCGAGAAGGCGGGCGCAGTGGCGGTGATGGCATTGGAGCGTGTCCCGGCGCAGATTCGCGCCGAGGGCGGGGTTGCGCGCATGGCATCGCCCAAAAAGATTCGCGAGATCATGGGGGCGGTTTCCATTCCAGTGATGGCCAAGTGCCGCATCGGCCATTTTGCCGAGGCGCAGATTCTTCAGGAGCTCGGTGTAGATTACATCGACGAATCTGAGGTGCTGACCCCAGCGGACGAAGCGCATCACGTGGACAAGCATCAGTTCACGGTGCCGTTCGTGTGCGGCGCGCGTAACCTGGGCGAAGCGCTGCGGCGGATTGCCGAGGGTGCAGCCATGATTCGAACCAAGGGCGAAGCTGGTACCGGAGACGTGGTTCACGCCGTCAAGCACATGCGTCAAATTGTCCAAGAGATGAAAATACTCACGGTGCTCAGTGAAGAGGAATTGTTCGCCAAAGCCAAAGAACATCAGGCGCCCTATGAGCTGATACAGATCGTTGCCCGAGCAGGGAAATTGCCGGTACCCAATTTTTCTGCCGGCGGGATCGCCACTCCGGCCGATGCGTCACTGGTAATGCAACTCGGAGCCGAAGCGGTGTTCGTAGGTTCCGGAATCTTCATGAAAGACTCCACCACCTTCGCCGACCCACCGGAAGCAGAGAAACGAGCCCGAGCGATTGTACGCGCGACCACCCATTACCAAGACCCTAAAGTATTACTTGAAGTCAGTGAAAACCTCACTGGGGCGATGAAAGGACTGGCCGTATCCGCGCTGGATGAAGCTCACATGCTCCAGACAAGAGGATGGTAGAAAGGCCGCACTTGGCACTTAGCACTTAGCCAGAACCCGCAGTGCCGCTTGTTGGCTAAATGCGTAAGTGCCAAATGCTAAGTGCCGTCTTTTGTGTTTATGAAAATCGGCGTTCTTGCTCTCCAAGGCGATTTCGACGCGCACCGCAAACGGCTCGAGGAGCTGGGCACGAAAGTCGTTTTGGTGAAAAAGCCAGAGCAACTGGATGAGATCGACGGCCTGGTGATCCCTGGTGGCGAGAGTGGGACGTTTTTGAACTTGCTGGGGGAAGCCGGATTTGAAAAGCTGAAACAGTTCGTTCGCGTCAAGCCGACGTTTGGCACGTGCGCGGGCGCAATCCTTTTGGCCAACGAAGTGGAGAATCCCAGGCAAGAGGGCTTGGGTGCGTTGGACATCCGCATTCGGCGCAACGCCTACGGCCGCCAGATCGACAGCTCCATCCGCACCGGAAAACTGGGAGACTCTCCACTGGAGATGGTTTTTATCCGTGCACCCAAAATTGAGCACGTAGGACCGGGCGTGGAAGTGGTTGCCACCGAAGGCAACGATCCGGTTGCGGTGCGTCAGGGAAGAGTTATGGCTTCCACTTTTCATCCCGAACTCTCCGACGACACGCGCGTGCACCGCGCCTTCCTCGACCTCGTCCGCAACGGCCACTAACCGCGCGAAAAAACTCACAATTTTCAGTTTAAAAATGCCAGCTTGAATATAATGTGCCGTTTTGTGTCCTTGATTCAGGCAAGGAGGCACAGTGCGGCTGTCGCTGGAAACCCGGGGAGTGGGCGATGTCACCATTATCCGGTGCAACGGGCGCATTGTCGCTGGGAGTGAGACGGAGCTGTTGCACGCCCATGTCAACCGGCTCATGCAGGATGGCACAGACATCGTGCTCCACCTCGGTGATGTGGTCTTCATCGACAGCAGCGGCCTGGGAATGCTGGTACGGCTGCTGATCAGCATGCGCAAAAATGGCGGTGACTTGAAACTGTGCAACGTGCCGCCAGACATCCATAAAGTCCTGAAGACGACAAACCTGAACAAGCTCTTTGACATGCATGAATCTGAGGAAGACACGATCTCAGCGTTTTACCGGCGAAACACCACATCCGAGCCGATGGCGTTCGAGGGTCCCAGACTCTTGTGCGTGGATCCATCCGCCGACGTGCTCGCTTACTTGCGTGAATTGTTGCGGCGCGCCGGCTACAACGTCCTTACCAATAGCAATCTGCATGATTCTTTGATCCTGATCCGGGCTACCCAGCCAGGCTTGGTGATTGTCGGTCCGAACCTGATATCATCTCCAGGAACCCAGAAAGCCTTTCGGGACGCCTGCGCCCAGCTTTCTGTGCTGGAACTCGGGGATGAATTTGCCACGCTGGATGCAGGTCAAGCAGGATCTGAACTGCTCAAGAAAATCCAGGAGCGCCTGCATTGAAGGGCAAAACTGGGGCACGAACCTTGACCGCGCCGCGATGAGGCTGATTCATTCGGCCGAAACCAACTCCTAAACCAGGCTCTATGCAAGGGATTGCATGGTGTGGAGAAAACTTCCCAGTCAACATTTGGCCGCTATTTGCAGCGGGCGGTGGAACCTCTGGATTCCTCCATTCATGTACGGGACTATGGCGCTGCCGGTAGCATTACCACTCACTATCTGGCGTAAATCGATTCGTATCGAGCGTCATGGACCTGGTCAAACTCTAATCGTGCCGCAAGAAAACTTTTGACGCGCTCTCGAATTGGCTGCGACCCAAAAGGAGCGTAAGAATGCCATCTGTGTGCATCGCTTGTATCCTTGCTTTCCTCTTTGCCGTGCCAGCAGCGGCCCAAGAATCCGAAGACTTGAATTTCGCTTCCGGGCTAGAGCAATTCCAGGATATCCGCAGGATGTTGCCGTCGTACTTGAACAACATCGGCCTGCAGATGCTCACGCAACGACAGCGCCAGATCGAGCGGCTGGTCACCATCGAAGATGTGAGCAGACGAAGAGCTTATCTCCGGGAACGGATGCTGAACGATCTCGGAGGCTTTCCCGAAAGAACGCCACTGAACGCGCGTGTGGTTGGAGTCTTGCAGCGCCCGGGGTACAGAATCGAGAAAGTGATCTTCGAGAGTCAACCTCACTTCTACGTAACTGCGAATCTTTATCTGCCCACAACAGGGCATCCACCCTACCCGGCGATCCTGTTCCCTTTGGGGCATGAGCCTGGCGGCAAGACCAATCCGACCTGGCAACAGATGCTGGGTTCGCTTGCTACGAAAGGCTTCGTCGCACTGACCTGGGATCCGATCGGTCAGGGTGAACGGCTGCAGATCTATGACGAGGACCTGCGGGAATCGAAAGTGGGCGACTCGACCACTGAGCACACGGTGGTCGGCGCGCAGTGCCTGCTGATTGGAGACCATCTGGCCCGCTATACCATCTGGGACGGAATGCGCGCGCTCGATTATTTGCTCTCGCGACCGGAAGTTGATCCCACGCGAGTCGGGTTGACGGGGAATTCGGGTGGTGGCACTCATACCGCCTATATCGCTGCGCTGGATGATCGCATCCAGGTTGCCGCCCCCTCCTGCTATATCACTTCGTGGCGTCTGATGCTCCAAACGATTGGTCCGCAGGACGCAGAGCAAACCTTTCCCTTCTGGCTGCAGGATGGACTTGATTATCCCGACTATCTGTATGCGTTTGCTCCCAAACCCTATCTCCTGCTTTCCGCCATTCGCGATTTCTTTCCCATCGCCGGCGCGCGAGAGACTTTTGCCGAAGCTGCGAAAGTCTATTCGGCGATCGGCGCAAAGGAAAAGTTGGGCATGTTTGAAGCTGACGACGGTCACGGATACAACAAGACGCGTCGCCTGGCCGCGTACGAATGGTTCGGCCGTTGGCTGAAAGGTGTCGAAGACAAGGATCCGGAGCCGCAGATCGAAATGGCCACTCCCGAAGAACTGCGCTGTACTCCGACGGGCCAGGTCTCCACTTCGCTCGGCGGCGAGAGCGTATTCACTTTGAACCAGAAGCGGCTGGAGCGGTTGAAGGCGAATCGCCGGACGCAGCCGGTGGAATTGCCCGGCAAAGCGCAGGAGTTGATCCACTACGAGCCTTCGAGCACGTCATTACAGGTCAGACCTTACGGTACGATCCCTCGCTCCGGTTATCACATCGAGAAGCTGACATACGAGAGCGAGCCCGGCATTACGATTCCATCGCTTCTCTTTGTCCCCGACGGAGATGGTAAGAGGGCAGGGGTGCTGCTGGTCAGCGGAGATGGCAAGAAGGCTTCAGCGCCGGAGGCGGAGCAATTGGTGACATCGGGGATGGTCGTGCTTTCTATCGACGCCCGAGGCTTCGGCGAAACCCAAGTCAACACGGATGTCGACCGCAAGGAATTTGACCACTACTTCGGAGATTTTAAGGATGCGATGACCGCCCTGCTTATCGGCAAGACTATGGTTGGCATGCGCGCCCTTGACATCACTCGTGGCGTCGATCTGCTCTCGGCACGTCAGGGTATTGACCGGGGCAAGATTTACGTCTACGGAAAGAAGGGAGGCTCAGTGCCGTCTCTGTATGCCGCAGTGCTGGACCGTCGGATCCGCAAACTGATCCTCGAAGACATGTTGTCCTCTTACGACTCCGTTGGGGAAAATATAATCCATCGACAGGTGTTCGAAAGTGTCGTGCCCGGTGCTTTGAAGTTCTATGATTTGCCCGATCTGGTGGCGACCCTGGCTCCGCGTCAGGTCTCGATTGTGAGTGGCGCGGACCCATTAGGGCACGAGTTGCCGGTCAATGCGGTCCAGAAGGAATACAGTCGCGCGGTCGAGGCGTATAGGCAGATGGGGGTGGAGCGGGCCATTCACATTCGGAACCGCATGCCCGGTGAAGACACCACCACGATCTACCGTGAATTGACTGACGGTCCGTAGGCAAGCATTCTTATAAGCAATTGTGCCGCATGAAAGGGCTCGTCCTTGACAAGGGTCAGGTTACTTCACTATAAGCGCTGACGGCACATCCATCGCGCACTCTCCTCGTCCGTGACGTACTTGAGAGTTCAATGCATCACCGCTTTTCACGCCGAGAGTTCTTGGTCGCCGCGAGCACGGCGGCCGCAGTCTCCGTCTCCCGGGACGCCCTTGCGACACCTCCGGCCAACCTGGTTCTCCCCGACGTTTTGTCGCAGGCCTCAGACAAGGGGGCGTACCGCATCGTCGATATGCACGTTCACTTCGACGAAAAGAATCCTAATTTCATTGGCGATCTTGTGAGAGTCTGCGAGCGGCTGAATATGACAGCGTGCGTGCTCACTCCATATTCCAACCGTAAAGTGATTGCCGACGCGGCGAAGCAGTATCCGGCGCGAATCGTTCCGTTCGGCTATGTCGATCTGGACGCGCCCGACGTCGTCCAGCAGGTGGAGGAACTCCACAAGCTCAACTACCGCGGCCTTGGCGAACTCGAGTTCGTAAAGAAACCTTTCACGGACCCCTCGTACATGCCCGTTTATGAACTAGCGAACCGGTATGGCTGGGTGGTTTTGTTCCACACAGGAATCGTTTTGCGGAAGAAGTTCGATGAGCCGGAGGACGTGGCATCTTACCGGATGAGGGCTTTCCACCTTGAAGAGATTGCGCGGCGCTTCCCCAAAATTACCGTACTCGGCGCGCACTGCGGCAATCCAGAATATGAGTGGGCAGCAGAGGTGGCACGCTGGAACCCCAACGTGTACTTTGACCTCAGTGGCTCGACCCTGACGAAGATGCACGCCCGTCTGGGCGAGTTCCGGAATATCTTCTGGTGGTCCAGTACCGGGTGGGGAACGAAGGCGCCCGAAGGCGACCCGGGAGCGTTCGTCAAGCTAGTGTTCGGGTCAGACACCCCCCTCGACGAGATCGAGCGGGTACTCGGTCAGTATCGAGCCCTGTTCCAAGCCTGTGACGTTCCGGCGCGCACGCAGAGCCTGATTCTGGGTGGGACGCTCGCCAAAATCTTGGGCCTGCCCGAGTGAGCGTGTCTTCTAATCGGTCCGAGTTCGGTTTCATTCGCTGAGAACGACAAGCCAAGCGAGAGCTGCCGCTGTGGCGCCTTGGTTAGGGGGCAGCGGCAGTCTCGAAGGTGTGAATATCTGATTGACCCTGAAGTCACCGGATTAACTCCCAAACAAACAAGTGTATTTGGGACGCCAGAAACAGAACTCAGCGATCCTGTGCAATCAGTCGATTGCGGAGGCTTCTGAGGAACGGTTTCTGGAACACTTGTAAAGAAGCGCTGATCGCGATGCGAAGGCGTTTTCGCGGGGTCGTAAATCTGCCAGAAGGTTTGGTGGGGGAGGTAAACCAGAGTCACCGCTATCTCGTAGCGTTGCAGTTTTAATGCCAAGAAGAAGGCCGAATCCCTAATGACGCATTGAGAGTTACACCGGGCCGGAAACTCATCCGTGCAACAACCTTTACACTAAAAGCAAATTTCTGCATGTTGAGGGTTCTAGATTGTGGTTCGCCCGGGGCTCAACTTGGGTCCGAGAAAGAGAAGCTATACACTCTCCTCGCCTCAGCTAGACAGTCGCGGCTTTAACTTGGTTCGGTGGTTCTCAGCTTGGCGAACCCGGTGAATACGCGCTTGCCTCCTCGCAGAAATTCTCCGAAGGAAATGATTAACGATATCTCTCGACCATTCTTATGTAGTCCGGGTAGAGGAACGCCCTCCCAACTTATATGACGTTGACCCGTGGCGACATAGTTAGCTAATCCACGTTCATGCACATGACGTAGGTATTCAGGCATGACCAGCGTCAGCTTCTTCCCAATCAATTCTTCCGGGCTGTAGCCGAAGATCTGTTCTACGAAGGGGTTGGCAAAAAGGATGGTGCTTTGTTCGTCGATAGTGAACACCGCCAACGAAGCTGCTTCTGCGACCAAAAGGAATTGAGCATTGGCTGCTTCCAGGCTCTTGCCGGCTGATAGCCGTTCCAGAAAAACTCCCATTTGTCCCCCCAAAGGAAACAAAAAGTCCTGGGTAGCTGGGGCAAGCACGCGACGCTCACGGCTAAAAAACTCGACAACACCCAACACCTTCTTGCCAACATAGAGCGGGAATGCCACTCCCGTGTGTAGATGCTCAAGGACGGCGACCGACAGTCGGGGAAAATTTTCTTGCTTGCCTAAATCCGGGAAGCAAACTACGCCGCGTGACTTCCACGCAGAACCTGGAAGCCCTTCACCGAAACTGAAACGTCGGGCACGCGATACGGTTTCAAAGTTCTTGAACGAATCGGGCGTGGGGCTGTAGAAAGCTGCGCATTCCAGAGCCATTCGCAGTTCGTTGACAATCCAAAATCCGCCAACATCCCACCCTAAACGCGTTGTCAGCAATTGCAGCGTAGCGTCAGTGGGAGGACTCTCATCAGGCGCTTCGGTAAATAAACGGGTCACCGCATGACTGATGTCCCAATAGTCCTGCGCGCTCAGAGCGTCTACCTGTGTCTGATTGGACACCGTGTGATTGTGTTTGCTCATTTCTTGCGGCGAGGGGTCGCAAGCATAGAACTTCGGGCATGCTGTTTCAAGCCTAATGAGCTGAGCCGCTTCCGATTCGAGGCGATCAGCAACGCCTACTTTCGAGTGCGGAGTAATTTCTCGGCTAGTTTGGAGTAATATTCGCCCGTCTTGCCAAGACTAGGGTCCTCTCGCTTCTCGTCCAACGGAATCAGCCGCGGGCCTTCATCTCTGGCGGCAGGCGCAGTTGGCGGAACGAGTCGAACGGATTTCTTCCGCCGTTTCTTTGCTGAGGATGACTTTTGCAATGTGCGGCTACTCTGTCCCAAATTATCCTGAGCAGGCAATACAGGAAAAGCTGTACGTGATAAGCCTGGCCTGTCCGAGGCAGAAAGATGCCCGCCGGGGACACCCAGCCCCAGCGGGCAAGCCCATTTCCGTTTTCAAGGTTTCTTCTTCGGAATCTACGCTTGCTGGCAGCACCGGTCGTTACCGGGATGGAAGGGCTAAACTTTGGGTTCCTTGTTTTCAGCGGAGTGAGCCAGACGTTTCTTGATTTCCTCTCGAACCTGCTTCTGCTCCCGCCCTAGTGCCTCAATCAGCTTGTCGAGGAGCAAACGAACCTTCTCAGGGTCTTTCTCTTCAGCGGCGAGTTGTTTCCAATCTTCCGCCATGGCGAAAAAGTATCACATTGAGAGTACCTGCTCAAGATTACCCCGTACATCATAGGCTGGCAGCTCGTTGTTATCTGAATCTCAGATGTTTTCGAGTTCGGCGGGGTCTTTCGCGGGCGGCTCTGCAGCAGAGGTCTTGGAAGGCTTCGATGTTAAGCATTTGGCCTTGATTCCCGGTTACCTGTACAACGGAGGGCAGCACGCACGAAACGTGACAATTGTCTGGATAATTACATTCGACTTGAGTGTGGTTCTGTATTGTCGCGGGACATGATGAGAGCGAACCGGAGCCCGCATTCGGGGCAGCTAAGGTGTCCCACTCCGATTGGATCATGGTTGGGCGTGATTACCCATTGCGGGTGCCCCTTGGGACATCGGACCTGAGTGAATGATGTTCCTGGAGGTGGCTCGGGTTCTTTAACGGCCATTACTTCTCCGTCCCGGCCAGGGCCACTACGTCAAGGATGGCACATAAGAATGAGTTGTTCGATACCCTGCATAGGGTATGTCAGAAGTACATCGGGCTCGGGATGGAAAGGCGAATAAAACGGTAAGGGCACCGGGACGCCTGAGTCCTTATTGTTTGGACTTACTTTGCCGCTTGACCTGCTCGGCAGTGCGCCGGATGCGACGCTTGATGGCGGCTTGTTCCTGGCGTGCGAGGGATTCTGTCTCGCCCACTATCACCTCAGTAGCCCCCATTCGCAAAGGTGTCGGCCAATAACAACCATCGAGTGCTATCGTTCGAATTAATGGGAGTGATGCCATGTGTCCCCCGCTCCTCTGGAGGATGTGTTGCTTGCGGAGCGGGGGTGGCTGTGATTTTGCCTACGATGTCCGATGTTATGATGCCAAAATTCAGGTCACTGTTCGATACAGTGCAGTGCGTATAAGCTCTCGAAGCCGGGATACCCCGTAATTCGGGTGGGCCTTTCGCATCGCTTGCTTTTGTCCTGCTAGTGTCTATCTCGTCGTATTCGCAGGACCAGGTCCTAGAGAGCTGCAGTTCGTCGGCAGGACCAAGCCGGAGAAGACCTCAGGCGTATTCTTCTAATCCAACTGTGACGTCTCACATCTGATGGCGCCGAGGTCAAGGTGCTGTGACGGGTAGAAAAGTCGAGTCCGACAGCCGATGTCTCCGAAGCCAAGCAGAGGCGCGAGCATTAGCGTCAGACACTTCGCCCCTTGTCATGGTCAATGCCAACTTATACTTTGCGCGTCTACTACGGTTCTCGCCCGCTGCTTCTGCCAAACAATGCCACATGTAAGCGGTAACTTTGTCAGCCTGAACGCCAAATCCGTTCGCATACATTTCGCCCAAATTCCACCTGATACGCCCCGTTTCAGATTCGCTCAATTTGGGCGTAAGCTCCCGAATTAGACCATCGGAACGTCCTTCACCGTTTGCCGTGGCCAAAATGAGCCAGGTGGAAGCAACTGTGTAGTCCGAATCGACGCCCTGACCTCGCGCGTAAGCGACCCCGAGTTCATATTGCGCATCGGAATGGCCCAAAAGCGCTGCCAGCAGCCTGCGATCTTCGACCGGTGCCTTCAGAATTGAACGACTTTTCGGGTCATCAAAACTTGCTGCGTACGTTTGCAAATGTCGCGGGGATAACCTAATCAACTTGTGTTGACGCCGCAGAAGGGAACTCGTCTGTATCCACCCCAATACCAGCACTGTCAATAACAAAACGGCCCATAAACTCCATCTTTGCAATGAAGACTTGTGTTCGGCAGGAAAATCGGGGTGTGGTTTCATTACTGTGAGACGTCTTGCTGTGAGACCCCCGGATGACGACTGGCGATCTCCTTTGTACTTTTTCCCTCCGCCAAGAGCTGTACGATTTCTGGTTCGCGTGAGGTTAAGTGGGGACCCAGAAGGTTTGCTACTCGACGTCTGGTGCCTTGCGTTCAAAAAACCGTCCGACATCATGCGCCCCACTCGGGAGTTGAGATAGGATCCGTTGTGCTGCAGCTCTTCAACAGCAATTATTAAGTCCTGGGCCGCATCCGATTTGGAGACGTAGGCCCGGGCTCCGGCTTTCAGAACCTCTTGAATTGTTTGCTGTGAATCGGCAACGCTATGGATAACGATGTTCTGCCGGGCGTTGTGGCGCAAAATCTGCCGAATGGCTTCCAAACCATTCAAACTCGGCATATTCATGTCCAGGATCACGATGTCGGGTTTGAGTTGAGTGACTTTCTGCATGGCTTCCCCGCCATCACTGGCTTCCCCACACACCTCCCAGCCAGCATGGGATGTAATCAGCGCACAAACGTCCTTTCGGACGATTTCATGGTCATCGGCAACCAAGACCCGGAGTGTAGCCATCGATCACTTCTCGCGCACGGTTTCGCTGACTAGGTAATTGGATGCGAATCTCTCAACAGGCAAGTAAGTTTCATTCGTTGGTATTAGTTCTAAGATTAAATGCAGTGAAGACGCGACACGATTTCAGTGTTGCACTAGTACTCATCGATCTCGGGATCAGCAGCTCGGCTCAAAGGATCCCAATACTCGATCGTAACGCGGCTAGGATCTTGCGCTGGTGCAGCACCGCGCTTGTAACTGCGTACAATGGTAGTCCCCATGCCCTTGTCGAGTGTTCGCGAACGGGGTGAGCCATAGTTCACCTCTGTCGATTAGACCCCTAGTCCGAAGCATGCGTCAAGCAGCTTTGAGCGGTATCTCCGCGTTCGCTTCCATCCCGCTTGATCCTGAGCAAACCCATACCTGCCCTGTTAGATTCTCCCGAGGCTGCGCTTTCCAAAATGGCTGAATGAACCCCCCGCCCAGTGCAGCTCTCAAGGTGCGATCAGCCACACTCCAGCTGAGTTCATTCTGGTCAGGATTAAATCGTGGTCGGGGTCGAATCGAGATTAATTCTTTCCACTTGCGTGAATGTGGGGACGGAATAGGCGCACGATGCCAAGCGAGCAATACGGCAAAGATGATCGGTATGTTCAGGGACCAGCAATCCGCGGACCAAGGAACCCTGTGCACGTCCGCGACGTTCGCACACATCCCCAGATGCACGCGACTAGTTCACTTTGGAGTAAGTCTTTGGATCGTTTTGGTTCGCAGCACGTCCAGGCACCCGGGGAGCAGCGGACCGCTCCATATCCTCCCGATGCAGCTTGAAATTGAACCACAAGGGAGACGACCCGGCTATCCAAGCTCTTTGCCGCGTGCTCTCCGGCGCTTCGTGTTTGTGCGTTAATCACAGCATTGACGCCGCGCTGAAGTTCCTCCGCTCTGATGCGCAGAACTTTAAATACTTGGGCACCAAAGGGCTGGTGGCGAGTTTGGTATAAACCTTCGAGCTCGGCGGCTATGCGTGCTATTCCCGCAGCCGTAGAGTTCATACGTCGGGCGGCCTTGGCAGCACGCCGTGAGATGACAGCTTTGCTACGAGAACGCGTTTGCCCCGGATTGAAAGCCGATTTCAAAACGTCTTGCTGATGAGCAAGCAGGGTCATCTTACCGTCCAGTATGCGAAAGCTATGGAATGGCTCCTGTTCGGAAACTTTGGTCCCGCGCGAAATTCGTTCAGGTGCGGCGATTAAAGTCGTCGATAAAACCGTTAGCGCAACCCATGCGACCAGGCCTCTCAGTTCTGTCATGGATGCCGCCGTTTTACACTACTCGGTCTCTGTTGGAGTCGTCGCAGAACAGATGTGAAGGGAAATCGATCGCCCGGACATGTTGTGCTGGAGATGTCACTGTGGCGCACGATGTGTTGCAAGGGAATGTTATAACGGTTCTTCAGACGACGACAGAGCTGAATCAGGGAAGCAAGCTGCTTCGCGCTCGGCCTCATAGGCCCTTTCCTTCCGGTTGGATTATCTTCACTGCTGAAATCACCAACGACCGAAATCCCCAAGTACGAGTTGTACCCTTTCGCGTGTGCTCCCTCACACCGTTCGGGTCTACCCGCGTGCACCCTGCCATTGGGCATAATGAGGTAGTGATAGGCCACATGGTAAACGTGACCAAAGCACAATATCTCGAATCCACGAGACTGATGATATTTGTCGACTTGGCGCTCGTTCTGCGGCGCTGCTTTTTCCCCCGGAATCACCGAGGTGTGGTGAATCACGATGCCGGTCGCGATGATCGTGTTGAAGAAAGAAACGACCGACCGTTGATAATTCTCAATTGTTTTTCTCCTTAGTGCATCGCGGCCAGGATCTGAGGTGTCCGATGCAAGCATCGGGTCGGGTCGAATCACACCATTGGCTTCGCTGCTAGAGAGCACACCAGATGTGGCTTCATAGGCAAGCACCCCAGTGGTTAGTTCAACCTGAGTGGTAACTGGTGTTGTACTCACGAGAGGTGCCGCTCCTTTCGGTGCTGTGATCTTCAAGCCGCCAGACCGCAAGCCCCGAACTCCTGTGTCGCCCAATATGAAAATGAGCAAGTTAGTACCACGGCCTCGCACACCATGCCCTTTAAAATCGACGAATGTAGGAGTGCTCCAGTGGTTGGGCTCTTCGCGGCAGCTAGCCACTCCCCTGACGGAGACATTCGCCTGTCCACCTCTGATCGACGGATAAACCAAAATGCACTTTGTGCTGTTCAGGACTGCGTCCGGGACCGCATTCTGCGATTTGTTGGAGATCCCATCCAGCACACGGGCGGCACGGCTTATACGTAGCCAGCGTGCGGATTCCACTGGTCTGGCAGGGTGGACAGTTCCGAGTAAGCTCGCTACCAAGGGAAAAAGCACGATTTTCTTCATGCAGCTTGACAAGGAAGGTTTAGTCATCCCTGCAGCTTCGATTCGCACAGGGTCAAGCTGGTTGGCTTCTGAACTAGATTGACTGGACTACGAAAGCAGCCGTTGAAGCACAATCCCACGTGGCTTCCCGAGAGGTCCTCGTGATGAAAAATCGCCATTACCAGACGCTTTGAGAGATTAGGAAACTACACTTTCCTAATGCTGGTAATTCATGGGGAATGACCAGTGTTTTCGCGGATTTAAAGAGGCAGATTTTCCTAGGGTTTTCTAACACACCAGGCTAACTGGCCAAACCATGCAGACGATTGCTCCGTATCCGAAGGTTGCGGGTGCGTGGAGCGGGCGAATCGCCCTCGTGCACGGGAATTGCGGGAATTCCCTTAACGACCTGATACTCCATGGTTGTCCGTGCGTTACAGTCATCTGCTGCGGTGCAGATATCCATGACAAGCCGAGCACAACGTGATCAGGTTGTCCTCGGAATCGTCCCCTGATCGGCTGCGGAATTCTTTATGATGAAGATGAGTAAAGCTGCCGCAGGCTTGATAGCGCCATCCGGCAATATCTGATTGGCTTGATACTGGCTTCGGCTGTGGCTGGCTTGGCTATCACGATCGGGTTTGACCGCGACCGTGCGTTTTATCCAACCGTGCTCATGGTCATCGCCTCATACTATGTGCTGTTTGCTGTGATGGGAGCTTCTGGGCGAACACTCGTTATTGAAATCGTTGTTGCGACCGTTTTTTTACTACTTGCCATACTTGGCTACAAAAGAAATTTCTGGTTAGTGGTCGGTGCTCTTGTTGGGCATGGAGCTTTTGACTTCGTCCGTCGCTCGTTCATCGAAAACTCTGGCGTACCGCATTGGTGGCCCGGCTTCTGTTTGGCATTCGATGTGATTTTGGGTGGAGTGTTAACCGTGCCCCTGATGAGGCACGAAATTTCCAATCTTTAGTAGCGTCTCATTTGGCGTCGCATTACTATTTTCCGGCTGCTTGAGCCCGAGCCTTGGGCTTCTCTGAAGCTGGAACACAGTGGTGCTTCTCGAATCCCCCATGTGCGGCGCGGTTGAACGCCAGAACCGCAACTGTAGTGTCCACACGAATCGCGGAGACAGCCCAACTGCATTCACGGCAGTGCCAGCCCTTGAAATGCTCGTTTTCAATCCATGCCATACGTTCATTCATAGTGAAGCCTATTTCTTGGATTTTGAATTCGGGTGGAACTCACGTCAGAGGCAAGAAACGGAAGAGGGATACCAGCTGGTCAGAACCAGAACTGGAAATTTTACCTACTACGCCTTGCCGGACACAATGTCGCATGATCAACCGGCAGGGCCAAGTAACTAAGGTGTGTCGTCCCCTACAGCGAA
>Ga0209689_1001693_pt1 | contig 16533 bp, 9 predicted proteins | sample GraSoiAngelo_149_FD_187119 | JGI IMG/M metagenome (GOLD analysis project Ga0209689, IMG submission 187119) | Grasslands soil microbial communities from the Angelo Coastal Reserve, California, USA - 14_1009_09_30cm (SPAdes) (version 2) | ecosystem: Environmental > Terrestrial > Soil > Grasslands ...
AGATCCAATCGGCAAGCGGCTCGCAGTTGATGCCGGCAATGACGAAGAAGGTAACGTCATGTCGGAAATCGTTGGGGTCGTGGCGCGTATGCGCTTTCATGCGATCGATGAAATGGCGCCGTTGCCGGTGATTTATTGTTCGATCGCCCAAGCCCAACGAACCAGCCTCGGTCTTTTTGTTCGTTCCAACTTGAGCACCGCGTCGCTCAATAAATCGATCCGCGACAGCGTCAACTCGATCGATCCATCGCAGCCCGTATTCGACGCGCGGCCAATGATCGATCGTGTCCAAGAAACGTGGGGCAGCCAGCGGCTCCTCAGTTTTCTTTTCTCGATCTTCGCTGGTCTCGCGCTTGTGCTCGCAACCATCGGCCTTTACGGCCTTCTCGCTTATACAACGCTCAAGCGCGTCCGTGAAATCGGTATCCGTCTCGCTCTCGGCGCCCGGCCAGCTCAGATCCGCGTACTCGTGCTTTCGCACGGAATGCAGTTGCTCCTGATCGGCTCGATCATTGGTCTACTCAGCGCCTTTGTGCTTTCGCGCGCATTGCAAAGCGTGCTTTTCGAAGTGAAAGGGATCGATCCGAAAATTTATCTCGGAGTCGGGCTGCTACTTTTTGGCGCGACTCTGCTCGCTTCCTGGATTCCGGCGCGCCGCGCTTCCCGGGTCGATCCAATCATCGCGCTTCGCTCGGAATAATTCCGCGATGCAAAATCTTCGTCATTCCCTGCGCAGCCTGATCAAGCAACCGCTCTTCAGCGGAATTGTGATCCTCACCTTCGCGCTCGGGATCGGCGCTAACAGCGCAATCTTCAGCGTGGTCAATGCCGTGTTGTTGCGGCCGCTGCCATTTCATGAACCGCAGAATCTCGTCGCGGTTGGGGAATTCGATACGCGCGAGAAAGCCGATCCGGGAACGGAGATCGAGTCGATCTCGTATCTCGATTACGTCGACTGGCGCGATCAAAACAAAGTCTTCGAGCGGGTCGCGGTTTACACAAATCAGAGCGTTAGCACGCTGACTGACGGAAACGAGGCGACGCACGTTCAAGGCGAATCAGTTTCGGCGGATCTGTTCTCGCTTCTCGGCGTCCAACCCATTCTCGGCCGCACTTTTTTGCCTAAGGAGGACGAACCGGGCAATCACGTTGTCGTTTTGAGTTACGGATTGTGGCAGCGGCAATTCGGAGCGGACCGCGGCATCATCGGCAAAACGGTCGTGCTCGATGGTAAACCGTTTGAAGTGATCGGCGTGATGCCACCACGATTTACTTTTCCGCTCCGATTTTCGAATCCGCCGGAACTATGGATTACGATGTCGAACTTGCGCCAAACGCCGCCAGATGGCTCGCAACCGATGACCGAGCAGCGGGACAACGATTTTTTCTCCTGCATCGCGCGCTTGAAGCCGAATGTCTCAATGCAACAGGCGCAGGCAAATATCGATACCATCGTGGCCGATTGGCGCCGGCAATACCCGGACTCGAAACTTCACGTCGGCGCCAAAGTGATTCCGGAGATCAGTTCGATGATCGGCAGCACGCGTTCCGCGCTCCTGATGTTGTGCGCGATGGCGGGCTGTGTTCTGCTCATTGCCTGCGTCAACGTCGCCAACTTGTTGCTTGCGCGTTCGCTCTCACGCAATCGCGAGATAAGCATTCGGGCCGCGCTTGGCGCCCGGCGCTGGCACATTATTAAACAATTGCTCGCCGAAAGTACCCTTCTCGGCGCCTTTGGCGGATTTGCCGGATTGTTAATCGCAATCTGGGGAATTGATTTGCTGCGCGCTTTTTTGCCAAGCATTCCGCGCATCGACGAAATTTCGCCTGATCTCCGCGTGCTCGGTTTTACCGCGCTCGTGAGCATGGCCGTGGGAATTTTCGCCGGATTGCTTCCGGCGTGGCGGGCATCGCATCCGAATCTTGCCGGGTCGTTGAACGAGAGTTCGCGCGGCTCATCCGAAGGCGGCTCGGCCGGCCGGACGCGAGCAGCGCTTGTTGTGATTGAGATTGTGCTGGCCGTCGTTCTGCTCGCGAGCGCCGGGTTACTGATGAAAAGTTTTCTTCGCCTTCAAAAAGTCCCGTCCGGTTTCGATCCAACAAAGGTCGTGACCGCGCGAGTCGCGCTGCCGGAGACAAATTACGGCAAACCGGAACAGGCAGCGGAGTTTTACAAGAAATTGCTTGATCGCGTCTCCGCCCTTCCAGGCGTGCAGTCAGCCGGAGCGGCGTGGTGGATTCCTCTTAGCGGCAGCGACATCGGTTTCACGTTCAACATCGAGGAACGTCCCGTGCCGACAGCTCAGCAACCAGTGGCGCAGGTAAATGTCGTTACGCCGAATTATTTCCAAACGGTGCGCGTGCCAATCCGGCAAGGCCGCGCCTTTACCGAGCACGATGAGCGGACCGCACCGCCGGTCGCGATTGTTTCCGAAGGGTTCGCGGAACATTTTTTCCCGGGCGAAAATCCGATTGGCAAACGCATCATTCCAAACGGATCGGTCGATCCGGGCAAGCCGCCGGTGCGCGAGATTGTTGGAGTAGTTGCGGACATGCATCTGATCAGTCTGCGCGAAGCGCCCAAGCCGCAGATCTACGTTCCTCATCAACAGTTCGCCATTCAATCGATGTCGATCTTTGTGCGCACTCCGCTTGATCCGCAAACTGTGACTGCCGCTTTGCGCCGGACGTTCAACGAGATCGACAAAGACATCCCGGTTTATCGCGTTCGCGCGTTGCCGGAATATGTTTCCGAATCGGTCGCTCAGCCGCGTTTGAATGCGATGCTCGTCGGTTTGTTTGCGTTGATCGCGCTGCTTCTCGCCGCCGCCGGAATCTTTGGCGTGATGAGCTACTCGGTCACGCAACGCACTCAGGAAATCGGCATTCGTCTCGCGCTCGGTGCTCAACGTTACGACGTTCTTCGCCTCATTGTCGGCCAGGGAATGCGTTTCGTCGCTGCCGGTCTCGTCCTCGGTTTGATCGGCGTGTTCGCATGCACGCGTTTGTTGCAAAGCCTTCTCTTCGGTATCGGCGCGACCGATCTGCGAACCATGCTCGTGGTCAGCATAATCCTGAGCGCGGTCGCGTTTCTCGCCTGTTTGTTGCCGGCGCGACGCGCCACGTTGGTCGATCCCGTCCGCGCGCTCCGCGCCGAATGAATTTCATGAATCAATTCAACCCACCACTCACATGAACGATATTCGTTTCGCGTTTCGCAAACTTCGACAATCACCGGCCTTCACCTTCATCGCAGTGCTCACCCTCGCTCTCGGGATCGGTCTCAACACCGCCATCTTTAGTTTGGTGAACGATCTTTTTCTGAGCAGCCTTCCGTTCAAGGAACCGTCGCGCATCGTTCACTTTTATGGCGGCGATAAATCGCGCAACCTGGTGGACCTGCCGCTCTCCGCCCCGCGTTTCGAACATTTTCGAGATGGACAAACAATTTGCGAAAGTCTCGCCGGCGAAAATTTCTTTGCTTTCACCCTCACTGGACTGGGCGATCCCGTCCAGATTTTTGGGAGCCGATTGACCTCGAACTACTTCGATGTGCTGGGAGTTCGGCCCATCGTCGGTCGAAACTTTCTGCCCGAGGAGCAGGAAGGCGCGGATGTCGCGTTGGTCACGGAGAACTTTTGGAAGAAGCGCTTGGGCGGCGATCCAAACGTGATTGGGCGGAGCATCACACTCGACGGTACCGCTCACACAATTGTCGGCGTGATGCCGAACATGACCGCAAGGTGGTTCGGGGCAAACCCATTCGTCGCCGAGGTTTGGACGACCAAGCCGTTTCAGATTCCCGGATTCAGCTACGATCGGATGATGCGCGGGACGAGCTTTCTGCGAGTGATCGGCCGGCTGAAATCCGGCGTGACGCTCGAGCAGGCCCGCGCGGCATTGCAGTCACTCGATCAAGGCTATCGCACGCAGTATCCAAACAAGATCGACAGTTCTCTCACGAGTATCATCAAACCACTCCCGCAGGACGTGACCGAAAACTTTCGGGCCGGATTTATCACACTTTTCGCGGCGGTCTGTTTCGTCTTGCTAATCGCTTGCAGTAACGTGGCGAATCTTCTGCTCGTGCGTTTCAGCGGGCGCCGCCGTGAGATCGCGCTGCGAATGGCGATTGGCGCTTCGCGTGCAAGCGTGGTGCGGCTTTTTGTTTTTGAAAGCGTGCTGGTCAGCGCAATCGCTGGCGCGGCTGGTGCATTTATCGCGTGGCGACTCGTCCCGCTCGTTCCGAGCATGGCGTCAAACTTTTTGCCCTTCGAGGCAAATACGGCCACGAGTTTGTCGCTTCCGGTGCTCTTGTTTACGATCGGGTTGTCGCTCTTAACCGGACTGCTGATGGGGATCTATCCCGCGCTGCAAGGATCTCATGCCGATCTGGTGGATAGTTTGAAAGAAGGCGGTCGCGGAACCAGTGGCAGCGTGCGCCAACAACGTTTCCGCAAAATTCTAGTCGGCGGCCAAGTTGCACTTTCCGTGACCCTCCTCGCTGGCGCGGCCTTGCTCATAACCAGTTTCATTCGTTTGAATCAGCAAAATCTCGGTTTCCAGCCGCAAAAGCTTTGGACCGGCGGAATCACGTTGCCGGTCGCGCAGTATCCCGACACTGCCTCGCGGCAGCGTTTGGCCGAACAATTATTGAACGCGCTCCGTGATGTTCCCGGTCTCGAGAGCTCTACCATCAGTGGCGATGTTCCATTAGCGGGCGGCAACCGCACTCTTTATGCGCGCGGCGACCGCGACGTTCCGCCAATCGAGCAGCGCGCCAACTCGCCGAGCCATGACATTGCGCCCGGATATTTTAAAACGTGGGGAATTCCACTTTTAACGGGGCGCGAATTCAATGAACATGACATAACCGATTCGCAAAAAGTTTGCCTGGTCAGCCAAGCTGGCGCGAAAAAAGTTTGGCCTGGCGAAAATCCGATCGGCAAAACGCTGCTCGTGAGCAGTCTTGGAGTGCCATACGAAATCGTCGGCATCGTCGGTGATGTTCGCTCGATACAAGTAAAGGATGCACCGGGGATGGAATTCTATCTTCCCTGGTCGCAGGAAAATTTTCCGTTCGTCAATGTGACCGTCCGGACAAACTTGAAATTGGATGCGGTGACGAAGCTCGTTCAGTCCGCGCTGAACACCGTGAACCCTGGGCTCGCCATTGCTGCGCCGCAAACGATGGATGGTGTGGTTGCTCAGGCGCTTGGTCAGGCACGTTTGATGACTTGGCTGCTCGGAATTTTTGCCGGCGTCGCATTGTTGCTCGCGAGCATTGGAATTTACGGCGCCGTCGCTTACACCGTCGAACAGCGCACCGGCGAAATTGGCGTCCGGATGGCTCTCGGCGCGCAAACGCGCGATGTCTTGCGACTGGTCGTGAATCAGGGAATGAAGCCCGTTGTTATTGGACTGGTGATCGGGATTCTTTCGGCAATTGCGCTCGGTCGATTGATTGCGTCGCAACTCTATGAGGTCTCAGCGCACAATCCGGCTCTGCTCGGCGGAGCGACCGTGTTACTTGCCGCGATCGCGTTGCTCGCGTGTTTGTTGCCGGCGCGACGAGCGGCCCTGGTCGATCCGGTCCAAGCGTTACGCACGGAATAACACGAACTGGTCGCACGATGTTTACGGATTTGAAGTACGCCTTACGAGGATTGGCCAAGAGGCCGAGCTTCAGTGCGATTGCTATCCTGATTCTAGCTCTCGGTATTGGCGCAAACACCGCTATTTTTTCAGTGGTCGAAGGAACTTTGCTGCGTCCTCTGCCATTTTCTCACCCGGAGCGACTGGTGAGGATATTTGAAGCGCAGGATGAAAGGGGTGCGCGTGGTGCTTCGACGAACCTGAGCGATCAGACAGTGCAACGCTGGCGTGAGTTCGGCCATGATATTTTTGAAGACATCGGCGCCGCGACGGGCGGCGCATCAACCGTTGGTCTGAATGATGGCTCGCCGGTGCAAACTGTTCCGGCAAGCCGTATCAGTTCGAATTTCTTTTCTGTTCTTGGTTTGCCGCCCGCTCAAGGTCGCACTTTTACGTTGGAAGAGGATCGCGAAGGCGGCCCCGCGGTCGTGATGATCAGCCACGATTTCTGGCGTAACAATCTCAACGCACGATCCGATGTTCTGGGAAGCTCAGTTGTGGTCGATGGTCAACGACGCACCGTCATCGGTGTGATGCCCAAATCGTTTCGGCATCCTTATCGCGCCAGTCTTTGGTTGCCGCTTGCACTCCCACCGGTGAACGCGGCGACCGCTAATAGTCGCTATCTCTACGGCGTCGGGCGTTTGCGCCCGGGAATAACAGCCGCGCAAGCCCAAGACGCGGTGCGGCGAATGTGTGCGGCGATCAATCAAGCCGATCCTAACCCGGCCAATCCGCGAGCCGCTTATCTACCGCGGCTGCGCGAAAGTTTTGTGATGGATTTGCGGCCAAAAGTATTGGTGATTATCGGCGCCGCATTTTGTGCATTCTTGATTACGGCCGCGAATTTTGCCGGTCTGCTGCTTTCGCGCGTGGTCGAACGAGAAGGCGAGTTCGCATTGCGGAGCGCGCTTGGGGCAAGTCGCCGGCGTATCATCAGGCAAGAACTTGTCCAGGCGTTGGTCCTGGCAGCAATCGGGACCGCATTTGGTTTGCTCGTCGCGCTATGGACGACCCCCGCGCTCGTGGCCATGAGCCCGGAAGGATCCGACGCCACCGGCAGCGCGATGCGCGAATTCGACTACACGGCGCGGCTCGACCTGCCTGTGTTCGCGTTCGCCGCCGGAGCGATGGTGCTGACCGGGTTGGGGTTCGGATTGCTCCCCGCGGCCCGCGCGTCGCGCACCGATCTCCGCAGCGCAATGAACGCGGTCTCGCGCAGCGCCACTTTGAATCGCAGTACGCGGCGTCTGCTCGGCTCATTTGTGGTCATCCAACTGGCAATCGCCGCGGCGCTGTTGACGGCGAGTCTGACGGCCACGCAATTCTTTTGGAAACTCGTTGACGAACCGTGGGGCTTTGAAACGCAAGGCCGCATTGCTTTCAACGTCACAGTTCCCGACCAAAATTTTTCCACCGCAAAAGCCAAGGAAAATGCGCTCGACGCGACGCTGGCGCAATTGCGTCAGTTGCCCGGCGTCACCTCGGCCACGCTGACTTCACCATCGCCGATGAATGCGTCGTGGAATCTGATGCCCTTCAATCCGGAAAACGCTCCCGCACCGGAGCCACGCGGGTTTTACTTCTCCTACTCGCGCGCCACTGTGCCCGGATATTTTAAAAGTATTGGTCAGCCGCTTCTGCAGGGACGCGAATTTCTGGAGAGCGATGGCCCGGATTCGCCACTTGTCTGCATCGTGACTAGCAGCGTCGCTCGGCGCTTTTGGCCCGACCAGAATCCGATTGGCAAGCGTGTGAAATGGGGACGACTCGATGGACAACGCCCTTGGTTTACTGTCGTCGGTGTGGTTGGCGACATGAAAGCAATCGCTGATCCCCAGGATGGCGAAGTTATTGGGATGATTGTCAAGCCGGTGGGGCAGATGCTCCAGCACGGCACAGCGCCGCTTGATGACATAACATTCGTCCTGCACACAAAGAGCAAGGTAGTGACCGAAACGTCCATCCGCGCCGCGCTCGCTCGAGCCAACGGCCACCTCGCCGCCTATAATATCGTTTCGCTGGAAGACGCTGCTGCGCAATCGCGTACCACCGAACGATTCATCTTCGTCTTGCTGTCATCATTCGGTTTGCTGGGATTGCTCCTGGCCGCAGTGGGATTGTACGGCTTGCTTTCGTTGCAGGTTGCGCGACGCGAACGCGAATTCGGAATTCGCAGCGCACTTGGTGCGACCGCAGCCCAGTTAATTCATCTCGTGGCAAAACAGGGCGCGCGTCTGCTTGCTGCCGGATTTGTCGCCGGTGGGATTGCAACCTGGGCAATCTTCCGCCTTGTGCAAAGCCAATGGACTGAGATGCCAACCCCTAATCTGTTCGCTTGGGTTGGAGGCGGCGCGGTCTTAGCGATTGCAGTCGCGATCGCTTGCTTGTTACCAGCGCGTCGCGCCTCGCGGGTAGATCCCATTGTTGTTCTTCGTTATGAATAAATGCGGGCAAATGACTTTTGTGGCTGAGTAATGCTCACTGATTTTAGATATGCGTTGCGAATGTTGGCGAAAGCGCCCGCCTTCACCGCCATCGCCATTTTGACTCTTGCCCTCGGCATCGGCGCTAACAGCGCGATCTTCAGCGTGATCGACACCGTTCTGCTCCGGCCATTGCCATTCGCGAAACCGAATCAGCTCATCGCGGTCTGGAGCAAAGTCACAGCCGAGTCCGACAAGGAAACCGGATCGTTTCCGGACTACGCCGACATCCGCGATCAATCGCAGACGCTCGACGCCTTGTTTGCTTACACGCGCGCGAGCACGGTCTTGGGAATCGGCAACGAATCAAGTGCGTTGCAAGGGCTTGCTGTTACTTCTGATATTTTTCGTGCCCTTGCGGTGCGACCTTTTCTCGGGCGCACTTTTACCCGCGACGAGGAGAAGGCCGATTCCTATGTCGTTGTTCTGACCTATGAAGCGTGGAAGGGTTACTTCAATTCCGACCGGAACATCATCGGTCGCCAAATTCTTCTTTCGCTCCGGCCCTACACCGTGATCGGCGTAATGCCGGCGGGGTTTCATTATCCGATCGGGGTGAGATGCGAATATTTTAATCCGCTCCAACCGCTCGTCTCCGACGCGGTCCAGAATCGCGCCTCGCATTTCCTTCGTTTCGTCGGCCGCTTGAAAGATGGGGTCGATGTAAAACAGGCGAGCGCAGAGATCGGTGCGATCTCCGCGCGCTTGGAAAAACAATATCCCGATACCAATACCGGCCGCAGTTATTACGCCATTTCACTGCATCAGGATTTGGTTGGCGATGTTCGTCCTGCGTTGCTCACTGTTTTGGCAGCGGTGTTTTTTGTGCTGTTGATTGCGTGCGCCAATGTCACCAATCTTTTGCTCGCTCGCGCTACTCAGCGCCGCCGCGAAATCGCAATTCGCACCGCACTTGGCGCTGGTCGCGCTCGAATCGTTCGTCAGTTACTTGCCGAAGGATTCATTCTCGCACTGATCGGCGCAACCGGCGGTTTGCTGCTCGCCTCGTGGGGAATCGATTTATTGCGTTTGTTCGGCCCGCATGATCTTCCACGGCTGGACGAAGTCGCAATCAATGGATCGGTCGTCGCATTCACTCTTGCGGCAGCGGTTTTGAGCACGCTCTTGTTCGCGATGATGCCGGCCTTGCAAGTCTCGCGGCCGAACGTGAACGAATCGCTCCAGGAAGGAAATCGCGGCGCGATTGGTCCCGAGTCGCATCGGCTGCGCGCATTGCTCGTGATTGCGCAAGTGGCGTTGTCGATGCTGCTGCTCGCCGGAGCTGGATTGCTGATCAAGAGCTTCGGTAATTTGCGGGGCACAAGTCCGGGATTCGAACCGTCTCGCGTTGCCATGATCGATCTCTCTTTGCCGCGTACGAAATATTCCGATCCGATCAGGCAACGTGAGTTTTTCGAACGTCTCGACAGTAAATTGCGGAACCTGCCCGGTGTGGACGCGGCCGGCGGCGCGATGCCGCTTCCATTTTCTGGAAATGATCGCGCATCGTCTTTCTGGATCGCGGGGCGACCCGATCCCGGCCTCGGCAATCATCCCAATGCCGGACATCTCGTGATCGCCGGCGATTACTTTCGCGCATTGCGCATTCCATTGTTAACCGGCCGAACTTTTTCGCCACGCGACAATAAAGACTCACTGCCAGTTGTGATGGTGAATGAGGCGTTTGTCAGAAAATTCTTCAACGGCGGCAACGCGATCGGCGAACGCATTCTCCTCGACGCTTCCGAGAAGGAAAAGCCCACCGCTCTGGAGATCGTCGGCGTCGTTGGCAACACGCGGCATGAATCGCTTGCGATCGAACCTATGCCGGAGTTTTACGTTCCGTTCGAACAGGACCCCGACCGGCGGATGCACATCGTGCTTCGTACTTCACTCGAAAAACTGAGCGGGCTCGAAACCGCGATACGCAACGCCATTCATGAAGTTGACAGTGATATCTATTTTCCCGGGCTAACACCGATGCCCCAACTGATTGGCACAACCCTCGCCCAACCGCGCTTCAATATGATGTTGCTTGGCTGTTTCGCCGGCGTCGCGATGGTTCTTGCCGCCATCGGTATTTACGGCGTAATCGCTTACACCGTCGCGCAGCGCACGAAAGAGATTGGGATTCGGATGGCCCTCGGCGCACAAAAGATCGACATGCTGACCATGATCTTGCGCCAAAGCTTCACCGTCATCGGAATTGGTTTGTTGGTTGGTCTTTTCGGAGCGCTGGCCGTGACGCGCCTAATGTCGAGCCTGCTTTATGGTGTTAGCGCGAACGATCTTTCTATTTACGCCGTTGTCACCATTGTTTTGAGTGGCGCGGCATTGGTCGCCACCTATTTTCCGGCGCGCCGTGCGATGGCGGTCGATCCGATGGTCGCGCTGCGTTGTGAGTAACGCCTGTTCCACCTTCTCGCGGAGTGGCTTATCATGATCACTGATTTTCGTTTTGCTCTCCGGCAATTACTCAAATCACCCGGGTTTACTTTCCTCGCCTTGCTCACGCTCGCTCTCGGCATCGGCTTGAACACCGCGATCTTCAGTTTGATCAATGATCTTTTTCTGCGCGGTTTACCGTTCAAAGAACCGGAACGCGTCGTGCACATGTACTCGAATGCGAGGGAGCGCAATTTGCTCGAACTCGCAATATCGGTCCCGCGCTTTCAGCATTATCGTGATGGCCAGACGATTTTCGACGGTTTCGGCGGCGAAAACATTCTTCCCTTCACTTTGACTGGATTGGGCGAGCCGGTTCAACTTTTCGGCGGCAAAGTGACCTCGAATTATTTCGACGTCCTGGGCGTGCGCCCGATTCGCGGCCGGAATTTTTTGCCGGAAGAAGAAGAAACGGCCGATGTGGCGATGGTTACGGAGAATTTCTGGCAGAAACGCATGGGCGGCGACCCCAATGTCGTTGGTCGGAGCATTACCCTCGACGGCGTGCCGCATGTCATTGTTGGCGTGCTGCCAAATCTTCCGTTTTCGTGGATTGGCCCGAACGCGGAGATTTGGACCACGAAGCCGTTTCTGGTTCCCGGATTGTCGCATGAACGAGTGATGCGCGGGAGCGGCTTTCTGCGGGTGATTGGGCGATTGAAACCGGGGATGACGATTGAACAGGCGCGGGCGGCGTTGCCCTCGCTCGAGCAAAGTTACCGGGCGCAGTATCCGGACAAGATTGACAGCTCATCGGTCATGACTTTGAAGACGCTGCCCGAGGATGTGACTGGAAATCTACGGCCGGCGTTCGCTACTCTGCTCGCAGCAGTTGCATTCGTCCTGCTGATTGCGTGTAGCAACGTGGCCAATCTTTTGCTGGTCCGGTTCACCGGCCGGCGCCGCGAGATCGCACTCCGGATGGCGCTGGGTGCGTCCCGCGCAAGCGTGTTGCGACTTTTCATTTTCGAAAGTTTGCTGGTGAGCGTTCTCGCAGGAGTAGTCGGCGCAGTGCTGGCCGCGCAGCTAGTGCCACTCGTACCGAAAATGGCGGCAAATTTTCTTCCAATCGATCCTGACGTCGGCGTCAGCCTTTCGTTGCCTGTCCTCGGATTCACCATTGCGTTGTCGATCTTAACGGGCGCGGCCATGGGCGTTTACCCGGCGCTGCAGAGTTCGCGAGCAGATCTGGTTAATGGATTGAAAGAAGGCGGTCGCGGAACGAGCGGCAGCGCGCATCAACAGCGCTTTCGCAAAATTCTCGTCAGCGCACAGGTCGCGCTCTCTGTCACTCTGCTCGCCGGCGCGGCCCTGCTCATTACCAGCTTCGTGCAGTTGAGCCGGCAAAACATTGGGTTTCGCCCCCAAAATCTCTGGATCGGTCTCATTACTTTACCGCAAGCGCAATATCCTGATTCGGTGACACGCCAGCATTTCGTAGAGCAAACACTTGCTGCGTTACGCGAAACGAACGGCCTCCAAACCGCGACCATCAGTGGCGATATCCCGCTGCTCCTCGCCGCCGCCAGCAATACGCTTTATTCGCGGCCGGACGGCAACATTTTACCGGTGGACAAGCGGGCCGCGGCGGCGAACCACGATATTGCTCCGGATTATTTCAAGACCTGGGGCATTCCGATTCTGGCCGGACGCGATTTCGATCAGCACGACACGGCCGACGGCCACAACGTCATTCTGATTAGCCAGCGCGGTGCCAGGAAACTTTTTGGTGATGAGAATCCGATCGGCAAAACATTGCTCGTCAGCAGCGCGAGCACGCCGGCGGAAATTGTTGGCGTCGTCGGCGATGTCCGCTCGCGGAAAGTAGCCGAACCGGATGAGGTGGAACTGTACCGCCCGTGGGCTCAGGAGAATTTTCCATTCGTGGTTGTGGCGGTGCGAAGCAACCTACAGGTCGATACGGTGACCAAACTCGTGCAATCGGCGGTAAACACGGTCGATCGTGGCTTGGCGATCGCCATTCCACAATCGATGGGTAGCATTGTTGCCCAGGCGCTCGGACAAACGCGATTGATGATGTGGCTGCTCGGCATCTTCGCCGGTGTCGCGTTGCTTTTGGCTACCATCGGAATTTACGGGGCGGTCGCCTACACGGTGGAGCAGCGGACGGGTGAAATCGGCATTCGCATGGCGCTCGGCGCCCAAACCAGGGATGTTTTGCGACTGATCGTGAGCCAGGGAATGAAGCCCGTGGTGATCGGATTGATCACTGGATTGGCCGCGGCGCTAGCACTTGGCCGATTGCTCACTTCGCAGCTCTACCAGGTGTCGGCGCACAATCCAGTTTTGCTGATCGGCACAGCGGCAACCCTCGGCGCAGCGGCCCTGCTCGCCTGTTTGCTACCGGCGCGCCGCGCGAGTCTGCTCAACCCAGTCGTCGCGTTGCGCGCGGAGTAGCTTTGAAATTATTGCGATGGTCACAGACCGCCGCTACAGTTTTGCCAGAACGCTCCCCGACCGAAGAAATCGATTCGTCGGGCTTGTCGACGCGACGAGTTTCAATAGTGGCGTCGTACGTTTCGATCCAAGCAGTGTGTCACCAGGATAATTCCGAAAAAGCCCAACCCGAGCAAAATAGCGGTGCTTCCAGTGTCCGGAACAATGTTTGCGGGCAGACCGGGGCCGATACCAAACGGTCCGGTGTTGCCGAGTAATCGGAACTGGCCTTCCGTTACAACCGCGGGATTTGTCGGGAAGGTCAGGTCGAAATGCACGTCGTAGAAGTCAAGTGGTCTGCCCACTGTCGGGAATAAGGCGACCGACATCGAGCCATTCGACGAAGATGCGCTTCCCAAAGTTTCCGGCGCCTCTAGGGCATTGCCTAGACTGTCGCTTAAATAACCTGTTCCTTGAAGAAACCCAACGAAGCTGGAGCTACTAGTCTGCAGCGTCATCGATACCGAAAAATCGGTCGTCACGGTGAAAAGACGCACGAACTCCGAACTCGTGAATACAAAATCCACTGACAGATTCTGACCAACCAAACTGGTGCCGTTTAAGTCGCTGAATGAAATTGTCGTATCAGTCGCGAGAGTACCCGGAGGTCCTAAGTTTATTGGAATAGTTACCCCTCGGGCCGCTTCAGAGCTGGCCAATGTCAACAGAGCAACGGCTACAAATAGACAGACTTTCAGGCGAGTTCTATTTTGATTCAGCAACCACCTCCGAGTCAATCCTAATAAATCTTGCATTCATAACTACTCAATGACCGATACGCCTTCGTTAGCATTACGTGGATCTGCCGCTCGCTCTCAATTGCTGGGCCCGTGAGCAGAGACTCAGGAGGTGCTCGAGCTCAGTGGCAACACATTTCATCAGCTGTTTCTCACTTTGTAAGAGGCACTTACAACTAGAATCCGCCCCGCATCCTGGACAGGCATGCAAACGACTGTAGTTAGATACAGATGAAAATGACTAGCGCGCCAAACCGCGGCGCCCGCCATGGCGGGCAGGCCGGATACGGGCGCGTCCATCACGCCAAGTTGGAGCCCGCTTTTCGCGGCACCCCAGTGGTCGAATCAGCCAGTTAGCCTTGCGCGCATCTTCCAAATCAGATTCGGCAATAACTTTCAACAAATTTAGAAACTTTATGAAACCAACACCTCAAATTAGTCCCGATCAGCGGAATTCGCGCTGCGACAACCGCACCCCGGACGATTCCCGGAATTTCCCGTCAACCGATTACAACTTTCAATCGACCACCGAAGCGTGTGGCAGCGTCTCTACAATTTCTCAGGAAAAGTTGCGTACGTTTTGGAAACTAAGCAGCGAATTCTTCAGCGCAGAAAACAGGCGCCATCATGCAACAGAGCTCCTGCTCTTCGCCCTTATCAGTGGAATTTCAGCCTGGCCGATTATCTCGGCCCTCGTTGCCGTGACGCGCCTGGTCAGGAATTACTGACGGGGGATCAGCGTCGACAACTTGCACGCCTTCCTTGGCGGTGCGTTGCGCGTAGAGTTCGCTTAGGCGTTTTGTCATCGGGCCGACGTTACCATCGCCGATGTCGCGATTGTCGATCTTAACCACGCCGGCGAGTTCGCCCATTGTGCCGGTGCAAAACATTTCGTCAGCACTATAAACGTCGACCGGAGACAGATCGGCTTCGACGCAGCGGATTTTTTCGACCGCGCAGATTTCGATCACGGTTGCGCGAGTGATTCCTTCCGGACAAGCCACAACTTTGCTCGTGGCCAGATCGCCTTTGCGCACGATGAAAACGTTGGTCGCGTTGGTTTCGGCAACGAACCCGTTGATGTCGAGCATGAGCGCGTCATCCGCGCCTGCGTTGTTCGCCTCAATCTTGGCCAGAACTGAATTGAGCAGGTTGGCGTGATGAATTCGGGCATCCAGAACTTCCGGCGGCGGCCGGCGAATTGATGCCGTGATCAATTTCAATCCATCTTTTGAGTAAACGGGCGCCTTGTGCTCGGCGAGAACGATCAAGGTCGCACCGCTCTGGTTGAGCCGCGGATCCATTCCGGAAGTAATTTTCACACCGCGTGTGAGCGTGAGCCGGATGTGGACACCACCACGCATCTTGTTTGCCGCCAGCGTACGTTTGAGTTCCTCGATGATTTTTTCGCGCGGCGGAATATCGACAATGGAAAGGGCACGCGCTGAACGTTCGAGTCGATCGAGATGCTCGTGCAATTTAAAGATCCGACCGTTGTAAAGACGCAACCCTTCCCAAACCGCGTCGCCGCCTTGCACCGCCGAATCGAACGGACTGACCCCGGCCTCGTCCCGATGCACGAGCTGACCATTGATGTTGACGATCAGGTCGCGGTTCTTGGGACTAAATTTCTGGAGCACGAAGAAGATTAATCAGGAAACGAGGAAACCAAGAACAGAAACGAAACCGAACCTATCAATCATTCCTGGATTCGTGGCTTCCAAATTAATAAATCCGGTGTTTATAAAGCCGGTCATAACAATCCTGACAGCGCTCATAGGTTTCGCGGAGACGGTCCGGAACATTTCCTTCCCGTGATTTGTAGGGCTGGAACGATGTCGATCTTGCCACGTCATCGTACCAATATTTTGCCCAGATGCCATCGCTGTCGCGTAAACCCGGAGGCCAGGAAAGCATCGCTTTGTCGAATTCAACCCCAACCGCATCACAAAGAAGTCGTAAGGTTCGCTCCGGATGCTCAAGGACATCGCGCGCATCAACTATTGGCGGGATTGAATTGGTTCGCGCGCGCATAAATTCGAAAATCTCAGACTGCTGAACGAATCCGAGATCCTCCAACTCCGGCTCGGGATTCTTTTTGATGTAGGAGAGAATTACTTCGCGCGGGTCTCGGATCAGAAAACAATTCGTAAGATCGACAATCCATTCACGATCGACTTCCGGCAGCAAGTGGTGCGTCATCTGTTTTTGAAAGAAAACACGTTTGCCGGAGGGGATGGACTCTGTTCTCAGACTGGCCACAATTTTTCGCCAATCGGTCTCGCCTCCGGCAATGATTTCCGAGGCGTCGGGATGCTTTTTGCCGGTCCTCTTTAAATAGTACGCGTAAAATGGCTCATCGATCACGGCGGTGTCCGCCCGATTGCCCCATGCGCGCATCATAGCGGTAGAGATATTCCGCGGACCCGACCACATCGCGATGCGAACCGGAGTCGCGCTCACGTTTAGCCGAAGATGAGAAGCTGAATCGAGTCGGGCAGATGTTGGGCGACGTTGGTCACCACACTACCGCGAAGAAGGTTGGTCAGCGCGGTCCGCTGGGTTGCGCCAATGACGAGATAATCGACCCCCATCGTTGCGGAAAGATCGACAATGGTGGCGGCGGCATCCTGGCTGACGGCATAAACTGGAAGGACGCAAACATCGCGCTCTGATCCGAGTTTCATCATCAAAGACATGATGGCGTTCGCTTCCGGATCGTCCTGCCATTTGGCGCGGCCGAGTGAGGCTGG
>Ga0209689_1001703_pt1 | contig 16485 bp, 10 predicted proteins | sample GraSoiAngelo_149_FD_187119 | JGI IMG/M metagenome (GOLD analysis project Ga0209689, IMG submission 187119) | Grasslands soil microbial communities from the Angelo Coastal Reserve, California, USA - 14_1009_09_30cm (SPAdes) (version 2) | ecosystem: Environmental > Terrestrial > Soil > Grasslands ...
CCGGCCGCGCTCCCGCCGCCTCCCGCGAGCGGAGTGGGCACGCAGGCCAGATTCGTCCTCGCGAACCCGGCCGGGCTCCTCGCGCTCGACGACGCGGCGCGCCCGCTCGGCCGGATCGTTGACCTGCCGCCGCAGAGCGCTCCCGCGACGCCGGTGGTCAGCCCGACCGGAAAGTCGCTCGTCTTCGCGCTCACGCAGCAGCCCAACAAGCAGACCGGCTTCGGCTCGGACCTGTTCACGGTGAGCCTCGACGGCACGGGCATGAAGCCGGTGGTGAGCCACGAGGGCGACAACGTCTTCTACGCGAGCCCGCGCTTCGACCAGACCGGGAACGTCCTCTACTTCCACCGACGCGCCGCGGTCATCACCGGCGGCTCGTTCATCGGGAACCAGGACTCGCTCGAGCGCCTGGACCTGCGGACCGGGGAGCGCAAGACGATCCTGAAGGACGGCGCCGATCCGGCGATCTCACCCGACGGCTCGAAGATCGTGTACGTGCACCTCAACCAGGGCCAGCCCGACGGGCTCTGGACCGCGAACATCGACGGCTCGGACGCGCGGCCCTTCTTCAAGACGAAGGACAGCTGGTGGTACCTGCAGGCGCCGCGCTTCGCCCCCGCGACGGCGGCCCAGCCGAGCCGCTGTGAGTTCATCTTCTCGGGCGCCGGCCACGCAGTGTCGAGCGTGAGGGGACCCGGGCTCGCGCACCTCAACATCCCCTCCGAGCTGTTCCTCGCCCCGTGCGACGGCTCCGGCGTGCGGTCCGTCGGCCAGACCGGCGACGACGTCGTCCCTGCATGGTCGCCCGACGGCACGCAGGTCGCGTACGTCGGGGTCGGCGGATTCTTCGTCCTCAACCTCGGGACGCAGAACGTGAGGACGCTCGCGCAGGGCCAGGATTTCTTCTTCGGTGACCTCGTGTGGCTCCGCTGACGTGAGGGCGCGCACCGCCGCGCTCGGGGCGGTCCTGCTCGCGGCCTGCGCCGGAGCCGGCCAGCCCGCGAGCGCGCCCGAGGCGAGCGCGAGCTCGACCGCGGCGGCGAGCGCGACCGTGGCACCGGTCCAGGCTGTCTCGTCCGAATACGGCAAGCTCACGCTCAAGACCGCGCCTCGGGCGAGCTGCAACGTGCTCATACGGGTGAGCGCGCCGTCGGTCGGAGAGGCGCCGCCGCCGGCCGCGAGCGGCATCGCCGACGAGAGCGGCGTGCTCACCGTGACCTACGCGACGCCGCGGATCACCGCGACGGCGGGCACGCACGATGTCACCTGCCTCGCCGGCGAGCTCAGCAGCTCGGTGAGCACGCGGTTCCTGCTGGCCTTCCGGCCGCTCTCCGCCATGGGCCTCATGGTGAAGATCCGCGCCGACGACGGGACGCTCGACGGCGCGGCGATCAAGACCGAGCCGAGCCTCGTGCCCGTCCGCGACGCGATGCTCGCCAAGCTCCGGGCCACGCTCACCGCCGAGTGGAAGCTCGGGACACGAGGACTGAGCGCGGTCTCGCTGGTGGAGTCGTCGGAGGACCTGCTCATGACCGTCGTCGCCGCGCGCGGCACGTCCGTGCATCGGCGCGGTCCGGATGGCTCGGAGGACGTCGTCGTGTACGCGGCCGACGACCACGGCGCGATCAGCGCCGACAACGGGGTCGCGGTCGCCATGCACGAGCTCGGTCACATCTGGTGCTGTTACGGGGCCGGCACGACCGACGGTCACTGGAGCGTCGCGCAGAAGAGCCCCGAGCTCTCCGGCGTCGACGCGTACGGGCTCATGAACCATCCGGTGCAGTGCGTGATCTTCCCGACGAGCCGCATCGAGAGCTGCCCCAATCGCTTCAGCGAGCGCGAGCTCCGCGCGATGGGCTTCAGCGAGATCCCGCCGCCGCCGCCCGACGCGTGCCTCGGACAGAAGGGAGCGCTCGCGGCGAGGCTGGCGGATCAGGACAGCCAGCTCGCCTCGCTGCAGCAGCAAATCGACGCGACGAACGGGCAGATCACCGACCTCGGGACCCGCATCAAGACGATCGAGGGCCAGTACCCCAACGGCATCCCGCAATCCGTCTACCCGACGTACACCGCGATGGTCGACCAGTACAACGGGCTCGTGCGGACGAACCGCGATCGCGTCGCCGCGTACAACCAGCTCGTCGCGACGCGGAACGACACGGCACGCGCGATCAACGCGCTGCTGTGTTGAGCTCTCCGTCTGCGAAGCGGTAGCCGACGCCGCGCACCGTCTGGATGAGGCGCGGCTCGGCGGGGTCGATCTCGATCTTCTCGCGGAGCCGGCCGACGTAGACCTTGAGATAGTGCGTCTCGTGACCGTACTCGGCGCCCCACACGCGCGTGAGCAGCGCCTCGTGCGTGAGCGCCTCGCCCGGATGCGTCGCGAGCTCGGCGAGCAGGTTGAACTCGGTCGGCGTGAAATGCATCTCCTCGCCTGAGCGGCGCACGCGCCGGGCAGCGAGATCGATCCGCAGCGGTCCGCGCTCGATCACGCCGCGCGCGCTCCGTGGCACCGACCGGCGCAGCACGCTCTCGATCCGCGCCACGAGCTCGCGCGGGCTGAAGGGCTTCGTCATGTAGTCGTCGGCGCCGAGCTGCAGGCCACGGATCTTGTCGTCCTCGAGGCCGCGCGCGGTCAGGACGATCACCGGCAGGTCCGAGCTCCGCCGCAGCTCCTCGAGGACCGTGAAGCCGTCACGATGCGGAAGCGCGAGGTCGAGGACGACGAGGTCCGGACGCTCCGATCCGATGAGGCTCATCGCTTCATCGCCGTCCCCGGCCTCCAGGGGCGTCATGTCCTGGGTCGCGTATGCGAGCGAGTTCCTGACGAGCGCGCGGACGTCGGGCTCGTCGTCGACGATGAGGATCTTCACGGGATCGCGACCGGCAGGCGTGCCACGAAGGTCGATCCGCCGCCCGGCGTCTCCTCGTACTCGAGCGTGCCGCCGTGCAAGGTGAGAAGCGACCGCGCGATCGCGAGACCGAGGCCCGAGCCGGCCGTCCCGTCCGCCGTCCGGCCGCGGAAGAACTTGTCGAAGATGCGCTGCCGGTCCTCCGGCGGGATCCCCGGGCCGTGGTCGCGGACCTCGATGCGGACGGCCGCGTCCGTTCGGCGAGCGGAGATCTGGATCGGCGTGCCGGTCGGCGAGTAGCGGATGGCGTTCACCACGAGGTTCGCGAGGGCCTGGGCGATGCGGCTGCGGTCGGCGACCACCGCCGGCGGACCGCCGTCGAGATCGAGGCGGATCCACTGGCGCTTTGCTTTCGCGAGCGGACTGTGCGCGGCGACGACGTCGCGGAGGAGCTCGACCGGGTCGAGCTGCTCCTTCTCGAGCGTGATCTGGCCCTCCTCGAGCCGCGCCATCTCGAGGAGCTGCTCGGTGAACTCCTCGAGGCGGCGCACGTTGCGTTCGGCGCTCTCGGCGAGGTCGCGCTGCTGCGGCGTCAGGCTGCCCGGCCGCTCGCCCAGAAGGAGCTCGACCGCGCCGCGCACCACGGTGAGCGGGCTGCGGAAGTCGTGCGACATCGCGGCGAGGAACTCGCTCTTGATGTGGTCGGCCTGCCGCAGCATCGCCGTCTCCGCGGTCGCCTTCACGAAGGCCTCCCGCTGCTCGCGAAGCGTCTCGAGCTCACGCAAGATCCCGGCCATGAGGTACGCCGCGATGAGGAAGACGGCGACGTGGAAGACGACGCGGGGTGCTTCCATCGCGAAGCCATACGTCTCGGCGCGGTACGCAGCGATCGCGACGTACGCGGCGGAGAGGAACGTGCCCGCGACGACCGCCCCGCCGGCGCCGAAGCGGAAGCCACCGGCGATGACGAGCAGCGTGACGACGATGTAGGTGGTCCACTCGGGATCCGCCGCGAAGACGAGGAGCGAATACGCGACGATCCCGAGGTCGACCGCGAACATGAAGCGGACGATCCGCGGGAACATCGCGCGCCGGCGCTCGGAGTGAAGGACCCACGCGACGGCGCCGGCGTACGCGGTCATGAACGTCCCCAGACCGAGGACGTAGCCGATGCCGATATTCGGGAAGGACGGTCCGAGGAGGAACGCCAGCGCCGCGCCTCCCAGGCGCGCCCAGTTGAAGGTGCGCTCGAGGCGTTCCACGAGCTTCCGAGGTTACCGCCGGCCCGGTCTAGGAGGTCACGCGGCGCTCGCAAGTAGGACCTTCTGCGACGGGGCTGCGACCGCGCGCTCTACTTCGCCCTACGCCGTCGGCGGGAGCGGATAGGCGGCGAGGGCGGGCTCGCCGCGCAGACGCTGATAGCCCGGCTTGATGCGGTCGTAGATGATCGCGACGCGCTCGTCGTAGCCGATGAACGCGCTCTTCATCGCGTTTATCGACAGTCTTTCCACATCGCCGAGGCTCAGGCCCACCACGCGTGAAAGCCGGCTGAACTCCTCCGAGAGCGTCACGTTGCTCATGAGCCGGTTGTCCGTGTTCACCGTCACCCGGAACCGCTGTGCGATGAAGTGCCGGATGGGGTGTTCCTCGAGCGACGGAACTGCGCCGGTGTCCACGTTGGACGAAGGGCAGAGCTCGAGCGGGATGCGCTTGTCGCGCACGTAGGTCGCGAGCGGGCCGAGCTTGACGACCCTCCCGTCCGCCAGAGCCATGTCCTCGACGAGCCGGACGCCGTGGCCGATCCGGTGCGCCCCGCAGTACTGCAGGGCTTGCCAGATCGACGGCGGCCCGAAGCCCTCGCCGGCGTGAATGGTGATGTTGAAGTTCTCGCGGCGGCAGTACTCGAACGCCGCGAGGTGCGCCTTCGGCGGATGGCCCGCTTCCTCGCCGGCGATGTCGAAGCCGATCACCCCGCGCTCGCGGTTGGCGACGGCCAGCTCCGCCATCTCGAGCGAGTCGGTCCGGTCGCGCATCGCCGCGACGATCTGGCGGAGCGTGATGACGTGGTCGCGCTCCGCGCGTTCGAACCCGCGCGCGACGGACTGCACGACCTGCTCCAGGTTCAGGCCGCGCTCGAGGTGGAAGACCGGCGCGTAACGGATCTCGGCGTACACCACGCCGTCCGCGGCGAGGTCCTCGCCACACTCGTAGGCGACGCGCTCGACCGCCTCGGGCGTCTGCATGACGGCGATCGTGTGCGCGAAGCCACGGAGATAGAGCGCGAGCGAGCCCGAGGCCGCGCTGGCGTGGAACCAGCGTCCCAACTCGAGCGGGTCCATCGTCGGAAGCCCCGTGTAGCCGACCTCGCGCGCGAGCTCGATGACGGTCCGGGGACGGAGGCCGCCGTCGAGATGGTCGTGAAGCAGGACCTTCGGTGCGGCGCGCAGCGTCTCGAGCGGGATCATCCAGTCAGGGCGGCCCGTGGCGCGCTCGCGGCGACCGCGACCGGCTCGCGCCGCAGGAGGAGCATGAAGATCATCGCCTGGCTCACCCAGAGGAGCGGCACGGCGTACGTCGGAATGAACCAGGCCGCGCCGAGCTGATAGTCGGTCGCCCTGATCGCGATGCCCTGGACGACGGCCTTCACGAGGTCGAGGCTCCCCTCGACGCTGAAGAGCCAGACGAGCGCCAGCGCGAACGGCCAGCGAAGGCGCACGGCCGCGAGCGCGAGGAACGCGAGCGCGGTCGCGAACAGGTCGCCGTAGGCGAGCGGAACGCTGAAGGACTGCGGCAGCTTCGGGTCGGTGACCGCAGGAACGATCACCGTCAGTCCCAGCGTCCGGAGGGTATGGATCCGGAGGGTATGGATGAGGAGCAGCGGTGTGAGCGCGCTCGCGCGCGGCATGGCCGTGAGCCGTGGCCAGACGTACCACTTCGCGGCGAGCGCGTAGGTCACGATCGTCGCCGTCGTCTGGAGACCGAAGATCGTGAAGGCGTCCATGTCCCCTCCCGCGATGCGTGACGCGCCTAAATGCTAGGCGCGCGCGCTAGCCGCCGGACCATCGCGCGAGGAGCGCTCCCACGGCGAGCGCGACCATCGCGAGCCAGAGCAGGCGCAAGGCTGCCTCCGGTACCGCAATGATCGTCCGCGGGTCGATCGGCTCGCGCGTCCCGTCGCGATAGCGGACCTCGCCGGACACGGTCGCGGCCCTCCGTCGGATCCGTCGCACGGGCGTGGAGAGGCGGCGCTGCGCCAGGCTCACGAGGGACGCGGCGAATGCGACGAGCGCGCTCGGCAGTGGCGCCGCGCCGACGGCGAACGCGGTCGCGAGAACGGGGAAGCCGCCCCAGGCGAGCGCGAAGCCGAGATCCGAATGCACCAGCGGCACCTCGAACGCATAGAAGAGGACGAGCGCCGCGCCGAGGACGACGAACAGCAGGTACGCCGGACCGACGGTCGCCGTGGCGGCGAGGCCGAGCGCGAGCGCGCCCACGAGAGCGAGCGCGCCGAGCGCGAAGAGCACCGCCGAGGGGATCCGCGTCGCGAGGGGTCGGCCCTGCAGCTCGTCGAAGGAGTGCGCCGCGATCCCTACCGCAAGAAAGAACGCGAGCAATGCCCCTCCGACGAGCCGAGGATCCGGGTATGGAGCGATCGCCGCGCCCATCACGACGTACGACAGATGCCACGCGGTATACGGCGGATGCAGCAAAGTCCAGTAGTCGCGCCATCCTCCTGGCCGGAGCGCGTAGAACGCGGACCCCATCCGTTGAGTGGCTGGCGCGACCGAGGGACCCCGCGCGGCGGAGGGGTCCCCACGCGACCGAGCGTGGGGATACCGCCGCGATGAGAGGGTTTCGGTCGCGCCAGCCGCCTTGATGCCGCTCATCACGATCGCGCCCCCCAAGCTCATGCGCCGGCTTGTGACGTCGACGAGCCCCGCATCCCGCCAATACCCCTCGATCTCGGACTCCGGATGATCGCGGTAGAAGCGGTCGATGCTCGGACCGAGGAAGGCACCGACGGCACTCCAGCGCGCTGAGAAGAGGCGGCCGAGGAGGGGCAGGCCGACGCGCGTGTGCAGGAGCCAGAACGGGTAGAGCGTGCCGCGTGGAATGCCGAACTCGAGCGCGACGAGGCGGCCGCCGGGACGGAGCACACGCGCGAGCTCGCGCAGCGTCGCCGCGGGGTCGTCGACGTAGCGCAGTAGATAGGTGAAGGTCACGTGGTCGAACGAGGCGTCCGCGAAGGGGAGCCGCTCGGCGCGGCCGCGGACGAGCCCAGGAAGGTGGCCGTTGCGACTCGCGGCCCTCGCGAGCATGTCGGCGCTCTGGTCGAGCCCGACGACGCGACAGCCGTAACGGCGCCGCGTCGCCACCGCGACGAGCCCGGTCCCCGTAGCGACGTCGAGGACGACGTCGTCGGGACGTGCGTCGAGCGACGCGACGAGGGCACGGCGCCACCGCGGGTCCTGGCCGAACGAAAGCAGCGCACCGGCGCGGTCGTACGTGGTCGCGATGCCGGCGAAGATGCGGCGCGCGTCGGCCGTCGGCGAGGATCGGGTCTTCGTTAGCCGCGGACCGCCCGCCGCGGGTCATCGCCGGGAGCGATGCGCCAGCCGGAACGTGAGGACGTGCCGAAGACGATGTCGTCGGGGCGGACCGGGACGCGCTCGAGATCGCGGTTCGTCGCGGCCCGGATCGCCGCGACGACCGCCGCGGTGCTCGAGATCGTCGGCGCCTCGCCGACGCCCTTCGCGCCGTACGGGCCGTCGGGATGCGGATGCTCGATCACGTCCGCGATGACGGGTGGCATGTCGAGGATCGTCGGGATGAGGTAGTCAGTGAACGAGGCGTTGCGGATCCGGCCCTTCTCGACGATCAGCTCCTCCATCACCGCCAGCCCCACGCCCTGCGCGATCCCTCCCTCGATCTGCCCGATCACGCCGAGCGGATTGATCGCCTTTCCCACGTCCTGCGCGGTCGCCACCTGCACGACCTTCACGAGCCCGGTCTCGACGTCCACGTCGACCACCGCGCGGTGGGCCGCGAACATGAACGCGACGTGTCCGCGGCTCTGGCCGTCGGGCCGACGTTTCTCGGTGTCTTGGTGGCGGTAGGTCACGGTCTTCTCGATCGGGCGATGCAGGAGATCGGCGAGATCGGTCCTGTCGAGCGTGAGGCCCTCGCGCTCCGCGCGGCGCACCAGCTCCTGGCGGACCTCGCGGCATGCCTGGAGGACGGCGTGGCCGGTCATCCACGTCTGCCGCGACGCGGAGCTCGACCCGGCGGATCCGACGTTCGTATCGGCGGTCTCGAGCTCGACGCGCTCGATGCCGAGCTCGGTGCGGGCGATCTGGAGCTGCACCGTGTTGATCCCCTGCCCGACCTCGGCCGCGGCGGTATGCACCCGCGCCAGCGGTCCCTCCGCGTCGGCGAAGAGGCGCACGCACGCGGTCGCGAAGTCGTCGAAGCCGTTCGAGTAGCAGACGTTCTTGAAGCCGACGGCGTACCCGACGCCGCGCACGACCCCCTCGCCCCTCGTGACGTTCGCATGCCCGCCTGGAAGCTCGGACTGATCACGGTGCGCCGCGGTCTCGGGCAGCGGGAGCGAGGCGCACCGCCTTACGATCTCCGCGATCGGCGCCGAGCCCACGAGCGGCTGGCTCGTGATGATGGCGTCGCCCTCGACGAGCCCGTTCCGCATGCGGATCTCGACGGCATCGAGGCCGCACGCCTTCGCAAGCTTGTCCATCTGCGCCTCGTAGGCAAAACAGGACTGCACGGCGCCGAACCCGCGCATCGCACCCGTGGGCGGATTGTTCGTTCGCGCACCGACGCAGTCGACGACCGCGTTGGGGACGCGGTAGGGGCCGGCCGCGAACGAGCCCGCGTTCGCGACGACAGCGGAGCTCGACGACGCGTACGCGCCGCCGTCGAGGACGATCGTCGCGCGGACGAAGACGAGCTCGCCCTTCTTCGTCGCGCCGTGCGCGTAGAAGAGCCGCGCGGGATGACGATGCACGTGACCGAAGAACGACTCCTCGCGCCCGTACGTCATCCGCACGGCGCGCCGCGTCTTGAGCGCGAGCAGGCACGCATGGATCTGGATCGAGGTGTCCTCGCGGGCGCCGAACGCGCCGCCCACGCCCGAGAGGACGATCCGCACCTTCGACTCCGGCAGCCCGAGGCATGGCGCGAGCTGGTCGAGGTCCTCGTGAAGCCACTGCGTGGCGACGTGGAGCGTGACGCCCCCGTCCTCACGCGGTATGGCGAGCCCGGCCTCCGGACCGAGCGCCGCCTGGTCCTGCATCGCGAACTCGTATTCGCCTTCGACGACGACGTCGGCCTTCGCCGCGGGGTCGCCGTGAAGGATGCGGACGCGCTCGAGGACGTTGCCCTTGGGATGCAGCTTCGCGGCCGACGGCTGGATCGCCGCGATCGGGTCGAAGGTCGGCTCGAGGACCTCGTACTCCAGCACGATCGCCTTGGTCGCGGCGCGCGCCTGCTCGATGGTGTCCGCGGCGACGACCGCGACCGGCTCGCCGACGAACCGCACGTACCCGTCCGCGAGCACCGGCTGATCGTCACGGTCCATGAGCCCATAGGTCTTCTTCCCCGGGACGTCGTCCTGGGTGAGGACCGCCCTCACACCCGGCAGCTTCGCGGCCGCGGAGACGTCGACCTTGCGGATGCGCGCGAAGGGGTACGGGCTGCGAAGCGTCGCGCCGTGGAGCATGCCCTCGCGCCAGAGGTCGCTCGCGTACTGGAACTCTCCCTTCACTTTCGGCACGGCGTCCTCGCGAGGCGCGGGCTCTCCGATGACGCCGCGTACCTTGACGCGAGCACCCGGGCGCGGCGGCGCGAGCGTCATGTCGGCGACGCTCGCTTCATCGCGATCGTTCCCGGCGTGCCGAGCCGATGCCGCAGTGGCGCCGGGACCTCCGCGTCCGCGATCCGTCGAAAGCCGATCGAGCCGTAGAAGCCATCCAGGTACGTCCAGGGGAAGCAGTAGCACTCGCGGGCGCCGATCCGCTTCGAGAACTCGCGGAGGAGCGTCGCTCCGACGCCGCGTCCGCGAAGCGGCCGGGCGACGACCATCGTGCGCAGGAGCATCGTCGAAGCCTCCGGGAACAGCCGAACGGCTGCGACGACGTCGTGCCCTTCGCGCGCGACGACGATCTGCTCCTCCGGGCGGAGGTCCACGTCCCGTCCGAGCTCGCGTCGATAGAAGGCCGCGGCCTCGCCGATCGAACCCGCGGCGAGATCCTCAAAGACGAGGCTCATTCGTCGTCGAGGCCGTGCAGGTACATCGTCTTCGCCGCGCGCTGGACCGCCTCGACGATCTGTCCATAGCCGGTGCAACGGCAGAGATTGCCCGACAGCGCTTCGCGGATCTCGGCGAGCGAGGGCTCCGGGTTCTCGCGCAGCAAGGCATGCGTGGCGACCACGAGCCCGGGAGTGCAGAAGCCGCACTGCACGGCACCGGTTTCGACGAACGCCCGCTGGACGGGATCGAGCGCGCTGCCGTCGGCGAGGCTCTCGACGGTGCGTACCTCACGTCCGTCCACCGAGGCGGCGAGGACGAGACAGGCACAGACGAGGACGTCGTCGAGCAGCACCGAGCAGGAGCCGCATTCGCCCTGCTCGCACGCGTTCTTGCTCCCCGGAAGGCCGAGCCGCTCGCGCAGCGTCGTGAGGAGCGACTCGTGCGCCTCGACCGCCGTCTCCTCGCGTGCGCCGTTCACCGTCACGGTGATGCGCGTCACGCGATCTGCGCCACGCGACTGAGCGCGCGCGCGCCCATGACTGCAAGGGCGTGTCGGCGGTACGCCGCGGTGCCTCGGACGTCGTCGATCGGCCTCGCCGCGGCCGCGACGAGACGGCCGAGCTCCTTCGCGGCGCTCTCGCTCGGGCGATGCGGTCGCTCCCAGCCGGCCTCGTCGAAAAGGCCCCTGGCGAAACCCTCCGCATCGGCGGGCCGGATGATCGTCGGCCCGCACGAGCCGAGCCCGATCCCCACCCGCTTGCGCGCGCGATCGACGACCATGGCGAGGCCGGCGATCGAGATCGCCATCGCGTTCCGCGTGCTCACGAACATGTAGGTCTGCGCCGGACCCGCTTCGTCCCACTCCGCGGCCACGATGAGCTCATCCGCTCGGCGCACGCTCTTCTTCGGGCCGGTCATGTAGTCGGCGAAGGGCACCCGGCGCTCGCCCGCCTTCGAGCGGAGCACGACCGTCGCTTCGAGCGCCGCCAGGACCGGCAGGGTATCGCCCGCCGGTGAGGCCGTTCCGAGGTTGCCACCGATCGTCCCGGCGTTGCGGATCTGGGGCGAGCCGATCGTGCGCGCGGCCTCGGCGAGGGCCTGCGACCCGGCGTCCGCGAGCATTCGCGTATACGTGACGCCCGCGCCCATGCGCACATGGCCGTTACGTTCGATGCCCGCGAGCTCGCCGACGCGGTCGATCGCCACGATGTGCTCCGGGCGCCGCCGGCCGAAGTTGAGCTCGACCATGAGGTCGGTCCCGCCGGCGAGGACTGTCACATTGGGAACGCTGGAAAGGTGCTCCAGTACATCGTCCAGACCCCGCCCGACGTGGACGCTCACGGGCGGATTATCACTTCCGCACACGCGAGCCGGTCACTAGCATGGCCGCGAGTCGGGAGGGTGTAGCGGTTGGGCGGACTGTTCCGGCCAGGTCCGGGTGCGAAACGCGGGCGGCCCGTGACGGCCGCGCCGCCGCGCATGGCGACGACCACGGAGATCGAGCGTCAGCTCGTGGAGTCGCTCGCGCGCGAGGCCGCCCTCGCCGAGGTCCTCGGTGTCATGAGCCGGACGCCGCCCGACCTCCAGGCGGTGCTCGATACCGTCGTTGAGCGGGCGGCCCGCCTGTGTGGCGCGGGGATGGGCGGCTACCTCTTCCTCGTCGCCGGCGACCGGTTTCACCTCGCGGCGGTCACGCCCGATCCACGGCCGGAGGTGGCCGCCTTTCGCGAGCAGATCCGGCAAGGGGGGCCCGTCGCGAGCGCCTTCATCGTGAAGCGGGTCGTGGAGTCGAAGGGTGTCGTGTACATCCGCGACGCCTCGGTCGATGGCGAGACCGAGGCCTATCGGCAGAATTCGAAAGACTTCGGTTATCGCAGCATGCTCGGCGTACCCCTCATCCGCAGCGGTGAGATCGTCGGCGTGCTGTCGCTGCAACGTCCCGACGTTCGCGCTTTCAGCGACCGCGAGGTCGCCCTCGTCCGCGCCTTCGCCGACCAGGCGGCGATTGCTGTCGAGAACGCGCGCCTCTTCGGCGAGACGAAGGAGGCGCTCGAGCGCCAGACCGCGATGGCTGAGGTGCTCGGCGCGATCGCGGCCTCACCCACCGACCTGCAGGCCGTGCTCGACGTCATCGCGCGGAACGCCGCCCAGTTCTGTGCCGCCGAGGACGCCTCGGTCCTGCTCCTCCGTGACGGAATGATGTCTTCCGTCGCGCACCATGGACCCCTTCCCCAGCCGACGAACCCCTGGCCTCCCGACCGTACGTCAGTGAGTGGACGGGCAGTCGCTGAGCTGCGGGTCGTCCACGTCCCGGACGTGCAGGCCGAGCCACCTGGCATGTATCCGATCGCTCAGGAGATGGGCATCCGCACGTTCCTCGCCGTGCCCCTCGTGCGGGAAGGCCGATCTCTTGGCGCGATCGGCCTCCGCCGACTCGAGCTGCGCCCCTTCACCGAGGAGCAGATCGACCTCGCTCGGACCTTCGCCGACCAGGCCGCGATCGCGATCGAGAACGTTCGGCTCTTCAACGCGACGAAGGAGGCGCTGGACCAGCAGACCGCCGTCGCGGAGGTCCTCGGGGCGATCGGCCGCTCCGCGTTCGATCTCGATCGTGTGCTCACGACGATCGCGGAGAGCGCGATGCGCCTGGCTGATGCCGACACCAGCTCGATCGTCCGGATCGATCGTGGCGTGGGCGAGATCGCCTCGGTCGCCGGACCGCCCGAGCAGGTCGCGCGGCTGAGGTCGTTCTGGGCGGGCCGGAAGCTCACGCCCGGGCGTGACAGCGTGGTCGGACGCGTGCTCCTCGAGCGGCGGACCGTGCAGATCGAGGACATCAGGGCCGACCCCGAGTTCGATCCGAAGAACACCGCCGGCGTCGCGCGGACCGTCCTCGGTGTTCCCCTCATGGTCACGGACGACATCAAAGGGATCCTTCTCGTGCGCCGTGCGGAGCCACGACGGTTCACCCAGGCGCACACCCGCATCGTCGAGACGTTCGCACGCCAAGCCGCGATCGCAATGGAGAATGCGCGTCTCTTCAACGAGGCGAAAGAAGGGCTCGAGCGCCAGACGGCGGTCGCCGAGGTGCTCCGTTCGATCGCGGGCTCGCCGACCGACGTCGCCCCGGTGCTCGACACGATCGCGGCGAACGCGGCTCGGTTCTGCGGGGCCGAGGACGCGGTCGTCCACCTGATCGAGGGCGATGCGCTTCCCGCGAAGGCACACTTCGGCGTCCTAGCAGCCGTGCACCCCCAGCCCGTCCGGCTCGAGCGCTCGTCCGTCGCGGGCGCGGCGATTCTCGGACGCGGGACGGTCCACGTTCCCGACGTCCTCGCCGCGGACGCCGCACAGTTCACGCAGGCACGCGAACGCGCCGCCCCGGGCGGTCACCGCGGGATGCTGGCCGCTCCGCTCATGCGCGAAGGCGCGCCCATCGGCGCGATCGTCCTGCGAAAGGGCGACCCATCGGGATTCTCTCCTCGACAGATCGAGCTCGTCGAAGCATTCGCCGACCAGGCCGTGATCGCGATCGAAAACGTGCGCCTGTTCAACGAGACGAAAGAGGCGCTCGATCAGCAGACCGCGCTGAGCGAGGTGTTGAGGACGATCAGCCGGTCGGCGTTCGACCTGAATGCCGTCCTCCAGACGATCGTCGACCGCGCCCGGGCGCTCGTGGGCGCGGACGGCGCGGTGATCTATCGCCGCGAGGAGAAGACGGCCTTCCTGCTGGCGCGGTCGGGCAAGGCGCTGGCGCGGACCTTCGAGCCGGGCACGCGCCTTCCGATCGACGAGCGGAACACGGTCGGCAGAGCCGTGCTCAGCATGCGGCGAGAGCACATCCCGGACACTTCCCTCGATCCACGTGTCGCGAACCAGGACGAGGGACCACGGACCCGACTGGCGGTCCCGCTGATGCGGGAGGGCTCGGCCATCGGTGCGCTCGGGGTCGCGCGGAACGACGTGAATCCGTTCAGCGATCGCGAGGTCGAGCTCGTCGAAACGTTCGCGGATCAGGCGGCGATCGCTATCGAGAACGTCCGTCTCTTCAACGAGACGAAAGAGGCGCTCGAGCGGCAGACCGCGATCTCGGCGGTGCTCAAGGCGATCAGTACCTCCGCGTTCGACATCCAGCCGGTCTTCGACGCCGTGGTCGCGAATGCCGCGACCCTATGCGCAGCCGAGCACGCTTACATCTACCGCTTCGATGGTGAGCTCTTCCACGTGGTCGCGACTCACGGGCCTGCACAGCCCGAGTACGTGAGCGAGCTGAAAGAGCACCCGCCTCGCCTGCGGAAAGGGTCGATGTACTCGCGGGCGGTGGTCGACCGACGCCCTGCCGTGACGGTCGACGTCATGAACGATCCCGACTACGGTGCCTCGCCTGACCCGGAGGTCCGTGCCTTGTGGCAGCGGTCGGGACCGCTTGGCAAGGCACGGAGCGGCATCGCCGTGCCCTTGCTCCGACAGGAAGAACCGGTGGGGGTCATCGGCCTGTGGCGGGAGCGGGCCGAGCCATTCACCGATGCGCAGCTGCGTCTGGTCAACACGTTCGCCGACCAGGCGGTGATCGCGATCGAGAACGCGCGCCTCTTCAACGAGACGAAGGAGGCGCTCGAGCATCAGACCGCGACGGCCGAGGTCCTCAAGGTGATCAGCGAGTCGCCGAGCGACCTCGGGCCGGTCTTCGATTCGATCGCCGAGCACGCGCGCGTGCTCTGTAACGCCGAGCGGGTCCATCTGTGGCTGCGGAACGGCGATCGATCCGAGCTCGTCGCGACCGGCCGCGACCCGGGGATCGAGGTCGACCTCATGCGCGTGCGGTCGCTGCCCGTCGATCGATCGAACCTGGCCGGGCGCGCGATCCAAGGGCGCACGACGGTCCAGGTCGCCGACGTGCTCGCTGACCCCGAGTACGACGCTCGGATCCAGGAAGGCGCGCGGCCATGGCGTACGGTGCTGGCGGTCCCGCTCATGCGCGGGGGCGAGGCGATCGGCGTGATCGCGCTCCTTCGCGGCGTCGTCGCGCCGTTCGAGGAGCGACAGATCGAGCTCGTCCGAACGTTCGCGGATCAGGCCGTCATCGCCATCGAGAACGCGCGGCTCTTCAACGAGACGAAAGAATCACTCGACCAGCAGACCGCGACGAGCGACGTCCTCCAGGTCATCAGCCGCTCCGCCTTCGACCTCCAGCGCGTGCTCGACACGCTCGTCGAGAACGCGACCCGCCTGACGGAGTCGAAGAACGGCTTCATCTTCAGGCTCGAAGGAGACCGCTACCAGCTCATGGCGTCGCACGGCTCGACCGCTGAGTACCGCGAATTCGTGCAGCAAAATCCGATCGCGCCGGGTCGCGCGACGCTCATCGGGCGCACGGCGCTCGAGGGCCGGCCGGTGCACATCCCGGACGTGCTGGCGGACCCCGAATACACCTGGACCGAGGCCCAGCGTGTCGGCGGATTCCGGTCGGTACTCGGCGTGCCGATGTTGCGCGAGGGTCAGCCGATCGGCGTGATCTCCGTCTGGCGCGATGAGGTGCGCCCCTTCACCGAACGGCAGGTGCAGCTGCTGACGACATTCGCCGACCAGGCCGTCATCGCCATCGAGAACGTGCGTCTCTTCAACGAGACGACGACGGCCCTCGAGCGCCAGACCGCGACCGCGGACGTACTGAGGCTCATCAGCCGATCGGCGTTCGAGCTCGGCACCGTCCTCGACAGCGTCCTCGAGACGGCGGCGCGGCTCTGCGGAGCGCAGAGCGGCGTCGTCTTCCGCCTCGAGTCGGACGGCTACCACCCGGTCGCCGCCCTCGGGCTCGATCAGGCGGAGAAGGATCTCCAGTTCAGCTTCACGATGGAAAGCCCGAATCGCGGGAACGTCATCGGCCGCGCGGTCCTCGACCGCACCCCGGCACAGATCGAAGATGCACTCGCGGAATCCGGGGTCAATCCGGCATTCGTCGAGCTCCAGGCGAAGCTCGGCTTCCGTACGTTGCTCGGCGTACCGATCCTGCGCGACGGCGAGCCGATCGGGGTGATGTCGCTGCGCCGCAACGAGGTCCGTCCGTTCACGCCGCAGGAGATCGAGCTCGTCACGAGCTTCGCCGACCAGGCGGCGATCGCGATCGAGAACGTCCGCCTGTTCAACCAGACGAAGGAGGCGCTCGAACGGCAGACGGCGACGAGCGAAGTGCTCGACGTTATCAGCAAGTCTCAGACGGACGTGCAGCCGGTGGCGCAGACGATCGTCGAGGCCGCGGTCCGTCTCTGTGCTGCCGAACACGCCGGGTTCTTCCTGCGCGCTCCGGAGGGGCTCGTGAACCGAGCGCACGCCGGACCATGGTCCGGCGCCCCGGTCGGCACGATC
>Ga0209689_1001709_pt1 | contig 16463 bp, 11 predicted proteins | sample GraSoiAngelo_149_FD_187119 | JGI IMG/M metagenome (GOLD analysis project Ga0209689, IMG submission 187119) | Grasslands soil microbial communities from the Angelo Coastal Reserve, California, USA - 14_1009_09_30cm (SPAdes) (version 2) | ecosystem: Environmental > Terrestrial > Soil > Grasslands ...
TTTCAATTCAATTCGATTTCGGGGATTCGACCGGCCCATCGCGTGGTTACCCCTACTTTACCGCGGGCCGTCTGCTTAGTGGCGCGCTTATCCCGTTTGCCCTGGCGTACGTCTATGGCATTGCCTTTCTGTTGCGCCGAACAAGCGCTGTTGTGCCACCGATTGTGATCGGCGCGCTAGCGGGTTTTTTAGTGACGTCAGAAATGGTTATTAATCACACGACGTTCGCTAGCGAACATAATTGGTTTCATCGCTAACACATGTGGCGTGGCACCCGGACAATCCTGCTAACAGCCAGCCTGATTCTGATCGTAGCGGCGATAAGAGCTCCGCTTCTGCCGATTCCACTTGAACGCGATGAAGGCGAGTACGCCTATATCGCATGGCGGCTCGGGTATAATGAATTGCCCTATCGCGACTGGATCGACCAAAAGCCGCCGGCCGTTTTTTACATCTATCGATTCGCGTTGAGCCTTCCGTTCGAACCTGTTCGCGCGATTCATTTTATCGGGCTGCTATTTGCAGCGGCTTCCACGTGTGCGCTCTTTTTTCTCGGACTGCGATTCATGGATCGTTTTTGGGCCTGGCTGGGGGCGGCGCTCTTTGCGCTTCTGGGCGCAGATCCGTTGGTGCAAGGAACAGCGGCGAATACCGAGCTCTTTATGTTATGTCCGCTCATCTTTTCGCAGATCGCTTTTTTTGCCGCAGCAGCGAAACACCAGCGCAACATTTCGTTTATGGTGCTCGCTGGCGCGTTGACTGGGATCGCCTTCATGTTCAAGCAGGTCGCGATTGTGAATTGGTTCTTTCTGGCTGCTCCCTATCCGGCTTTCGTTGGCGGAGAAAAGCGGTGGCGGGGCGCGATTTCATTCGTCGCCTGGTCAGCGATGGGCCTGCTAGTCGTGCTGGGATTAGTGGCCCTCTACTTCTGGAGGCGCGCTGGGTTGAATGAGTTCGTCGATAACGTTATCACTCATAACTTGGAGTATATCGGTGCCGTCGAACCGTCGGCACGGCTTGAATATTGCTGGGGCACGCTCGTGATCCTCGCGCGAACGCAGACGATCGTGTGGGCATTTGCCGCAGTCGGCTTGGCTGGGCTTCTCACATCCGGCAGAGTCAAGTGGTCCCTCTTTGTGGCAGGCTCGCTTTTGACAAGCTTCATCGGCGTGAGCGCCAGCGGATATTTCTTTCCGCACTATTTTCAGCAGCTGCTTCCGCCGCTGGTGCTGGCTGCTGCCGCCGGGGCCGAGCGGCTCGCTGCCGTTAAACTGTGGAAAATTATTCCTGCATGGGGGCGGCGCGCAGCGCTCACTCTGCTGCTCACAATTTTGCCTGCCATAACGCTTTGGCCGTTCTTGTTTACGTACACGCCTGCGGAAGCAGTGAGAAAGATTTACCCCGGCAATTTCTTCGCCGAGATGCCGGAGTTTGCGCGCCGAATCGAAAGCGTGACACCGCCTGAGACGCCCGTATTTATTTTTGGGGCTGAGCCGGAACTCCTGTTTTACGCGCATCGACCTTCAGCCACGCGCTACATCTTTCTTTTTCCACTTTACGGGCCCTACGGTAACGCGGGCGAAAAGCAAATGGCGACCGTGACGGAAATCGAGCGCGCTCAGCCTTCGACTGCGGTCTACCTACCGAACGCTCTCTTTTTTACCGCTGGCACCGACCAGTACTTTACCCGATGGAGCCTGTCCTACTTGCAGGACAATTTTTACACTGACACATGGCTGATCGCAGACGAATTCGGCGGTGCGCGTATCCTGAAGGTCGCGACCAGCGGAGAATCGGATTCTTTCCCTACCGGACAGCAACTCATTGGCGCAATCTTGGCGAGAAAGCCAACTAGCGCTCCCTAATTTTAGCGGCGCCTCTGATTCCGTTTGCGTTGCTGTATGTCTATGGCGTGGCCTGCCTGCTGCGCCGGATCAGCGCGGTTCTGCCGTTGGTTGTGCTAGGCGCGGTCGTGGTGTTCGTGACAACGTCGGAGATTCTCGTGAACCGCGTCGTCTTCGCGAGCGAGCATAACTGGTTTCACCGCTGACGAAAAAGAATCGGCGGCCTTGCCGATCGTTTTTGTCCGTTGGGCCAAGCAGTTAATGTGATGTGCCAAGGGTATGGCCGCGGGAGCATCCGCAATATCGCAGCTCACTGCCCTACCGTATTCAGAGGTGCCGCTTGCGCGTCTTGAAAGGGTAGTTATCAAGATTAGATGCGAATCGCACAGGTGGCGCCCCTTTATGAGAGTGTTCCTCCAAAGCACTACGGCGGCACGGAGCGCGTCGTGTCATATCTCACGGAGGAATTGGTCCGTGAGGGACACGAGGTAACTCTTTTTGCCAGCGGAGATTCAGTGACCACTGCGCGTCTGGTAGCGGCATGTCGACAAGCGCTCCGTTTGGACAAAGATTGCGTCGATCGGTTGGCACATCACATTTTGCTTTTAGAAAACGTCTTTCGGCACGCGGACGACTTCGACGTAATTCATTTTCACGTGGATTATCTGCATTTCCCATTCTCACGTCGCCGGCCCATCGTGGATGTGACCACGATGCACGGACGGTTGGACATCCCTGATCTCGTTCCGCTTTACAAAGAATTTCGGGACATGCCGCTCGTGTCGATCTCGAATGCGCAGCGCGAGCCGTTGCCGTGGGTGAATTGGCAAGCCACCGTTTATCACGGTTTGCCGCAAGGTCTTTATCGATATCGGCCGGAGCCTGGAAAGTATTTTGCCTTTCTGGGGCGAATATCGCCGGAGAAGCGTGTTGATCGCGCCATCGAAATTGCGAAGCAGACCGGGATTCCGCTAAAGATTGCCGCCAAAGTTGACCCGGTCGATCAGGACTACTTCGAGACAGCTGTGGAGCCGCTGCTGCACGAGCCGTTAGTGGAGTACGTTAGCGAGATTGGCGAGGGCGAAAAGGATGAGTTTTTGGGAAATGCATACGCCCTGCTGTTTCCGATTGACTGGCCGGAGCCATTCGGGCTCGCGATGATCGAGGCGATGGCCTGCGGCACACCGATTATTGCGTATCGGCAGGGATCCATCCCCGAGGTGATGGAGGAAGGCCGCACCGGTTTTATCGTGAACGAGTTGGAAGACGCAATCGCCGTGGCCCGGAGAATTCCGGAGCTCAGCAGGAAGCGTTGTCGTGAAATGTACGAACAACGCTTCACCGCGGCGCGGATGGCAAGGGATTATCTGCGCGTTTATGAGCGGCTCATCGAGCGCCACAAACAGCGGGCAGCATAAGCCAAATGCCGAAGGAGCTCATACGTGTTCGCGACCGGTTTTATATTTTGTCCACCTCGGGGCGAATCGACGATCGCACACGGGTGCTCAAACAGGGCGACACGTTTGCCGTTTTCGATCGCTTCGGCGATATCGACTCGTTGAGGCAGCGCGAGCTTGGGATTTATCACAAGGACACGCGTTTTTTATCTCGTCTAGCTCTGCGGCTCGGAAACCAGCGGCCGTCCCTGCTGAGTTCCACGATCAGGGAAGACAACGCGCTTATGGCCGTGGACCTGACGAATTTTGACGTGCGCCAGGGTGACCAGGTGGTGATCCCCCGCGGGACCATTCATATATTCCGTTCCAAAATCCTGTGGGAGGCTACGTGCTATGATCGCCTTTATATTCACAATTACGGACGCTCGAAGGTGGACTTGCCGATCGTCGTGGAATTCGATGCCGATTACGCTGATCTCTTTGAAGTGCGTGGTATGGAACGCGCGCGCCGCGGCCGCCGCGGCCCAGTGCGGATTAATGGCAATGCGCTTAGGTTTTCCTATGAGGGTTTGGACGGGAAGCTCCGCCGGACATCAATCGTTTTCGATCCTCCGCCTGCAAAACTGCTCGAGTCGCGGGCGCACTACGAGGTCTGGCTTGGGCCCGGAGCGCACGCCATCTACAGTTTCGCGATTAAATGTGAGCCTGAGGACAACGTTCCTCGTTCAACACAAGCAGACCAACCTGCTTCGGGATTCGATTACGACGGCGCGGCTGAGAAGGTAATCATCACGCTTCGTTCAGCGAAAGAGGACGAACCAGAGGTCTTTACCGTAAACGAACAGTTCAACGACTGGCTGAATCGCTCGATCGCCGACCTTCACATGATGCGGACGGAAACGCCGTATGGTCCGTATCCGTATGCCGGTGTCCCGTGGTTTAGCACGGCCTTTGGCCGAGACGGTATCATCACTGCGCTCGAGTGCCTGTGGTTCAATCCGGGCATTGCTCGCGGCGTTCTGTCGTATCTCGCCGCTACGCAGGCAGAGAAGGAGAATGCGATACAGGATGCTCAGCCCGGCAAGATCCTGCATGAAGCGCGAGGCGGGGAGATGGCGACACTGGGTGAAGTTCCATTCGGTCGTTATTATGGTTCCATCGATGCGACGCCGCTATTCGTCATGCTGGCGGGCGCGTATCACGATCGGACCGGTGATCTCGGCTTTATTCAGTCAATTTGGCCGCACTTGAAACGCGCGCTGACCTGGATCGAGAAATTCGGCGATGTGGATGGAGACGGCTTCACAGAGTACGCGCGCTTCTCGCCGAGCGGGCTGCTCAACCAAGGCTGGAAAGATTCTCAGGATGCCATTTTCCACAAAGACGGCACCCTTGCGGAGGGCCCAATCGCATTATGTGAAGTGCAAGCGTACGTGTACGCTGCAAAGCTTGCGGCTGCAGGATTGGCGCGGAATCTTGGGGACGAAGCATTCGGCAAAGACCTCGCCAGGCAGGCCGAAATGCTGCGTCAGCGGTTCGAAGAAACGTTCTGGTGTGAGGAGCTTTCCACGTACGCACTGGCCCTCGACGGCAAAAAACAGCTTTGTCGGATCCGCACGTCCAATGCCGGTCACTGTCTTTTTGCCGGGATCGCGAACCCTGAGCGAGCACGCCGTGTGGCATATACGCTCACCAATGAAAGATCATTCTCGGGATGGGGAGTGCGAACGGTGGCTGAAGGCGAAGCGCGGTACAATCCGATGTCCTATCACAATGGGACAGTCTGGCCTCACGACAACGCCCTGGTAGCAGCAGGTTTTGCGCGCTACGGGCTGAAGCGGGAAGCAGCGAAGATTCTTGCCGGTCTTTTTGACGCCAGCATTTTCTTTGAACTACATCGGCTGCCCGAGCTGTTCTGCGGTTTCCATCGACGTCCGGGCGAAAGTCCTACTTTATATCCTGTCTCCTGTTCACCCCAGACGTGGGCGTCTTGCGCAGTGTTCCTGCTCCTCAAGACCTGCCTTGGTCTCAAAATTAATGGAGCTGAACGGAAAGTAACCTTCACCGACCCTTACCTGCCCGAATTCCTTCCGGAGTTGAAGATCAACGAATTGCGTGTTGGGGATGCGACCGTGGATCTGTCCCTCGCTCGGCACGAGTCGGATGTAGGAATCAATGTCATTCGGCGTCGCGGCCGAGTGGGTGTGGTGGTGGTGAAGTAGCCTTTGAAAAAGTTAACTGAGTTTTGGCGAAAAGCGGGATGCCCACCGCAGGATCGACATCGGCGTCATCCGCACGAGAAACATTCCTAATTTCATTGCAACGCCGGGAATGACAAGCGGGCGGTCTGCTTCCAGTGCGGCAAGCGCATCGCGCACGACTTGTTCGACTGTGACCTGAATAAATTCAGGGCCGGGGCCGGGTTTCACGTTACGGCCAGGGCGACTCGCGACTTCCTGGAATTCCGTATGCACCGGGCCGGGACAAAGGGCGCAGACGCTCACACCGGTTCCGTGGAGTTCGGCGCGGAGCGCTTCCGAGAAGCTGGTGACATACGCTTTTGTCGCAGCGTAAACAGCAAAGTTGGGGATCGGAAGAAAACCAGCGGACGAGCTGACGTTCAAAATGCCGCCGCGTTTTCTGGCAATCATTTGAGGTAGCAAATGGCGGGTGAGGGAAGTAAGCGCGACCACGTTTACGAGCGTCATTTGCTCGTTGCGAATGGGATCGCTCGCTGCGAAAGGACCGAGATCGCCGAGTCCCGCGTTATTGATCAAAAGATCGACATCAATCTTTTCGCGCTCGAGCCACGCCACCAATTCCTTCAGTTGCGTTAGATTGGCAAGATCGGTTTTGCAAATGTGAACGGTGAGATTTGGATGTTGCTGCTTTAAATCTTCGCACAACTCGTTGAGCTTTTGCTCGCGTCGCGCCACCAAAATGAGCGATCGCCCTCGGCCGGCAAGTTGCCGCGCAAATTCGCGGCCGATTCCAGCCGATGCTCCCGTGATCAGGGCGCTACAACCCTCGAGCTTCATTTCTTTGTCGCTGTAGTGGCTGGGCGTGCCACCCGCAGAGGTTCGCGATTTGCAGCCGACGTGGTTGCCTCTACCTCTACAGATTCGATCTCTCGTTTTGTGAGTGGACGCCAATGTCCGCGCGGCAAATCACCAAGACGGAGATTACCAATCCGGACACGCACGAGACGTTTCACTTCGTAACCGATTTCGTGGAACATATTGCGAATTTGCCGATTAATTCCCTGACGCAAAATGACGCGCAAACGCGTGGACGTGATTGAGTGCAGCCGGGCAATTTTCGCGCGTTGACCGTCGAGAAAAATTCCACCCAGCAGTTTAGGAGCAAGGATCGGATTCCACTTCCGGTCCAATGTTACTTCGTATTCCTTCTCGATCTTATGCCGCGGATGGGTGAGCCGTTGAGCGAGATCACCATCGTTGGTGAGAAGAATGAGGCCTTCGCTTTGCGCGTCAAGACGGCCGATGTTGAAGAGCCGGGAAAATTTTTTGGGAAGAAGATCGAAGATGGCATCGCGGGCGTGCACATCTTTTCGCGTCGAGACGAAGCCGGCCGGCTTATGCAGCAGGATGGTGAGCAATGGTTCGACATGAACAAGCTTGCCATCCACTTTCACATGGTCGCGCGCACTCGGTTGTGCGCTGAAATTCGTGCAGATTTGGCCGTTGATGGTGACACGACCCGCGGCAATTAACTCATCGCAATGGCGGCGCGAGCCGACGCCAGCTGCGGCTAGGAAGCGGTTTAAGCGCATGGGAATCGTTAAATCGTGACCCGTCCAGCCGATTCAACGACGTAATGTTTTAACGATTCGCGTTTTGCTAAACGTCGGGCTTCGTCTTCGGAAGACCGACGACTTTACTGCCTTCCTTCCACTGGCCGCGCTTCTTGAGAAGCTCGACCCGCTCGAAGCGCTTCAGCACATTGCGCTTGGCGGCGATAGTGCTGGCCCCTTTTAAACTGCGATGTTGCGACATAAATTCCTCTCGTGCGGAACGGAGCCGGCACATTAAGCCGCGACCCGAATTTTTCAAATGGATTACATCAGCCCGCAGCCGCCGCGATCGCGGACGAACCGTGGATGAATTGACGCGAATCATCCTCAGCGCTCCGCGACTCGACGATCCGCTCGGCGCTCTATAGCTGGTTGCTCAGGACGACGTACGTGCCCGACGCTGCGATTTGATGATAGATGTGAAAGCGCTCGGTTAGTAATTTTTTCCAGTAACCGACGCGCTCTTGCTCGACAATCAGATAAACAGCGCCGCTCCCGTCCCATTTCTCTAAAACGGCATCTTCGCTCAGAAAGATGTCAGTGGGTGGCATGCCTATCGGGGCCTCTTTCTGGCGGTTTTGATTAACGAGTAAAAATTTCCGGTTCAGGTAAAAAATGAGACTGCTGCTGTCGTCGAGCGGTCCTTCAAAAACCGTCTCGCCGCTTGTATCCAGCCGCGGATTCAGAGATCGGCACAGATCGGCGAGCGAGAAATAAGGCGCCATCCGGGCGATGCCTTCCATCATACCGAGCCCACCGGGGATCATCGCAACGGCAAGGGCCACGGCTGCAAGTCTCTCGCGTCGCTTGAAAATAAAATAGAGCGCAACCAATGAGAGAGAAATGAGCGAAACCCCGGTGATCGTGAGCATGGGCCGAAACCACAGCCAGGTCGAAATCGGCATGTCATGCAGAGCCCTCCAAGCCGTCCAGCGCGCGTCCATCACTCCCCAATTGCCGCTAACAGCGTCCGCCGCCTTGGAAAGGAGCAATGCAAGCACGAGCGTCGCCGTCCCGATGCAACCGACCCCGATCGCACCGGCCGCACGTAAGCCCGCGGGCATTCGGTCCCACGCAGCAGCAGCCCAGAGCGCCAGCGCACTCCACATGGTCATCGAATAATAATCCTGGCGCTGGCCGAGAAAGAGTAGCGGCACGAAAACCAAGCCCATCCAGCAAAGCGGCAGCGCATCGGAAAATTCGATCTCACGGGGGCGCATCACACGCCGCCAGGCGAAAAGGAGGCCCGGCAAAAGTACAATCGACCAAGGGAACCACCATGCTAAATGCATGATCAGAAACTGGTAGGCAGGCATGCCGACATAATCGTGCGTCGCATCGGAAAGCCCGCGCAAATGCCCCAGCCATTCATGGCTGAGCAGGTAGCGAAAATACCCTGGGAAATGCCACTCCGCCCAGATGTGCCAGGGCGCGACAATCAAAGCAAAGAGCGCCAAATATTCCCATCGCAAAAGCGCGCCAAATCGCATGCGGGCTTCTCGATAAAATACTGAGAGCAAAAGAAAAACCGCTGCCGGATAAGCGACGCCAAGCACACCTTTTGTCAGGCAGGCGAGCGCAGCGCAGATCCAAAAACCAGCAAACCAGGCGGAACGATAACGCCGGCGCTGATAACCGCAGAGGCCGCAGAAAATCGCGCCTGCAATGAGCGCACTGACAAGCGGCTCAGGCATCACGATGCGTGCGAGTAGAAATGCGCCGCAGAAACTAAGATAAATCAGACCGGCTATAAAGCCGCGCCAGTAATCGGTAAGTTTTTCTCCAATCAAGAAAATCAACCCAACTGAAGCAACCACGGCAAGGCCAGCTGGAAGTCGCGCCGCAGCCGCATTCACGCCGAAAAGCTTGAACGAAAAGATAATGAGCCAGTACAGCAACGGCGGTTTTTGTAAGCGCGGGACGCCGTCATTAGTGGGCAGGAGCCAGTGATGCGTCTCGACCATCTCACGGGCAGCACCGGCGTATTGCCCTTCGGTCTGGCTGTAGAGATCGCCCGATCCGATGGTGGCGACGTGCAAAAGCGCCGCTAGCGCAATCAGAATAACAAAAAGCGCCCGGCGCGTAGGCGGCGCTGGGAGCGCTGGCGGCTCGAGCAGAGTTTCTTCAATGCTAAAAGTGCGGATGGCTGTGGTCATCGATCTATAAGCCGCCATTCCTCGGGCTTCGATACTTTTCCCAGCTTTCCGGCAAACGCAGCAATTTTCCCGCTGGCATCTCGATGAGCGCGAGGGATTGACGGCATTCGGCAATCAACATGCTGTCTTTCGGCCGAGCGATGCGGAACGCGCACCAAAATCGCGCGCGTTCCAGTTGATCGAGCCAGCCCTCAATCACAAGGCGATCCCCAAGTTTGGCCGCGCGGCAATAGTCGATCTCGGTGTGGACAACCACCGGGTACCTTTGCGTCTCAGCCATTTCTGCAAGGGCGAGCCCGAGTTCTTCGGCGAGCAGTGTACGCGCTATCTCGATGAAGCGCAGATACGCGATGTTCGACACGACGCCGCCGCAGTCGGTATCGAAGAACATCACCTGCACTTCTGTGCGAATACGCGGCATGGCAGTATCCATGATCAACAATCATCCTTAAAAGCTTTCGAAAGCAACGCCAATCGTCGATGCCCATGCTACTCATGCCGCCGGGCTGCACACGTGCTCAGGGCGAGGGCCGATCCCAATGAAGCGGGCGGGAAGCTGGCGTAAGATCGGAAAATGCTTCAACAGAAGCGGAAACAAAGGCAGGGAGGATTTGCTGGATGTTTCACGGCCGGTGACGACGTGGCGGTGGATGAAAGCTTGCATCCGCTGAATCAACGCAACCGGCCATTCTCGACGGCGTTGGACCTTGTGAAAATCGACGATCGACACCGGCCCCTGTCGTAATTTTTCTGCGAGTAAATTCGCGGCCGCGACGGCGTCTTGAATAGCGAGATTAATTCCTACACCCCCGGCAGGCGACATGGCATGGGCAGCGTCGCCGATGCAAAGCAATCCTTCGCGATACCACGTGCGGAGTCGATTGATCTGCACCGTAAGCAGTCTAATTTTCGACCAATCGTCGAGCTCGGCGACGCGGTCGCGTAGGAAACCCGCCATCGTGACAAGCTCATCGTGAAATTGCGAGAGACCGCGCGCCTTAATCAGATCGAACGCGCCTTTTGGGATCACGTAGCCGCATTGCCAGTAATCGCCGCGATCGAGCAGGACGACTAGTTTGCCGTGCTGAAAAAAACCGAGGCCTTGTTGCGGATCTTCCTCGTGTTTGGAGATTCGCATCCAAAGCACGTCGATCGGCACACCAAACTGGCGCACTTCGAAGCCGGCTCGATCGCGCACCGTGGAACTGCGCCCATCCGCGCCAAAGACGAGATCGGACCGCACATCGAGTTCGCCATCCGGTGTTTTGGCGCGCACACCAGTGACGCGATTGTTCTCGATGATCAAGTCGGTTACTTCGTGTTCCATGCGCAGTTCGAAACTCGGGAAATGCTTCGCATGGCTGGAAAGAAAATTAAGGAAATCCCATTGCGGCATAAAGGCGATGAATTTGCAGTGCGTCGGCAACCGCGAAAAGTCAGCGATCGGCACAGTCTGGCCGTTGATGACGCCGCGTAGCTCGGCTAATTCCTGATGTGGCTGCTCAAGGAATTCCTCGAGCAAATCGAGCTCATACATCAACTCGAGCGTGGATGGATGAATCGTGTCGCCGCGGAAATCGCGCAGAAAATCGGCGTGTTTTTCCAGGACAACCACCTGCACGCCCGCGCGCGCGAGAAGGAAGCCAAGCATCATTCCGGCCGGGCCGCCGCCAACGACGACGCAACGTGTTTGCAATTCCTCAGGCGATTTAGCCACGAATAGAGACGAATGGACACGAGTTCATAAAACGGTTCTCCGGGCGACGCCGAAAATTATTCTAAAAGGCGACTATTGTTGCAAGATCGACATCACGGCGTCGGCGACTTCCTGGACGCTGACTGCTTTCATGCAGCGGAAATCGATCGGGCATTTGCGCAGGAAGCACGGGCTGCATTCGACGTGATGTCGCAGAACAATGTGGCGATCGCCGAGAGGCCCAGTGAGGCGCGGCTCGGTCGAACCAAAGATTGCGACCGTTGGGACGCCAAGCAGTGCGGCGAGATGCATTGTGCCGGTGTCGTTCGTCAGCAGCAGACGGCACTGGCGCAACTCATCGATCAGTTGCTCAAGCGTGGTCTGCCCGATCCGATTTACGCACGACTCGCCGAGCGCAGTCGCGATCTGCTCGCCGATTCGTGCGTCGTTTTTCTTTCCGAGCAAAATCCATTGCACGGGCGATCGTGCGGTAACTGCTGCGGCCGCTTCACCGAAGCGCTCCGGCAACCAGCGTTTGGCCGGTCCGTATTCTGCGCCTGGGGAGAGACCGATTCTTATTGGTGAATGGTCGATAGTTGATCGTTGATGGATTGACGCGGTCGCGATGTTCGGAGTTCGATGTTCGATGTTGGACGTTTCCGCTCCGCAATCATGCGCAATATGCAAATACCGACTTGATTGATGTTCTAGTGGGCCGGGCCGCCGTGGCTCGGGGATGATCTGATTCAACAGCCAGCTACGCGAATGCCCGCGATAACCAACCCGACGCGGAATACCGCTAAGCCATGATTCAAGAGCAACACGCAATGAATTCGGGAAAAGAATGGCGGCGTCAAAGCTGGATTGCCGCCGGAGCGAACGGGCGGCCGCAACGAGTGAATTGCCCGTGAGAGGAATAATCGCGTCCACTTCCGAGACCAGTTTCCACATCGAGGCGATCTTCGCGGGCGCGGCAACGGTGATGTAGGTATCGCGGCGCCCATTTTTGATCGCGCGGACCGCCGGCACGCTCATTACGGCGTCGCCCAGCCAGTTGCTTGAGCGAATAAGAATTCGGAACGGCTTCAAATTTTGAGCCGAAAGGTCGGGCGGCAAATAGACGCCGCGTTTATATCTCGCCAGAAGAAAATTGGGCCGCGGCGTTTTCCAGCGATTATGCACCCAGAACCAATCTTCCGGCGCGCGGCGGATTTGTTGTTCGATCACTTGATTCGTTTTTGCGGAAAGCGATCCCACCGATTCCTCGTTGTTTTCCAATGCTGGCGAAATAACGATCCGCCAGCGCGCTCGTCCGTCCGTGTAGATCGCCACGCCAACTAGTGCTGCCCGGGTGCGTTTCGCCAGCAATGCTGGCAGCGGCGATGTCGATGCGAGGCGGCCAAAGAATGGCGCCCACAAGCCATGATCGCCCGCATGTTGATCGCTTAAAATTCCAATGGCGCCGCCGTCGCGAAGCAGTTTGATTGCCTTGTCGAACCCTTCCTTGCGATCGAACATCTCGACGCCGGCGCGTCCGCGCACCCGCCGCACGTGTTCGTCGATGAAGCGGTTGCCCAGCCTTTGATAGATGGTGCTGTTTCTGACGTAGCCGATGTACTTCGGGAGGATGTGCGCGAATAGCTCCCAATTTGCGAGATGGCTCAGGATCAGCACAACCGGGCGGCCTGCGCGCAATTCTCGATGGATAAAATCCAGGTTTTCCGCCTCGATTCGTGTCGCCATTTTTTCCAGCGGCATGCCGGTGAGCTTGACGCTGCATAAGAGATTCGCGCCCAGCCTCTGAAAATGACGGCGAACAAGACGACGCAATTCTCTCGGCGATTTTTCATTTCCAAATGCGATGCCAACGTTGCGCTGTGCCAGGCGTCGATAATTTCCCAGAATGATCCAGGCACAGAAGCCGAGAAATTCTCCGAAAACAAAGAGAAGTGGTAACGGCAACGCACTGGCGATCGCTGATCCTGAGCGATAAAGAAGATAGACGATAAAATCGAGCATGCAGGGTCGCGGGAGGGGCGCGGCAGGGTAAATTTGCCTGCGGCTTGCTTCAACCAATATAATGTGCGCGGTGCTGCAATCGCCTTTCCATTCCTTTCATCCTGATTTCGCGCGCGCTATCTCCCGGAAGTTCGACGGGGGCCGGTTTCTCGTTATCGGGGCAGATCCTCAGACACTTGAGCGGCAATTTGCCGAAACGGGACGGGAAGCCGTCGTTCTCGGGTCTTCCGGCGATCTACCGGCAAGACTTCGGCAGAGCGACGGCGCAGCACACTTTGAAATTGGGGTCTGGTTTTATCCGCTGGAAAACAGTGACGATGATCGCCTGGCCGAAGAACTCTCGCGGCGCGCGGACGACATTGTGCTAATGCCCGGCGCAGGTGTGGACGTGAATCAACGGCGTCCACAGCTTGTCGAATCTTTTCGCCGATTCGGGTTGCTGCCTGATTATAAATGGGATCCGAGCGAGCTGGGTCCGGCGGCCATACGGCTCCGGCGCCAGCCGGACGAAAATCCCGATACGCTGATTCCAGCGGTGGAGACGGCCTTTGCGAGACTCAACGCGCGCTTGAGCGGCTTAGAGCGGATGGTGCGCACGCGCGTATCGGAATTGGAAGCGGCCGAGCAGCACATTGCCGCGGTCGAGCAAAAATTGCTCAAGCTGAAAGAATACCGACGCGAGCTAAAGCTGTTGAAAGAGCAAAAGCAGGCGCTCCGAAAATCCCCCGAGCGCAGGATCGGTCAGGTGTTTCTGGCGCCCTATCGCCTCCCGGAAAAGCTCGTGAAAGCAATCCGGAAAAAACTCCACCCGCGTGCCGCAAAGTCGATGCGATCGGCCGCTCCAACTGAGTATCAGAAGTGGCTCCAGCAGCACCGGGCAAGTGCGAGCGACATGGAGCGAATGCGGCATGAAGCGCGTGCGTTTGCTTTTCAACCGCTGATTAGCATCATCACACCGGTTTTCAATACGCGTGTTCCATGGCTTGAGGAAGCCGTCCAGTCAGTGCTGGCACAAGTCTACGAAAATTGGGAACTGATCCTCATTGATGATGCTTCCACAAATCCCGAGACGCTCGAGGTTTTATCTCGGCAATCCTTACGCGACGCGCGCATCCGCTTGATTCGCCTCGAGCAAAACGGCGGCATTTCTGTGGCATCGAATCGCGGCCTTGCCGAAGCGCACGGCGAATGGATCGGCCTGCTCGATCACGACGACCTGCTTGAGCCAGATGCGCTTTTCCAAACGGCGAAATTGCTTCAGACGCATTCTGATGCCGATCTCATCTACTCCGATGAAGATAAATTAACCGAAGAAGGTTTTGCGGCTCCCATGCTTAAGCCCGATTGGTCGCCCGACTTCTTCCTGGCCTGCAATTACCTCTGCCATTTTATCACCGTAAGGCGCGAGCTTGTCCTGCGGATCGGCGGGTTCAATTCCCAATTCGATGGCTCGCAGGATTACGATCTCCTCCTCCGCGCCATCGAGCGGACCGATCGGATTCATCACATTCCGCGGGTGCTGTATCATTGGCGGCAAAGCGCAAGCTCCAGCTCGAGTGGCCTTCGGCAAAAACCCGGGCAATTCGAAGCCGGTCGGCGCGCCATTGGTGAACACCTCCGACAAAAAAGCATCAGAGGTCACGTCGCCGTCGACTGGCGCACGCACGCTTATTGGGTCAAGCGGGAACTTGCCGAGGTGAAGAAAATTTCCATCATCATTCCGGTGCGCGATCGCATCGGGCTGCTCGCGCGCTGTATCGAGAGCATCACGACCAGGACAAGCTATCCGAATTATGAGATCGTCGTTGTCGGCAACGATAGCCGATCGGAGGAGGTGCGCGCTTACTTCGGACGGTCCGAACACCGGCTGCTGTGTTATGAAGGGCCGTTCAATTATTCGGCGTTCAACAATTTCGCCGTCGAGCAAACCGAGAGTCCCTGGCTGCTCTTTTTGAACCACGACATAGAGGTTATCGAACCCGATTGGCTCGCCTTCATGGCCGAGCATGTGCAGCGGCCAGAAGTCGGCGCAGTCGGCGCCAGGTTATTGAATCCGGATGACACGATCGCGCATGCCGGGGTTGTTGTCAGCGTGAACGAAATCGCGCAGCCGGCCTTTCGCGGTTTTCCAGCGGAGGATCCCGGTGTCTGCCGGCAACTGCAGGTCATGCGAAATTGCAGTGCGGTCTCCGGCGCGTGTCTGCTCACAAGGCGAGACGTGTTCGACGAGGTGAAGGGATTCGACGGGGAGTGCCTGCCGGTTACCTTTAGCGACGTCGATCTCTGCTTAAAGATGCGGCGAGCTGGTTATCTCATCGTTTACACTCCGTTCGCGAAGTTGTATCACCACGAATCCGGAACCCGCCGCCGGACGGTGGAACCACTCGAGACCGAGGTGATGCGCCAGCGCTGGCCAGAGGTGCTCGAGCGCGATCCGTATTATAATCCAAATCTTTCTCGCGACCGCGCGGATTTCTCGTTAGGCAAATAACCGAAGTTTTTCATGAGCGCTCCCAATAACAAATTTTGGCGCCAATCAGAGCAAAACCATCTGCGTGCCGTCCATCTCGTCGGCGCTCGGCAAAAAGGAGCGCCCATTCGACGTCGAGTTGCCGGTCGAAGTTTAGATTGATCTCAGCTTATTCCAGGCGTGTGGATAGAAACGTCCGCGCGTTTTCGCTTTTCAGAGATTGTTCTCACCACTTCTTCGAACCGCAACCGGTCAACCCCGAGAATTCGGTTTTTCGGCGGATACGTTTCGACAAGGGCATGATATTTTTTGATCAAATGGGCGACCAACTCCCGATCGAAAAGATTCGTTGCATTGCTCATGGACTTTTCGTGGTGGCGATAGAGACAAAGAACGTTCGGAAGGAAGCTCACGCGGAATTTTGCCTGCGCAATTCGCAGCCATAACTCATAGTCCTCCCACCCGAACCAGCCGAATTTATACAGCTCGTTATCATAGCCGCCGATTTCGATGAGTTGCTGTCGATCGAACAATGCCATCGCATCAATGTACGGACGCTCCACCAACATCTGCGGGTCCCAATCGAAATAGGAAAGCAGTCCGTCCCGATGGCTTTGAGGGCCCTGAAAACGGCAGAGCATCGAGTAAACAGCTGCGGAACTGTCGTTAACAATCGTCGTGTGCAACTGCTCCAGCGCGCGCGGAAAAACCATGTTGTCTGCGTCCAGGATGAAAGCATAAGGCGCGCGTGCCAGCTTGAGGCCGACGTTGCGCGCATCCGCCAGTCCGGTGTTAAACCGTTTGTCGACAATACGAACGGGGTGGCGCGAGTTTTCTTGCGCGCCAATCGCCCGTTCCAGCGAATCGTCGGTCGAGGCGTCATTGACGATCACTACCTCGATTCCGCCAGGAATCGCCGCGGTCTTAGAATCCTCCAGGCTTTTGAGGCACTGCTGAATGTAGGCCGCATAATTGTGAAGCGTGAGGACGACTGAAATCGCCGGCGCGCTGCGATCAAAGCGCGGACTGTCGAGCAATCGGAAAATCGCCTCTCCGTTTTGTCGCGC
>Ga0209689_1001711_pt1 | contig 16459 bp, 17 predicted proteins | sample GraSoiAngelo_149_FD_187119 | JGI IMG/M metagenome (GOLD analysis project Ga0209689, IMG submission 187119) | Grasslands soil microbial communities from the Angelo Coastal Reserve, California, USA - 14_1009_09_30cm (SPAdes) (version 2) | ecosystem: Environmental > Terrestrial > Soil > Grasslands ...
CGGATCTACCTGAAAGTGCACTGGCTGAGTGACGTGATCGGCGGCCTCGTGGGCGGCGTGACCTACCTGCTCGTGGTCCTGCTCCTGATCGACCGGCGCTTGCGCGCGGCGACGCCGTGAGGCCGACCGTTCGGTATCAGCCGCGGCCGAAGGCCGTCGGCTGCATGCCGAAGTTCGACCCTCCCCGTAATTCATTCATGACCTTCGTCGAATTCTGACCTGGCCAGGCGAGATGACGCTGAACGCTCCTATCAGCTCGGCCGCGCGGGCGCGGCACACCTCGGCAACGATCTCTGCCTTCGTCGCGTTCACCAACCCGGCAAGACGAAGCAGGAGTACGCCCGAGTGCACAAGGCCCTGGCGAAAGACGAGCTCGCCGAAGTCTTTGTCCGCGGTCAGCAGAACTGCACTGCGTACGTTGGCCAGCTGCAAGATCTCCTCATCCGTAATGCTGGGAGACAGCTCGGCCACGTAGACAACGTCGTGGTCATCTTGGCGTAGGCGCTCCACCACCGGGCGGTCGACACCTTCATTGGCGACCAGGATCACGCCGTTTTGGTGCTCAGGGGGTAGACAACTTCAGCCCGAAGCACCTGGGCCGCGAATCGGAGGGCGGCCAGTATCCCTGCGCGTGTCAGACGGGGGTGAGATTCGAGCACTGCCTCGATGGATTCACCGCTACCCAGCTTCTCGAGGATTAGATCCACTGTGACGCGGGTTCCCGCAACGACCGGCTTCCCCATCATCACTTTGGGGTCGGACACGATCATGGGTTCACTCATCGTCATCCTCCTGGCGATGACTCTAGCAGACTCTCCCCACCCTCCAAGTTGTTTGACGGGGTCTTCACCGTCGAGTTCCGTGGGCACGTCCCGGCCGGTAAGGTAGCGTGACCCACGCGTGCGAGGCACGGGGCGCGCGGCATTCTCACGCGCGCGAGGAGGTGATTACTTCGCCCGTGGCTTGAGCACGGCGGTATATCCCTGCTTCGTGAGACAGGACTCAAATGCGGGTGCCCCTGTCATCAGCGTGAGCCGTGTTCTTGCCTCCTTCGCACAGGCATCGAACACCGTATCAGGAGCGTCGGAGGTGTACATGTTTCGATAGTCGTACGTTTTGGCGATAAGAATATCAACACACCCGCCTGTGGCGAGCGCCAACGCAAATGCAAGCAGCGCGATAATGTCTTTCATACCCCGTCTCCCAGAGAAGTAATAGCCCTCCGGGGGAGTTGTCAAGAAAAGGGAGATGATGTGGCGTTGTTTCCTTCATGGTTAATCCGTTTGAGTTTCATTTCGATAATGAACAGGTTTGCATGGTTCAGCTTCCGCGTCGCCGACCTGGGCAGGCTGGTCAACAATAAGGGGAAGTTCGGAGGGCGCCGTCGAGGCCCACTCCGCTCGTTTAGCGGTTCAGAAACTTCTTGACGCCCGCGGCGATGCCGGCGGGGTCGAGGCCGTGCTTGGCGTAGAGACCCTTCGGATCGCCGGACTCGCCGAAGCCCTGCACACCGATCCGTTTGAGCGGCGTCGGCATCACGTCGCTCAACACCTCAGCCACCGCGCCACCGAGACCGCCGTGGAGCGTGTGGTCCTCGACCGTCACGACGTGGCCGGTCTTGCCCGCTGAGCCGAGGAGCAGCTCCTCGTCGAGCGGCTTGATGCACGGCGCGTTGATGACCTCCGCGGAGATCGCGTCGGCCTGCAGGAGCTTCGCGGCCTCGAGGCAGTTGAACATCGACCCGCCCGTCCCGATGAGCGTGACGTCGTGACCCGGGCGCAGCACGAGCCAGCGTCCGAGCTGGAAGCGGTAGTCGGGCGGGCACACGGGCTCGAGGCTCTGGCGCGTCAGCCGGAGGTAGAGGGGCCCCTGGTGCTCGACGGCGTAGGCGATCGCCTGCCTGGTCTCGAGCTCGTCGGCGGGCTGGATCACCGGGATGTTCGGCAGCGCCCGGATACACGCGATGTCCTCGATCCCCATCTGGCTGTAGCCGTCCTCGCCGATCGCGATGCCCGCGTGGGTCCCGACGATCTTCACGTTGGCGTTGGTATACGCGACGGAGATCCGGATCGTCTCGAAGCGGCCGACGACGAAGCAGGCGAAGGAGCAGACGAAGGGGATCCGCCCCGCCAGCGCCAGCCCGGCGCCGATGCCGATCATGTTCGACTCCGCGATGCCGACGTTGAATGCCCGGCCGGGATAGGTCTTGGCGAACTTGGCGGTCATCGTCGACTTCGAGAGGTCGGCGTCCACGGTCACGATCCGCTCGTCGCGCGCGCCCAGCTCGAGGAGGGCCTCGCCGAACGCCACGCGGCTGGCTTTGGCCGCCATCACTTCTTCTCCAGCGCGGCGAGCTCGTCGACGATCGCGCGTGTCGTCGGGTCCGCCTTGAGGTAGTCGTCCCACGCGGCCTCGCCGACGCCGAGGATCTCGCGGATCGCGCGGATCGCCTCGGCGGGCTTCGGCGCCTTGCCGTGCCACTCGGGGTCGTTCTCCATGAACGAGACCCCCTTGCCCTTGACGGTGTGGGCCACGATGAACGTCGGCGTCCCCCGGGTGGCCTCTGCCTGATCGAGCGCTTTGTTGATGTGGTCCATGTCGTGCCCGTCGATCTCGAGGACGGGCCAGCCGAACGCCTGCCACTTCGCCACGACCGGCTCGAGGTCCATGATCTTCGCCACGAAGTTGTCGAGCTGGATCTTGTTGTAGTCGAGGATCACGCAGAGGTTGTCGAGCGGACGGTCGGGCTGGCCGAGCTTCGGCCCCGCCATCGCCGCCTCCCACACCTGGCCTTCCTGGGTCTCGCCGTCGCCGAGGATGCAGTAGACGCGCGCGCGGGAGGCGCCGAGCTTGAGGCCGAGCGCCAGTCCGAGCGAGATCGACAGGCCCTGGCCGAGCGAGCCCGTCGCTGCCTCGATCCCGGGCAACGCGCTCCGGTCGGGATGACCCTGGAGCGGCGAGCCGAGCTTGCGGAGCGTGACGAGCTGCGACTCGGGGAAGAAGCCCGCCCGCGCCATGACCGCGTAGAGCGCGGGGACGGTGTGGCCCTTGGAGAGGACGACACGGTCCCGGTCGGGCCAGTCGGGGCGCTTGGCGTCGTAGCGCAGCCGGCCGAAGTAGAGCGCCGTGAGGATGTCGATCACCGAGAGGGATCCGCCCGGGTGTCCCGAGCCCGCGTGGGTGAGCATGCGGATGATCTGCACCCGGCAGTGGCGGGCGATCGCTTCGAGACGCGCGTCAGCCATCAGTCGAGCTCCTCCATGAACGCTGCGATCTCGTCGACACGGACGCCCCGGACAGCGATCTCGGGCGCGTACACGACCTCGTCCGCCGCCCAGACGATCGTGCCGCGCACGTCCTTGGTGATGCCGACGATGCTGTTGAGGATCTTCCCGATGTTCTCGTTGATCCGGATCGCGTTCGCTTTGAGTGGCGCTGCGAGCCGCCCATCGCGAATGATATAGGAATCGGCGACGACCGTACAGGTGAAATCGCCCGCGCGGAGCCCGTTGATCGGGTACGTGTACCAGATCCGGCCGACGTAGAGGCCGTCCCTGACCGTGCGGAGGAGCTCCTCGAGCGAGACCGGGGCGGCGCCCTCGACGATGACGTTGGAGGCTGCGATCCCGGGCTCCGCGTCGAACTGGCGCCCACCGCCGGCGCCGAAGCGGAAGCCGTTACGCGGCGCGAGCGCCCGCTCTGCCTCGGCGCCCGCCGCGCCGAGCTTGTCGCGCAACGCCTTATCCTTGATCAGACGCTGGGTCTCGTACCAGTTCGACAGGCATCCGACCAGGACGCCCTCCTTGATCAGGTCGGTGCGGCCGGTCGGCAGTCCCTCGCAGGTGATCCCCTTGGATCCCACCAGGCCGGGGAGCGCGCCGTGATCGGAGATCGTGAGCTCGGGGGAGGCGACGCGTCGGCCGAGCTGGCCGAGGAACGGCGTGCGCTCGGAGTAGAACGCCCTCGCGGTACACGCAGGCACCACGATGTTGTTCAAGAGGTCCGCCACGGGCTGCCGACCGAAGACGACCGTGTACTCGCCCGACGGGACCCGCTCGCCGCCGATCGCGGCGATGGCGTGTTGGGCTGCCTCCGCACCGGCCTCGTCGGTGAAGTGGTCGAGGCGGGTCCCGGCGAAGGCCCCGGAGCCCTTGGCACCGCGCGACTCGACCATCGCGGTGGCGAACGCGGTGATCAGCGTGGACTCGTCCGTCTGGACGCGCGGCATGTGGGTGGACGCGATCGCGACGCGCTCGAGGAGGACCGTGACGTCGCCGCCGAGGATCAGGCCGAGCCGCCGGAGCCCGCCATCGTCTTCCGCGAGAGCGGCGAGTTTCCCGGACGCCGTGAAGGTTCTCAGCGCGCCGCCCACGATCTTCCAGCCGGCTTCCACGAGCCTGGCGTCGTCGAGGGCCATGAGCGCGGGGTCGTGGTAGTCGACGAGCGCGCGCGGCTCCCGAGAGGGACGCGGGAGCGAGACGAAGTCGGGGTCGGCGACCGCGGACGTCCGCGCGCGGTCGAGCGCACGCCGCGCCCCCGCCACGCTGAGGTCGCTCGGCTCGCTGCCGAAGCCGATGCGCGGGCCCGACGGCCCCGCGAACGCCGCCCGGATCCCGAGACCGTACGACACGGTGGACTTCGGCTCCTCGACGCCGTTCGAAGGGATGTGCGAGGTGTAGTTGAGACGCGTGAGGAGCGCGTCGTTGGCGGCCGCGAAGACTTCGGCCTCGAGGACGCCGGGCTGGCCTGTGACGAACGCGAGCGCTTCCTCCACCGCTCGGGCCAGCTCGGCCGCGCTCGTCATTCGGCGCTCAATACCCGGGCACGGCGGTGGGGCGCGTGCTGCCCGCGAGCCTGGCGCGGCTGCGCATCGTCGGGCCGCCGTTGCCGAGCTTCTTCGTCTGCATCGGCTGCCCCTTGCCGCAGTTCGGGATCGGGTAGAGGCGGAAGTCAGAGCCCACCGCGTCCACGTTCATGAGGTAGTCGCGCGAGTCGGCCATGATGCCGCCGTCCCTGTAGAGGCGCCCGAGCGCGCCGTTCCTGATCTCGTAGACCCGGCGGGCGGAGATGCGGAAGTTCTCCCGGCTCTCGGCGATGGACGGCGTGCGGTGGCCCGCCACGTACCAGCCGTGATCGACTTCGCTCAGGATGTCCTCGGGGGCGCGGGTTCCCGCGTCGAAGACGGTGTTCGACATGCGGATCAGCGGAACGAGCGACGCGCCCGTCGCTTTCCAGTGCCCGTTGGGCTCGCCGCCGAAGATGGCCGCCGTCTGCCGGCTGTTCATGAAGCCGCGGAAGACGCCCCGGTCGATGTGGACGACGCGGCGGGCGGGCGTGCCCTCGTGGTCGTACGTGTAGTGCCCGTAGCCCGGGAGCGACGGGTCGGAGTACGCGGTCACGAGCGGGGACGCCACCTGGCGGCCGACCTGGTGCTCGCCGAGCCCGCGCAGGAGCCACGAGCGCCCCGCATAGGCCGTCTCCATCTTGAGCGCGCGGTCGAGCTCCACGGGGTGGCCGATGATCTCATGGGAGACGAGCGTGTTGTAGTGCGGGTCGGTCACGACGACGACCTCGCGGTCCGAGGAGGGCAGAGGCGGCGCCGCGGCGAGCTCGGCTGCCTCTCGGGCGAGCGCGACCGAAAACTCGCGGAACGGGGGAAAGCGGACCAACGGGTCCTCGACCCCCTCGAGGAGAATCTCCCAGCCCCGCTGGTGGCCGAGGACATCGTGGAGATCCAGGCTTGCCTGGCCCGCCACGGCGACGACGGCGCACGCGCCCTGGGTGAGCGCGAACGCCTGGTCGATCAGCGCGCCCTCGGTGGAGGCGAAGAGCTCGCGCGAGAGCTGGGTGAGCGTCGAGATCCAGTTGTATTTCACCGCGGAGGCCGCCGCGGCAACCTCGCGCGAGACGTCGGTGGCGTATCGCACCATCTCGGCGAGCTCGACGGTGCGCGGATCCACCCGGTAGACGGCGCCCACCGTGTCGCGACGGATCTCGACCGGGGCGAGCCGTGTGTCGGCGAGCGCTTCGCCGAGCGGACCGAACTTCTCTCGCGCGTCCGCCTTCATATCGGCGTTGAACGTCGCGCGGCGGTAGGCGCTCGCGAGCGCGTCTCTCAGCAGGCGCTCGAGCTCGGTGAGATCCGCGGCGCCGAGCGTGAGGCCGACGTAGCCAGGCGCGACCGTCCGCTCGCCCGCGAGGACGCGGACGCCGAGCGCCAAACGCTCGTCCTCGCCCGAGCCCTTGGGCGCGCCGTTCTCGGCGAGCGCCCACTTGCCCTCGACGACCTCGAGGCGAAGATCGGCGTGGCGCAGGCCGGGGAGCCGCCGGGCCGCGTCCCCCAGGCATGCCTCGACCGTGGGCTTCACGCGCTCGATCAGATCGACGGTGATCCGCGGGGTCACGCGGCCGCTTTCAGAAGGGCTCGACGAGGACGGTCTCGCCGGCCGCGACGTCGCCGCGCTCCTCCTCGAGCACGATGAGACAGTTGCCGGCGACCATCGAGGAGAGGATGCCCGATCCCTGCGGTCCCGTGGTACGCACCTCCCAGCAGCCGTCGCTGAACTGAAGGACGCCCCGCTTGAACTCGCGCCGCCCCTTCTTCTTGCGCATCGCCTCGGTCGCGCGCGCCGCGTAGACCTCGGGGAAGAGGCGCCGCCGACCCGCGAGCTTGAAGATGGCGGGCCGGACGAAGAGCATGAACGCGAGCATCGAGGCGACGGGGTTGCCGGGGAGGCCGAAGAAATGCGCCGACCCGATCCGTCCGACCGCGAGCGGGCGGCCGGGCTGCATCGCGACCTGCCAGAACTCGAGCGCGCCGATCTCGTCGAGGACGTCCTTGACGAGGTCGTACGCGCCGACGGACACGCCGCCCGAGGTCACGACGACGTCGCCGGCCGCGCCCGCGTCGAGAAGGCGCGCGCGCAGCTCGTCGCGGACGTCGGGGACGATGCCGAGATCCACGACCTCGCCGCCGCACTGCTCGATCGACCCGCTGAGCGCGAACCGGTTCGCGTCGTAGATCTGGCCCGGCTTGCGCGCGGAGCCCGGCTCGACCACCTCGTCGCCCGTCGAGAGCAGCACGACGCGCGGCCGCCGATGGATCGGTAGCTGGACCTGGCCGAGCGAGGCGAGCAGCCCGATCTCTTGAGGGCGCAGGACGGTCCCGCGCTCGACGACGATCGTCCCCGCGTGGATGTCCTCGCCGCGCATCCGGACGTTCGCCCCCTTGGCGATCGGCCCGACCCTCACGCGGCCGTCGAGACGCCCGACGACCTCTTGCGGGTAGACGGTGTCCGCGCCTCGCGGCATCGGCGCGCCCGTCATGATCCGGACGGCCTGGCCGGGCCCCAGCGCGCCGTCGAACACGGAGCCGGCGGGCAGATCGGCGACGACTGCGAGATCGCGCGTGCCGGTGGCGGGGATGTCCGCGCTCGTGACGGCGTAGCCGTCCACTGCCGAGTTGTCGGTCGGCGGCACGTCGAACGGCGCCCGCACATCTTCGGCGACGACGCGACCGAGCGAGCGGCCCAGCGGGAGGAACTCGGGAGGAGTGCTACGGTCGATCTGGGTCAGGATCCGATTTTGGCCGTCCTGCACCGAGAGCATGGCGATATTATACGCGGCATGGTCGAGGCCCGTGCCGCCGGCTTCTGGATTCGCGCGGTCGCGCTCGCGCTCGACTTCGCGATCTTCTCCCTCGTCCAGGCGTCGTACGGCGCGCTCGCGCACCTGGTCTGGGGCACGCAGGTCCAGGACGCCTGGACGCTCGCACCGACGGTGTGGACGTTCACCTTCGTGTTCGCGGCCGTGTACACGACCGTCCTCCACGCGCTCTTCGGCCAGACGATCGGCAAGATGATCGTGGGGGTGCACGTCGTCGTCGGCGAGGACGGCGCGCCGCCGTCGTTCGGCGTCTCGATTCTGAGATTCGTCGCGTACTTCGCGTCGTGCGCGACGCTCGGGCTCGGCTACGTGATGGCTGGGCTCCGTCACGACAAGCGCGCGCTGCACGACCTCATCGCGGGCACGCGGGTCGAGCGCGTGAGCGGGCCGCGGGTCGTCGACGGATCGGCAGAACCGTCGGCGGAGGCGCCGGCGAGCATGCCGAGCGGCTCCGGTACCTCGTGATTCCGACGCTAGCCCTCGGGCCGCGCAACCGGCTCGCGGCGCTGATCCTCGCCGCGTTCCACGACGCCGGGGCGCGTCGCGAGCTCGCGGCCCTGGCCAGCGCCGACGCCAGTGCGCTCGCCGCGGACTGGCTCGGCGCCGACGAGCCGCGGCACGCAGAGGCGCTCCGCGCGAGAGCCCGGCGCGCGAGCGAGGCACTCGCCACAGTGTCGCCGGCGAGCCCGGAGCCGTCGCTCGTCGCGGCCCTCGACGCGGCAGCGACACTCCATGACGCGGGGCTCCACTTTGAGGTCCACGAGCTGCTCGAGCCGTACTGGGCGCGGGCGCGCGGCGAAGCGAAGGAAGCGCTTCAGGGGCTGATCCAGGTCGCGGTCGGTTACCAGCACGTGGCGAACGGGAACCTCCGCGGCGCCAAGGCGCTCCTGAGCGAGGGGAGTGGTCGGCTGCACGGACAGACGCTCGGGCTCGACCTCGAGCCCTTCGCGCGCGCGGTGGCCCGCTCGCTCGATCGGCTCCCCGATCTCGAAGAGTCGGACGTGCCGCCGTTTCCGCGAGCGCGGAAGGCGTAACAGGGGAGGGCAGATAGGAGGCCGGCCATGGACCTCGAGCTCAAGGAGAAGATCGCCCTCGTGACCGGGGCGAGCCGGGGCATCGGCCGCGCCATCGCCCGCGGGCTCGCCGCCGAGGGCGCCCGCGTCGCGCTGTGCGCGCGCGACAAGGCGACGCTGGAGACCGCGGCCGCGGAGATCGCGCGGGAGACGCGCGCCGAGCCATTCATCGTGGCCGGCGATCTCAGTCGGCTCGAGGAAGTGGAGCGCGCCGCGCGCGAGGTCCATCGCCGCTTCGGCAGGATCGACATCCTCGTCAACAACGCTGGGGCGATCCGCGGCGGCGATTTCCTGACGATCCCGGATGCGCAGTGGGCGGACGACTGGAGCCTGAAGCTCCTCGGGTACATCCGCGTGGCGCGCGCCGTGTTCCCCTTGATGCGGGCCCAGGGAGGTGGACGGATCATCAACGTGGTCGGCGCCGCCGCGCGCAACCCGACCACAGGCTACTTGCCGGGCGGCGTCGCCAACGCGGGGCTCGTGAACTTCACCAAGGGCCTGGCCGACCTCGGCGCGCCCCATGGGATCCTCGTCACCGCGGTCTCGCCGGCCGCGACGGCGACGGACCGCTGGCAGCGGCTGATGGCCCAGCAAGCCGACGCGGCCGGAAAACCGCGCGAGCAGCACCGCGCCGAGGTCGAGGGGGCGTATCCGCTAGGGCGGATCGCGCGCCCAGAGGACATTGCGGACCTGGTCTGCTTCCTCGCGTCAGCGCGTGCGTCGTTCCTCACCGGGATCTGCATCACGGTCGACGGCGGGGCGACACGTGGCGTCTACCTCTGATGCCGGGCCTCCCTTGACATGCGTCACCCGCTGTCACTACTCTGTCGCTGACGCGGGGAGGTTATGAGGAGGAAGTGTCCCTTTTTCCGCCGCTTTCGTCAGGGCTAGGAGGGTTGCGCGATGGCTACTAAGTTGTTCGTAGGTAACCTCTCCTTCCAGGCCACGGAGGAAGATCTCCGCGAGCTCTTCGCGCAGGCCGGCACCGTCGAAACCGTTCGGATCATCACCGACCAGTTCACGGGACGGCCGCGCGGATTCGGATTTGTCGAGATGGCCACCAAAGAGGAGGCGACCAAGGCGGTCGAGATGCTGAATGGGCGCCTCTTCAGGGATCGGAATCTCGTCGTCGATGAAGCTCGGCCTCAGCCGCAGCGCGGCTCCGGTGGGCCTCGCGGTGACCGGGGCCCGCGTCCGGGCGGCGGGCCCGGGGGCGGTGGAGGCTGGCGCCGCTAGAGATCGACCCGGGGACGTCCTCTGGTCCCCGGGATTTTTCTTGCGATATACTACTCAACAGGTGACGACAATGAAGATCAAGCCTGGAGTCCCGGCGCCGGGAATGAGGGACCGGATGGGGCCGACGTTCGACGAGCGCCGCGGCGTTGAATATCGTCAACTTCGAGCGGCGAGCCTCGTGAATCGGTTGAATGCCAGGCCACTGCCGTTCGGCTGGACCGCCAATCCCTACCGAGGGTGCGAGATGGCCTGCCGGTACTGCTTCGCCCGCTACACCCACGAGTTCCTCGGACATAACGAATCCGAAGCCTTCGAGCGACGCATCTACGTCAAGCTGACCGACCCGGGCTCGCTCGTCGCGGAGCTCAAGCGCGCCAGACGCAGCGGGTTGCTTGTGGCGCTCGGGACCGCGACAGATCCCTATCAGCCCGCGGAGTCGAAGTTCGAGGTCACCCGGCGGGTGCTCGAGGGGGCCGTGAAGGTGCCCGGCGTCCGCCTGTCCATCACCACGAAATCGACGCTCGTGCGTCGGGATCTGGTGCTGCTCCAAGAGATCGCGGCACGCTCGGAGATCGCGGTGAACTTCTCGATCACGACGCTGGACGAAGCGCTCGCGAGGCGCCTCGAGCCTCGGGCGCCCCGGCCCGATCTCCGCTTCGAGGCGATGCGGGCGCTCGCCGCCGGCGGGATACTCACTCGCCTCTTCATCATGCCGGTTCTGCCGCGTCTCACAGACGGCGAGACCAATCTGCGCGCGCTCCTGGTCAGGGCGCGTGAGGCGGGTGCGCAGATCGCCGAGTCGAACGTGCTGTTCCTCCGGCCCGGGACGCGCGAGACGTTCTTCGAATTCCTCAGGGCGGAATTCCCGGAGCTCGTCCCCGAGTACGAGCGCCTTTACGCCGGCTCGGCCTACGCGCGACGCGATTACGTCGGCGAGGTCGAGGCGCGTGTCCGGAGGCTTTCCGCTGAAGTCGGGTTCGCCGCGCGTCGCCGCGATGACCGTCCCGTCGACACTCCGAGCCCGCGCCAGCTCGCCCTCGTCTGGTGAGACGGAGGAGGAGAGCCGCCTGCTCCGCCTTACGCCACCAGCATCAGACGCGACCCTTCAGTCTCACGACATTGAAAGCCGGGACTGGCTTCGCCAGTCCCTTCAGCGCGAGCGGGCCCACCTCCTCGGCTTCGATCAGGTCCTCCACTTCCCCCGCCACCCGCAAGGCGATGAGGATCTGACCGGGCTTGGCCTCGCCGCACAGACGCGCGGCCAGGTTGGTGACGGTGCCGATCGCGCCGTAATCCCAGCGGCCCTCGAAGCCGATGGCGCCGATGGTCGCGTAGCCCTGCGCGATGCCGACCCCGAGGTCCAGCTCGTACCCGCGCTTGCGCCACCGGCCCAGGAGCGCCGCCACGCGGTCACGCATTGCCAGCGCCATCCGGACGGCGCGCTCGGCCGGGTTGGGCACCGGAACCGGGTCATTGAAGAAGATCATCATGCCGTCGCCGGTGAAGCGCTCGAGCGTGCCCTCGTGCTCGAGGATGAGCTTGCCCATGTCAGCGTGGTACTCGCGCAGGACGCCCATGACCTCCTCAGGCTCCGAGGTCTCCGCGAACGCGGTGAACCCGCGAAGATCGAGAAAGGCGACCGTGACTTCCCGGCGGTGGGTCTTGAGCGGGTCGTCGGCGCCGCCGGTGAGGATCAGCTCGGCGAGCTGCGGTGAGAAGAAGCGCTTGAGCCGGCTGAGCTTCTCCACCATCTGGTACGTGCGAGCATTGTCGATCGCCGTCGCGGCCTGATTGCCCACGATCCTGAGGAGGATCTCGTCGAGCTCGTCGAACGCGTTCGGCTTCGGGCTCTCCACGGCGAGGACACCGACGAGCCGGTCTTTGACGAGCAGGGGAAGGGCGAGCTGGCTCTGGGCCTTCGGGAGGCCGGGTAGCTTCGCCACGGCGCCAGCCGGGGCTACCTCGCCCGCCGCCTCGAGCCTGGCGCGGATGCTCGTGATGTACGCGATGCCGGCGCCGAGGCTCCCGACGCGCATCATCCGCTTCCGCTCGGCCACCACGCCGATGACGCCCTCGCCGAAGGCCACCTCGGCCCCGACACCGGTCGGGTCGTAGCCGCGGCTGGCGAACAGCCTGAGCGTGTCCTCGGCGAGATCCTTGAGGAGAATCATCGAGTGCTGAAAGCCCAGAACTCGCTCCGTGGCCCGGAGGACGATCTCGAGGACCTGATCGAGATCGAGCGTGGAGGTGATCTCGGAGGAGATCTGCTGGATGATCCTGACCTGGTCGGATTTTCTCTCGAGGTCGCGGTTCAGCCGGTCGATCGTCTGCTGGTTCCGGGCGATCTGCTCGCGGAGCCCCGGCGAATCCGCGCCTTCAGCAGTCACCGAAGGCTTCGCTCCTCTCAGCGCCGACCGGCGGGCTCGTCGATGTCTGGCAGCGGGATGCGCTCGTCGACATTCTTCGTGACGGAGATCACACGATAGATGTCGGCCGCCCGGAGCTTGAAGATCCCCTTCATCCCGACGATGGAGGCGATGGCCTCGATCTGCATGTCCATGGCCTCGAAGACCGGCCCGCTTGTCTCGGAGTGGTCGTATTCGACCTCCAGGTCCCAGGCATCGAACGTCTCAGGGCTGATGACCCACACCACGGCCCGCGGATTCTCCCGCACGTTCCGGACGGTCTTGTTGAAGAACTGGTGGGAGAGCGCCACGTGGTCAGGATCGACGTAGTAGACCTGGGAGATGGAGGTCGCGTTCGGGGCGCCGTCGCGCGAACACGTGACCACGTGAGACGGGATCACCCCCTGCATCGCCGGCTTGATCTCGTCCGGCAGGATTCCCATGGCGCGGCTCCTAAGCCATCTTGTTTCCGGCCCCGGGGCCGGGGGTTTGGAGAAAGATTTCCTTCACCCGGAAGGTGACGGCCACGCCCGGCCGGTACGCGAAGCCGCGGATGAGGGGCCGCGCGATCTCGTCCGGATAGCCGGCCTGGAGGGCCGCCGCGAGCCACTCCGTCCGGTACGTCTCCTGAAGGGCGATGTCCTCGGCGCCCGTGGGTCGCGAGGAGACGTACGTCCCCTTGAGCTGGTACGCCTCGTGGCTCGCGAGTCCCAGGCCGAGCGCGACCCGGCCGTTGTCCTGGAGATCGCTCAGGACTCTCGCCGATCGGCTCTCGGGAACGAAGAATGTGACCGTCTGCCGATCGGCGTGCACGACGGCGCCGATCACCCAGGCGTGGGCGGGGCGGAGGTGCGCGTCCCGCGTCCCGACCTGCATGAACGCCGGACCGTGCAGGAGCTCGACGACCCTGTCGGGGATCACGCGAATATTCGCTCAGGCGGGGGAGCGCTCCACTTCATCAAAGGAATCGATGTCGGGGCGATCGACGACGCTCGCTCATTCCTGACTCTAGTCGAGCCGCCCGAGGCGTGTCAAGCTCACGACGTCACGCTGAAGGGCCAGCACCTCGGCGTCGCTGGACAGGTCGAGCCACGTGGCGAAGGACTGCGGGAGCGGCCGGCGGGACCGGGGCGCTCATGACGACACCCTCGTCGTCAATCAGAAGAGTGAGAGCTGGGGCTCGGGCTCCTCGACGTACGGCCTGAGCCCGTCGAACTCGGCGAACGGGCGGAAGCGCTCCCAGATCTCACGCACCTTGGCCTGGTAGTACTCGACGTTCTCGTCGGGGCGCGCCGGATCCCACTGGCTGGCGAGCTTCGCGTGCTCGTTGACCGCCACGCCGGCGCTGCGGCCGGTAACGTAGTACGAGATCTGGTCGCCGGGCTCGAGGACGCGTCCCGCCGTGGCCGCCAGTTCGTACGCCGCAGCGACCGGCCGCGCGCCCGCGCCGACCTTTTGACGGTAGGCGTCGAGGGACTCCTGGAGCGTCTCCGTCCGGGCGAACGCGCGCACGTCGATGCGGTGGGCGGCGAAGTCGTCGAGCCGGCGGTCGATAATCCGCCGGACCTCCTCGTGGCGGCCGTCGAGGAGGCAGCGGACCACCTCCTCGATGAGCTGCCGATAGAAAGGCTCGATGCCGCGTGAGCGGAACGCGGAACCCTTGAGACTCTGCCGCCCGCGCTCGTCCAGGAGCGCATAGGTTTTCATCTTGTAGCTGAACATCGCCGCGTACCGGCCGTCGAGCTCGAGCTGGATTCCGGCAGGTAAGCCGACGGCGATCCGTTCGAGCAGGGCGTCGTCGTCTTCCGGCCGGTGACCCGGAGGCGGGACGAAGTAGACGCCATCCGTGTCCGCTTCGACGGGCGTCGCGCCCAGCTCGGTGAGGCGCTCGAGGAGCGAGGCGACGATCGCGCGCCCCTCCGACGTGACACGGTTGGCGGCGTCGTAGTCGTTCCAGTGACCGCCGCTGAACGCGAGGTAGCCGTAGAAGGCATTGATCAGGATCTTGAACGACTGCTGGAGCGCGCCGAGGTGGGCCCGCTCGGCGGGGTCAGCGGTTTCCCTGGCGAGCCGCTTGGCCCGAACGCGAAAATCGCGGAGATGCTGGAGCAGCGCCGGGAAGCCGCCCAGCGCGTCGGAGGCTGGCGCGATCGAGTGGGCGAGCATCAGCGACGGGTAGAGGGACGTCACGTCCACGTGGAGGACCGGGCGGGCGACGCCCTGCTGGCAGATCACGGTGTGGCCGCCGCCGACGGGTACGGACGACTGGGGAGCGGGCACGGCGTGGCGTCGGTGGAGGTATTCGCGGAGCATCAGCGCGTCGATCTTCGCGGCGGCGCCCCGGAGCGTGCACGCCTGGTAATCGAACGGGACGACCTGCGCCTGCGCGAAGTAGGGGGGCGCCAGCACCGCGGCGACGCCGAGCGTCTCCACGGCGTCGTCGATCGCGTAGGCCATCAGCCGCTCGGGGTCCTCTCGGAGCGTCTGCGCGACGCGCGACGCGTCGATATACGTGCGGTCCGGGGCGGCGACGCCGAAGTGGCGCGCGAGGTCCTTGAGACCGAACCCCGGCAGATCGCGGGCGCCCGCGTCGTGGAGCTGGGCGAGCATCCACGTGTCGATCACGTGCCGGCCGGCCGCCTCCCAGCGCCGGTAGTTGATCGTCCGCTCGGCGATCTGCAGGCGCGCGACGCGGCTCCGCAGCGCGCTGCCGTCGCGCCCCCAGCGGAGGGGAGCGTCGTGCCGGCGGGCACGCGCTTCCAGATACTCGAGATCGAACCGAAAGATGTTGTGGCCCTCGATCACGTCCGGGTCACGCTCCCGGATGATCCGCGTGCACTCCTCGAGGAGCTCGCGCTCGTCGAGCCGGTCGCCCCGCACGACGTGACGGAAGCCCGAGGAGTCGGCGATAGCGACCGCGACGATTCGGTCGCCGGCGCGCGCAGCGCTGGGGAACTCGTAGCCCTCGGTCGTGACGACCTCGATATCGAGCGCCAGGCGCCGGAGGTCACCGAAGGCGAGGCCCCCGAACGAGGTCCGCCCGCTCATGAGGAGGTACTGGTGGACGGGATCGGCGAGGAAGCGGTAGGGCGCGGCGGGCGCGTTGGCCGCCTGGCCGCTCGCCTCGCGGCAGCGGTCGCGTCCGCCGAGCGCGTCGGCCCAGGAACGGTAATGGGCGAGCCAGCGGAAGGCGCCGGGACCTTCGAGCGGCTCGAGCGCCTGGAGCCCGGCGGTGGACTCGACGAGCGCCCCGTCGGTGAGGAGGAGAAACGGGGAGAAGGGCGCGGTCTCCGTCAGGACGGTGCCCTGCAATCGGCGATAGAGACGGATCGCGCTCCCGCCTTCGACGAGATCGAACGCGAGGAGTCCCGGCGTCGGGTCCCGCCCGAAGAGCAGGGGCGCGTGCTCGAGGGTGAGCGCGCGGTTAGGCGAGGGCCTCCTCCACTGCCGCGCGGTAGACGGCGTAGTCGGCCAGACCCACCAGGGCGCGGCCCGTGTCGGCGACGATGACGGTCGGGATCGAGCGGACCCCGTGCTCGCTCACGGCGGCCTCGTAGTCGCCGATGACGGCCTCCCGGCCGATCCCCGCCTCGAAGTCGGCGGCGAAGCGCTCCATGTCGGCGCCCGCTGCGGCGACGATCGCCGCGACTGCCTCCGGATCTGCGATGTTGCGGCTGTGCGTGAAGAACGCCTCGTAGAGGCCGCGGTGGACGCGCTCGAAGAGCTCGTCACCCTGCTTGGCCACGCACTTGGCCGCCTCCAGGGCAGGGAGACTGAAGCCCGGCAGCTCCGCGTGGGGCCACGGCGTGAAGCGGATGCCGTCGGCCGACGACATCTCGGCGCATCGCCGCCAGCCCTCCTCGCGATAGGTGGACTTGAATCCGACGCCACGCGCGGGTGCCGGGCGCAGCGGAAACGCCCGTGACTCGATCGTGACGACCGGGCCTAGCTCCTCGCGCAGTCGCCGGAGGCGGACCGCCGCCGGGAAGCACCACGGTCAGAGGTAGTCGGCATAGGCGATGACGCGCACCGAGCGATCCACTGAGTCAGCATACCCGGCGCTCGGTGTATCCTCAACCC
>Ga0209689_1001713_pt1 | contig 16442 bp, 10 predicted proteins | sample GraSoiAngelo_149_FD_187119 | JGI IMG/M metagenome (GOLD analysis project Ga0209689, IMG submission 187119) | Grasslands soil microbial communities from the Angelo Coastal Reserve, California, USA - 14_1009_09_30cm (SPAdes) (version 2) | ecosystem: Environmental > Terrestrial > Soil > Grasslands ...
GGCGATGCCGTGGCTTCCCCCCAGGCGAGGGAACGGTCGCGCAGCGCATAGGTGAACGCCCCTTGCGGGACGTTGGTGCCGCCGCGCGTGGTCGAGGCCACGAGCCCGCCCGAGAACTGGCCGCGGGCCACGTCGTAGGTGTTGGTGACGACCCGGATCGAGCGGACGGCGTCCTGCGGCACGCTCCCCGAGCCGTAGGACAGGCCATCGAGCGTGACGTTGTTGGCGGTGGGCCGCTGCCCCGCGACGGAGAAGGCTGTCGCCGTCGAGTCACTCTCGCGAATGCCGAGGACCCCAGGCTGCAGGGTCGCCACGGTATTAACGTCGGAGGCGTTGATCGGGAGGCGCGCGAGTTGCTCAGGGTTGTAACTGCGCTCGCTGGAGCCCGGGCCCGAGCCGTCGCTCCGCGAGCGGGACCGCGCGCTGACGGTAACCGGCTCGAGCGGCACCGCGAACAGGCCCATCCGGATGCTCGCCTCGATCCGGTCTTCGTCCGCCTGGCGGGCGACGCTGACCTGGACCGCGGCCATGCCGATGAAGCGCGCGGTCAGCTCGTAGCGCCCGCCCCCGTCGGGGAAGACGATGGTGAACCGCCCGCGCGCATCGGTCGTCCGCTGCCGTGAGACCCGCGTTTCCAGGGACGTGGCCGTGACGACGGCGCCGGCGAGAGGCTGGCTGTCCGGCCCCGTGACCGTGCCGGTGATGATGTCTGTCGTGGTGCCGACCTGGGCGGCAGCCGGGCGCGGCGCCATCGCCAGCAGGGCGACGAGCGCAGCGAGCAGGGGGAGTCGGTGCAGTACGGGTGCGATCACGGCAACGCCTCGCTCAAGACGGTGGCCCGATCCGGCAGCACCGGGTGTCCCCGCGCGGCGCGCTCCGCCGCCGCGTAGATGTGCTGCGCCAGGAGCCGCGGCGCGTCCGGGACACCCTTGAACCCGGGAAGGCTGGACACGTCCACGACGTACGGCTTCCCGTCGCTCTCGATGATGTCGACGCCGTAGAGGTCGATGCCGAACGCCCGGCCGCAGCGCAGCGCCATGTCGCGCAGCTCCGGCGCGGGTGTGAAGGGCTCCCCGTGCTTCTCCGCTGCGGTGCGGCGTGGAAAGACCTTCTTGACGCCGAACACTCGGCCGCCAATCGCGTAGATCTTGCGGTCGGGCCCCTGCGGCGGATGGTAGCGCTGGGCGAAGATCGGCTCGCGGCTGGGGCGCGGCACGCTCGCGAGCTCGGTTGGGTCCCGCACGATGCGCACGTGGTGCCCGCCCGCGCCGTCGTAGGGCTTGATGACGACCGGCCCCGCGTCGAGCAGCGGGGCCAGGTCCTCAGGGCACGAAGCGCAATAGGTGGCGGGGATGGGCAAGCCCGCGGTCTGGAGAATGCCGGCGGCGACGATCTTGTCGTGCACCGCGGCGGTCGCGGGATACGGGTTGAGGATCGTGGCGCCCAGCTCGTGCAGCGCCCCGGCGAGGCTCAGGGCGAGACCGCTGAGCTTGCGCAGCACGTACAAGTCGTGCCGCACTTGCAGCGCGGAAAGATCGAGCGGTCCTGGGAGCGGGTGGACGATCCCGACCTCCGCCCCGAGGTCCGCGACCGCCTTCACGACAAGCGGCCAGCAGCTCGTGCTACGCCGCGAATAGCGTGGCAGCAGGAACCCAATGCGCACGGGTTTCATGACAGGGTCTCGTTCAGGGCGTCACGAAGAACTCGGCCATGCTCGGAGCCGTCGCCGCCGCCGCAGGGAACTTGGTCAGGCCGAGCGCTTCGGCCGCGAGCCGCAGGGTGCTCTCGTGTCGATACCGCGTCGCGGACCGGTAGCCCCGCTTCGCTTTGGGGCTTACGCCCACCCACACGATCCGTCCCCCTCCACCGGTCGTGTCATCATCGGATTCATCGAAGACGATGATCAGCAGACCGTCCTTCTTGAACTGCGGGCTCGCGATCAGGGGAGGAACGTGAGTCCGGAGCCACTGGTCCGCCGAGTCGAGCGAGCAGCTGTGCGCGTCGTGGCACAGGTTCGGCACGATGAACCCGTAGTTGGGCAGCGTGTGGTCGGCCACATCGGTGGCGAGCTGCGAGAACGGCACCAACCGCTGCCGCTGCACCGAATCGTTCACCACATCGGACAGGTAGGACAGCGGATTGTGTCGGCGGGCGTAGAGCTTGGGCCCATCCCCCGTGTAGCCGATGGACGGCAGATCTTCGGCGTAGGACTTCCACGTCTTCCCCGCGGCCACGAGCTCGCGCACGATATTGTTTTCCGTCACCACCCCCGAGAACTCGTCGTTGTTGGTGACGGTGTCGCCGACGGTCAGCATGAAGTAGTTGCCGATGGAGGGGTGCGTGTTGGCGTAATACCGGGTGGCCAGGCCGTATTGCTCCGCGAGACGGCTGAGATAGGGCATCGCCTGATTCCCCATCACGCTCGCGTAGTTCTTGTTCTCCTCCACGAGCACGAAAACGTGCTCGAACCGCGGCGGCTTGAGCGTGCCGGGTGGCGCCGTGGCGTGAAGCACCACAGACGTCACCAGCCCCGCGCCCAGCAAGACGCACCAGCGCCGAGCGATCATACCTGCGGCACCTCATGACGCGGCGACAGCGCCTCGCTGAGGATCTGAGCGACGACCCGCTCGGCATCGAAGTACGTGGCCGCGATCTCGCGCGCGGCGCGGCAGTGCCGCTCGTAGTCGGTGTTGATGGCGTCCAGAGCGGCCGCGGCCTCCTCGACCGTCCTGAATCGGAACAGGCCCTCCCCGTCGGGGAGATAGGCGCTGGGGCCGGTGTGCTGCACGACCGCGGGCTTCCCGCTCGCCAGATAGCACGCCGTCCGGTCGCTGACCCAGGCGTTCTGGAGCTTCACGAAGAACGGCTTTGCGCAGCTCCACTCTCCCCGCGAGCCCTGGATGTAGGCCTGATAGCGCGCGGGGGTGGACGCGACCTCCCGGGCATCGCGGACCCGCCAGTGGTGGCGCTCGAGGAGGCACCGGTCCGCGACGTCGTCATGCGCGAGCAGGAGCGCGAGCTCGAGCGGCTGGCTTGTCCGTTCCGGAAGCGTCACATGCTCGAGGAAGGCCACACGCTTGTTGTTGTCATGGCAGACTTCCTTCCCATCGTCGATCGTCTTGACCCACTTGCCCGACCACCACCCGGCGACGGTGGTGAACACCTCGGACTGCGGGTCGTGCACGTATGGCCAGAGCGCCATGCACACGGGCGGGCGGATGTGCACCCACCGCACGCCGCAGTCGGGGAACCGTGCCGTGGGCGTTCCGACGGTCTCACCGATGGTGAAGTAGACGTCGTGGGTGGGAACGCGGAGCTGCCCGGTGCTGATCCACAACTGTGTCAGCCCCGGGTCGATGTCCACGAGGGCCGTGCGGCGGGCCCCGGCGAGCAGGCGCGGGTCGATCGCGTAGTGAAAGTTCAGCAGGAGATCGGCGCGCCGCAGCACGGCCTCGGCCGCGGACCGGCTCACCCCGATGTATTCGACCGGCGCATCCTCGCCATCGCCGAGCGTGTAGAGCAGGACCCGTTCCCCAAGCCCGAAGCGCTCCATCCGCCGGAAGAACGTCGCCATGGCGCGCGCGTCGTGAACCTTGTCCCTGCCGTGGCGGAACTGCTCGAGCCAGTACACGTCGCACCCCAGCCGGCGCAGGCCCTGGGCGTACTGCATGTAGACCCAGAAGTGCCCGCCCCCTTCCGGGAAGTTCGCGACGTCGAACGGCGAGACGACGACGGTGGCCATCAGTCGGGGAGCGCGGACCCCAGGGCGTCGAACCAGCGCGCGACCTCGGCGAGCTGCTCCCAACCCCAAGCCGCGCCCTCTTGGCGCAGTGCCGCCGCGGGCCAGATCACGCGGTTGGCGTAGCGGGCGTACTCCGCGGTCTCGAACAGCACGTTGAGGTCCCGGGCCGGCGGCAGGCGCCAGCCCGCGCGCGCCACGGCGAGCGCGTACGCCTCCAGAATCCACGCGCGCTCGCGTCGCGGGAACCGGTAGAGGAACGTCGAGACGTCGTAGCTCACCGGGCCGACCGCCGCGTGGTCCCAGTCGATGAGCCGCGCTCTGAGGCCGTCGGCCGCGGCGGTGACGAGGGTGTTCGAGGTCCAGAGGTCGCCGTGCAGCAGCGTGTCGGGCCCGCCGAGCACGTCGAGCTGCTGCACGCGCCGCGGCAGCTCGTCGTGGAGCCGGTAGAGCCGGGCGAGCAGCCGATCGCGCAGCGCTCGCTGCTCCGGCGTCGGCTCGATCCGGGGCGGGGCGAGCGCCTCGAGGGACGCGATGGCATCGCGCACGTTCGCCGTGAAGAAGGGAGCGCCCAGCGTGCCGCAGTAGTGGCGACACTCCGGCAGCAGCGCGTGGCCGGCGGCGCGGGTGTGGAGCTCGGCGATGAGTTCCACGGCCGCCACGACGCGTTGGGGGTCTGGATACACCGGCTCCACGGCCCCGTCCCCCAGGTCTTCGTACACGTGCCACACCCACTGCCCGCGCCGGTCGGCCACCGTGGCGAGCAAGTGCGGACAGCGGTCGCCCAACCCGATGGCCGGCAGCCAGCGCCGCAGCACGAGCTCGTTGCGTCGCCCGAGCCAGGGGTCGAAGCGCTTGAGCACGAACGAGCGCGCGCGGCCGTCCGAGCCGGCGCTCAGGCGGTAGACGCGCGACTTCAGCCGCGTGACCTCGACGGGGCCGCCGGCACACGGGCCGTGCAGCGCCTCCTCGAAGGCGTGGCACAACTCGCCCGCGCCCGGCTCCGCCGTGTTGATGATGGTGCGGAGCAGCGCCGCGCGCAGCTCGCTCACCTGAGCTCTCCCAGCTCCAGAATGGCGTCGGTCAGCCGACCGTGAAAAACCCGCAGCCATGACATGGGTCGGCGGAGATACGGGGCCGTGTTGTACGCGAGCTCCGGGCTCACCCAGCGGATCCCGGCGAGCTGCAGGAAGATCCGCCCCGCAGCGGCGAGTCGCCGTACATCCTCGAGCTGCACGGTTGGCCAGCTGGGCCGCACCACCGACCAGTACGTCGGCAGGTCAATCCTGGTCAGGTCGACGGCAGGCACGCCCCAACCCGCCGTCTCCCAGTCGATGGCGAACAGCTCCGGCCCGGTCGCGCCGTTGCGGATGTAGGTGTTCTTCCGTTGGAAGTCACCGTGCACCAGGCTCGCGGGCACCCCGATGCAGGCGCGCTCGACGTCGGCCCAGCCTCGCTCGACGCGGTCGAGGTCGGCCACGAGCAGTTGCAGCGCCGTGACGTCGGCGGCACCGAGCGCCGGGTTCGCGACATGCGCGTGAATCGTGCGGCGGCCGACCCGCAGATGGTCCAGGTAGCGGCGCGGTCCCCCGTCGGGCAGCCGGCGCGCCGCGGCCACACGGGTGGCGGTCGTATGCAGCAGCCCGACCCAGCGGCCCGCGAGCGCCAGGTGCGCTTGATCGGTCGCCGAGTAGCGCTCGTCGCCCACGTCCTCGAGGAACAGCCACGCGAACTGCGGGCCGTCCTCTTGGAAGCCGTAGTAGCGCGGCGACGTGACGGGCAAGTGCGGCAGGATCTGCTCGTATACCGTTCGCTCGATCAGCGCCTTCGGCATCTGCGAGCGCTGGGCGATGACCGGCGCGCCGTCCGGCCCCGCCCCGACGAGCCGGTAGGTGGCCGATTTCTTGCCCTGGCGCAGCACTTCGATGTGCTCCGGATCGGGCGGGTCTTCGGCAAGCCCACGCCACGCGACGACCGCCGGGTGCCAGGCGAGTTTCCCCCAGAGCACCGCTGCAGCCGGTTTCGAGCTCATGGCTCCTGTCCCACGAGTGCCGGCGTCGCCTCGACGAGACGGCCCCGCTCCAGTTGCAGCCGCACGTCACAGCCGACGAGCGCGCTCGCGCGGTGCGTGATCAGGAACGCGGTGCGGCCGCGCATCAGGCGATCCATCGCGTCGAGGATGACGGCTTCGGTCTTCACGTCCACCGAGCTCGTCGGCTCGTCGAGGATGAGGAGCGGCGCGTCCTTGAGGAAGGCGCGCGCCAGCGCGACCCGCTGGCGCTCGCCCCCCGACAGCTGCATGCCGCGCTCCCCGACCGGCGTCGCGTAGCCGCGCGGCAAGCGGATGATGAAGTCGTGCGCGCCCGCCGCCCTGGCCGCCTGCACGATCTCCAGCTCGCCCGCTCCGGGGCGCGCGTAGGCGATGTTCTCGGCGATACTGGTCGAGAACAGGACGGGTTCCTGGAGGACGATCGCGAACTGATCGCGCAGGTCCGCCAGGCGGTAGTCGCGCAGGTCCACGCCGTCGAGCAGGATGGCGCCCCCCGTCGGGTCGTAGAAGCGGGTCAGGAGGCTCACCAGCGTCGTCTTGCCGGCCCCGGTCGTCCCGGCGACGGCCACGCGGGCGCCGGGTGGGACGTCGAACGAGACGACGTGCAGCACCGGATGGTCCGGGTCATAGGCGAAGCAGACGTCGCGAAACTCCACGGCGCCAACCGCGCGCCCCAGAGGCCGCGCGTGGGGCCGCTCGGGGACGTCGGGTCGCTCGTCGAGCAGCGCGAACACGCGCTCGGCGCTCGCGAGGTAGGACTGGAGGGCCGCCGCCTTCCGGCTGATCGTCTTCAGGGGATCGTACAGCTGCCCGAGGTAGCTCAGTACCATGAGGAGCTCTCCCAGGGTGAGCGTCCCCGAGCGGACGTGGCGCACGCCGATCAGCAGGACGGCCGCCACTCCCCCCGCCGTCGTGAGGCCCACGAGCAACCCGAAGCGGCCCTCGAGGAACGCCAAGTGGATGCGCGCCGCCATACCTTCGCTCGAGCGGCGGATGAAGCGATCGGTCTCTCGCCCCTCCTGCCCGAACGCTTTCACCACGCGCAGTGCACCGAGCGTCTCGTGCACGACCGCCAGCGCCGCGGTCTCGAGCTTTTTCACATACCGCGACTGGGTGCGCAGGTGCGAGCGGTAAACGCGCGAGAGCAAGAGGAGGGCCGGCGTGACGCCGAGCGCGACCAGCGCCAGCTGCCAATCGAGGCGAGCCGTGACGACGATCATCGTCACGAGCGTGACGCCCGCGGCGACGAACGGAATCACGCCGTCGACCATGATGTTCTGGATCGCCGGAGCGTCGTGCTGGATGCGGTAGAGCGAGTCAGCGGTGCCCCGCGAGTCGTGATAGGAGAGGGACAGCCGCTGCACCTGTTGCACGAGCCGGGCGCGGAACTCGAGCACCAGCCGTTCGCCGACGTAGGTGCGGAGTAGCGTGCTGGTGAGGGCCTGGAGCTGGCCCAGCGCCGCCACGGCGACGAGCAGGCCGATGGCGACGAGGAGAATGGCGGCGGGCGACCGCGTCGCGGCTCCGGGGAGGAGCGCGTGCAGGAAGCTCGGCAGCGGGCGCCCGCCGAGGACCGAATCGACCACGATCTTGAGCGGCACCGGGTTGAGCAGCGCGATCAGACTCGCGAGCAGCCCCATTGCGAACAGCGCGAGAAAGTGCGGCCAATAGGGCCGCGCTTGGCGCAGCAACCGCCGGTACAGGGCGACGTCGCCCATCAGCCGTTTGGGCTCCGCAGGCGTTCCACGGCTACCCCCATCGCGGCCATGGCGGCCATGCATTGCTCGACGATGTTGAGCGCGGGCACCAGCGTGCCGAAGCCGAGCAAGAGGGAGGCGAGCCAGGCGTGCACATGCGCGGCGGTGACCGTGAGCGCGGCGAGGCCCAGTGTGAGGAAAGGCCCCCGCCCCGGTACCTCGGGCCACCAGCGCAGCCGGATCAGCTGCTTTCCGCCGGGATGATCTTCGACGCCGATGAGCAGCCGCGCCGCGCCGAGAATGCCGCCCCGAACCTCCAGGTCCCAGCGGTCGTGCTCGCCACCGTGGAGCACGCAGGCGCCCTCCACCCGCAGCCGTGCTTCCAGCGTCCGCAAGCGCTCGTGCTGCGTTCCCCAGCGCTCGCTCCAGATGGACGTCGTGACGGGCCAGAGAGGCGCCGGCCGAACGACGCTGTGCCGGCGCCAGGGAGTGAGGCCGTTCTTGAGGCGCCCGCGCAGTCGAGCGAGAGGCTGGAGCAAGTGCAGGGCGGCTGTCAGCAACCGCCGCGTCAGCCGAGCCGCGCGGTGCGGCGCTTCCGGGAAGGACGCCCGGGCTGCGTTCAGCCACGCTTGGGCGACGGGCGGCACGAGGGCCACGATCAAGAGCGGCAGCGCGACCTTGAGTGGCTCAAAGACGAGGCTCAACGCCGCCATCCCCGCCAGGGTCCCGGTGAGCAGATGCCATTCGGGCATCTGTGGGAGGGAGCCGAGCAGGCTCGGCGCCGGCTCGTAGAGCGACTGATACGGCGCGCCTCCCCAGACGCCATGGTAGACGCGCGGCTGACGCCACCCGAGGGCGTGCGCCAGACCGAGGCCGTACATGCGGCCGGCCCAGCGCACGTGCCCCGGCCCGTTGTACTTCTCGGGCCACTTCCGCTCCAGCATCGCCTCCGCGCGGCCGTACCCAATCTGTTGCTTCCAATACGCGCGAATCGAATTGCGGCGGTGGTGCCAGACCATCGCCGCCGGGTGGAAGCCCAGCGTCCCGCCCCACTCCTGGAGTCGCCAACACACGTCCACGTCGTCCCCGGCGGTGCGGAACTGCGGATCGAAGCCGCTGATCGCCTCGAGAGAGGCTTTCCGGAACGCCATGTTGCAGCCCGGGATGTGCTCGGCCTCGCGGTCGGTGACGAGCACGTGCACGGGCCCACCGGGCGCGCGCGCGATGCACTCGGCTATCGTACCGTCCCCCGGCGGGGCGATGTTCGGTCCGCCCACGCCCGCGTGCGTTGTGCTCATGAAGGTGGCCGCGAGATAGGTGAGCCACTGGGCGTCGGGGTACGCGTCGTCATCGAGGTAGGCGACGATCTCCCCGGTGGCCGCTCCCAGGCCCGTGTTGCGGGCGTTGGCCAGACCGCGATTCTCCGTTTGGATGAGTCGGCAGTCGAACTGCCGTGCTATGGCGGCCGTGTCATCGGTAGACCCGTCGTCCACGACGATGACCTCGTAATTCGGATAGGCGAGCCGGCTCAGCCCCTCGAGGCAGTCGCGGATCGTGCGACGTCCGTTGTAGGTGCAAACCACCACGGACACGCGGGGCCAGGGAAGGCCCGGGGCCAAGGGTACCTCGGTGAAGGCCTCGCGCACCGCTTGCAGCGCGGGTTTGGGCCGGCGGTCCCGGCGCGTGAGGCCGAAGTCCCAGTCGTCGACATCGGCGCCCGCGCGGTACCATTCGTCGGTCCAGGCGTACACGAACGCGCCGGCGCATCCGGCCGCGAATGCGCTGCGCATCTGCCAGTCCAGCGTGCGCGCCTGCACGTCCTCGCCATGCCGTCGGCTGTCGAGCCCGATCTCGCTCATCACGAGCGGGCGCTCGCCCGCGAGGGTCTGCAGCCGCGCGAGGTAGGCGCGCAGGCGGTCCTGCGACTCGAGGTAGACGTTGTAACAGACGAAGTCCAGAAAATCGAGCCGCAGGTACTCCGTTGAGGGATAGTTGACGTACGTGACGAGGCTGTCGGGCGCCTCATCCTTGGCAGCGTGGTACAGCCGCTCGAGATAGCGCTCGACGCGACGGCGGCCGAACCAGCGCGCGACCGACGCCGGGATCTCGTTGCCGATGGCGTAGCCCAGGACGGCCGGGTGACCGGCCGACGCCCGCACGCCGGCGCGGACCAGCTCTTCTATGTCGGGAGCATCCTTCTTATCGGCGAGGAACCCGATGTAGCGCTCCACGGGCAGGCCGACCAGGATTCGCAGGTTGTGGCGCTGTGCGGCGTCGACCAGCCAGCTCGGCGGCACGCTATAGGTCCGGAGTGCGTTGATCCCGTTCTCCGCCATGAGCGCGAAGTCCCGCTCGACGATGGCCGGCTCGGGCACCTCGCTGCCGTCGGCGCGCGGTCGAAACGTGCCGTAGGTCACGCCGCGCACGCAGAGCTTTGCATCGCCGAGGAAGAGAAACTTGCCGCGCACCGTGGGCCGGGCGACGGGAACCGAGACAGGGGAAAACCGCGGCGCGGCGCGATCGACCTGCCGCGCAGGCGGGGCGCCTACGGCGACGGAGGCGCCGGGGCTGGCGACGGAGCCCGTGAGACGGCGCAGCAGCGGAATGCGAGCCAGATGTCCCCTCTTGTCCGGGGCCTGCGATGCGACTGTCTGAGTGACGTGCGAGCGATAAGGAACGACAAGAGGTTAGCAATCCATATGCCGTGCCGCGAAACCGCTGTGGCGTCGCTGCAATAGTACTGCCCAAATGCTTGTAGGGTAATACCTGACACCCGAGCCGGTTTGGGAGCGGCGCCTCGCGATGTCCCAATCGTGCCTCTGAAGTGTCGCGCGCCCCTATTGCGGTGACGCCACGCGCCCGGGTCGCCTGGTCGGAGCCGCGTTACCGCGACGACTTGTGGGGCGTCTTTACAAGTTTTGGCTGCTCACCGCGGCACCGCCAGCGAGCGCCGCACGGGAGGCACCGCCGAGCCCGGGTGCACGCTCTCCCAGATCTCGCGATTCAGCTCTTCCTCGTCCGCCGCGTCCGCCCGAGCGAGATCGCGATCCGGAATGCGCGACCGGAACGCGCTGGGGTTGCGTTCGTCCAGCGGCCAGGTGCTCGGCAGATGGGCAAACGCCGCGGCGCCGGGGCGCGACGTGAAGGCGTTCCACAGCGGCGTCGCCGCGGCGTCGTACTGGCTCAGCGGGTCGAGGTGAAGGATCACCTCAATCGTACGCAACACCGAGCTCGTCGTGTAGAACGTGCTATCCACGACCCCCCGCCGCGCGTAGGGCGACGCGACGAGCAGCACCGAGCGGTGCGCGTCCACGTGGTCGGGGCCGTCCTGGGCGTCGTCCTCGAGCGCGAACACGGCGAGGGACGGCCACGCCCGCGAGTGCGACAGGCGCTCGACGATCCGCCCCAGCGCCAGGTCGTTGTCCGCGACCATGGCGCGGGGGGTGGGCTCGCCGGCGCGCCGGCCCCGAGTGTGGTCGCGCGGCAGCCACAGGATGACGAGGTCGGGGAAACGGTCTTGCCCATCCCAGCTCCCGACCGAGTCCCCGAAGATTCGTGCCCGGGTCGTATCCGGAATGTCCAGGACGAAGCCGGGATAGTTCGAGACGGTGATCTCCTGCAACCCCGGGACGTTCGTCCGAATGTTGGTCCCGGCGTCGGGTGCCTCCAGCTCGCTGACCGTCCCTTCGCCGAAGTTCACGACCCACAGCCCTTGGCGCTGCGCAGCGTCCCAGAGATAGGCGCCTCGTGGATTCGCGAGATCCTCGCCGCTGGTGAAGTCCCACGGCCGTCTCTTGGAGTAGTTCAGCGGCCAGGTCTTCTCGTTGTAGTCGCCGGCGAACGCACGGTCCGTCCATTCGTGCCCGTCCGCGCTCACCTCGCCGTCCACGTAGAAGTTGTCGAACAGCACCCAGCGTCGCGCGATCGCGTGCGCGTTCGGCGTCACCGAGTCGTTGAAAATCGCGAGGGTCCGGTCGCCGTTCCCAGCCCAGACGTCGCCGAACACCTGATCGTAGGTCCGGTTCTCGCGGATGATGTAGACCACGTGGCGGATAGGCGGATGGCCGGTTAGGCGGTTAGGAGACACACCGCGCAGTGCTGCGTTCGAGTACGGGCTCAGGGCGTACACCTGCCGGGTGTAGCGCGCCAGCCTTGCCGAGTCGGGGACCGGGATGATCGACACCGACCCCGTGATCACCCTCCCGATGAACGTCCCGTCCGGGTTTGCACCTGAGCCCGCGCCCTTCCCGTTCGCCACGTACAAGGTCGAGCCGTCGGCGGAGACGGCGACGGCCGTCGGGTACCAGCCGACGGGGATGAGCCCCGCGACGCGCATCGCTCTAGGCTCCAGCCGCACGACGGCGACGGCGTTGTTGCCGGCCATCGCGACGTACAGGGTGCGACCGTCGGGGGAGAGCGCCAGCGCGTTGGGATCGCTCCCCACCGGAGCGTGCGGTGCGAGGGCCACGGTCAGCTGCTCCACCACGCGGCCGGTCGCGATGTCTACGCGGGCTACGCCGTTCGAGCCCGCGAGCGCGACGAACAGTTCACCACCGCGGAGCGCGAGCGCGGAAGGATGGGGGCCGACGAAGAGGGCGGATCGGCGGAGGGGTGGATTGGTCGCGGACAGATCGATGATGCTCACCGTCGAATCGCCCCAGTCGCTCACGTACAGGTGAGTCGAGTCGGCGACGGCCGTGTAGGGACGGTGGCCGACCGCGACGGCTGCGCGACGCGCCAGTGTCGTGGCGTCGAGCAGGTAGACCGAGTCGCTCAGGTTCCCGACCGCCGCCACCAAGCCGCGCGGGACGGGCGCGATCCCCCCGACGAATAACTGCTGCGTCGCGTCCGCGAGTGTCGCCGTGTCCACCGCCCAATCCACAGCGCGCCGTGTGACGCGGTACACGCGGTTCGTCCCGGCGCCGCTCACCCACACCGTGTCATGGCCGTCCGCACCGGTGCGTGCCAGGCCGAGCCACGCGGCAACGAGCGGCTGCGTCCAGGTCACGGCTGCTGCACCGGGGTCGATCCGCATCAGGCCGTTCTCGGCGTAGCCGTTGTTCGTGACGAGCAGGGAGCCGTCGGACAGGGTCGCGAGCCCGAGGGGCAAGGTGCCCACCGTCACCTGACGCCCCGCGGGGCGGATACGCCAGCCGGAGGGGAGGAGCGTCGAGCCATCGGCGAGCGGGCCGGGCTTGAGGCGGGTCGCGAGCGCGGTGGCGATCGCGAGCGCGGAAACGGCGAGCCAGGGTCGCGTCCTCATGAGCGGTCAATATCGCCGCTCGCGGGAGCGCCGTCAGCCCCTTAGGCTTAGGCGCGAAATGACCGGCTTGATCTTCCACCTCATCGCGCATACCCACTGGGACCGCGAGTGGTACCTGCCGCAGGCGGCCTTCCAGGCGCGGCTCATCGGAGTGCTGGACGAGCTGATCGAGCGGCTGCGGGCGGACGCGGGCTATCGCAGCTTCCTGCTCGACGGCCAGACGGTGCTCGTCGCGGACTATCTGCGCGCGCGGCCGGAGCGCGAGTCGGATCTCAAGGCGCTCGTGAAGACAGGACGGCTGCAAGTGGGGCCGTGGTACGTGCTGGCCGACGAGCTGATCCCGTCGGGGGAAGCCCTGGTGCGGAACCTGCTCCTCGGCGCGGCGGACGCGGAGCATTGGGGGGCACGCCTCGACGTGCTGTACTCGCCCGATGCGTTCGGCCACCCCGCCATCCTCCCCACCCTCGCGCGGGAATTCGGGCTGCGCTTGGGCGTGGTGTGGCGCGGGCTGGGCGGGGAGCGGGGCCAGGAGCGCGACCTGTATCGCTGGTGCGGGCCGGACGGGAAGGAGATCCTGCTGTGGCACCTGCCACCGCAGGGGTACGAGATCGGCGCCGCGCTGCCGGCCAACGCGAATCGCCTGCCCGCGGCGTGGGCGGCGGTGCGCGAGGCGCTGGTGGTGCGTGCCGCCGGTCCGCACATCCCCGTGTTCGTCGGGGCCGACCACCACGCGGCGCATCCCGACCTGCCGCGGTTGCGCGACCTCCTCGCCGAGCTCGAGCCCGCGAGCGCGTTCCGCGTCTCGCGTCTCGACGAGTTCTTCCAGGCGGCGGAGACCGTCAAGCCGGCGCCCCCCGTGCTCGCGGGGGAGCTGCGGTGGTCGTACCGGTACGCGTGGACGCTGCAGGGCGTGCACGGCACCCGTGCCCCGCTCAAGCGGCGTAACGCGGAGCTCGAGCTGTGGCTGGAGCGGTTCGCCGAGCCGCTCGCGGCGCTCGCCCGGCGGCGAGGTGGGCGCGACCGGCGCGCGCTGCTCGAGCTCGCGTGGCGCACGCTCGTGCAGTGCCACTTCCACGACGCGCTCGCCGGCTGCTCGAGCGACGCCGTGGCGCACGCGGTCGAAGCGCGGTTCCTCGAGGTCGAGGCCCTGGCGCGGCAGGTCGTGCAGGGAAGCCTGTGGGATCTCGTGGGTCACGATCCCGATCACGCGCGCGAGCACGCCGCCGAACAGCGGCCGACCCTCGTCCTGTGGAACCCGGCGGCGCGGCCGCGCGGCGGCGTCGTCGTGGCAGACGTCACGCTGTTCCGGCGCGACGTGATCGTGGGCGCGCCATCGGGGAGAAAGCCGCGTCAAGGGGAAGGGTACCGGCCGTTCGCGCTGCGTGCGCCCGACGGACACCCGCTGCCGGTGCAGGTGCTCGATCGCCGCCCCGACCTCGAGCGGCTCGACGCCACGCGACACTACCCCGACCAGGACGAGGTGGACCGCGTGCGCATTGCCTTCCGGGCCCCGTCTGTATCCGGCCTCGGCCTCGCGACGCTCGGTCTCGCTCCGGCGGAGCGGCTCTCGCCCCACGACGGGGTCGAGGTGCGCGGCCGCTCGCTCGTCAACCGATTTCTGGAGGTGGCGCTCGAGCCGAGCGGCGCGCTGGCGCTGCGCGACCGGCGCACGGGGGAGCGCTTCTTCGATCTGCTCCGCCTCGAAGATGGAGGCGACGCGGGGGACACCTACACGTATTGCCCGCCGGCCCGCGACCGGGTAGTGCGGGCGACGGGGCCGATCAAAGTCCGGCGGCTCGCGGCGGGCCCGCTCGTCGCGGCGCTCGAGGCCCGGCAGGCCCTGCGGGGGGCGCGGGGGGGGCGGGTCGGCGTGCGCTTCGTGGTGATGCTGCACGCCGACAGCCCCGCGGTTCGCTGCGTCCTCGAGGTCGACAATCAGGCGGCGCACCATCGCCTGCGGGCGCGGCTCCCAACCGCCCTCAAGGGGCGGGCGGCGGTGGCCGGTGCCGCCTTCGGGGCCGTCGCCCGCCCCGCCGTCCTCGCGCGCGCCGCCGACTATCCGCTGGAAACGCCCGTCCGCACCGCGCCGGCACAGCGCTTCGTCGCCGCGGCCGAGGGCCGGCGCGGCCTGGCCCTGCTGGCGCCCGGTTTCTTCGAGTACGAGTGGACGCCTGCGGGCGACCTCGTCCTCACCCTGCTCCGGGCCGTGGGAGAGCTGTCGCGCGGCGACCTGCCGACCCGGCCCGGTCACGCCGGCTGGCCTACGCCGACGCCGCTCGCCCAGTGCCCGGGGCCGTGTCGCATCGAGCTCGCCGTCGCGCCGGTGTCGCAGGCCGACGTGGAGCAGGGCGACATGCTGGCGGCGCTGTGGGAGGACGTGTTCCTCCCGCTCCGCGGCTTCTGGCTGCGCGACGCGGTCGCGCTCGCGCCGGCGCCGGTCGAGGTCGCGCTCGAGGGTGCGGGACTCGTGGTCTCCTCGGTGAAGCCGGCTCAGGCGGGCTCGCCGGTCGTACTGCGGTGCTACAACGCGACCAGCCGCAAGGTGGCGGGGGCCTGGCGGTTCGGCGAGGGCGTCAAGAGCGCACACCGCGTGCGCGCAGACGAGCGGGAGTCGCTGGCGCTGGTGCTCGAGGGACGCGGGCAGCGGGTCAGGTTCGTGGCGGGACCGCATGAGGTCGTGACGATCTTGGTAACCTGAGTGCGGAATGCGGAATGTAAAGGCGAGCGTCGCGGGGCGAGCGACCTTGCCCTTCAACTCCGCATTCCGCACTCCGCACTCCGCATTGGGGGGGGACACTTGCAAGAACATCATCTGTCGGTGGCTCGTACGGCGCGCTACTTCACTCTGGGCGAGATCTCACCCGGGGTGCGGGAAGTCTGGTTCGTGTGCCACGGATACGGACAGCTGGCGGGCCGGTTCCTGCGGCACTTCGAGCCGCTGGCGGACGGCACGCGGCTGCTCGTCGCGCCGGAGGCGCTGTCGCGCTTCTACCTGGAGGACACGACGGTGCCGGCCAGGGAGCGCAAGGTCGGGGCCACGTGGATGACTAGCGAAGATCGGCTGAGCGAGATCGACGACTACGTGCGCTATCTGGACGCGCTCCACGCCGAGGTGTTCGCGCGCGTCGAGCGTGGTGCGGTGACCCTGCATCTGCTCGGGTTCTCGCAGGGGACGGCCACGGCGTGCCGCTGGGCGGCGCGGGGCGCGGCGCGCGTCGACCGCTTGATCCTCTGGGCCGGCGACGTGCCCCCCGACCTCGATCTCGCGGGGGCCGCCGAACGACTCCGCCGGCTCCGCCTGCTGTTCGTCCTCGGGCGACAGGACGAGTACATCACGCCGAAGGTCGTGGCGCGCGAGGAGGAGCGCCTGCGCGGTCACGGGATTCCCTACGAGGTGCGGTGGTTCGAGGGGGGACACGAGATCGACGCCGAACTGCTGAAGGAGTTAGGGCAGTAGACGTCTACCTCAGCGTCTGTTGCCTACTGGCCGGACTGAGCGAATCCTGCAGCGCGTCGCCCAGGAGTGTGCACGCCACGACGACCATCACCAGCGCCATTCCCGGCGCCGTCGCGACCCAGGGTGCGTTGAGGAGCGTGTCCCGCCCCGACGCGATCATGTTGCCCCACGACGGGACCGGCGGCTGCACGCCGAGGCCGAGGAAGGAGAGACCGGCCTCGAGCATGATGGCGTTG
>Ga0209689_1001716_pt1 | contig 16424 bp, 16 predicted proteins | sample GraSoiAngelo_149_FD_187119 | JGI IMG/M metagenome (GOLD analysis project Ga0209689, IMG submission 187119) | Grasslands soil microbial communities from the Angelo Coastal Reserve, California, USA - 14_1009_09_30cm (SPAdes) (version 2) | ecosystem: Environmental > Terrestrial > Soil > Grasslands ...
AGCGCGTTCGCCGGGGAGGCCGCGGCCGCGGAGGACGCCTCCACGATCTTCTTCAACCCGGCGGGCATGACCCGGCTGTCCGGCACGCAGTTCGTGTCGTCGGGGTTCGTCATCAAGCCGACCGGCAACTTCCACAACGAGGGGTCCCGCCTGAACTCGGCCGTTGGCGGCGGCGCCCTTGGCGGGCAAAACGACGGCAACGGCGGGTCGATGGCACTCCTGCAGACTCTCTTCATCTCTCACGAGTTGCTGAGTGACCGGGCCTGGATCGGTCTCGGCGCCAGCACCCCATACGGCCTGAAGACGAGCTGGACGCCGGGATGGGTGGGCCGCTACCACGCAATCGACTCCGAGCTCCTCACCGTGAACGTCAACCCATCGCTCGCGCTCAAGCTCACGCGGTGGCTCTCGATCGGCGGCGGAGCGGACATCGACTACGCGAAAGCGCGGCTCACCAACGCCCTCGACCTCGGCACCATCTGCCAGCTGAACGCGCCGCGCTTGGGCCTCCCGCCGCAGGCTTGCGTCTCGGTCTCCGGCCTGCGGCCGCAGCGGGTCGACGGGTTCACCGCGTTCAGAGGTGATGACTGGAACGCGAGCTACAACGTCGGCGTCCTGCTCAGCCCGCTCGACACGACCCGCATCGGCCTCGCCTACCGCGCGTACACGCATCACAGGCTCGGAGGAAGCGCAAGCTTCCTCATCCCGGGTAAGCCCCCAGTCGGCGCAGTGCCGGCACGACAGAGGGGCTCAGGCGGCGGGCGGCGGTTCGTCGTCCAGGTCCACCGAGATCACGCGGAAGTGCCGGCGGACCTCCTCGACATTCACCGCTGTGCCGATGGCTTCCTGCGGCTGACACACGAAGAGGTGTGCCTGAAGCCGGCAGCGTAGGCACGCCGCATTGCTTCACCCTCGCCCGGCGGTTCAGGAGCGCCGATCCACCTCGGGTTCGGCGGCGAGTGCGAGCGTGATGGCGATGTCAGCGAGCGTCAGACGGTCGGCCAGCGCCCATGGGTGAACACGGACTACTCTTCCCGTCTGCCGAACTCAGGGTATCCGGCACGGTATCCGCTGGCGTCATCCCCAGAACGGTATCCGCGTCCCGCCCTGAGACCTTGGCGTCCACCGCTTCCAGTGTCTGACGGATTGTCAGGGCAGTGATCGACCCAGCCGGCATCAGAGACATCACGGCGAAGTGCGTCACCACGATCAACCTTCGTACCACCCCTCATCCTGCCTCCTCGTTTCGGGCGACGGCCCGTTACGGAGCCGTCTATCATCTTACGGGAGCGAGCCCAAAGGAGGTGCCGTCCCAGCGGGGGGCGAGGTCAGGGTTGGTGTCGGGGCTGTTCGGAGCCGATCTCGAGGTGAGGCCGACTCAATGCGCGGGAGGGCGTGTAAACATCAGCGCGTCGGCAAGAGGCAGAGGCCGCCACGGACGCCGCGCCAGGTCGTCTTTCCGGGTCTCGCTCAACTCCGCGTGCTTGGTCCGCAGGTGCTGCGCCATCGCTGCGACGGTCTGCTCCCTGCCGAACCCCGCAACGAGTTCGTCACACAACGTACACCACAACGACATCCTTTTCGCCATGGTGAGAGCCTAGTCGGAAACTGCTCCCGACGGCAACCGGGGGCCTCAGAAAAGGGGGGAGTTGCGATGCCGAGAAACGAATTCCACACATGGCTAACGCCCGGAAGTTGAAGGGACTTCGAGGAGGAAGCGGCGTCCGGAGGGGGGAATCCTCCCGGAAGGCCGCGAGCCCGCTCACACTTTTTTTTCGGGCGGCCCGGCGTAAGAGGTGATTGCCCGAGGGGTCCCTGGTGGCCCACGCTCGCGCTCGCCAGCCAAGCAGGAAGCCTCATGAGATCCATCCTTACGCAGGGTTCCCCTTTCGCGCTTGGCGGCGATGACTTTCGGATGCGGGCACGGTCATGTCCTGAGTGAGGACGGAACGATGGAGCTCACTCGCAGGGAGCTGCTCAAGAGGGGCATAGCGGGCACGACGGTGCTCGGCCTCTACGGTCTGAGGTCGGACTCGCTCGCCCGCGCCCTGGCAATGAGTCCGAAATGCGGCCAGCTGACCGATATCGAGCACGTCGTCATCCTGATCCAGGAGAACCGCTCCTTCGACCACTACTTCGGCACCTACCGGGGCGTGCTCGGCTACGGCGACCGGAAGGCGCTACTCCTGAACGACGGCAGCGGACTAACCGTGTTCGCCCAGCCCGGCTACCCGGTGCCCGGCTACGGCGGCCACCTCCTGCCCTTCCACTTCGACACCGACCCGTCGCAAAACGGCGAGTGCACGAACGACATAACCCACGACTGGGGACCGCAGCACCGAAGCTGGAACGGTGGCGCCATGGACGGTTTCCTCAGGGAGCACTTGGCCGATAACGGAAGCGCGAACGGGCCCCTCACGATGGGCTACTACCGCCGCACGGACCTCCCCTTCTACTACGCGCTCGCCGACGCCTTCACGATCTGCGACCGCTTCCACTGCTCGGTGATCGGGCCGACCGACCCGAACCGGCTCTATTCGATGTCCGGGACGCTCGACCCGGACGGCAAGAACGGCGGGCCGCTGCTCGAGACCCTGCTCTCCGACCGTTTGACGAAGTTCGGCGCCTTCACCTGGACCACCATGCCGGAGCAGCTCCAGGCCCGGGGCATAAGCTGGAAGGTCTACGGCAACCCGGACGGCAACTACGGCGACAACGTCCTCTCCTACTTCAAGGCCTACCTGACGGACCCGCAGCTTGCCGTCAACGCCTTCACGCCCACCTTTCCGGGCACGTTCGAGACGGACGTGGCTGCCAATGCGCTTCCTCAGGTCTCCTGGGTGCTGGCGCCGCTCGTTCAGAGCGAGCATCCGCCGGCGCCCGTCACCTACGGGGAATACGCCACCTACCAGGTGCTGAACGCGCTCACGTCCAACCCGCAGGTCTGGGCGAAGACCGCGCTCTTCGTGACCTACGACGAGAATGGCGGCTTCTTCGACCACGTCCCGCCGCCGACAGCGCCGCCCGGGACCCCGGGCGAATACGTGACCGTCGACCCGTTACCGTCTGCCGCCGAGGGTGTCCGCGGGCCAATCGGGTTGGGCTTCCGGGTCCCAATGCTGATCGCGTCGCCCTTCAGCCGCGGGGGCTTCGTCTGCTCCGACACCTTCGACCTCACCTCCACGCTGCTGTTCCTGGAGCGGCGCTTCGGCGTCGAGGTGCCGAACTTGAGCGCCTGGCGCCGCTCGGTCGTCGGAGACCTCACGTCCGCCTTCGATTTTGCGTCCCCCGACGGGTCGGTCCCCACCCTTCCCGCGCCGTCCCTGGCCGACCCGCGGGTCTTGGGCAGCGACTGCCCGACCAACGCCCCGACCAGCTTCATCGCGGAGGACTTCCCGACCGTCAAGACTTACCCCGTCCCACCCCCGCCGCAAAAGATGCCGAGCCAGGAACGCGGCAGCGGGCGCCGGCCGAGCGGCGTCGTGACGTGCAAGTAGCGGCTCCTTCCAGCGCGATTGCAGCCGCTGAAAGTGCTAGGGCACGCATGCACCGGAGGGATGACAGACGCCGGTGGAAAGAGTTCCCCCTTCGGCCGAGCACGCGCTGGCAGTTTCGCCGGGGCCTCCAGAGCACGCATTCGAGAAGAAGGAAGCCACCCCCGAGCAACACGGTCCGGCGCTCGCTGGCGGGCTCGTACAGGTGCCCGTTGCTCCGTTGCAGACGCTCCCTGACGCACCGGGAGTGCCCGGGACCTCGTTGCCGCTGCACGCGTTGGCGGACGGAGCCCAGTTGCAGGTCCCGCCCGAGGCGAAGTGGCAGCAAATGCGCGGGGTCGAAGCCGTGGTCGTAGTGGTCCTGGCCGTCCTGGTCGTCGTGGTGGTCACCGTCCCCATCGGCTGGAGTTGGCTCATGAGGGCGTCCACGAATGCATCGACCTTCGCCTCTAGAGTCGCCCGCTGACCCTTCTGCGCGCAGTCACCCTTACCCTCGGCCTTCCCAATCGCGTGACCGAACTCACCGTCGGCGTTGGTCAGGCAGCGCGGAGCGACGGCGGTCCCCTTCCTCGCCGCCTTCGACTCGCACTTGGCCTTGGCGGCCACCTTCGTGGCGACCGCCTCGATCTTCTTCGCGTTGCACTTGCTCGCGACGAACGCCCCGCCTGTGCTGCCGGTCACCGTGCGCGTGATGTCCTCCACGAACGCATCGACCGTAGACGCGACGGTGCCTGCATCGCCCTTGGGGGCGAGGCAATCGGCGTGCGACTCAGCCTTCATGAAGAGCGAGGAGAACATGCCCTCGGCCTTCGACAGGCAGGCCGAATCGACACCTCCGCCCTTCTTGACCGTCTTCCCGAAGCATTTCGCCTTGTCCGCAGCCCGTTGGCCGGCCGCGTTATACTTGGCCGCCGTACATTTGCTGCCCGCAGCGCGGGCCATGTCCGCAGAGGGGGCAACGAGTGCGAGGAGGATTATGCTGGCCCAGATCGTTGTCCTCTGGGAAGGAATCAGGCGGCATAAGGCGAAGAGTCGTGGCACTTGCTGCACAGGCGCTCGGTTCACCCTTGCCCCGCCACCCGCCGAGGCTCGATCACGTACATCACCCGCACTTCGTCGGGGCTGCGGTTGCGGTAGGTCTCCATCCCCCGGTACTTCCTCGCGAGCGCGTTGATGTGCTCGACCGCGCCGTCTTCGGTGACCTTGACGACTCGGCCCCGGATCGCGAGGTAGCGGTACGGATTGTCGGGGTCGAGGATCGAGAGGGCGACGCGGGGATCGCGCCGCATGTTCTTGTCCTTGACCCGCCCGCGCGCCGAGTTGACGCGGATGTACTTGCCGTCGAAGTCGAACCAGACGGGTGTCACCTGTGGGCTGCCGTTCGGCATGACGGTAGCGAGATCGGCGAATGCCTTCTTCGTTGTGACGAGATCGAGGAAGTCGGGCGGAAGCGTTCCTCGGGTGGCGATGTGCCGGGAATGGCCACCCGGCCGCACAGCGGGGACATCGTGATGGTGGAAGCAGGCAGAGCCGTAAGCGAGAACGCTGAGTAAGGCGACGGGAAAAACCGCCCGACGAAGCGGTCGGGATGCGATCCTTTTCATTCAGCCTTCGCCCGCTTCGGTGGGCGTCCCGGCCCACGTCGCCTGCGCCGCCTTCGCATCCCCGTCTGCGGTGCAGCCTGCTCGGCCTTGGGCGGACGCCCTGGTCCCCGACGCATCCGAGTCTTCGACCCCGGTGGCCGGCCCGGTCCTCGCCGCCGCCGCCGCCGTCTGCGCCCGTTCTTCGATTTGCGGTATTCCCGCCTCCCACCCCCAACAGTGCCCAGCAGCCCCTGGACAGCCTCCTGCACCTGTTCCCGAACCATGTCGCGGATCACAGTGACCAGACTCTTCCGTTGCGGCATACCAGTCCTCCCGGGAGCGCCTATTCGTCTATTTCGCGAACCTGTCCACCGTCGCGCAAGGTCGTGGTACGTCACTGGATAAGGACAAATCAAGTGGAGCCGAGGGGAGTCGAACCCTCCGGACTGCAGCCCGCCATTTCGTTCGTAACGCCGCGTAGCAGTTCCGCTTTTCACTGAAAGTTCGGTCTCGTCGCCCTCGCACGTATTGCCCGATCTTGCCCGCGCTGATCCTGGATTTTCCCCGTCCCCGCCGGAGAGTCTCCGGTGCCGCCGCCGATTGGAGCGCGAGCGGCGGATCGGGCAACACCGCTCGAGGTGACGTGCGGCAAACGGCGTGATCCCGATCGCAGCTCTCTACTGCTCGTGCGTGTACGGCTCTGCGACGGCCACCTTCACGAGCTTGGCCGGGCGGAGACGCGCCGTCGCGTCGAGACCGTTCGCCACCGCGGCCGTCTCGACCGTCCACGTGCTGCGGGCGCGTGCGAGCACGTCGGCCAGTCCCTCCCCCGCGCGAGCGGCGACGATGCGCACCCGGGTCTCACGGATGCCGGCCCGCTCACTCGCCGTCAGGGGCCGGAAGCTCTCGACCGTGGCGCGGAAAAACGGCTTCGCGGCCGCCGCTCCGTCGGGCGGTGTCGCCCCGATGACCCGGTAGATGCGCTCCGCGTGCGCGATCCACGTGAGATCGAGCGCGACGCGCCCGTCGCGCGTGCGGGCGGTCGTCGTCGCATGGATCGCCGGAAGCCCACCGACCATGAGCCGCTCGGCGCCGGGGGCGAGATCGATCTTCGCCTCCTCCTGGAACGCGCGGAGGGCGGCCTCGGGATCGCTCCCCTTGCCGACGAGCCCGAGCCCCACGACGGCGCGGCCGTCGGGTGCACTCGCCCCCACGACGGTCCGCTCGTTCGCGGTCTTCCACCCGGCCGGGAAGCGCACGCGGAAGTCGAGATCGGGATGGAGGAACGTCTCGCCATCGAAGACGCCATTGGACGCCCGCGGGCCGACGGGCAGCCCGTCGAGCCGGCGCAGCATACCGCCGGGTCCCGCGACCGGCGCGGCGGCCGTGCGCGCCAGGGTCGCGGCGCGAGCTTCGGTGTCGGCGACGCGATCCGGAAGCGGCGGGTGGGTCGCGAAGAACGAGTTCGGGCGCTCCTCGCCATGGTGCAGCGTGTCGTCCCGCTCGAGGGTACGGAGAGATCGTGACAGGCCCGCCGGATCCCATCCCGCCGCCGCGGCGAGCTCCTGGCCGATGCGATCGGCCTCGCGCTCCTGCTCCCGGCTGTACGGCGCGAGGACGAACGCGCCCGCGACGCCGCCGATCCCTCCGACGAGGTCGCCGAGCATCGGGCTGACGATACTCGTCACTGCGGCGCCGAGGCCGGTCACGACGGCGAGCGGCGCGGCGCGGGTCACGCGCCGGACCGCGTGCCGTGCGGCGACGTGACCGATCTCGTGCCCGAGCACCCCGGCGAGCTCGTCCTCCGAGTTCGTGAGCACGAGCAGCCCGCGCGAGACGTACACGGGACCTCCCGGCAGCGCGAACGCGTTCGGCTCTTCCATGTCGACGATCTGGAACGTGTAGGTCACGTCGGTCCGGGGTGAGAACTGCGCGAGCCGCTCGCCGACCGCGCGGACGTATGCGGAGAGCGCGGGGTCCTCGAGGATCCCCATCGTCTCTGCCACGCGCCGTGCCTCGGCCTCGCCGAGCTCGCGCTCCTTCGCCTCGGAGACGAGTGTCACCTCCGGCCGGCCGCTGACCGGGTTGCGGGCGCAGGCGCCACCGAGCGTGAGGGCGAGGACGGCAGCGAGGCCCGCGTGCGTCTTGCGCATGGGTACCCTCCTCTTCGTCCGACGACCGCCGTGCAGCCGGTCGCCCGATACCACGCCGAACCGCCCGACGTCACGTCGTCGGACAATCGTGCGTCGGGTCAGACCGGAGGGCTGCCGGCTATCGTGCAGAACGCGCGGACGATCGAGAGGACGGCTTCGCGCGCACGCGGCGGCGCGGCCATGAAGAGGATGTGCAGCCGCTCCGCCTGGGGGTTCCGCGCGATCATCGGGAGGTCTCGGACCGCCCTCACCGGCACGAGCCCCTCGATGTCATCGAGAACCCGGACGAGCAGCTCGGCCAGGCGCTCGTGATTCTCCGCGCGGGACTGCCGCGCGAGAGCGACGGCGAGCTTGAACATGACGACGGCCGTCGTGCCCTGAGCGATCCCTTTCTCGAAGCGGCTGACCGAGCCCTGGCTCACACCCGCCAGCAGCGCGAGCCGGTCCTGGGAGAGGCCGAGAAGCTCGCGCAGGGTACGCGCCTGCCGGCCGAGGTTACGGAACCACGCGTGCCAGTCGACGTCCTCCTGCCCTGCGCGCGCGCCGGACGGCGGGGGGACCGAGGACGGCTTGTCCACCGTCCCCGGTCCCTGCTGCGGTGGGCGGTTCGCGGCGTGCCAGAGGCAGCGCTCCATCAGCGGCCGCCGCACATCTGTCGTTCTTCCTGTGTCGACCGTTCGGAGCTTCGTCCTGGAGACCCTGGCATCGTTCGCGTCCCACGACACACCGGTGCACGTAACGTGCCCGCCGGAACGCGCCCGATGCGCCGGTCGCGGGGGCGCGACGGGTGATGGCCCTGGGTCGTTTCGACACGCGCAGCGAAGTGCGTCGGCTCTACTCGCCGGATGCCCCGTACTGAACGAGCTTCCGGTAGAGCGTCTTCCGCCCGATCCCGAGGACCCGGGCGGCGAGCGTCTTGTTCCCGCCGACGCTCTCCACCACCCGCAGGATGTAACGCCGCTCCGCCTCCTCGAGCGGTACGAGCTCCGAGGGATCGTCGGCCGCGATGAGGACGTGGGAAGGTCGGTAGGAGCGAATCTTCTCGGGCAGGTCGTCGACGGTGACGTGATCGTACTGCGCGAGCGCGACGGCGCGCTCCATCGCGTTCTGGAGCTCGCGCACGTTGCCCGGCCAGGCGTAGGCGAGCAGCCGCTCGGCCGCCTCGGGCGAGAGTGCGCCGACACGCTTTCCCGCCTTCCCGGCGTGATGGACGAGAAAGTGCTGTGCGAGCAGCAGCACGTCGCTCCCACGCGCGCGGAGCGGTGGCATCGCCACGTGGATCACGTTGACGCGGAAGAAGAGGTCCTCGCGGAAGCGGCCCTCCTCGACCGCGGACTCCAGGTCGCGGTTCGTCGTGGCGACGAGGTGGACGTCGAACGGGACCTCCTCGTTCCCGCCGATCGGGCGCACGACCCGCTCCTGGAGGGCGCGCAGCAGCTTCGGCTGGAGCGCGAGCGGGAGATCGCCGATCTCGTCGAGGAGGAGCGTCCCGCGGTGGGCCTGCACGAAGAGGCCCGTCCGCGCCGCGCGCGCGTCGGTGAAGGCGCCGCGGACGTGGCCGAAGAGCTCGCTCTCGAGGAGCGGCTCGGGCATGGCAGCACAGTTGACCGCCACGAACGGCCCCTCCCTGCGTCGGCCGCGGCGATGGAGGACGCGGGCGACCACCTCCTTGCCGGTCCCGCTCTCGCCGGTCACCAGCACGCTCGCGTCGGAGTCGACCACCCGGTCGAGAAGCTGTCGGACCCGGCGCATCGGGCCGCTGTCGCCGACGAGCTCGTCGAAGCGCTCCGCCTCCCCGACCAGGTGCCGCAGGCGCTTCACCTCTTCGCGCAGCGACCGATGCTGAACCGCGCGAGAGAGCGCGACCGCGAGCGCGTCCATCTTGACCGGTTTGGTGATGAAGTCGTACGCGCCCGCGCGGATCGCGGCGATCGCCGTCTCGAGGCTTCCGAAGGCCGTGATCACGACCACCGGTACATCGGGTCGGCTCGTCACGATGCGCTCGCAGAGGGCGAGGCCGTCCATGCCACGCATGTTGAGGTCGGTGAGCACGACGTCCACCTCCGCGCCTTCGAGCGTCGCGAGGGCGGCCTCCGCCGAGGTCTCCGAGCACACGTCGTAGCCGCGCGGGCCGAGACCGGCGGCGATCGCCTCGCACATCTCGCGCTCGTCGTCGACGACGAGCACACGCCCGCTCATGACGCGGCCTCCGCCGGCTCGGCCGAGCGCGGGAGGAAGATCGTGAACCGGCTCCCCTTCCCTACCTCGCTCTCGACCTCGATCCAGCCGCCGTGCTCGGCGACGATCCCGTGTGCGACGGCGAGGCCGAGCCCGGTACCCTCGCCGATCGGCTTGGTGGTGTAGAACGGCTCGAAGACACGCGCGAGGTCCTCGCGCGCGATGCCCCGTCCCTCGTCCTCGACGGTGACGCAGAGATAGTCGCCCTCGGCACCACTGGACTCGCCCGGGCGATGCGCGCGGCGGGCGCCCACTGCGATGCTGAGCCTCCCGCCGCCCGGCATCGCCTGAATGGCGTTCATGAACACGTTCGCCAGCACCTGCTGGATCTGACTCTCATCGAAACGGGCGAAGGCCTGGCCGGTCGCGACCCGCTCGATCCGGACTTTCGCGCGCTGGGCGGTGGGAGAAACGAGCTCGAGGGTGCGCGCGACGAGCTGCTCTACGTTGGCGAGACCCAGCTTCGGACCCCGCCGTCGCGAGAAGTCCAGGAGCTGCTGGATGATCGCGGTCATCCGATCCGCCTGCTCGAGGATGGTGCGGCCGTTGGCCGCGGCGTCGGCAGCCGTCGCCGTGCTGGCCACGAGGAGCTCCGCACGTGCCGTGATTACGTTCAGCGGCGTGCCGAGCTCGTGCGCGACGCCGGCGGCGAGCTGCCCCACGGTCGCGAGCCGCTCCGTGTGGCGGAGCTGCTCGAGCGCCGCGAGGTGGGCCGCGGTCTCGTCGGCGACCCGGCGGTTCGCGTCCGCGATCCGGTCGCACATCGCGTTGATCTCCCCCGCGAGCTCCCCCATCTCGTCGTCCTGCGTCAGGCGGAGCGGCCCGGAGAAGTCGCCGGCGCCCGCGCGTCGCGCCTTGTCGCGGAGCAGCACGAGCGGACGGCCAACCAACCGCAGCTGAAGTGCGCTCACGAGCAACGAGCAGATGACGATCACCGCGATCGTCGCTCCGATGATGGCGAGATGGCTCATGCGGACGAACGTCTGCTCGTGCCCCAGCGGCTCCGTGACCGCGAGCCCGGTCGGGTGCGCGGCGGTTCTGATGTTCGCCCAGGCGTGTATCCAGTCCTGCCCGTCGGCGTCAGGGATCACGCGACGTACGATGCCGCCGGCCTCGAGCGTCCGGACCTCCTCGCCGGAGAGCTGCGGCCGGTCGGGAGCGTCCGGGGCGAGGGAAATGATGCGCACGGCCCCCTCTCGTGCCCCGACCCGGCGGGCGGAGAGCACGATCAGCTCGCGCGCCCGCGCCTCGCCCTCACGCGACCACACCGACTCGATCGCGCCGAGCCAGGCGAGACCGTTCCGTCGGGCCCGGTGCGCGTCGGCTTCGGATAGCACGACCTCGTTGGAGATCTGGATCCACGCGTAGATCGCCATGACGACGACGATCCCGAGAACGAGCGCGATGGTCAGCTTCACCGCGAGCTTCATCTCTCTCTCCCGTTGCGAGCCGGGTACCGCGCACCGGCCCGACCTCGGGCCTACCCTAACGCACGAAGCACCCAAAAGAGTAGCGCTTCCGGCACGCGAGCCGGCGGAGGGCGGCACCGGGGCCTTCTGACCCGCGGGGCGAAACGACCCGGGCCTCTCACGCGGCCGGCGGGCGAAATCGCACGCACCTCCCGCCGGCATGTCCGGTGCATTCGAGTGTGCTCGCGATGGCGCTCAACCAGAGCATGGGAAACGGGGCGCGGCGGCTGGGACGGCCGCCCAACTTCCTCCCCCTCGACTTCGAGCCGGTCCTGCCGGCGCAGTGGGGAGCGGAGCGCGGTCACAACGCCGCCCTCCAGCCGGAGAAGCGGCTCATGCTCGCGGTCCTGAGCGACGCGATCGAGCTCGTCCTGTTCGATGGAGGCGCGGTCAACGCCCGCAAGGCCATTCTCATTCGCCGCGCCGCGGAATGGATCTGCTCCAACGACCGCGGATGGGCGTTCTCGTTCGTCAACATCTGCGAGGCACTCGGGGTCGAGCCCGAGAGGCTTCGCGAAGGGCTCGCCCGGTTCGTCCAGCAACGAGCCGGCACGCGCTGAGGCGCATGACTCCTACAACCCCGCTCCCCAGCGATACCCACGCGACGCCGACCGTGTCGAAGCTGCTCCCGATCTGCGTGATCACGCCGGCGCCGCCACGTCGCCGCCGGTCGAGGCGATGCCTCGGGGCCCGTCCGGAGCACGATCTCGATTCCACGCCGTCCACCCCGCTCGGCACGGGCCACCGTGAGGTGCAGGCCACGGCCGCACGGATCGAGACGCCGTAAAATTCCGGACATCGCACGCGTGAGGTGCGCCACGTCTGCCGCTACGATCTCGTTCGCCTCCCCGCTCACGGTGACACTGGCTGCGCCCAGCTCGCCGCGCGCGCATCCCAGTAGTACAGCTGGTCCAGCGGCATCTCGAGATCCCTGATGATCGCGGAGGAATCGAACTCGTTCATCGGCTGCAGCTCCGGCGATCAACTCGCGCTGACTCGTTCGAGGGAGCGGAGGAGTGCCTCGACGTCCCCCGGCTTCGAGCGCGTCGCGTCGAAGCACCGCGCTGATAGCGGCGGCAGCTGACGCGGGCCTGTTCGTCGATTTGCCGCATGCGATCTCCCGACAGCGCGCCATAGCAGCCCCGATGCCGGCGAGAACTGCCACCAGGTGGTGAAGGCGCGGGTGCTGGGCCGGGTCACTCCGACACATGGGTCGGATCGCCCGGGAGTGCGGTCCAGCTCGACCGGCCCGCGCCATTCGAGCGCGCCTGCACCCAGGGCGGAGGCCTACGACCTCTTCCGCACCGTCACGGGTTCTTCTCTCGCGCCCGATCGAGCATAGCCCGAAGGATCTTCACCCCAGCGTCCCTCTGGATCCGATCCAGGATCCACGCCGGGAGCCGCGTGCCCGCGTCGGTGCAGATCCTGTACGTCACGGCCGTACCGCCGTCCGGCACCGGCGCGAGTGACCATCGAGTCAGGCTCGTTCGTACGCGCACGTAGTCGCGGCTCTCGGGTGGGCCCTCGTTCGGGACGGCCAGGCTCGCGACCTCGTACGTCCCGGTGTCGGGCGAGAACGAGCGTGTGACCCGCACGGTCAGGTCTCGATCCTTCACGAGCGGAACGCGAATCTGTTCGTAGATGAGCTTCGCGTCTCCTTCGTCACGCAGCACGTCGAGCCGTTTGAGATGGGGCAGGAACCGAGCGTACTCGTCATGTCTCCAGATGGTCGCCATGAGTGCGACCGGCGGGACCGGGGAACGCGCGGTGAGACGCAGCTCGCGGATGGACGAGGGCCCGACGCTGCGGCGCTCGATGACGATGCCCTCGCGCTCGCCGAGCCGCTCCCACTCACCATCGCCGGCCTGGCTGACGCAGGCGAGGAGCAGCAGAGCGACGGCATGCCCGCGCATCGGAGCCAGGTTACCGCTGGCCTCGACCGCGCGGAAGCCGGATGATTCGAAGGGACCCCTCGCGCTGACGATCCGTCGGCCGCCCGATACGCTACTCCTCGAGCTTGATCTTCACGCCGTCGACGCCCAACTTGAACTTCACGCCGCGGGTCATGGCGTGCAGGTTGATCACCACGCCGTTCGCATTCTTCATCGTGCTCACGCCGGCGCCTCCGGCCACCGCCGCGCCCGCGGAGGCCGCGGTGTACTGACCCTCGAAGTCCTCGAGCTTCTTCAGATGGTAGACGTTGCCGGTCGCGTCGATGCTGGACACGCCGACGTCGGCCACCGACAGGCCATCGATACTGAACGGGTGCTGCTTCCCCTTGTAGTTGAGCGTTCCTTTGCCCCAGGAGATGCCGACCCCCGCCGCGACTGACTTTCCGGAGAGCTTCAGCGTCGCCGCGGGCTTTTCCTTGGCGGCGGCGACCCCAGGGCTCGAAACGATTCCCATCCATGCGAACGCGACGACCCCCAGCATTATGCGGTGCATCGTTCCCTCCTTGCGGTTTCGTCGAAAAACCCCGATCCCCCTGCGCTCATCGGACCGTGTATCCCCGGCCTTCCATGCAGGCGGCAAAGGCGCGGTCGTAGGCGCTGCGCGTCGCCTGCTGCTGTGCCTGCCGCGCGGCCATCGACCGACGACGCCCGTGGACACCGCCGACGACGGCCCCCGCGGCCGCACCCCTCCCGGCGTCGCCGGCGATCGCCCCGACCGCCGCGCCGAGCGCGGCGCCGCGCGCCGCCCCCCCGACCGCGCCGCGGGCGCGCTGGCCGGGCTGCGCCGGCGGGGGCGGGGCGCCGGGATCGACGCCGCTCTGCGCCTTGGCCCAGTTGTAGCACTCCTAGGAATCCTTGTTCTGCTGCTCCGCGGACTGGCCCTTCTGGCGGGTACACCAAGACGTCGGCCGCGAACCCGGTGCCCGCCAGCGCGAGCGTCGCCGTCCCCGCTACCAGGTACTGCACGACGGTTTTCATGCGTGCTGGGACCTCCTCATCGTCTGGCTCCACCGCTTCGGGCGGCCGCGCAGAGCGCGCACGCCCATGCCGGATGGAGCCGGAACCAAAGGACGCGATGACAGCAAATTGGAGCTTCGCCTTTACGTCCGTCCGGGCGGACGATGCAAGCACCGGCGCTGCGATGGCCTCGATCACATCCCGCTGACCCGCGAGCATCGACATCGAAACGTGGATGTGCCCGTACCCCGCTCGCCTTCTGTACAGTTCTGAACAGTCACGGCCTGGGCGGCCGCCCAGGCCGGGGTTCGGCGGCGGGCTCCCCTGCTCTCATGCATGATCGCTGGCAAGCCGGCCTGCGCCGACGGGTTGACCTGGCTAGCTCGACCGAGCTACGAACGCCACGCATTCGGACTTCCAAGCCAGGGAGGGCGCCCCATGCGTGACCGCAGAGTTGCGATAGGTGTCGTCGCAGTCCTGATCCTGAGTGGCTGTAGCGCCATGCGGGAGCGGCGATGGAGTTACTGTGCGGTCGCCGGTGGACTCGCCGGAGCCGCCGTCGGCGCGGGCACCGCGGGTGGGCTCGTCAATGCGTACGAGAAGAACCGTTCCGACGAGCACACGGGCGCTGCAGCAGGAGGGGGCGCGGTGGTCGGAGCAGCCATTGGAGCTCTTCTCGGCCACGTAATCTGCGATCCGACGGAGGAAGCGCCACCGCCTCCGCCCCCACCTCCACCGCCTCCTCCACCGCCGGCGCCGAAGCACATCGAGCTCTCGGCCGACACGTACTTCGACTTCGGCAAGGCGACGCTGAAGCCCGCGGGCAAGGAGCGGATCGATACGGAGGTCGTGCGGCCGATGAAGGAGCATCCGGAGCTCCGCGCGCTCGTCGAGGGCCACACCGACTCGATCGGTTCCGACGCGTACAACCAGCGGCTGTCCGAGCGGCGGGCGAACGCCGTCGCGGATTACATGGCGGCGCAAGGGATCGCGTCATCGCGGATCACGACGAAGGGTTGGGGGAAGTCCAAGCCGGCCGCCGACAACAGGACGAAGGAAGGCCGAGCGCGGAACCGACGCGTCGAGATCACCGAGTCATAGCTGCCGTCTCCGACTCACGCGCGGCCGGGTCGGGGGTAGAACCCCGACCCGGCCTAGCATCTAGGGTGACCGCCGACGAATGCGGTCGATCAGCTCCTGCACCTGCGGGTTACCGGGGGACAGCGCGGCGAGCCTCGCCGCCGCGTCCCGCGCGCGCGACCAGTCGCTCTGCTGCGCGTAAAGGACGGCGAGCGCGTATGCGACGTCGGGGTCTTCCGGATCGGTGTTCTGGGCCTTCACGAACGCCGCCTCCGCGTCGGCGCGCCTCCCGAGGCGCTGGAGCGCGAGCGCCTCGTTGTATCGCACCCGGGCGCGCGCCGGCATGAGGTCGGCGGCGCGGCCGAGCGCGGCCGCCGCCTCTGGTAGACGCTCCTCCTCGCCGAGTAGTAGGCCGAGCGAGTAGTGGAGCTCGCCCTCGTCGGGGACCCGCGCGATTCCGTCCCGGAGGACGTGCTCGGCATCCGGGTTGCGCCCGAGTTCATTCAGCAGACGAGCGAGGTTCAACCGCGCCGGGGTGAAGTCCGGGTCGAGCCGAAGGGCGGCCGGTAGTGTTCCTCCGCGAGCGCGTGCCTGCCCTGGTTCTCGTACAGCACCGCCAGGTTCAGGTGTGGACCCGGCAGGTCGAGGGCGGCGCTCTGCGCGGCGATGAACTCCCCTACGGCCCGCTCGGCCGCCCGGCGCTGCGAGGCATCGAGTCGATCGGACGGCACGGACGAGAGCACACGCGCCGCCTCGATGCGGACGGCGCGCACCGGATCGCCGAGCAACGGGGCGACGAGCGACACGCGCTCGTCGGGAGGAACGCGCTCGAGGCTGGCCACGGCAGCGGTCCGCACCGCGGGGTCGGGGTCCCGCGTGCCCTCGACGCTCACCGGAAGGCTCGCGGGCCCGTAGCGCCGGAGGACGTCCAGCGCCGTCGCGCGCACGATCGCGGGCTCTGAGGAATTCCGGGCCAGGTTCAGGAGGCGCTCCTCGGCCCCTCTCTCGCGGCGGACACCCGTCGCCTCTTCAATGCGCCGGAGCGACCACCCCAGCCAGCCCAGCGCGATCACCTGCTGTCGTTTCTCGGCACTCAAGACGTTGGCCATCCCGGCGGCAGGCGTGCAGCCCACCGCCCAAGTCAACGTCTCGGCGCCCGCCGCCGCGTTGGCCGGTTTTCAGGTGTCGATCAATGGCCGGTTTTGGGTGTCGACCGAGGCCCCGCACGCCCCGCGCGCGCCCGCGGCCTGCGGGGGGACGCCACGGCAGGCGAGTCGCGCGTGGGCCGAGGACCGGGAGCGGAGACCCCGGCCCCTCGCCCGCGGCGCAACTAGGAACGTGACCCGAGACTGCCGTGCACGGGAGCGGGGGCACCGTCTCCGCTTCGATTCGGCGCCGGTGGGCACGGGTCCGGGAGCGACCGACCCGTGCGGCGCCTCATAGGCGCTCCGACGGCGCCCCCGCTCCCGTGCTGCGCCGTCACGGACCGCGGGTCGGC
>Ga0209689_1001721_pt1 | contig 16402 bp, 11 predicted proteins | sample GraSoiAngelo_149_FD_187119 | JGI IMG/M metagenome (GOLD analysis project Ga0209689, IMG submission 187119) | Grasslands soil microbial communities from the Angelo Coastal Reserve, California, USA - 14_1009_09_30cm (SPAdes) (version 2) | ecosystem: Environmental > Terrestrial > Soil > Grasslands ...
GAGCGCCAGGAACGGGCCAACCCACGTCAGTGTAATCCCGGCGAACAGGGCCGCGCCCGGGAGGTTCCAGAGCCGAGAGACGACCTGGCCGACGCCATACTCGGTCGAGATCCAGGCGGCCGCGGTTAGGAATGGAACGAGTCCGAGCGGTCCCTTCGCGTACACACTGAGCGCGACGGCCACGTAGAACAGGGGCAGCGCGCTGCGCGCCGGCGGGTGACTCGTTGCCCGCCAAAAGGCCCAGCCGGCCATCGTCGCGAAGCAGACGACGAGCATGTCCGGCAGGACGAGTTGGCTGTTGGCGAAGACGTCGTAGCTCGTCACCGTGATAAGCGCCGCCCAGATGCCGGCTCGCCGGCTGAAGAGTTGCTCGCCAAGGAGGAAGACAAACAGGGCGACCCCAATCGTCGCGAGGGCGACGGGCGCTCGGGCGGTCGTCTCCGTGACCCGTCCTCCAGGGAGCGAGAAGGCCGCGATGAGCCATGGGTAGAGGGGTGGTTTGTCGCGGAACGGCGATTCCCATCGGTAGTGGACGTCGAAGAGGACGCCCCGGTCGATGACATCGCGGGCAAGAAGCGCGGAACGGGCCTCGTCGTCACCGTTATAGCCGCCGGTGGCGATGACCCGCTGACCAATCGGGGGCAGGACGAGCAGGGCGGCGACGACAGTCACCAAGACAACGGCCCGGGCGCGCGTCCCCGCGAACACACGGGAGAGCCCGCGATCGGATGGGACGTGGCTGGATTCCGGCGAAACCGGACTCATCGGCCCGCCGAGGCGGGTAGCCGTCCTCACGGGCCGGCGTTCGACGCCCCGGGCGGAGTCGTCACCCCTCACTTCTAAAGGGCCCTCGATCGCTTGTCAACATTTCACGTTGTTCCAGGACGGTTTTGACGTACACTCGGCACGCTGCAGACGTCGGTGACAGCAAGGCCGCGTTGACGCGTTGAACGCCACAGGCGCGGGAGGCGATCAGACGGCCTCCCATCGATCGCCCGTGACGCCTGCCGACCGTGGTCTTCGCGCCAATCCTTCAACGGAGTCAGACGCCCATGTGCGGCATCGCGGGGTTCTTCGTCAACGGCGGATCCGTGGACCGCCGACCGACCTTGCGGCGAATGACGGACTCGCTCCGTCACCGCGGCCCGGATGACGAAGGCTTCTACGTGGACGAGTCCGTCGCGCTCGGCGTCCGCCGCCTCAGCATCATCGACCTGGAGACGGGGCGACAGCCGATCGCGAATGAGGACGGCACCGTCTGGGTCGTGCAGAACGGGGAAATCTACAACTTCCGCGAGCTCCGCGACGAGCTGGAGCGCCGCGGCCACCGGTTCCGCACCGCGTCGGACACGGAAGTTCTCGTCCACGCGTACGAACAGTACGGAGGTGAGTTCGTGTCCCGCCTGGACGGCATGTTTGCCCTCGCCGTCTGGGACGTCGTCAACCGCAACCTGATCCTTGCCCGGGATCGCATGGGCGAGAAGCCGCTGTACTACTACGCGGGCCCCGACGCCTTTGTATTTGGGTCCGAGGTGCGAGCCCTGCTGGAGCACCCCGCGGTGCCGTGCGAGCTGGGGCTTGAGAGCCTCTCGCGCTACTTGGCGTTCGAGTACGTGCCGGCCCCGCACTCGATCCTCGCGGGCGTCGCGAAGCTCCCGCCCGGCCACGTGTTGACCGTGGGCCCCGGCGGCAAGCCTCACGTCGCGCCATACTGGGATCTCGTGTTCGCGGGCGGCGCCTCCGCGAGCGAGCAGGAGTGGGCCGAGCGGCTCAGAGCGCAGCTCGAGGCGTCGGTTCGAGCCCAGCTGGTCAGCGACGTGCCGCTCGGGATGTTCCTCAGCGGTGGCGTCGACTCCAGTGCGATCGTGGCCATCGCCGCTCGGCTGAGCGGGAGGCGGCGGCTGCAGACGTTCAGTCTCGGCTTCGAAGAGACCAGCTACGACGAGCGGGCCTTTGCCCGCCTCATCGCACGGCAGTGCGGCACCGACCACGGAGAGATCGTGTTCTCGGCCGGCGACGCGCGGGCCCTGCTCGACGACGTCGGCGGCCTCCTGGACGAACCCCTCGTCGACGGCTCGTTTCTGCCGACGTACGTGCTCTCCCGGTTCGCCCGTCAGGCCGTCACCGTGGTCCTCAGCGGCGACGGCGGCGACGAGCTCTTCTGCGGGTATCCGACCTTCATCGCCGACCGCGGCGTCCGGTGGGCTCGACACCTCCCCGCCTGGGGGGTGCGGTGGGCGACGTCGGCGATCAATCGCTTGCCTCCCTCCTCCCGGTACGGGAGCGTCGAGTTCCTGCTCAAGCAATTCGTTCGCGGGCTCCCGCACCCGCCGGAGGCTCGCACCCAGCTGCTGCTCGGCGGCCTCAGTGCCGCCGAGCAGGTATCGCTGTTGTCGCCGGCCGTCCGGGCGGCGTGCGCCGGGTTCGACCCCTATGAGGACCTCACGCGCGCGGTCGCCGACGTGCCGGGCCTCGGTTCGATCGACCGTCTGATTTACCAGCACTGCAAGTTCTACCTCGCCGAGCAGAACCTCGCGACCGTCGACCGCGCCAGCATGGCGTGCGGCCTTGAAGTCCGTGCGCCGTTCCTCGACCGCGCTCTCGTCGAGTTGGCGGGCCAGATTCCCGCCGACCTCAAGGTCCGCGGGTGGACGACCAAGTACATTCTCAAGCGAGCCCTCCGCGGCCTCGTGCCGCCGGCCGTTCTCGCGCGCCGGAAGCAGGGCTTCGGCGTTCCGATCGGCGCCTGGCTCCGCGGGCCGCTGCGGCCCGTGCTTGAAGAGCGCCTGGCGCGGGAGCGGGTCGAGCGCCTGGGCCTCTTCGACCCCGACACCACGACCCGCCTGATCAGGGAGCATGTCGAGGGTCGGCACGACCATCGGAAGATCCTGTGGGCCCTCCTGATGTTTGACGCATGGCGTGAGCGCTACCTGCCGACCGCGCGCTGGACATGAGGCCGACGGGCCACCCGCGGAGCGACCGCGCCGTGGGCCGCGGCGCCAGCGGGCGGTCCGCCGAGACGAGCATCGGGGGTGAACGCGGCGCAGTCCGCGAGCGAGGCCGACTGGCGCTCCTGCTCGCGGTCAGCACCCTGCTCCTCAGTTTCGACCTTGGCCGGTGGGTGCTCGCGACCAATGACGAGACGCGGTTCCCCATGCTCGCGCGAGACATCCTGGCGCAGGGGCACTGGTGGCTGCCACGCCTCAACGGCGTCGCCCACCTGAACAAGCCGCCACTCTATGCGTGGCTGATCGCGATTGCCGCATGGCCGACGGGCGCGGTGACCCAGCAGACGGCTGCCTACCCGTCGGTCCTCGCCGCGCTCGGCACCGTGGGGGCAACCTACTGGATAGGGCGGCGGCTCTTCAGCCGAGAGGCGGCGCTGGCGGCGGGGCTGATCGTCGTGACCACCTACGGGGTGTTCACGATGGCACGCGTGCCTATGCCCGACATGATGTTCTGCTTCGCGCTCACGGGCGCCATGGCCGCGTTCATCGCCGCTGAATTCGACGGCCGCCGTTGGGCGTTGGCCCTCCTCTATAGCATGGTCGGCGTGGCGTTCTGGACCAAGGGACCCGCGGCGCTAATGGCCCTGGCGGTTGCCCTGGGCTACACGTGGGCGACCCACGGGTGGGCCGGGGCAGCGCGCCGGCTGGCGCTGGCGCCCGGCCTCGTCCTGCTCGTGCTGGTGATCCTGCCCTGGTGGCTGCTCGATGCCGCCGCTGGGGGTGGCGAGTTCACGCAGCGCATCGTCCTCGACGATTGGCTGCTCTGGTATTTCCCCGCCGGCACACGGAGCTGGCGTGCCGTCACCGATCCGATCGGCCAAGCGCTGACGATTCTGCTGCCGTGGGCGGCGCTCCTCCCGTTCGCGGTGTGGGCGGCGCTACGGACAGGGCGGGAATCCCCGCGCGCCATGCGAGTGCTGCTGATCTGGGCGGGGACCGTGTTTTTTCTCATCGCGATTTCGCGGCAGCAACGGATGCGGTACTACCTGCCGCTCGGTCCACCGGCCGCGCTGTTGATCGCCGCTTGGTGTTCGGGCTTGACCATGGCGCATCGGAGGGCGGCGTTCGCGGGCGGCTGGACCGTCGTGGCGCTCGGGCTCTGCCTTTGGCAAGTGCACGCGAGCGCACGACACAATGAGGCGACGGATCTGCAGGCGATCGCCCGCGAGATCTCCCAGTCGCCGAAGCCCCTCTACACGTTCGACGTGCCGGAGCTCGTTCTGGCGTTTTACCTCGAGCGCCCGGTGGCGCTTCTTCCCGACTCTGCCCGCTTGCAGTCGCTCGTGGCCGAGGGACGGAGCGGGTATCTCGTCATCGCCGACCGGGCGGTCCCGAGGGCGCTCTCGTCGGGCCTCCACCGCATTGGCGGCGGGCGCGTGAACGGCCGTCCCCTGTCGCTCTTCAACGACTGAGGAGGTCGACCCGGCACCGACCACCGCGGCCGGAGCAGTCTAACTTCGCGCGACGAGGACCGCGCCGACCAGCATGAGCATCGTGCCGATCCACGCCCATACAGGGGCGCGCTCATTGAGATAGAACGCAGCGGCGGCGAGGGTGACCGCGGCGCTCAGGCGGTCCACGGCGGCGACCCGGAGCGCGTCGCCGAGCTGCAGCGCGCGGAAGAAGCACACCCACGAGCCCGCCCCGGCAACGCCGGACAGGACGAGAAAGAGGACGGCGTGTCGATTGAGCCCGAGGATTTGGTAGCCCATGACGCGAGTGAGGACGACGGCCAGCAGCGCCGCGAAGATGATGGCGGCGCGAACACCCGTCGCGAGAGCGGGGTCAATGCCCTGGACCCCGATCTTCCCAAAGATCGGCACGAGCCCAGCCAGCAGCGCCGCAAGGATGGCATAGCCGATCCAGCTCATGACTGGTGGTACTGAGAGCGCATGATGTTGTCCCCCCGACGAGATCAGTTCACTGCACGGTCACTCCCCCGGCGCCGAAGCCCTCCCGGTATGCGAACGCGAACTCGATCGTCTTCACGCACGCGCATTGCCGATTGGTGTCCCAGTGACGCGCGTCCACTATAATAGCCAGCCATAGCCAGCATGAATAGGCAGCATGCCCCCTGGAGGCCGCTCGCTCAGGCGGTGGCCATCCGCGGCGGGCCCGATGGCGGCTCGGTGTCTCTCGGGGGCCGATGCTCGTCGGCGGAGCCGGGAACGTGATGTCCGGGTCAAAGACACTCGTCGGAATTTCTCGGTCCGATCGCCGATGATTGTCCTCGGCATCAGCGAGACCCACTGCGCGACGGCCGCGGTCCTGCGGGACGGCGAGATCGTCGGGTGTGCGTCGGAGGAGCGCTTCTCACGCCTGAAGAACGACGCAGGCTATCCGCGCCAGGCCATCGACGCGCTGCTCCACGCGCTTCGGCTGAGCCCGCGGGAGATCGACCTCGTCGCCCTCGCGGGTATGGAGGCGTTCGCGCGCGACTGGATGAACCGGGTCATGCACGACGCGGCGTACGTCCGCGAGTACTACGGCGTGCGACCGGACGCCGCCCGGCGCGGACTCGGCGCCCGCGCGCGCAAGCTCGGCACCCGTTTCGGCCTCGTGGACTCGGCGCGGGGCAAGACCCGGCTCCCGGCCGAGCAGCGGCTCGGGCTGGTGACGGACCACCTCGGCCTCGGCGCCAATCGGATCGCCCGCTTCGACCACCACCTCTGCCACGCCGCGGCCGCGTATCTGGGCGCGCCGTTCGCCGGCGCGCCGGCTCTGGTGCTCACGAACGACAACTCGGGCGACGGGCTCTGCGCCACCGCGTCGACTGGGCGCGGCGTCACGCTGACGCGGCGAGAAGCCACGCCGAGCGCGCCCGGTTCGATCGGCGCCTTCTATTCGCTCGTGACCCTTCTGCTGGGGATGAAGCCGGGCGAGCACGAATTCAAGGTCATGGGGCTCTCGGCCTACGCGCCGGGACCGGCCCGGGGGCCTGCGGCGGCGGCGCTCCGAAGCGTCTTCGACTTCGTCGAGGGCGAACCCTGCCGCTTCGCCTGGCGGCGTCGCGGCCCCCGCTACCGGCTCCTGCTCGAGGCGACGCTCGGCATGCGGTTTGACGGCATCGCGGGCGGTGCGCAGCAGATCCTCGAGGAGTCGCTCGTCCGCTGGGCCGGGCTCATGCACGAACGCCACGGGGGCGAGCGGCTGGCGCTCGGCGGCGGCGTCTTCATGAATATCCTCGCGAACATGCGGCTGGCGTCCGAGGACTGGGTGCGGGATCTGTTCGTGTTCCCGTCCTGCGGGGACGAATCGAACGCGATTGGCGCGGCCTATCTCGGGTACCTCGAGGCCTGTAGGGAGACGGGGGCGCCACCGGCTCCGCGGCCCTTCGGGCCCGGCTACCTCGGCCCGGACGTCGACGAGACGGAGGTCGAGGCGGTGATCCGCGCCCGCGACCTGACGGGGCGCTACCGCGTGACCGAGCCCACCCGGATGGAGGAGACGATCGCCGAGCTGCTCGTGTCGGACGGTGTCGTCGCGCGGTGCGCGGGCCGGATGGAGTTCGGCGCGCGGGCCCTCGGCAACCGGTCGATCCTGGCCAACCCGTCGAGTCCTCGGGTCGTCGGCCTGATCAACCGAATGATCAAGAACCGAGACTTCTGGATGCCCTTTGCGCCGACGGTGCTGCGCGAACGCGCGACGGACTACCTGGTGAACCCCAAAGGCCTCGGCTCGCCTTACATGATGCTGGCGTTCCCGACGAATCCGAAGCGGCGGGACGAGATCGTCGCCGCCGTGCATCCCCACGACGGGACCGCGCGCGCCCAGATCCTCGACGAAGCGTGGAACCCCGGCTACTATCGGGTGATCCGTGAGTTCGAGCGCCGCACCGGCATCGGCGCCGTGCTCAACACCTCGCTCAACCTCCACGGCGAACCGCTCGTGTGCTCGGCGGAGGACGCCGTCGACACGTTCGAGCGCTCCGGGCTTCCGCATCTCGCGCTCGGCCGCTGGCTGATCTCCAAGACGTAGCGCTCCGGCGGCCTCGGCCGCGGGGCCGAGCGGGTGTGCCCGCATCCACGACTGAAGGGACACGCGCGCGTTGTCGGGGCCGACGGGGCTCCGGGCCGGCGCGTCGAGCCCCTGCTCCGTCGCCCGTGCGCGGGCATGGAGCGGCTGGGGGCGGAACCGATTCCCGTCGGCCTGCGGCAGGTCGGCCACGATGAAGGCGCCGCCGGGCGGCCTGCCCGTCACGTCGTCGAACGGGCTCCGGCGCGGGGCCGGCAGCGCGGGTGGGTGCTCACGAACGAGCCTCTGCCCCCCGCGCGCGGGGCGGGCCCGCCGTCGCCTGGTCGGCCTCCGTGGTATAGTTGCGTCGTGTCGAGGGTCGCCTCGGTCGTATGGCTCGTCGCGCTCGTGCTGGTGCCCGTGCGGGCCCGGGCCACCGAGTACACGCTCGAAGTTTCGGACCTCATCGATGTCGGTTTTCACTACTTCGTCAGAGGGCCGGTTGGCCACGGAGAGGGCGAGCTTGCGTTGCCCGAGCTCGCGCGCGCGCTTGACGAGCGTCAGATGGGCCGCGGGGTCATCCTGTACGACCGCGACCTCTATCCGGCCGGGGAGGGTCTCGCGCGCGCGTACGGCGCCGTGGCCGTCCGACCCACCGCGTACTCCAGCAGCGAGGAGAAGGGTCTCTGGAAGAGCGTGAGCTGGGAGGGGAAGCCCGGAGAGCGAGTCGTGTGGGTCGTGAGGCCATCGACCCAGCACTGGCGAGAGGTGCGAGAGTTGGCACTCTCCGATGGCACCGGGGAGCTGCGCTACTATATTCCGTACGGCGTGACGCTGTGGCCGAGGCCCTCGAGGGCTGTTGCCTACCCGCTGTCGACACTCCGGTCCGGTGAGGACGGCGGCTCGCCCGTCTGGGACAAGTACCTGTCGCGGGCGGTCGACCTGAGCGAGGGCCTGGCCGCCGTGGTCGGCAACGGTGGTCTCAACGGGGACTGGGTGTACCTGCTCGTCGAGGATCCGCCCGAACCTTCGACCTTCCGCGCCGTGATCGGGTGGACGTACCGCGGGTCGGGTGACCGTATCCAGGCCGGGACCGGCCGAGGGTCGATCCTCCGATGAGGCTCCGCGCCCTCGCGACTCTCGGCGCGCTCCTCCTCTTGTCCGCGCTGGCCTGGGCCCAGAGCAAGTCGACGAAGGAAGCCCCCGAGGTCGCGGCCCCGCCCCCGGTCTCGCTCACCACCCTCGTGAGCCAGGTGCGCGATCGCTTCCCCCAGGTCGAGGGCGAGGTGGTCGAGGTGCAGGGCAAGACCGTCACCCTCGGGGTCGGCCGGCCTCAGGGCGTCCGGATCGGGCTGGCGTTCGCCGTGTACCGTCAGGGGCGGGAGATCCGCAACCCGAGGACGGGGGAGCTGCTCGGTCACATCGAGGAGGCGCTCGGCCGCGCCACGGTCACCCAGGTCCAGGACCGGCTGTCGGTCGCGACGTTCGAGGGGAGCGACGTGCGGCCGGCGGACCGGGTGCGCACCGGTACCGACAAGGTCAGGCTCACGCTCCTCACCTTCAAGGGAGGCGTCAAGGACAATCTCCTCGAGGCGGTGAGCCACGAGCTCTACGACGGGCTGGCGGCGGCCGGCCGGTTCGACATCTCCCTCGGCGATCAGATTTCCGTCTGGCTCGCCCAGCAAGGGATCACGCCCGAGGCCTTTCTCCGCGGAGAGCGCGTGAGCGATGCCGCGGCGCAGTTCCGGGCTGAGAACATTCTCGCGGTGCTCTTCAAGACGGTCGAGCGCAAGCCGTTCATGGAGGTGCGCCTCTTCTCGCCGCCGCGTCCGGAGCCGGCGATCACGACGGCGTTCTTCGTTCCGCCGTCGATCAAGCCGAAGGCACCGGGACAGTTTTCCGCGTCCGAACAGGCCCGCGTGACGCCCGAGCGGAGGCCGCGCTCGTTCCTGGCCAGGCTCCTGGGAGGCGACCTAGAGGCCGGGGCGTACTCGAGCGGTGAGTCCGCGATTCCGCTCAAAGAGGTCGCGCGGTTCGGATTCCCCGTCGTCGCCTTCGACATGGGCGTGCCGAAGGATGGCATCCCGCGCCTGCTGATCTCCGACGGCGACACGGTCTACCTCTACCGCGTGGTGAACCGGGAGCTCGTGGCGGAGTGGACCTACAGCGGCTACCGGGTCGGTCGCGTGTTCGGCGTCTACCTCGTCGATCTCGACGGCGACGGAGTCCCCGAGATCGTCGTCAATCGGTACGACGCGAAGCTCGGAATCAACGCGGTGATCCTGGGCGTCAGGGACGGCACGCCGAAGATCCTCGTGCAGGACGTCCACTCCTTCCTGGTCGCGCTCGACGAGACCGGGACCGGGATGAAGCAGACGCTGTGGTCACAGTACTATAGCCCCGAGACCTTCTTCGCGGCCGGCAAGGTCGAGCGGGTGACGGTGAAGAACGGGGAGCTGGCGAGCCTCGGTCGCGTGGCGGTGCCCGAGAGCTTCCGGGCGACTGGCGTCACGACGGCGAACATCCTGGGCAAGGAGTCGCATTCGCGGGCGCTCGTCTACATCGACGGCTACGACCGGCTGCGGATCACATCCGGCCCGGAGGAAATCTGGCGGTCGACGTCTCCGGTCGGAGACGGCGGCTATCTGAAGCTCCAGCACACCCGGTACGTGATCACGGACGGCATCAGCACCTTCTACAGCATGCAGCCGACGCCGCTGGCGGTCGACCTCGACGGCGACGGCGTCGACGAGGTCGTGGTCCCGCAGAACCAGCTCCCGGGAATGATAGGGGTGATCTTCCGCGGACCCGCGGGCGTGCGCTTCCAGCAGGTGAATTCGGGCTTCGAGGGTGTGATCACCGGGCTCGGCGCGATCCGGGGCGAGGAGAAGGAGCCGCCGACCCTCGTCGCGTGCGTCGTCCACCTCACCGGCCTTTTGCGGGTCTCCGGAGAGAGTCAGATCATCATGACGAGCCCGGAGTGACGACCTCTGAGCCGGTCCTCTCCTGGCCAGATCTCCAGCGTGCCCGAGCCCGCGGTCGTCGAAGCCTCGACCCCCATCACGGGTGACGGGGAGCTCGGAAAGGCCGCGGGCCGCCTGTGCTCCGCCGGCGCCGTCCGCGCGGCTCCGCGCTCGGTGCGGAGCGGAGGTGTCCATCTGGGTCGGTGCGTTCACGCCGACCTCCCCTGCGGAGCGCCCGCCCGATGACGCAAGCCAGGGGGAGCCGCGGAGACTGATGCGGGGTCCGGCCGAGTGATTCGCGCGGTGCGGGGCGTTCACGACATCCTGCCCGCGGAGGCAGCGAAGTGGGAACGCGTCGAGGGGACGGCCCGGCGCGTGTTCGAGGCGTACGGGTACGAGGAGATCCGCCTGCCGGTCTTCGAGCGAACGGAGCTCTTCGCGCGCGGCATCGGCGAGGTCACCGACATCGTCCAGAAGGAGATGTACACCTTCCTGGATCGTGCCGGCGAGGCGGTGACGCTCCGTCCCGAGGCGACGGCCTCCCTCTTGCGCGCGTACATCGAGCACGGCCTCCATGTGCACCCCAAGCCCGTGCGGCTCTACACGATGGGCCCGATGTTCCGGTACGAGCGCCCGCAGGCCGGCCGGTACCGGCAATTCCACCAGCTCAACGTCGAAGCCCTCGGCGACGACCATCCCGCGCTCGACGCCCAGGTGATCGGGATGCTGGTCGAGTTCTTCCGGGCCCTCGAGCTCGCGGGACGCCTCCAGCTCCAGCTCAACTCGCTCGGCGACGCGAAGTGCCGTCCCGTCTACCGGGAGCGGCTGCTCGAGTACCTGCGGGCGCACGCGGCGGCGCTGTGCGCGGAGTGTCGCGACCGGATGGAGCGGAATCCTCTGCGTGTCCTCGACTGCAAGACCCCGGCCTGCCGGCCGGTGCTGGACGCGGCGCCGTCGGTGCAGGAGGCGCTCTGCGACGACTGTCGGCGCCACTTCGCCGACGTGCGTGAATACCTGGACGCGATGGCGATTCCGTACGTGCTCAACGATCGCCTCGTGCGGGGGTTGGACTATTACGTCCGGACGACCTTCGAGCTGACGACGGTCGAGCTCGGCGCTCAGAATGCCGTCGCCGGCGGCGGCCGCTACGACGGCCTCATCGAGCTGCTCGGCGGCCCGCCCGACCCCGGGATCGGGTTCGCGATCGGCATCGAGCGGGTTGTCTTGCTCCTCCCGCCGCCGGCAGAGGGCCGCGAGGGACGCAAGCCGTTTGCCTTCCTGATTCCCCTGGGCGCCCCGGCGCTCAGGGCGCTCCTGCCGGTGGCGACGGCGGCGCGGGCGAGCGCGGTGACCGTCGAGCTCGGCTACGGCGACCGCAAGCTCCGAAGTGAGCTCGAGCGCGCCAACCGACTGGGCGCCGCGTGGGCCGTCATCGTCGGGGAGACGGAGCTCGCGCGCGGCGAGGCGGTCCTGCGCGACATGGCGTCGGGCGCCCAGCACACGGTCGCGCTCCCGGAATTGGCGCGCGAGCTCGCCCGGCGATTCGAGGTCGAGCGGAGCCGGTCGTGACGGAGCCCCTCGGCGGCTGGAAGCGCACCCACACCTGCGGCGAGCTGCGCGGGACGGACGCGGATCGCCCGGTCACGCTGATGGGATGGGCCTTCCGGCGCCGGGACCACGGGGGGCTCATCTTTGTCGACCTCCGCGACCGGGACGGGGTGACCCAGTGCGTCGTCAACCCGGCCGAGGCGGGCGCCGCCCACACGCGCGCCGAGGGTGTGCGGAGCGAGTTCGTGCTCGCCGTGCGGGGCGTCGTCGCGCGCCGCCCGGCCGGCACCGAAAACGCGCGGCTGCCCACCGGGGAGATCGAGGTTCAGGTCCGGGAGCTCAGGATCCTCAACGAGGCGCGCCCGCTGCCGTTCCCGATCGAGGACGAGGGCGACGTCGACGAGCTGGTGCGGCTCAAGTACCGATACCTCGACCTCCGCCGCCCGCCCCTGTTCCAGAACTTCCGTCTGCGGGACGCCGTCACGCGCTCCGTGCGCGGCTACCTGCACGGCCAGGGCTTCATCGAGGTGGAAACCCCGATCCTCACCCGCCAGACGCCGGAAGGGGCCCGTGACTTTCTCGTGCCGAGCCGGCTCTCCCCCGGGAATTTCTACGCGCTCCCGCAGTCGCCGCAGCTCTTCAAGCAGCTCCTGATGGTGGCGGGGTTCGAGCGCTATTTCCAGATCGCGCGGTGCTTCCGGGACGAGGACTTCCGGAGGGACCGCCAACCGGAGTTCACGCAGATCGACGTCGAGACCGCCTTCCTCGACCGCGACGATCTCCTGCCGCTCATCGAGGGCATGATCGTGGCGGTCTTCCGCGATGTCCAGGGCGTCGAGCTGGCGACTCCGTTCCCGCGCCTGACCTACGCCGAGGCGCTCGCGCGGTTCGGATCCGACAAGCCCGACCTGCGCTTCGGGCTCGAGCTCGTCGACCTCACCGAGCTCTTCCGCGGCGGGGAGTTCCAGGCGCTGGCCCAGGTGGCGGGGACCGGCGGCGCGGTGAAGGGCTTCCGGCTGCCCGGGGCGGGCGGGCTCTCCCGTAAGGCAGCCGACGATCTGACGGCCGAGGCGAAGAGCCTCGGCGCCAAGGGCCTCGTCTGGGTGAAGGTGACTGCGGAAGGGCTCCAGTCCCCGGTCGCCCGCTTCCTCGAGCCGGTCCGCGAGGTGCTCCTGCGCCGACTTGGGGCGGGTCCCGGGGATCTGCTCCTGCTGGTCGGCGACACCATGCCTCTCGCCGCCGCCGTGCTCGGCCGCCTCCGAGTGGAGCTCGCCCAGCGTCACGGCCTGGTCCCGGCCGACCGGAGGGCGCTCGCGTGGATCGTCGACTTCCCGCTCTTCGAATACAACGCCGCCGAGAAGCGCTGGGACTCGATGCACCACCCGTTCACGGCACCCCGCGACGAGGACGTGGCGCTGATGGAATCCGATCCCGGACGCGCGCTGGCCAAGGCGTATGACCTCGTGCTGAACGGCCAGGAGATCGGCGGTGGCTCGATCCGCATCCATCAGCAGCCGATCCAGCAGAAGGTCTTCGAACTGCTCGGCATCGGGAAGGCGGAGGCCCGCGCGAAGTTCGGATTCCTGCTCGACGCCCTCGAGTTCGGGGCGCCCCCGATGGGGGGCATTGCGTTGGGGCTGGACCGGCTCGTCGCGGTCCTGGCCGGCGTCGACTCGATCCGTGACGTCATCGCCTTCCCGAAGACCCAGAAGGGCACCGACCCCATGACGGATGCGCCGTCCCCGGTCCCGCCGGTGTTGCTCCGCGACCTCGGGATCCGGGTGGTCGACGTCGAGAAGGGCAAGCCATGAGCGGCACCGTGGTCACCGCCGGCATGGGGGCCGGTCGAGCCGTACCGGCGCGCGTCGAGGGGGGACCGTGCAGACGTGGGGCGGGACCCGGCGAAGGATGAAAGAGGCGACCACGGTCACCCGGCGCATCGCGCTTGCCCCCGACGTCGATCTCCTGCCGCTGCTCGGCCGCAACGACGACCATCTCCGGACCCTGGAGGCGGAGCTGGACGTCCAGATCGTCGCGCGCGGCCACGAGATCGTCGTGAAGGGCGACGGCGGCCAGGTCGCCAAGGCGGAGCGGATGCTCGTCCAGCTCGCCGAGCTCGTGCGGGGGGGGACCGCCGTCCACGGCGCCGAGGTGCGGGCCGCGCTCCGGATCCTCGCCGACGACGACCAGGCCGATCTGAAGTCAATCTTCTCCGACGCCATCGTGATTCCGGGCCGCAAGAAGCTGATCGCGCCGAAGAGCGTGAACCAGCGCCGCTACCTCGAGTCGGTCCGGAAGAACGATCTGGTCTTCGCGATCGGCCCGGCCGGGACCGGCAAGAGCTATCTCGGGGTGGCGATGGCCGTGTCGGCGCTCCTTCGGCGGTCGGTGACGCGGATCGTCCTCACGCGGCCCGCGGTGGAGGCGGGCGAGCGACTCGGGTTCCTGCCGGGCGACCTCTACGAGAAGGTGCATCCCTACCTGCGGCCGCTCTACGACGCGCTCTACGACATGTTCGACTCGGAGAAGGTCCAGGGTCTGACCGAGAAGGGCGCGATCGAGATCGCCCCCCTCGCGTACATGCGCGGCCGCACGCTCAACGATGCCTTCATCATCCTCGACGAGGCGCAGAACGCCACCACCGAGCAGATGAAGATGTTCCTCACGCGGCTTGGATTCAACTCGAAGATGGTCGTGACCGGGGACATCACCCAGGTCGACCTGCCATCGTCCAAGTCGTCCGGCCTGATCGAGATCCAGTCGATCCTCAAGGGCGTGCCCGGGATCGGGTTCGTGTACTTCGACGAACGGGACGTCGTGCGCCACCGGCTGGTGTCCGCCATCGTCCGTGCCTACGAGATATACGAAGCCGGCGGTCGGGGGGCGGCCGGTGGCGGGCCGAGCAACCGAGGGACACCGCGAGCGGCGTCCGGCGGCGAGACGAGCAACCCGATAGTCCGCGCCCCGGACGCCGAGAGCTGACCGTCAACCCCCCAATGGTGTCGCTGACCAACCGGCAGCGCGCGGTCAAGATTTCCCGCCACCGGGTTCTCGGCGCCGCCGTGCGCGCGGTAGCGGCCGTCGGGCGCCCGGACCGGGAGCTGCATCTCACGCTCGTCGGCGACGCCGAGATCCGGCGGTTAAACGCACGGTTCCGCGGGGTGCGACGCCGGACGGACGTGCTGGCCTTCCCGCTCGACCCGCCGGTTCTCGGCCAGGTCGTCGTCTCCGCCGAGAGCGCCCGGCGGCAGGCCCGGCGTCTGCGGGTGCCGATCGCGCTCGAGCTGGATCTCCTGGTGACCCATGGCGTGCTCCACCTCGTCGGGTATGATGATCGAGAGCCCCGTGAGGCCCGACTCATGCACGAGCGCGAACGCGAGATCCTGAGAAGCGGTCGCCCGCCGGTTCCGGACCGATTGTGGACCGGCCTGCTCTCCCGGTGAGGACTCCGTTCCGCGCCGGGTTCGTCTCGCTGGTCGGCCGCCCGAATGCGGGCAAGTCCACGCTGCTCAACCGGCTCTGCGGCGAGAAGCTCGCGATCGTTTCGCCCCGGCCGCACACGACTCGGAATCGCATCACGGGGATCCGGAACTCCGCGGACGCGCAGATCGTGTTCGCCGACACCCCCGGATGGGAGCGGCGCTCAGGCCTGCTCGGCCAGTTCATGACGAAGATCGTGGAGCGCGCGCTCGAGGACGTGGACGCGGTCTGCCTGGTCGTGGACGCGTCGGCGGAGCGGGGTCCCGACGCCGAGGCCGTCGAGCTGCTCGAGAGGCTGCCGGGCCCCGTGTTTTGCTGCCTGAACAAGGTGGACCTTGTACGGCCGAAGACCCGCCTGCTGCCACTCATCGAGACCTGGCGGGCCGCCCACAAGTTCCGAGAGATCCTGCCCGTCTCGGCGCTCGCGGGCACGAACTGCGACCGTGTGCTGGAGCTGATCCTGGAGCTGCTGCCCGAGCACCCCGCGTACTTCCCCACCGACCGCTTGACCGCGGAGCCCGAGACGTTCTACGTCGCGGAGGTGATCCGGGAGCAGGTCTTCCACCTCACCCGGCAAGAGATCCCGTACGCGACGGCGGTCCGCGTGGAAGAGCTGGTCGAGCGCGCGGAGCCCGTGTGCCTCTACATCCGCGCGTCGGTCTTCGTCGAGCACGAGTCGCAGAAGGCGATCATGATCGGACGCGGCGGCTCGCAGCTCAAGCGGATCGGCACCGCGGCGCGCCGCGCGCTCGAGGCCTTCTTCGGCGTCAAGGTGTTCCTCGCCCTCTCGGTATCGGTCCGGCGGGCGTGGCGCAAGGACGAGCGCGCGCTCCGCGAGTTCGGCTTCCTCCTGACCTCCTGACATGGGGCTAGAGAAGACCCAGGCGGTCGTGATCGGTCGGCGCGGGCTCGGGGAGAGCGACCGGCTCGTGACGTTCTACTCGCGGCGGTTCGGGAAGATCCACGGGGTCGCGCGCGCGGCCCGACGGCCGCGGTCTCGGTTCGGCGGCGCGCTCGAGCTGTTCACGCTCGGGGAACTCGTGTTCTTCGATACCGGTAAGAGCGACCTGCTCCGCATCGACCACTTCGACATCGTGCATCCGTTCAGCCGGGTCCGCGACGACCTCGACCGGTTCGGGCACGCGTCGTGGATCGTCGAGTGCGTGGCCCGGCTCACCGCCGAGCAGGACCGCCACCGTGCCCTGTACGGCCTCCTGGTGCGCGGCCTGCGCGCCGTCGAGACATCGGGGCGGCCCGCCCGCGCCGCCCTCTGCTTCGGCGTCCGGGGCGTCGAAGCGCTCGGCCACCGGCCCCGGCTCGACGTCTGCGTCGGCTGTCACCGTTCGTACCCGTTTCCGCAGGCGCACCTCGACCTCGACGGCGGCGGGCTGGCCTGCGCCGCCTGCGCGCGGGAGGCGTCGGCCGCGCTGCCGATCTCGGCCGCGGCCG
>Ga0209689_1001722_pt1 | contig 16394 bp, 14 predicted proteins | sample GraSoiAngelo_149_FD_187119 | JGI IMG/M metagenome (GOLD analysis project Ga0209689, IMG submission 187119) | Grasslands soil microbial communities from the Angelo Coastal Reserve, California, USA - 14_1009_09_30cm (SPAdes) (version 2) | ecosystem: Environmental > Terrestrial > Soil > Grasslands ...
CGACCTGCACAACCTGCTCACCGTCTCGGAAGCGATCGCGCGCTCGGCGCTGGAGCGCAAGGAGAGCCGCGGCGCGCACTTCCGCGAGGACTTCCCCGACAAGGTCGCCGAGTTCGGCCGCGTCAACATCGTCATCGCCCGCGAGACCTCCGGCGAGATGCGCGTCCGGCGCGAGCCCACCCCCGAGATGCCCGCCGCCCTGAAGCAGATCGTCGAGGAGATGAAATGAAGGCCTCCTTCCGCATCTGGCGCGGTGACTCCCAGGGAGGAGACTTCCGCGACTACGCGACCGAGGTCTCGGAGGGGATGGTGGTGCTCGACGCCGTGCACCGCATCCAGGCCGAGCAGGCCAACGACCTGGCGGTGCGCTGGAACTGCAAGGCGGGAAAGTGCGGCTCCTGCTCGGCGGAAGTGAACGGCCTGCCGCGCCTGATGTGCATGACCCGCCTGAGCGATCTGCCGCTCGAGCAGCCGGTCGTCATCGAGCCGATGAAGTCGTTCCCGAAGATCCGCGACCTGGTGACCGACGTCTCCTGGAATTTCGAGGTGAAGAAGAAGATCAAGAAGTTCCGCCCGCGTCCCCCCGACGCTCCCGACGGCACCTGGAGGATGGCGCAGCAGGACATCGAGCGCGTGCAGGAATTCCGCAAGTGCATCGAGTGCTTTCTCTGCCAGGACGTCTGCCACGTGATCCGCGAGCACAAGCCGCCCAGGCCGTTCATCGGCCCGCGCTTCTTCGCCCATGCCGCGGCGCTGGAGATGCACCCGCTCGATGTCGAAGACCGCGCCGGGCAGCTCGAGGAGCTCCACGGCATCGGGTACTGCAACATCACAAAGTGCTGTACCCGCGTCTGCCCGGAGGAGATCAACATCACCGACAATGCGATCATCCCGCTCAAGGAGCGGGTGGTCGACGAGATGTACGACCCGTTCCGAAAGCTCTTTCGCATCCTCAATCCGAGGACCTGATCTGGAGGCGTCATGCAGCAGCTCAAGCCGATCTCCAGCGAGGCGATTCCACGCGCGCTCTCCAAGGCAGAGCGATACCGGCTGCTCAACGAGCCGCAGGAGGCGGAGAGCATCTGCCTCGACATCCTTGCCACGCAGCCCGATCACCAGCAGGCGCTGGTCATGCTGCTTCTCGCGACCACCGACCAGTTCGGCAGCCGGTCGGGGAAAGGCCCCGGCGACGCGCGTGCCGTCCTCGGCAGGCTGCGCGACGACTACGAGCGGCAATACTACGCTGGCCTGATCTGCGAGCGCTGGGTCAAGGCGCAGATCCGGGACGGTGCGCATCCGAGCCACGCCACCGGCTGGGTCCTCGAAGCGCTGGACGACTACGAGAAAGCGCAGGCGCTGAGCCCGCCTGGCAACGACGACGCGGTGCTGCGCTGGAACGCCTGCATCCGGTTCCTCGAGCGCCATCCCGGGCTGACGGCGGAGATGGAGACGTCGGGCGCCGAAGGGTTCACTGACGATCGCCCGGCCTGAGCTCGAATCCTTTGTCCCTGCGGTCGAGAAGCGGCGGATCGCGCCTGATGGATGACCTGAATGGCCAGTCGAATGTGCCGGTGGGCTCGGCCAGCCGCACCCTTTCACGTCCTGGGCACGTCAAGCGCGCGACCCCGCGCAGCGCGGAAGCTTGTCTCTTCTTCGTCTTTCAAGCCGATCGGCCGCTGCTACCCGGCATGCGCTGTTCGCTGGCAAAAGTCGATGAGATCGCCATCGGAAGGGGTTCCGAACGCCGCGTCACGACCGATGGCCGCCGCCTTGCCATCGAGCTGCCGGACCTGTGGGTCTCCTCCCGCCACGCCAGGCTCAACAGGGTGCTCGGCGCTTGGGGAATCGAGGACTGCAAGTCGCGCAACGGGACGCTCGTCAACGGCGTTCCGGTCGAGCGATCGCCACTGGCGGACGGCGATCTGATCGAGCTGGGACAGAGTTTCCTCATCTTCCGCGAAGGGGTGGCCGGCTCGGATGCTCCCGCCGTCGCCGAGGTCGACGCCAGGCAAGGCGCAGCTCCCGGGCTGGCGACCCTTTCGGCAGAGCTCGCAGGAGAGTTCGAGCGCCTGCAGACGATGGCACGTTCGCGTGTTCCTGTCGTCGTCCGCGGCGAAAGCGGAACCGGGAAGGAGATGATTGCGTGGGCCCTGCATTTCCTCTCGGGCCGCACGGGAACGCTTCAGGCAGTGAATTGCGGCTCCCTGCCCTCCACGCTCGTTGAATCGGAGCTGTTCGGCTTTCGCAAAGGCGCCTTTTCCGGCGCAACCGAAGACCGTCCGGGCCTGGTGCGCAGCGCCGAAGGCGGGACGCTGTTCCTCGACGAGATCGGCGATCTGCCGCTACCGGCGCAGGCCTCGCTCCTCCGGGTTCTGCAGGAAGGCGAGGTACTGCCCGTCGGAGCGACGAGGCCCGTAAAGGTGGACTTCCGGTTGGTCGCCGCCACGCACCGCGACCTGGATGCCCTTGTCGAGAGCGACCGTTTCCGCGCCGACCTGCTCGCGCGCATCGGCGGATTCACGATCACGTTGCCTCCGCTGCGGGAACGCCGCGAGGACATCGGCCTCATCGTCGCCGAGCTTCTCCGGCGCAACCTCGGCGAGCAAGCCGCCGAAGTGGCGTTTTCCCCGAGCGCCGTACGCACATTGTTCGGTTACGCGTGGCCGTTCAACATCCGCGAGTTGGACAGGTGCGTGGAAGCTGCCATCGTCCTGTCCGCGTCCGGGCCCATCGACGTTGCGCACCTACCGGCCGCGGTCACCGCGATACGCTCGCAGCGCGGCGCACGAGAACCGCGCGCGAAAAGGGCTGACCCGGCGCTGTCCGAGCTTGACCGCAAGAGGCGCGAGGACATCATTGCCGCTCTGCGCGAAAGTGGAGGCAACGTCAGCGCGGCGGCTCGGGGGCTGGGCAAGGCCCGCGTGCAGGTGCAGCGATGGATCAAGCGCTATGCCATCGATCCGCGGAGCTTCCGTCCGAGTCCCTGACACCGGGCCCTGGTTCACAAGCAGTTCGCGCACCGAGAGCCAGGGCCCGCCTCATCGCCGCATCCAAGCGACCGCGAAGACCAGAAGCGAGAGCGCCAGGCCGTAGATGAAGACGTCGTAGGTGATGCGCAAGGCGCGCTGTCGATCGACGAGCATCTTTCGCACGAAGTAGAGATGCTCGATCATCGACGCCTGCAGTCCGGGCACGTCGAGGGCCAACCGCTTGATCCGCTGCGCATACTCGGGAAGCGAGAGCGGCGTGTCGTTCGTGAAGAGGAGCAGGTTCGCGTCGTGGATTCGCCACTCGTCCTTGACGAGCGTGGAGCGGGCCGAACGCATCGAGTAGATGGAGACGAAGATGGCGACCAGATTCACCGTGAGCAGCACGACTGTGGGGACGAGCAGATAGCGTTCGGAGTCGAAGTGGCGTAGCAGCAGCCCGATCACGATGGAGATCATGATCGCATTCACATGGATCATCGTGCTCGTCCGGCGATCCGCGAGCCCCACCAGGCCGACCTGGAGCTTGGTGAGATAGTAGAAGATGCTCTCGACGGTCTTCCCCACCCCTTTGGAGACCCTCGCCTGCTCGGCCCGTTCCTCGGCCGCTTCTTCGACCTGCTTGCGCAGCAGCTTGTGAAGCCCCACCAGGTTGGCGGCCCTCCTGTCGTTGTACTCGAGCTGCGCGTATCGCGTGTGGAACGGATGGTGGTCGAAGAATGCGATGCACTCCTGCGTCCACTCCACGTCCGTGTACAGTTTTCCCCGGCGGCGCTCGATCTCGAGCCGCAGCAGCTCGGCGTCCTGCAGATAGCTCTTGCTCGCGAGCGACATCAGGATTGCGTCGTGCAGCACGTCATCGCCTGCGGTGGCGATGCGCGACGCGGCCGCCCCGTTACCGTTCACTCCAGCGAGGCACGCGATCACGCGATCGCGCAGGGTCGCGGACGCCTGCTGTCGCGCGAGAAACTCCCGGCACAGCTCGATGCCCTTGCGCTCGTCGCCGTCAAGCCCGACGGCATATCCGGCGTCGTGGAACCAAGCCGCGAGCAGCAAGGTCCGGAGCTCATCGTCTTCGAGCTTGCATCCTTTCGCGATGTCCTTGCAGGAGACGACAAGCTCACGGGTGCGGTTGAAGCCGTGATAGACGAGCGGAATGTCGGGATTGGCGCCCTTGAACAGCTCGAACACGTGTTCCGCGGCGAGGCGGACCAGGTCGGTATCATGTTTGCCCATGATGGGCTCCCTTCAAAGGCCAAAGCCGCGCGCGCACCGACCTTCTCGTTGGAACCCCCGCGCTCGCCGGTAGCCCATCGGTTCCCCAGGGCGTCAGCACGCTCTTTGTCTTGTACCCCTTTTCTGGTCTTGGAGAAATCGGCCTGCGGCCGGCTCGGCGGCGGCCTGCTCCTGCAGCGCGACGGTTCTCCGTGGGTCGCGCGACGTGGCGCGACGGTGGGCGGGCGCGACCGCCGCGGCGCACCTTGATCGGAGGAAGCGATCGGGAACAATGTCTCCAGGGGCCGGAGCAAGGCACGGTTGGGGGACCCATGCGCACAGGGCTGCCGCCCTCGCGCCTGACGTGGGCGGTGATGTTTGTTTCGCTCGACTATGCCTGCTCGCTTTCAGCGGGCGGGGTCGTCACACGGCCGTCGACCGCCTCATCGATGGGGTTCGGCCCGACCATTTCGGCAACGGTGCAGCTGCCCAGGGAGTATCAGTCGAGCGCGGGGATCGAGTGGACGCATGCCGGCTCGCGCGTTGACGTCTGGCGTTTGGGGATGGACTACGGGTTTACCTCGCTGCCGGAGTCCACCGGGCGCTTGGCCTGGGAGATCACCGCCCGTGGAGGAGTGCTCCGGAGCGCCTCTGAAACCGGCAGTGGGCTGGGGCCATTCGGCGGAGCGAGCGTCGCTGCGCTGCTGCGCTTGGCATCGCAGCCCGAGCCGTGGGATCCAGCCGGCCTTGTCGACACCGTACCGCTGGTCGTGCTCGAAGCGGGCGTCAACGCGCTTGCACCGCCGGGGCGATCGATGCTGGCCGAGTTCTCCACCCGGTTGCTGCTGCGCGTGCAGGTGAGCTCCTCGCTGCTGCCATGAGACGCGTGGCCGCCGCCGCAATCGCCGGATGCGCGGCCCTGGCGGCATGCGCACTGCACCGGATGCCCGGCACCGCCGAGCCGCTCCCTGACGCGCGCAGGGGCTCACGCGGCTTCTTGCAAGCAGGCGCGGCGCGCGCTGACGTCACGCCTCCTCCGGGGCCCTCGACGTTTGGGCTCGGCCCGGATTCGCTCGTGACCGACGGCTACTGGTCGCGGCTCTATTGCCGCGCGTTCATCCTGGAAACCAGTCCGCAAGATCGGGTTGCGATCGTGGGTTGCGACCTTCATTCGGTCAGCGGGATCCTCCATCGTCGGGTCGCGGAGCGGGTCCGCGGTATCGTTCCCACTTCGCGTCTCTTCATCGCGGCGACGCATACGCACGCCGGACCTGCGCACTATTTCGAGACTCCCCTCTACGCGGGGGCGATGAGCACGCGTCATCCGGGATTCGATTCCGCCATGGTGGACTTCCTCGCCAGCCGCATCGCGGCAGCGATCGAGGGGGCATTCGCGGCGAGGCGTCCCGCCGCGGCGCGCTGGGTCCATTCGGCAGCCTGGCAGCTCACCCGGAACCGCAGTCTGGAAGCATTCGAAGCGAACGGGACACCGCGGCTGTTCCAGCCACCGCCCGACCTGCAGCTATCCGACGAGGAAGCAGCCATCGATCCGTCGCTTCACGTCCTGCAGCTCGAAGCCCTCGACGCGGAGACGCGGACGAGGATGCTCGGCCCGGTCGGGTTCATCGTGCTCTTCGCGATGCACCCGAACGTCGTGACGGTGCGAAACCGGCTGTTCGGCGCGGACACGCACGGTGCGGCGTCCAGGTTCCTCGAGGCGGAGTTGCGCCGCACCTGGGCCGAGCGGTGCGGCGCGGCGGTCGAGGCAATCCCCGATTGCGGGCATGTCGCCGATCTCGATCCGCTCGCGGCGGTGCTGAACACGAACGAGGGCGACATCGCGCCGGTGCTGAAGGCCAACACCACCACCGAGGCCGTTCGTGTCGGCCGCGCGCTCGCCGAGCGCGCGTGGGAGACCTATGCACGTGATCCTGCCGTCCTGCAGGCGCATGCCACGCGAGTCGCCGCCGACGCGGGATTCCGTTCCGCCCTGGTGGTGGAAAGCCGCTACCTCGAGGCATATCTGCCCGGCGCCACCTTTGTTTCGGCCAGCACCGCAGCGCCCAAGGCGAGTCGCCTGTGCCCCATCGCCGAGTTGGGCGCGGCCTCAGGTCATGGCGCGAGCGACCGCCCCGTCACCCTCGACGCGCTGATGGAACGCGGTTCGGACGTCGACGCGCGCCGGGACGACTGCCACGCACCCAAGAAGCGGCTGCTCGGGCCATTGCAGGGCCTCCTCGTCGGTACCAGTCCGACGAAATATCCGACGCATGCGCCATTCGCGCTCCTCCGCGTCGATGATACCTGGCTCTCCTTCGTACCGGGCGAAGCGACGGTCCATGCGGGTGCCGCGATCAACGCGCGCGTGCTCGCCAACGTCCATACGGAAGACGGACAGCCTGCGTACGCTGCGGTCGTCGGTCTGGCGAACGCGTATTTCCAGTACCTCACGACGCGCCGCGAATACGCGGTCCAGAGCTACGAGGGAGCGTCCACGCTCTATGGGCCCGCGAGCGCGGAGTACTTCGAGGATCGTTTCGCCCTCCTCGCCCGTGCGATGATGGGGAAGAACATCGACACCGAGCTCGGACAAGGGCCGAGGATCGGAGAAGCCATCGCGTTCCCCTACGAGCTCGGCCCCGAGCGCGTGCGCTTTCCGCGCGAGGAGTCGGCGCCGCAGCTGCAGTCGCTCGAAGAACCCCGCAGGCAGCGCGGGCTCTGCCGTCTCCCGAGCTCGCAGCGTATGGCGGTCTGCTTCTGGTGGTCGGACGGCGCGCCGGCGCGGGTTCCGATCGCGAGCGGGCCGTGGGTCTCGCTGGTGCGCGGAGACAGTGGCGAGACGGTGCGTGCATGCCACGCCCGACTTGCGCTCGACTCTCCCTGGGCGAAAGCGTGTGACCCCGGAGCGGCCATGGACGATCGGGGGCTCGATTTCGAGACGCGCGTGCGCGGCCGCGCCGGCGATGCCTGGCTCTGGTCGACCGTGTTCCGGCTGTCCGCGGAGGAATGGCAATCGGTTCAGGCCGCCGGCAGCGTGCGCTTGCGCGCGTCGTCGGTGCAAGGCGTCGCGCCCGTCGAGTCGGACGCTTTCCGCGCTTCCTCCCTTCCCCCTGCGTGTTCCGACGACGAGATCCGCTTCTGTCTGCATGAGGGCGAACAGGAGCGGCGCTGACCCGGCGGTCCTGCGCGCCTTGCAACCGCTGCTCCGTTGGTGCAAGGCTCCTGCCGTGGCGGGGCTGGAAGCCGGCTCACGGGTCGGGCCCTACGAAATCGTCGTCGAGCTCGGTGCCGGTGGAATGGGCGTCGTCTACCGCGCCCGCGATACTCGCTTGGGTCGCGATGTCGCAGTGAAGGTGATGGCCTCGGCACTGTCTCGCAGCTTGGAAGCCGTGCATCGATTCGAGCTCGAGGCTCGCGCGGCGGGCGCCTTGGACCACCCGAACGTGCTCACGGTCCACGACGTGGGGACATTCGATGGCGCTCCCTATCTCGTCTCCGAGCTGCTCGCCGGCGAGACACTGCGCGACCGCCTTCACGAACAATTGCCGCTCGACACCACCCTCGCTTACGCGGCGCAGATCGCGAGCGGTTTGGCCGCGGCCCACGAGAAGGGCATCGTGCACCGCGATCTGAAACCCGAAAACCTGTTCGTCACGTCGGACGGCAGGATCAAGATCATCGATTTCGGTGTCGCCAAGCTCCTGCCCGCCGCCGGCGTCCTGCCGCCGCGTCACGGAGGAAATCCCGGAGCGGCAGTTCTCAAGACGCTCTCCGGCGCCGTGCTGGGTACGGTGGGATACATGTCCCCGGAGCAGGTGGGCGGAAAGGCGGCCGATCAGCGCTCCGACATCTTCGCGTTCGGGACCATCCTTCACGAGATGCTCTCGGGACGGCGCGCATTCTCGGGCGGCTCTCCTTTCCAGACCGGCTACGCAATCCTCAGCAGCGAGCCGTCGCCGCTCCCCGCCGACACGCCGGCGGAGCTGTCACGGATCATCCGACGGTGCCTCGCCAAGAACCCCGACGATCGGTATCAGTCCGCGCGGGAGCTCGAACAGCACCTCGGGCGTGCGCAGCTGGCGCAAGCACAGGCACGCGCTTCCGAGGTGCACACGCGCTCGATCGTCGGCGCCGCGCTCTCCACGCTGCGGAACGTGCGGAGCGGAGCGGCGATCGTGAGCGGCGGCGCACGTGCGCGCCTTGGCCTGAAGCGGGTTTCGGCCCGGCTCCGGCAGGCCTGGAAGACACCGGCGCTGCGAATAGGACTCGCGGTCGTGATCGCCGGTGCGGCGGTGTGGACGGGACTCACCTTGCGCAGCGGCGTCACGGCCCAGGTCTCGTTCCAGCAGCTCACCTTCCGAAAGGGGACGACGTGGACGGCACGCTTCGCTCCGGACGGAGAAACGGTCGTGTACAGCGCGGCGTGGGATGGCAAACCAACCCGGTCGTACACCACCATTCCGGGGCATCCCGAGTCGCGTCTGCTCGATCTCTCCCCCGCGCGGGTATTCGCCGTATCGCGAACGGGTGAGCTCGCACTCGCGCTCGATGAGCAGACCGACCTCCCCGACTACATGCGCGGCGGAACGCTCGCCCGCGCTTCCCTCGTCGGTGGCGCCCCGCGCGAGCTGCTCACCCACGTCTCCGGCGCCGACTGGAAGCCGGACGGGACTGACCTCGCAATCGTTCGCGAGGTCGAGGGGAGAAACAGACTCGAGTTGCCACCTGGGAACGTACTGTACGAGTCCTCCGGATGGCTCAGCCATCCACGCGTCTCGCCCGCAGGCCACATTGCTTTCATCGAGCATCCGTTCTTCGGTGATACCCGTGGCGTGCTCATGCTCGCCGCCAAAGGCGAGAGCCCGCGACCACTGACGGCGGACTTCGGCAGCGCGATGGGTCTTGCCTGGTCCCCAAATGGCGAGGAAATCTGGTTCAGCGCGGGAGAGACCAGCCAATCCTCCGCGGTGCGCGCGGTCGGCCTGCACGGCGGGGACCGTCTCCTGCTGCGTTCGGCGGGTTCGTTGACGTTGCATGACGTAGCGCGCGATGGCCGTGTGCTCGTCGCGCAGGACAGATGGCGCAACTTCATTCGCGGCGCGGGCCCACGTGAAAAACAGGAACGCGACTTGACCTATCTCGACTATTCCATCGCGAGGGAGCTCTCGGGCGACGGTCAGAAGCTGCTCTTCTTCGAGGCGGGACAGGGCGGAGGAGAGTTGTTCAGCGCTTATTTGCGCCCGATGGACGGCTCGGCACCGGTGCACCTCGGCCCGGGTTATGCGCTCTCCATCACCTCCGACGGAACACAAGCCCTTCTCGCTTCGACGAAAGACCCTTCGCAGCTCGCCATCGTCCCCACAGGGCCCGGGCAGTCGAGAACATTGACCCTTCCCATCGCGGCGATCGCCGAAGCGCGCTGGTTTCCCGACGGCAAGACCGTTCTCCTCACCGCGCACGAGCGCGCGAACGGTGCTCTGCGCGTGTTCGTGCTGGACGTGACCACCGCGAAACTGAGGCCGCTCACGGAGGCGGGTGTTGCCGGTCAGGAGTCGATCTCGAAGCCGGTTTCCCCGAACGGAAAGCGGGTGATCGTACGCAAGCGCGAAGGTTTCTTCCTTCATGCCGTCGAAGGAAGCGACCCGACGATCCTGCCCGCGCTCGAGGCGGGAGAAGTGCCCATCGGCTGGTTCCCTGACGGAGGATCGCTTCTCGTCCGTCGTCCCGGCATACCTGTCCGGCTGGCACGGCTCGACCTCGAACGACATGTGAAATCAGCGTGGCGCGAATTTGCCCCGCCGGACGTGGCGGGCGTGTCCGACGTGCCCTGGATCCACTTCGCGTTCACGCCAACGGGCGAAGCGTACGCGTACAGCTACCATCAGATCACGTCCGAGCTTTACCTCGTGCGCGGGCTCGGGCGCTGAACAAAGCCTGGAGCGGCAGGGTCCTGGGAATCGTCCGTCGGACGCCAGAGAAGCTCCCGAGGGGATGCCGCGCTGCGGCAGAGTTGATAAAGAGGGCGCATGCCTCAGACCACCCTCTCCGATCAGACTCTCCGCGACCTCCGCACCCGCCTGAAAGCACAACAGGAAGATTTCGCGCGCCACTACCCTGGCGAGTCCGGGACCCGCCAGCCCGTGCACACGGTCTACGGCGGCGCGCACTTGTTCAAGAGCGACACGACCAGGAAGCTCGGAGACCTCGCCCTCAAGGCGCTCTCGCAGTACGCGCCGAACGCCACCACCTTCGCGGAGGCGATCGGGATCGATCCCGGCGTCGCCGAGATCGTCTACGGCCGGGTCCAGGAGAAGCTGAAGCGCGAGGCGGTGGAAGACTTCCGCATCGATTTCGAGGACGGCTACGGAATCCGCGGTGACGACGAGGAGGATGGCCACGCCGCCCAGGCCGCGCAGGACTGCGCCAAGGGCCTGAAGAACGGCACGCTCAGCCCGTTCATCGGAATCCGGATCAAGTCGCTGAGTGGCGAGCTCGCGGCGAGGGCGCTGCGCACACTCGACATCTTCCTGACGAACCTGGGCAGCAAGCTCCCGCCCAATTTCCTCGTCACGCTGCCGAAGATCACCTCCCCCTGGCAGGTGTCGACGCTCGTCAGTGCCTTCGAGGCGCTGGAGCCGAAGCTGGGCCTCGCCAAGGGGGCGCTCAAGGTCGAATGCATGGTGGAAACCACGCAGTCGATCCTCGATCACGACGGCGCCTCGACGCTGCCGGAATTCATCGACGCCGCCAAGGGGCGCATGACGGGCGCCCACTTCGGAACCTACGATTACACCGCCTCCTGCGACATCACGGCGGCATATCAGGCGATGCGCCACCCGGCCTGCGACTTCGCCAAGCACATGATGAAGGTCGCGTACGCGGGCACCGGCGTGTTCCTCTCGGATGGAGCGACGACGACCATGCCCGTCGCGCCGCACAAGGGGGATTCGCTGAGCGAGGAGCAGAAGCGGGAGAATGCGCGCGCGGTGCACGCCGCCTGGCGGTTGCACGCGGACGACGTGCGCCATTCGCTCGCGAGCGGCTTCTATCAGGGATGGGACCTGCACCCGGCGCAGCTCCCCAGCCGCTACGGCACCGTGTACGCCTTCTTCCTCAAGAGCTTGCCCGCGACCAGCGACCGGCTGAAGAACTTCATCAGCAAGGCGGCGCAGGCGACGCTGCACGGCGACACGTTCGACGATGCAGCCACGGGCCAGGGCCTGCTCAACTTCTTTCTCCGGGGCGTCAACTGCGGCGCGCTGACCGAACAAGAAGCGCTGGCCACGGGCCTCAGCATCGACGAACTCCGCGGCCGGTCTTTCTTGAAAATCCTCAACAACCGCAAGAACAGCGCTCAGAAGGCGTAACCGAGGATCATCTTGAAGATCAGGGACTGGCTGCTCGAGGTCAGCCCTTCGCCCACGGCCGCGTTCACCTCGACGTCTTTGAGCGCGAGCAGATCGACCGCCTGGAAGAGGTAGTGCTCGCCGTCGGCGAGTGAGGCGTAGTACTCGATCCCGGCAGCGATGGGGCCGAGCTTCAGCTTTCCCATGGCCCCCGGATCGAACGAGAGCGGAAACCCGACGTTGGGATTGGCGGCGAAGAGGAACCGCTCGTTCTCCCAGGCGATGATGGGCCGGATCTCCCCGCCCCAGCCTTCGTTCGGGATCCGCGCGAGCTCCGCATTCAGCCCCAGGCGCCAATTGGGATGCCAGCCCTCCGGGATCACGAACTTGGTCCGCAGCTTCGCGCCTTCGTAGCGGCCATCCGACGTCTGCAGATACCCGCCCAGTTCCCAGAAAGGCAGCACGCCGTACGAAGGTTCGAACGTGACGTTGAACGTCCCGGCGCGCGGCCGGATCAGGTGCACTTCGAGGCCCGCCTGCCCTTGCTGGTCCGCCGTTCCGTCGTAGACCTGGATCTCGAACGCGTCGAACGCCATCACCGGTGCGGCGGCGAGCAGGGTGAGCAGGGCGAGCCGCAAATGCTCACGCCACCGTCGGCCCGAGCCCGTGGCGAGCCGCGAGCCAGTCGCGCACTGCCTGACCGGTCCCGAGCGGCCAGGGGCGCAGCTTGTCCGGCGGGACCGCCTTGACGCCGGCGATCTCGTCCCCGACCACGATCTCGCCGTGCCCCCGCACGTGGTACGCGAGGATGATCTGGTTCATCTCGTGGAATGGATAGGCCCCGATGAAGGAAACGATCTCGCCCTTGAGGCCGACCTCCTCCTTCACCTCGCGCAGGACGCCTTGCTCGGGCGACTCGCCCTTCTCCAGGAAACCGGAGACGAGCCCGTACCACTTCTCCGGCCAGCCCTTGTTGCGCACCAGGAGGACCGTCTCGCCGTGCTCGATCAGTGCGGCGACCACCGGGGCGGGGTTGTCGTAGAAGACGTAGTCGCACGTCTCGCTCGAGCACACGAGTCGCGTGTGCCCCTCGAGCTCGCGGGGGGACAGCGGGCTCGCGCATGAGGGGCAGAACTTCATCCGCGCAGGCACCCGGCTTCCGTGCCAAACTGCGGTCCCCATGTCAATCGCGCCGGCGTAGACCCCTGTTTACGCACTCGACACAAGAGCACGGGCAGAAGCGGGCCTGACCCGTTATGGAGAAGCGGTGATCCCCATCCGCGACACCATCCGGTCGCGCACCGCGCCCGTGGTCACGGTCGCGCTGATCATCGTCAACGTGCTGGTGTTCTTCCACGAGATCGCTCTGGGGCCTTATCTGGAGAAGTTTGTCTACGCCTATGGTCTCATTCCTCGCCGTCTCGTCTCCTGGCCGGGCGATCCGCTCGACCCGATGCGCTTCTTGCCCCTCTTCACCAGCATGTTCTGGCACGGCGGCTGGCTGCACCTGATCGGCAACATGCTCTATCTCTGGATCTTCGGCGACAACGTCGAGGATCGCCTCGGCCATCTGCGCTTCCTGTTCTTCTACGTCGCCGCCGGCGCGGCGGCGGGCCTGACGCACGTCGCTCTCAGCCCGGGGTCGGTGCTGCCGACCGTCGGCGCCTCCGGAGCCATCGCCGGCGTTCTCGGCGCGTATCTGGTCACGTATCCGCGCTCGCGCGTCCTCACCTTCGTGCCGGTGTTCTTCCTGCCTTGGTTCGTCGAGATTCCGGCGGTCGTCTACCTCGTCTTCTGGTTCCTCATGCAGCTCCTCGAAGGCTTCGGCTCCCTGGGCACGCCGATGGAAACCGGCGGCGTCGCGGTCTGGGCACACGTCGGCGGATTCGTGGCGGGCGTGATCCTGATCAAGCTGCTGCAACCGATCCGCCGCCCTCCGGCGCCCGCGCGCACCCGAACGCTGAACTTTCCTTGACGTCGCAGGCCACCGCCGTTTACACGGGGCGCCCATGATCGGTGTGGTCCCTGCCCTGAACGCCTGTGAAGGCGAGCATTTGCGCGGTTTCACCTTCCTCGGGGCAAAGGGGCCCGGCGAGGATCTCTTCGTTTCCTTTCACGATCTTCGCCTGGCAACGCAGCGCCGGGCCGCGCACTACGCGGCAGCGGGCCTCGAGCGCGGCGACCGCATCGCACTCGTTGTCCCCGAGGGCGAGCACTTCATCCCGGGTTTCCTCGGAGCGCTCTGGAGCGGGCTGATCCCGGTGCCGCTCTATCCACCGGTTTCGCTGGGGAAGCTCGACGCGTTCATGGAGGCATTGGTCAACATCCTCAACATCGCCAGGCCCCGCGTGCTGGTGACCACCGAGCGCGTCGGCAAGGTGCTCTGGTCGGCCATCGGCCGGGTCGCGAGCATCGAGAAGGTGATCACCACCGAGGAGCTGGCGAAAGACGCCGGGTCGCTTCCGGCCGCCGCCGATGTCCGCGACGACGAGGTGGCTTTCCTCCAGTTCACTTCCGGCAGCACCGCGCTGCCGAAGGGCGTGATGGTGACGCACGGGAGCCTGGCGGCGAACTGCCACGCGATCATCCGCGAGGGGCTGGAGGCCGACGGCCAAAAAGACAATGCCGTCTCCTGGCTGCCTCTCTACCACGACATGGGGCTGATCGGTTTCGTGATGGCGCCGGTCTGCTACCGCATTTCGGTGGTGTTCATTCCCACCATGAGCTTCATCAAGAACTCCACGCTGTGGATGGAGACCATCCACAAGCACCGCGCCACCCTGAGCTTCGCGCCGAACTTCGCCTACGCGCTGGTCACCAAGCGCGCCAGGCCCGAGCAGATCGCGCGCTGGGACCTGTCGCAGATGCGCGCCTTCGGCTGCGGCGCGGAACCGATCAATCCGGACACGATGCGCGCCTTCCTCGCCGCCATGGCTCCGTCGGGGCTGAAGCCGCAGGCGCTCTTGCCCTGCTATGGCATGGCGGAAGCGACATTGGCGATCTCCTTCGTCCCGTTGGACGAGCCGCTGCAGACGGATCGCATCGACGCCGAGCGCTACCACGCCGACCACGAGGCGGCGCCGGTATCCAACGGCACTGCGTTCCTGGAAGTGGTGAGCTGCGGGCGCACCTTCGTGGGCCACGAAGTCACCGTCCAGGACGATGACGGCCGGATCCTTTCCGACCGCCGCATCGGTGAGATCTGCTTCCGCGGACCGAGCGTGGCCGCGGGATACTGGGAGAACGCCGAGGCCACGAAGGCCACTTTCCGGGGCGGTTGGCTGCGCACCGGGGATCTCGGGTACAAGATCGGCGACCGGGTCTTCGTCTCCGGACGCATCAAGGACATCCTGATCGTCAACGGCCGCAACTACCATCCGCAGGGGATCGAATGGCTCGTCGATGAGATCCCGGGCGTCCGCAAGGGCAGCTCGGTGGTGTTCACCCGGCCCGGAGCGGCTTCCGAAGAGATCGTGGTGGCGGCGGAGGCGCGCGCCGGTGATGCCGGGGCGCTGAAGGCGCAGATCGTGGCCCGCGTGAGCGAAGAGTTCCAGCTCGCGGTGTCCGACGTCGCGCTGGTCCCGCCCGGCACGCTGCCGAAGACGTCCTCGGGCAAGCTGCAACGAAGGAAGACGCGAGAGCAGTACTTGAACGGAAGCATCGGCCGCACGAGCCGCGCGGGCAGCACCCGCCTGGCGGTGGCCAAGCACCTCGCGCTCTCGCTGGTCGGACGGGCGCGCCACGAGGTGAGAAAGCTGCTCGGAGGCTGAGGGATGGGCGAGAGGATCGACGTCGTCGAGATGTTCAAGCAGGCGGCCTTCGAGGTGGACAACCGCCGCCTGCCGGACCTGAAGCCTCAGACCGTGATCACCACGCTCGGCATGGATTCCGTCGCCATCATGGAGCTGGTGGCCTGGTTCGAGGAGAAGCTCGGCGTACGCATCCCGGACGAGCAGCTATCGAGGATCCGCACCGTGAAGGACTTGCGCGACACCATCGCGGGGCTGCTGCCGGACAGGCAGTTCGCGGCCTAGCCGCGCAGTCAGGCCTTGGAGCGCCGGTCCGGATGGGCCTTCGCGAACGCGTCGACCTTCATGCACTCGTCGTAGATGCGGCGCACTCGCGGGTACTGCTCGAGGTCGACCTTGTACCGGATCGCGTTCGCCACCTGGGGCACGAGGAAGACGTCCGCCACCGTCGGCGCCGTTCCATGGCAGAACGAGCCGCTCTGCGGCAGCGCCGTTTCCACGCCGCGGAAACCCTCGTGGATCCAGTGCGCGTACCACCGGTCGCGCGCCGGATCGTCCGCCTTCAGCTCGCGCGCCAGGTACCGCAGCACGCGCAGGTTGTTCAGCGGGTGGATGTCGCAGGCCATGAGCTGCGCGATGGCGCGGACGCGCGCGCGGGCAAGCGAGTCCTTCGGGAGCAGCGGCGGCTCTGGATAGGTCTCGTCCAGGTACTCGACGATCGCCATCGACTCGAACAGCGCCTGGCCGGGCGCCAGCTCCAACGCCGGCACCGAGCGCATCGGATTGATCCGCCGGTACTCGTCGGTCAGGTGCTGGTTCGCGCGCAGGTCGAACACCACGCTCTCGTACGCCAGGCCCTTCAGGCCCAGCGCGATGCGGACGCGAAAGGCCGCCGAGGAGAGAACCGCCTCGTAGAACTTCATAGCCAGCCTTCCGCGCGGTACCACTTGACCGCTTCCTGCACTCCCTGCGCCCAGCGAACCCGCGGCTCCCAGCCAAGGTCGCGCCGCGCGCCCGCTCCCGAGCACACCCAGTGCGGCTGGGTCAGCTCGTGCACCTTGTCGAGCGTGAGCATCTGGGCGGTGTTCGTCATCTTG
>Ga0209689_1001723_pt1 | contig 16392 bp, 17 predicted proteins | sample GraSoiAngelo_149_FD_187119 | JGI IMG/M metagenome (GOLD analysis project Ga0209689, IMG submission 187119) | Grasslands soil microbial communities from the Angelo Coastal Reserve, California, USA - 14_1009_09_30cm (SPAdes) (version 2) | ecosystem: Environmental > Terrestrial > Soil > Grasslands ...
GCGTGTGTGCCGAAAGGCACCCGGGGTTCGAATCCCCGCCCATCCGCCACACGGTAATTTTCTGCCGCGAATCTAAGTTTCTCTTCCATCGCGCCGCTCCAGGACCTGAATTTCCTGCCGTAATTTGACGACGCTGCCTTCGGGCAGGACGCCTCGAAAGTTCACGCCGGGGTAAACGAGACAATCGCGTCCCAAAATCGAACCGGGATTGATCACCGCGTTGCAACCGATTTCGGTCCGGTCGCCGACGATCGCACCGAATTTCGTTAGACCGGTGGCGACGTTGCCGTCGCTCGCTGCCACCGTGATTTCGCCATGATCGAGTTTCACGTTCGAAAGAATCACGCCGGCGCCGAGATGTGCACCGTGACCCAGAATGGAATCGCCCACGTAATTAAAATGCGGCGCCTTTGCTTCATCGAAGAGAATGCAATTTTTGAACTCGCACGAATTTCCCATCACCACGCCATCGCCCACCACTACATTCTCGCGCACATAGCAACCGCTGCGGATGTGGCAATTCTCGCCGATCCAGGCCGGCCCTTTCAAAACCGCGCCTTGTTCGACAATCGTCCCACGCCCGACAAACACATTGCTGCTGATGAAAGGTTTCCCGATGAGCTCGCCGAACACGGCCGGTTTCAAGCGAAATTGTAGATAACTCGCAATTTGTCTGAGTGCGTCCCAGACATACTTCTGGTTCTCAAACAACTTCGGATGAGCCGTGTGCTCGAGATCGAGAAATTCAGCGGGCGCAAACATTTTTTTCCCTCAGCGCCTAAAATGATCAAAACTCATCGCATTCGGCGAGCGCAAATTCACGGCGTGCGGATGCCCCGGGAAAAGTTCGCGCGGGCGAGGACGCCAGCGCCAACACGCGAGCCGCGTGCGCTACCCAGATTGTGCTTCGCGGCGTCGCGTAAGTTTCTGGCCGTCTTTGGTGTCGCGCACTTCCCATCCGAGCGCGGCGATCCGATCACGTAGCTCGTCACTTGTTTTCCACTTTTTCGCCAGTCTCGCGCGCTCGCGTTCGTCGGCGAGCTGGGCGACTGCGGCCGGTAACTCATCTGTTTCGCGCTCAAGGTCGAGCACGCTGTTTAAGCGCTTCCACCAATTCAACCACGTATTCGCCGAAGCGGCATCGAGTTCATTTCGATCCATTGCGCGATTTGTTTCCCGGATCGATTCGAACAAAAACCCGAGCGCCGCCGAAATGTTCAGATCATCGTCGAGCGCCTCTTCAAATTGCTGGCCGAGTTCAATGTCGACGTTTTTGTCGTCGATCTTATCGCCGCTGGTTTCGAGCAATCGCGCTAACCACTCGTCGATGCGGGCGAGCGCCTGCCGCGCTTCGTCCATTCCCTCCCACGTGAAATTCAGCGGGGCACGATAGTGCACTCGCATCAACGCATAACGAATCTCGCGGCCGCTGTACCCTTTCTCCAGGAGATCGGGAAGCGTGTAGAAGTTGCCTAACGACTTCGACATCTTCTGTCCATCGACCAACAGATGGGCGCAATGCAGCCAATAGCGCACGAATTTCTTGCCGGTCACACCTTCGCTTTGCGCGATCTCCGCTTCGTGATGCGGGAAAATGTTGTCCACGCCGCCGCAGTGAATGTCGATCTGATCGCCGAGCAGCGCGGTGGCCATTGCGCTGCATTCGATGTGCCAGCCCGGTCGGCCGCGACCCCACGGACTTTCCCAGCCGACGTTGCCATCTTCTTCGTCCCACGCTTTCCAAAGCGCGAAATCGCCAATGTGCTCCTTGTCGTATTCGTCGTGCTTTACACGGCCGGTCGATTGCAATTGCGTGAGATCGAAATGCGCGAGCTTCCCGTAATCGGAAAATTTGTTGATCCGAAAATAAACTGATTTGTCTTCGGCTTGATAAGCCAGCCCACGGAAAATGAGCATGCTGATCATCTCGATCATCTTGTCGATATAGTGCCGATCGGTCGCGGCGGGGAATTCATCCGCGCGCTTGATCCGCAAAGTTTCGATGTCTTCGAAAAATGCTTGCTTGAATTGCGCGGTGAATTTCGAAAGCGGAACTCCAGCTTCGCGCGCGCCGCGGATTGTTTTGTCATCCACATCGGTGATGTTCATAACGCGATGCACCTTGTAACCACGCAGCTCGAGATGACGCTGGAGCAAATCTTCGAAGATGTAAGCGCGAAAATTTCCGATGTGCGCGCGGCTGTAAACCGTTGGGCCGCAAGTGTAGATGTCGATGTTGTGCGCTGCCGGATCCCGCGGCCGGAATTCCTCGAGTTGTCGCGAGTACGTATTAAAAAAGCGGAGTGCCATTTCTATCGATGGAGCGAAGGAGTGCTAGAGCAATCGAGTGGTGGAACAGCGCAATGCATTACGTCATTACTCCAATATTCCATCACTCCTTTACTCCTGCTCCACTGTTGCGATCGCCATCGCGGCGATGCCTTCGCCGCGCCCAATCGCACCAAGCCGCTCGTTCGTCGTCGCCTTGATGCTGACGCGTGACTCAGGCGCGCCGATCGCCTGTGCAATTTTTTTTCGCATCGCCGGAATGTACGGCGTAATTCTGGGCGCCTCGGCAATCACGGTTGCATCGACATTCACGGCACGCGCGTTTTTTTCGGCGAGCAATTCGTTCACCCGTTGCAAAATCTTGATACTGCTGATGCCGCGAATCGATTCGTCGGTGTTTGGAAAATGCTGGCCGATGTCGCCGGCGCAGATCGCGCCGAGGAGCGCGTCCGCAATTGCATGGGAGAGAACATCGCCATCGGAATGTCCCTCCAGCCCGCGCGAGTGCGGGATTTCAACTCCGCCGACGACCAATTGTCGATCTTCGGCCAAACGATGCACGTCGTAACCGATTCCGCATCGAATCATTTTTAGAGTTTCAAATCGATGACGCCGTTAGAGGCGACGATGCTGTATTTGTTTTTCATATCTTGCCGTGGCCGCAGATCGACCGCGCCGCCGGCCGTTTCAACCAAAATCCAGCCGGCGGCGATATCCCACAAGCTGATGCCTTGCTCGATGTAAGCGTCGAGACGTCCGCACGCCACATAAGCCATGTCGAGCGCGGCGCTGCCGAGCAAGCGACATTTGCGCGCGCGATGAATCATTTGTTGCAAAAGCGGCAGGCCCGCTTCAATGGTCACGCCGGTTTTGGAAAGTCCGACCGAGACGACGGCTTCGGCGAGATCGGCGCGCGCGCTCACGCGAAAATGCTGTCCGTTCAAGCGTGGGCTTTCGCCCTTTTGTCCGCTCCACATTTCGTCACGCACGGGATCGTAAATGACGCCGACGATTATCTCGCCCTGGAATCGCAAAGCAATCGAGACGCAAAAATGCGGAATGCCGTAGAAATAATTCACCGTGCCATCGAGCGGATCGACCACCCACTGATGCTCGCTCGATTGATCGCCGACGATGCCTTCCTCGCCGTAAAGCGAGTGCTGCGGAAACTGTTTGAGAAGCAACCGTGTGATCAACTCTTGCGCCTGCACGTCGATTTCGAGTTTGATGTCGTGCGCTTCCGAAGAATTGACGCGGAGTGGCCGCTGAAAATTTTGGCGGAGCATTTCGCCTGCGGCGCGGGCCGCTTTCTCGGCCGCGTCGAGATAATGTTTCATGGCGAAACTACCTCGCACAAAGAGCACGAAGTGCACAACGGAAATCAAATTGCAATTTTGTTCGCGCGTTGCCCGCTGTAGTGCCTTTCGCTCTGCGAAGCCCGGGCGGATCTGCCATCCAACGCGCGCGTCGCGTCGCGCAGAGCGCGACGGCTACAAGAGAAAACCGGGAGGAAAATTAAATTCTCCTCCCGGGTTGAAGTTAGGAGTTGTGACCCCGAAAGCGTTCGGGGTCGTTATGAAGCGCGGGGCGTTAATGCCTCTTTCTCTTTGCTTTTTTCTTGGCAGCCTTTTTGCGTTTTTTTGCCATCGACTATTCCCCCCTTTCAATCCGCAGATGCGGAGGGTTGTGAAGAGTTCGAGATGAATTCAACTTCACTTACAAACGGTTCAGTAACCATCACATTTTTTTTGTCAAACATTTTTCTCGCATGTTTGAAAATATTTTTACGAGCTCGCGCGCGATAATTTTTTTCGGCGCGCGAGAAATTCTTTGTCGTTCACCGCTTTGGAATAGAACCGTCACCTCATTTTCGTCGCTTTCCATTCCAGAGTTGGCGCGGCTCACGTCGTTCGCCACAATCACGTCGCAATTTTTCGCGCGAAGTTTTTTCTCGGCGCTTTCTTCAACGTCATTTGTTTCCGCCGCGAAACCGACGACGAGAAATTCGCGATCTTTTTTTGGCAGCGAGGAGAGGATGTCGCGCGTGGGAATTAGCTCGAGCGAGAGGGTCTCATCACGCTTCCTGATTTTCCGCGGAGAAACTTCTGCCGGTTTGTAATCGGCGACCGCCGCGCACATGACGAGGGCATCGCAGTCGCGAAGATGTCGATGTATCTCGTCGGACATTTCATCACTCGTCACGATTGACACCAAGCGCGCGGCGCGCGGTGGATCGAGATGCACGGGGCCGGAAATCAAAGTGACGTCGTGTCCAGCTTCGACGGCCGCTTCGGCGATCGCGTAGCCCATTTTCCCCGATGAGCGATTGCTGAGATAGCGAACGGGATCGATCGGCTCACGTGTCGGTCCCGCCGTGATGAGAAATCTCACGCGATGAGATTTTCCTGGCGCGCGAGCAGAAATTCCGCGCGAAAGGCGATGTCTTCGACTTTCCAAAGGCGGCCGAGGCCTTCGTAACCGCAGGCGAGCATTCCTTCTTCCGGTCCGATAAACTCGACGCCGCGCGATTTCAATTTCTCCACGTTCTCCATCGTGGCCGGATGCGACCACATTTTTCCATTCATGGCGGGCGCGAGCAGAATCGATGCGCGGGTGGCGAGCGCGATGGCGGCGAGCGGATGATTGGCAAGACCATGCGCAAGCTCGGCCATGATGTGCGCGGTGGCCGGCGCGATAAGGAGCAGATTCGCGCGATCCGCCAGCTCGATGTGACCGGGTCGCCAACTTTCTTTTTCGTCGAAGAAGCTGGTCGTGACTGGATTTTTGGAAAGCGTTCGCAATGTGAGCGGTGAAACGAATTCGATCGCGTCCTGTGTCATCACAACGAAAACTTGATGACCTTGTTTGACTAGCAGACTGGCGAGCTCGGCGGATTTGTAGGCGGCGATTGATCCCGTGATTCCGAGCACAATTGATTTCGTGGTCGAACGAAGGCGCACGACTTTTCGCGCGCTCGTTCTTTCGCTTCTGCGTTTTGAATCTCTTTCCATGAAAGATCGACAATTACTTCTGGATGAGGCGCCGGCTCAAATAACGTTCCGCGCCCATGATATGCCGGAATTTTTGCAAATCTTCTTCGACCGACCGGCTGATGATGGTGTAGCGATAATCGCGCCACAATTCCATTTCGCGCGCGGCGGTGACGAGACGCGAGTCGATCTGCTCGGCCGTTTCCGTTCCGCGCTTCATCAAACGGCGGCGGAGTTCGTCGAGATCGGGCGGCATAATAAAAACATCGGTCAACGCCTGGCGAATGAATGAATCGTCGCAGTTGCGAATGGTGGCCGCGCCTTGCGTGTCGATGTCGATCAAAACATCGACGCCGTTTTTCAAATTCGAAAGCAACGGTTTGCGCAACGTTCCATAATAATCTCCGTGGACTTGCGCGTATTCGAGAAAATCGCGGGCCTTGGCGCGCGCGTGAAAATCGGCGGCGGACAAAAACTGATAATCTTCGCCTTCGATCTCTCCGGCGCGTGGCGCCCGCGTGGTGCAAGAGATCGAGTAAACAAAATCGGAGCTTTGGCGAAGCGCCTCGACGAGTGTCGTCTTTCCTGCGCCGGATGGCGCGGAAATGACGAAAAGAATTCCGTGACGGCCGAACTGTTTATTCAAGGTTCTGGACTTGCTCGCGAATTTTCTCCAGCTCCGCTTTGCAGGCCACGACGCGCTGCGAGATGGCAGCATCGTTTGCCTTTGCGCCGAGGGTATTGAGTTCGCGAAAAATTTCCTGAGTGATGAATTCGAGCGTGCGGCCGACCGGCTCGTTCTTGCGAAGATGATGGGCGAACTGCGCGAGGTGACTTTCCACGCGCGTCAATTCCTCCGAGATGTCGGCACGGTCGGCGAAGAAGGAAATTTCTTTCAGCAAACGTTCGTCGTCAGTTGCGATCGGCAGACCAGCCTTTTGCAGGCGATCAAGCAGCGCGGTACGATATCTTTTTACCACATCGGGATGAAGCGCGCGGATTTCTTTGAGTTTTTTCCGCATCGCTTTCAGCCGGTGAATCAAGTCCTTGGCCAGATGTCTGCCTTCGCGTTCGCGCATCTTGATCAAATCGGCGAGGGCGGCGCGGAGCGCGCGATCGATCGCGGGCCATGCTTCTTCTGCCCTCACTGCTTGTTCCGGAAAACGCATCACGCCCGGCGCCTGGAGGATTGTGCTGATCGTGATCTCGCCCGGCGCGTCGAGTTCTTTTTGAAGGGCGCGCATCGCTTCGTGATAGGAGCGGGCCAATTCGGTATCGAGGGCGAGGTTGCGCGCACCGTTTGGGCCGTTGTGAAAAGTCACGACGACATTGGTTCGGCCGCGCGAAATATTTTCGTTGATCGTCTGGCGAATGCGTGGCTCGAGCTCGGCGAGATCGCGTGGCAGATTGACCACGATGTCGCCTTGTTTCCGGTTCACGGAATTGAGTTCGACGCTAAACTTTGTCCCGCCGTGATCGGTCTCGGCGCGGCCGTAACCGGTCATGCTTCTCATAGGTCAGGATGTTTCTCCATTGAAACCGAAGCGGGCGTCGCGCAGCATTTCGATTTGGCTCATGCGAAACGAAGTTAGGCTTCGGCAAGGGTGCTGCCAAGCTTTTGTGGTCGCTTGGCGAGAAGTTGCTCGACCGCCCGGCGGTGCGGAGAAGGGAGCGGAATCGAGGCGAGCTGAGCGATTGAGAACCAACGACCTTGCCCTCGTGCCCGCGTGCGAGGCGCCGGCTGCGCGAAAACGTTCAAGGTGATGCGGTGATTCGTGAAAGGGAAGATCGACGTATGAATTGGGCGGGTGATTACCGATCTTACCCGCGCCGGCGGGAGAATCCACATGCCGTGCCAGCGGCCGCTTGATTGCTCGAGTAGAATTCGATTGCGACGGAAAGTGAAGGCGCGCGCTTCGATAAGTTCTTTTGGTGGCCGCGGGATTTTTTTGATCGGGAGAGTTTGCGGATTCTTGGGGCGACAAAATTTCTTCACGGGACAAATTGCGCACTTGGGCTGGCGTGGAAGACAGACGAGTGCGCCGAGATCGAGGAGCGCGGAGTTATAAACGCGGGCAGAGCGCTTGGGCAGAAGTGATTCCGCATAATTCCAGAGTGCTTCGCGACCCACTGTGCAATCGATTGGCGTACGGAAATTGAAAAGCCGGGACAGGACACGAGCGGTGTTGGCTTCGACGATCGGCACGGATTGATCGAAGGCGAAGGTGGCGATGGCGTGCGCGGAATATCGTCCGATGCCCGGCAATGCGCGTGTTCGCGCGATTGTTCTCGGAAGATGTCCGCCGTATCGATCCACGACAATCCTGGCAGTAGCGTGAAGATTTCGCGCTCGTGCGTAGTAGCCGAGGCCTTGCCAGGCGTGTAGTACGCTCGATTCCGAAGCACGCGCCAGGGCGGAGAAATCGCTCCATCGGCGTAGCCACTCATTATAATAAGAGAGGACGGTGGCGACCTGCGTTTGCTGGAGCATGAACTCGGAAACGAGGATGGCGTATGGGTCGCGGGTGCGGCGCCACGGCAGATCGCGGCCGCGACGGCGATACCAGCGCAGCAAAGCGGCGCGAAAATTGCGGGAGTCTGGCGGCGAGATCAGGTTGGTAGAAACGTGCAACGCTCAACCCGCCTTCGCAAGACTACGGTATGGCAGACGCTCAGCGTCCAACTCCGAATGTTTTCGCGAGCAGGCGTTGAATTCAGAAGATCATTGAACGTTGCGCGTTGGAAGTTGAACGTTGAGCGTTTTCTGTTGGCAAGATGAACTCGTACGCGCATGCCTTAACACCGGAGCAGGCGACGAAACTTCGCGCGGTGCTCGAGGAGCTCGGTTTTCAGTTTGCGCCAAAGCAGTACACGCTTTTTTTTGCGCAGAAGAACAAACTGAGCGTGGCGGTTTATGAGAAGGGGCCGAAGGTTTTAGTGCAGGGCAAAGGAGTGGAAGAGTTTGTGCAGTTCGAGCTCGAGCCGAAAATTTTCGGTGAAGCCAAACTGGGTTACGAAGAAGTGCATGTGCCGGAGATGTTCGAGGCGCATTTCGGCGTGGATGAAAGCGGGAAGGGCGATTTTTTTGGACCGCTGGTGATTTCGGGCGTGTATGTCGATCGTGGGATCGCGCGCAAGCTTCTAGACGCGGGCGTTCAGGACAGCAAGCGAATCGGCTCGGATGCGCGCATTCGAACCCTGGGCCAAATTATCCGGAAAACTGCCGGCGGCTTGATCGAGACGGTGCTGATCGGTCCGGCACGGTACAACGAGCTTTATGAGAAGTTCGGGAACCTGAACAGTTTGCTCGGCTGGGGGCATGCGCGCGTCATTGAAAATCTGCTGGCAAAAAAACCGGATTGTCCGCGCGCGTTGTCGGATCAATTTGCGGATGGGCGCGTCATAAAACAATCACTTTTGCAACATGGCCGCAAGATCGACATTCAACAGCGGCCGAAGGCGGAATCCGATATCGCGGTAGCGGCAGCGTCGATTCTAGCGCGTGAAGCATTTATCGGTTGGCTGGAGCGCCGAGGGAAAGAGCTTGGTTTGCGCTTGGAGCGAGGGGTATCGGCCAGTGTAAAAGAGACCGCGAAAAAGCTCGTGGAAAAGAGCGGGCCGCGGAGGCTGCGCGAAGTGGCGAAGGTGCATTTCCGGACGGCGCACGAGATTGCGCCAAGTGCCTATGCCGCGCCGCCTCCGCGAGGAGATTGGCGAAAGTAACCGCTGATCGCGGTTTGCAGAGGCGTCGGGCAAGGTTTCTGCTACATATTTTCACGCTCGCTTAGCAATTGTGGGAACCCGGCTCCTCATCCTGAACGCAGATCCTGTCTTTCAAGACAAGGAGCTGGCCATCTTCGAGGCGATGGAAGGGGTGGACACCCGCATTGTACGAACTCTTTCCGAAGCGGTATCGTTTCTTCTGGCTGAGAATTTCGACGCTTTTGTCGTGGAAGGGGAGTCGAAACTGGCGCTGGAGCAGGCCACGAACGTCCGGCAGCATTTTCCCTCGCTCAAGATTATTTGCCTGGTGTCGGACCGGGGCGAAGCCGAAGTCGCCGCCCTCGCGGCGCAGCAGGAGATCACTTTGATCTTGAGCGAGCAAAGCAAGCGCCGGATGGAGCGGCTCCTCAAGAGTTTTGTGCGTTCGCTCGGGAGGCAAGCAGGGACGGCGGCTGAGGGGATTGATCCTTGTCATTCGCTCATCGGTAATCTGAATCAATTCTCAGCCGCGGAAATTCTACAGATGAGCTGTTTGAGCCAGCGGAGCGGACGTTTTACGTTCAAGTCTGGTCGGGGCAGCAGCGAAATTTATCTGCATCACGGATCGATACGTCACGGGGTCTTTGGATCGCTCCAAGGCGAAGCGGCGGTGGCGGAAATTTTCCGGTGGCGGCAGGGGCGGTTTTATTTTGAGGAAGGGATCATTAGCCAGGTGGAAACAGTCGATCGCCCCTGGGCACATCTGTTGATCGATAACCTGCAGAAATTCGACGAGACGCTCGAACTCGTCGGCGTGCCGCCCGAACAGTCGCAAGAATCGCAATCATGAGGGATCAAGAGCTCGAAACCAAGCTTCGCCTGCTCACGCTCCAGCTGGATAACTGGAAGAAGCTGCACGACTTGACTACTTACGGGCTGGACAAGGCGAAGCCAATCATCTCGGCCGAGCAGGAGCGCCAGTTTACCGAAATTCGCTCGCATCTCTTGCAAGAGACGGAACATATTTTCAGCCGACTGAACATTCTTGGCGAACTGTCGGGCAAACTGATGAATGTGTTACAGCGCGGTTCTTCCGTGCGTGGCGTCCGCGAGCTATCGAACGACGACGTCCGCCGGCTGGAGATGGATTGGAACGCTGTGTTCACGAAGCTCGGTGTGGTGCAGGGTCAGCTCAAAGCGCAGCGGAAGGCCTTGGCCGGCCAAACTGTGTTCCGCCATCATCTGAATCGCATCTTGGGGCGGCTGACCCCAGCTCACTGATTTTTCTCTCGTCAGGGAAGCTGGCCATTGCGTTTACTCCTCTTTGGGAGGAGGTTAGCTGTCAGAAAATCTCTTTTTAAAAAAATTTGGCCGCCGCTCGGGCTGCGTGTAGCGATTATTAAATACATATGGCAAAGCTAACCAAACGCGACATTGTCGTCGCCATCAGCAACCAAACAGGGATGGTGCAACACGAAGTTTTCGACGTGGTTCAGCGAACGCTCGATAAGATCACCGACAGTTTGGCTAATAACGTGGCCGTCGAGTTACGTAATTTCGGTGTTTTTCAGCCACGGCTGACGAAGCCGCGGGTGGGACGCAACCCAAATCAGCCAGGCAGCAGTTTCGTAATTCCACCCCGGGCCACAGTGAAATTTAAGGCTGGCAAGATCATGCGCCAACGAGTCGAGAAACTTTCGCGGGAATTGAAAGAAGCTTCCGAACGGAAAGAGAACGCGGCGGTGGAGAGCCACAACGGCCAGTAAGCGCAACCGTCCAGTCGGTTGAGGTTACGATTGGGAAATCGGGTCGATCAAATTTTGGATAGCCTCTTCCAGCCGCTCAAAATTGATTGGCTTGGTCAGATGTTCTGAGAAGCCGGCCGCTCGCGCCTTGCTCACATCGTGCTCCATGCCGAAGCCGCTGAGAGCGATGCCGCGTAGGCCCTTACTGTTTCTCAGTTCGCGCATGAGATCGTAACCGCTTCGGTCCGGCAGGCCGATGTCGCTGATGAGCAGATCGAAATCTTGCATGCGCGCTTTTTCCAGTGCCTGCTCAGCGGAATGGGCTAGGGTAATCTGGTAGCCGCGGCGCTCGAGCATCATTTTCATCCCCGTGCAGGTATCGTGATGATCATCCACCACGAGAACGCGCCGCGGACGCGATGCGACGAACTTCTTTTGCGCATCGACGGCAGGATACTCGCCGTCTCCAGTTTGCGCGCTCACCGGAGCGGGTGCCGTCTTCAAGTTTAGCGTAAAAGTCGAACCGCGATCCTTGCCCGGACTTTCTACGCGGATTTTTCCGCCATGCGCGTTAACCATAGCTTTGGAGATAGCAAGACCCAGACCGAGTCCGCCAAAGCGGCGCGTAATCGAGCTTTGGCCTTGCTCGAAAGCGTTGAAGATCTTGTCGATCTTTTCCGGCTCGATACCGATGCCAGTATCGATAATTTGAATTTCAATCTCTTCCGGCGTCGGGTTGCGGGTTTGGATGATGACGCGGCCCTGGTCCGGCGTGAATTTCACGCTGTTCTTGATGAGATTCCAAAAGACCTGCTGCAAACGTGCCGGATCTCCTTCGACATGCGCATGTTGGGCGCGGAGTCGAAATTCCGCCTGGAGACGCTTGCCAGCGATCTCTTCTCGGCAAATTTCGTAGGCCCGCTGCAGGATTTCGTGCACGCAAATAGTCTCGAAGCTTAATTGCAGCTTGCCTCTTGCGATCCGCGTTACGTCGAGCAAATCGTCAATCAAGCGCGCTTCCAGTTCGACATTGCGCCGGATGACCTCGAGCGCCTGCCGAACCGGCGGCGAATCGGGAATGCTCGCCTCCAATTCCCCGACCATGGCGATAACGGGCGAGAGGGGATTGCGCAATTCATGAGAGAGCAGGGCGAGGAATTGGTCCTTAGCCGCATTTGCGCGCACTAGTTCCTGGCGCAGCGTCACGTCGCGTGTCTTGTCTTCGACGAGATAAAGGACGCCTTGCACGCTTTGTCGCGAGCCCTGCAACCGGAGCAGGTTGATGTTCACGAAATGCGTCACGCCCGTATTATCTTTGAGCGGTTGCTCGACCAGTTGAAACGGCGTTCCAAAAGCCAGCACTTTTTCGATCGCTCCCGGCGGAGCGATCTTCACGTCGTCGTAAGTCGCTTGCGCAATGTCGCGATCGGGTGCCAGATTTCCAAAACGACGCGCCATCTGCGCGAAGGCCCCGTTCGCCTGAAGAAAACGCCGCGAAGCCGGATCGACAAAAGCGATGCCGCTCGGCATGTTCGCGAGAATTTTTTCGTTAAAGATAACTTCCCGCTCGATTCGCCGGGTCGCCTCGGTCTGGCGGCGGTAAAACTTGCTGGCGAGCCAGGCGAAGATAGAGGTGAGCGCGATCAACCAGAGGGCCAGGACAAGCATTCGTCCGAGGAGATCATGCACCGGTTTGTAGGCAACGGCTTTGGGCTGCTCCACCAGCGTCATCCAACCGGTCGATTCCACCGGGCTGAAAGAATAGAGATTGCCGTGCCGCTCGAAATGCCCGCTTCTGCTGCGGCCGATCTCCTTCATTAACATTGCTGCTGCGGGAGAAACGGCGCTGGGATTTGGCTGGAAACCACTCGCAAAAAGCGCAGCGCCGTTTTGATCGAGCACCTGGCACATCGACTGGTCGGCAAACTCAATCGTCGATAAACGGCGCCCGATTCTTTCCACTAACACGGAGACTCCGAGATAGCCGGCAATGGCCCCATCCGGCGCCCGCACCGCGCCCACGATATCCGTCGCCATTCGCTTATCTGTCAGGCGAGGATGCACCGCCGAGACAAAAGCGCCGTTCGAGGTGCGCGCCTGTTCCCACAGGTCGGAGCTAAAATCCTTGCCCACCCGCTCCGGATCGGAGGGAAGCGAGGCGATCAGATGGCCATCGGGCCCGGTGATGAACATTCCATCAATACGCGGCTGCGAATAAAATGTTGCGCTGAGCCATTGTTGAGCGAGGGCTTGAGGATTGGATGCGCTCAAGATTTTCACTACCTCCGGTAGCGTCTGATAATACTCAATGATGCCGCTGGTCCGGCCCAGATCGTCGCCCACCAGATGGGCGACCAATTGAATGAAAGTCTGGCGATCGCGCAGGATTTTCGATTCAAGGGTTTTTTCCAGGATGGTGTAGGAAACGACCAGGGTTAAGATCGACGGCACCCATCCGGCCAGAAGAATGGGAAAGACGATATTAAAACGCTTGAAATAGTTGCGTTCCCATCTCTTGAATCTGTCGCGCAATTGCATCCCGTTGGGCCGCGAAAAGCGGCTTATCACCAATTAACCCGCTCCCCGCCTCAGGCAAGCGAATGATGAATAGCTTGCCAGCCTTGTAGCTGTCGCCATCCGGGCGACGCGACGCGGGTGTGTTTTAGATGCCTCTGCGTCGCGCTTTGCAGAGCGAAGCGACTACAGCTTGATAGTTGATAGCGCGTCGCGATTTCCATCGGCAAAGCGCGGGCAGTGTTCAGGGTTGCGAGCAGTCCCGAAAGCGTTCCGGGCTGAAATCTGTTCACCGTCAGAGGCATTTTTTGATTTGACGCCCGTGGCGGACACGTCATCATGTCGCCCTCGCTGCCTTAACCAAGGGCAGCGCCTGGAAGCACCATGCAAGGAAACGTTATCTGGACGATCTGCTATCTGAGTGTGCTCATCGGTCTTTCCGCCTACGGCGTGCATCGCTATTTCATCATTTATCTCTTTCTCAAAAACAGAAAGCGCGAGCTGGTCCCAGCCCGCCGCTTTGAGCAACTGCCGAAGGTGACGATGCAGTTGCCGATCTTTAACGAAGTTTACGTGGTCGAGCGTTTGCTGCACTCGGTCAGCGAATTGGATTATCCGAGAAAACTTCTCCAGATTCAGGTGCTGGATGATTCGACCGACGATACGCGCGAGATCACCTCCTCGTGCGCGGACGAACTGCGGTGTCGCGGCTTCAACGTCCAGCTCATTCATCGCGTCGATCGCACTGGTTTCAAAGCGGGTGCGCTCGCTGTCGGACTCGACTCCGCGGAAGGCGAGTTTGTCTGTATTCTCGACGCCGATTTTGTTCCGCAGCCGGACTTGCTCAAGCGCACAATTGATTTTTTCACCGATCCGAGAGTCGGCATGATCCAGACGCGCTGGGGGCATTTAAATCGGAGCTATTCATTGCTCACACGCGCGCAGGCGATGTTTCTGGACGGACATCTTTTGCTCGAACAAACCGCGCGCAGCCGGAGCGGGCGCTTTTTTAATTTCAACGGCACAGCCGGTCTCTGGCGGCGCTCCTGTATCGAGGAAGCGGGCGGCTGGCAGCATGACACGCTCACCGAAGATCTTGATCTGAGCTATCGCGCGCAGCTCGTGGGCTGGAAATTTATTTTTCTCCCTGATGTGGTGACCCCGGCGGAATTGCCGGTGGACATGAACGGTTTCAAATCGCAACAGCATCGCTGGACCAAAGGCTCCATCCAGACGTGCAAGAAACTCCTGCCCACCATTTGGCGCAGCAAGTTGCCGTTTCCGATTAAACTCGAGGCCACAGGTCACTTGATGTCGAACTTCGCCTACCTGCTTCTGGCCTGCTTGTGCGTGCTCTTGCATCCCTCTGTCGGGGGGCCGCAAGTCGGGTGGCTGCGCACGCTTTTGATCGACGTCCCCATTTTCCTCGCCGCCTCGGTATCGGTGGCGGTATTTTACATTTGCGCGCAACGCGAGCTGTATCCGCGCACCTGGATGAAAGAAATTCTTTTCCTGCCCTGTTTGCTCGCGCTCGGCATCGGCCTCTCCCTCAACAACGCCCGCGCCGTGCTGGAAGCTCTCTTTAATCACAAATCCGATTTCACGCGCACGCCCAAGTACGGCATCGAACGCAAGTCGCAGCCGTGGCGAGCCTGCAAATACCGGCCGCTCAAATCGGCCTTGCCCATCGCGGAACTGGCCTTCGCGATTTATTTCAGCTACTTCGTCTGGTTCGCGATCGCACATCGACAATTCATCTCGGTCCCGTTTCTGCTCATGTTCCAGAGTGGCTTTCTCTATGTCGCGCTCTCCTCGCTTGCGCCCTGGTGGCCAAGAATCAACTTTGGCGGTTCACGTGCCGCCGCCACAATTCCCGCGTGACAAGAATGTCTATTTCGAGTAAGAAGGCGCCGATGTTTCGTTTTTCGGTGGTCGTTTTCGTGCTTTGCCTTTGCCCGTCCGGGCTTCCTGCCGCCATCGCGCCGGACAATTTGGATTGCGTCATCATTAGTGTGCGCGACCAAAAATTAATGCTCCTGCAAAACGGCGCCAAGGTGGCGACCTATCCCGTTTCCACTTCGATGTTCGGGCTCGGCGATTTTTTGGGGCGAATGACAACTCCTCTCGGTTATTTTGCCATCGCGCAAAAAATCGGTGACCACGCACCGATCGGTGCCGTGTTCCATAATCGCCGGTTTACCGGTGAAATTCTTGCGCCAAATGCGCCTGGCCGCGATCCTGTGATTACGCGTATCATTTGGCTGCGCGGACTTGAAGTCCAAAACGCCCATGCCTTTACGCGCTGCATTTACATCCATGGCACGCCGCAGGAGAAAACAATCGGTCGCCCGGCCAGCTACGGCTGCATCCGGATGAAGTCGAGCGACGTCGCGGCTGTCTATGATCAGCTTCCACTCGGCTCAATCGTGCAAATTATCCAAGGTCGTCTGCCCAAAGCGCCAAAGGCGCGGCCGATGCCACCGAGTGATACACTAATGGCGGAGTTGGAAAAAACGAAAGGCCAGGATCAGCTTGGCTCCAAATCGGCCCCTCCTTCACTCACGGTCGAGCAAATGCGAGTGGCGGGAGCGCTCGCTGCAGAGCGACAAAAGCAAACGAGCACGCCCGGATCCAGTGCGCGCCCGAAAGATAAAGCGACGCCGGTACTGAACAACGGCGAGACAATCGCGCAAAGCAAAAATCCTCGCGCATAAGAGGAGTCGGCCGGCTCCGCAAACATTCATTGTCGATCTTGGCATCGGAATGCGCCGCCTCGCGAGTCACTCTTGACAATCGCAATCGCGACTGCGAGCGTCCACGCCCGCAATTTTTTGAATAAGCAATGGCCAATACAAAATCAGCCGCCAAGCGCGCACGCCAAACATTGAAGCGTTCGCTCCGCAATAGCAGTGTTGTGACACGTTTACGTAAGATGCAAAAGCAGGTGCATTCATCGCAAAGCGCCCAACCAGATCAAATTCGTGCCGTCATCTCCGCAATCGACAAAGCTGCCAAACGAGGGATCATTCATCGCAATGCCGCTAATCGCCGCAAAGGGCGACTCAACAAAGCAGTCGTCGCCGCATCCGCGTAGTAGTTTCAGAATCGATTTTTGATCTACGGCAGGTTCATTAGCGCCGGAGCAAATGGTC
>Ga0209689_1001729_pt1 | contig 16381 bp, 14 predicted proteins | sample GraSoiAngelo_149_FD_187119 | JGI IMG/M metagenome (GOLD analysis project Ga0209689, IMG submission 187119) | Grasslands soil microbial communities from the Angelo Coastal Reserve, California, USA - 14_1009_09_30cm (SPAdes) (version 2) | ecosystem: Environmental > Terrestrial > Soil > Grasslands ...
CAGGTGCAAATGCTGTTGTTGTCCTTTGGAATCAAGTCGAAGCTGTATGCGAACCGGCGCGGTGGGAAAACGGTGTCGCTCCTGCCTGACGGACGTGGTGGCATGCAGCAGTATCCTGTCCAACCGATGTTTTCTCTACGGATCAGCCGGACTTCACGGGTCCTTTTCGAGCGCGAGATCGGCTTCCATCCGGCGAGTTCGAAGGCCACGGCGCTCGCGCAGCTCAACGCCGAAGTGTCGACGTACCTGGACGAGCTCACCGACGAGGTCGCCTCCGTCGAGCCTGCCGGCGATGCGGACGTCTTCGACCTCACCGAGGAGGCCACGCATCACTTCGTGGCCGGGGGACTCGTCGTTCACAACTGCTCGGAGTACATGTTCCTCGACGACACCGCCTGCAACCTCGCCTCGATCAACCTGGTCAAGTTCCTGCGGGAGGACGGCAGCTTCGACATCGAGGGCTTCCGTCACGCCTGCCGGCTGTGGACGATGGTGCTCGAGATCAGCGTGCTCATGGGCGCCTACCCGAGCCCCACCATCGCCCAGAAGAGCTGGGACTTCCGGACGCTGGGGCTCGGCTACGCCAACATGGGCACCGTGCTCATGCGCAGCGGCATCCCCTATGACTCGCCCGAGGGCGTGGCCATCTGCGGGGCGCTGACGGCGATCATGCACGGCGAGGCCTACGCGACCTCGGCCAGGATGGCCAAGGACCTCGGGCCCTTCCCCGGCTTCCAGAAGAACCGGCTGCCCATGTTGCGGGTCATCCGCAACCATCGGCGGGCGGCCTACAATGCCCCCGCCCGCGACTACGAAGGGTTGACCATCACCCCGCTCGGCATCGACCCCGAGCACTGCCCGCAGGCACTTCTCGAGGCCGCGCGGGCGACCTGGGACCGCGCCCTCGAGCTCGGGGAGAAGTACGGCTATCGCAACGCCCAGGTGACGGTACTGGCGCCCACGGGCACCATCGGGCTCGTCATGGACTGCGACACCACCGGCATCGAGCCCGACTTCTCCCTCGTCAAGTTCAAGAAGCTGGCGGGGGGCGGCTACTTCAAGATCATCAACCAGAGCATTCCCGAGGCCCTGCGCACGCTGGGCTATCCACCGCACCAGATCGACGAGATCGTGTCCTACTGCGTGGGACGGAAGACGCTGCAGGGCGCGCCCTTCATCAACCACGACACGCTGCGGGCCAAGGGCTTCGACGAGGCCGGGCTTGCCCGGATCGAGGCGGCGCTCGAGGCCGCCTTCGAGATCCAGTTCGTGTTCAACTCGTGGACGCTCGGCGACGGCTATGTCTCCCAGCAGCTCGGGCTCAACGACGCCCAGCTCGCCGAGTGGAACGGCAACCTCCTCCGCGCCCTGGGCTTCACCCCCGCCGAGATCGAGGCGGCCAACGACTACTGCTGCGGCACCATGACGGTGGAGGGCGCGCCCTTCCTCCGGCCCGAGCACTTGGCCGTCTTCGACTGCGCCAACCGCTGCGGACGCCGGGGGCAGCGCTTCATCCCGGTGGCCGCCCATATCCGGATGATGGCCGCCGCCCAGCCCTTCCTCTCGGGGGCGATCAGCAAGACCATCAACATGCCGCAGGACGCCACCATCGCCGACGTCAAGGACGCCTACCGCGCTTCCTGGAAGAGCATGCTCAAGGCGGTGGCCCTCTATCGCGACGGCTCGAAGCTCTCCCAGCCGCTGAATGCCGTGAGCGATGACGAGGAGGAGGCGGCCGCGGCGGACATCGAGAAGGTGGCCGAGCGCATGACGGAGCGCGTGGTCACCAAGTACCTGCGCGAGCGTCACCGCCTGCCCGGCCGGCGCACCGGCTATACGCAGAAGGCGGTAGTGGGCGGGCACAAGGTCTATCTCCACACCGGGGAGTACGAGGACGGCTCTCTCGGGGAGATCTTCATCGACATGCACAAGGAAGGGGCGGCCTTCCGCTCCCTCATGGCCTGCTTCGCCATCGCCATCTCCCTCGGACTCCAGCACGGCGTCCCCCTCGAGGAGTTCGTGCACGCCTTCGTCTTCACGCGCTTCGAGCCCAACGGCATGGTCCAGGGCAACGATCGGATCAAGATGTCCACCTCGGTCATCGACTACGTCTTCCGCGAGCTGGCCATCAACTACCTGGGCCGGACCGATCTCTCGCACGTGCCAGACGAGGACCTGCGCAGCGACTCCGTGGGCTCGAAGATCGAGCAGCCGGCTGACATCGGCAGCGTGCCGGTGGTGCACGCGCGGCAGCCCATGCCGAGCGGCGACATCGCCTCCTCCAGGGCCGCGCGCCCGGTGAGCGGGGGCAGCGGCGGTCTGGCCGAAGCCAAGCTCCTCTCCGCCTCCGAGATCGCCCGGCTCAAGGGCTACGAGGGCGATGCCTGCGGCGACTGCGGCCAGTTCACCATGGTCCGTAACGGCACGTGCCTGAAGTGCATCACCTGCGGGACGACAACAGGCTGCTCCTGATGTGAAACGCGGTTAGCGCATATCAAGCGCCCCACTGTCCGTGAATTGTCCGTAGCGATAAAAGGGACGAAGGAAGTGAACGGGATCGCAGGTACGACTGGTCACCGGAGCCAGCGCTTCGGAGGGGAGCTGTCCACCTGAAGGCATACCCTTAGGATTACCAGCGCCCTGTCCGGAGCGCCCGTGACACTTGCCACGCCTCAGGCTGGCTGATACCTTCCCTCCAAACCCCTTCATGTGCCCTACTGAGATCAGACTCGCCGATGGCCATGCGGCCTCGGCCCCCCCACCCGTCCAAGGACTGGGCGACAAAATTGCCAGCCTCCTCCTGGCTCGTTCGCCCTTGGGGCTTCTGGTGCGGTGGGTCGCGGGCATTCGTGCTTCCGTCCACGCGAAGCTTCTGGGCGCGTTCATGCTCGTCGCGCTTCTGCTCATTGCCATGACGGCAATGAGCCTGCAGACCATCGCGAGACTGTCCCGCCAGAGCCAGCTCCTTGATCAGGCGCACGCCCGAGTCGACTCGTCGCGTGAGATCCAGCACGCGTTGGCCATGCAGATGAACTTCACAGGAATGGCTCTGCTTCTCAGAGATGAGGGCACGATCGCGAAGATCCTCCGTGAGAACAATCGTTTCAACAGCACCCTCGAGCGAATCGAGCAGGCCGCCGCGCCCGAAGAGCTGGAGATGATCCAGCGCATTCGTCTCGCTCAGGATGAGGTCTTGACGATCGTGGCCGATCTCGCGAACCTCATCCGGGATGGCAAGCTCAACGAGCCGATGACGTTGCACCTGGCCAGCGGCTACCCGCTCTATCAGCGAATCGAGGAACTCGTAGACCAAGTGGTCAGGACCGAACAAGACAAAATGCAGAACCTGCGGAGCAGCGCCGCGGGTGTGCACCAGAGAGCCCTGGTCCTGATGGGGGGCTTCGCCGGCGCTTCGATTCTGCTCGCTCGGCGAGAACGACGTGATCGACGCCAAAACGCTTCCGCTGGTCAAGATGCCGAACCGCGACGGGTTCATCCCCGATGCGCGGCCCGACGTGGGAAAGACAACAAGAACGCGCAAACGCTGACCATCATTCCCCAGTTTCACGAGGTCCGCTGGTGAGCGAACCTCTCAAAGGCTCGTTCCGTGATCCTATCCATCGTCCCGATTGACGTGCCAGGTGCCACCCGAGCCCTCCGCGCGCGACGCGACAGGACTTGACGAGCCTTCCTCCGGGGTGCGTAATCAAGTTCCGAGACGGACCATTGTCAGGCCACATGCAGATCGGAGGAGGAACGATGCGTCGAGTCCTGGCGGTTCTGCTCGTTGTCACCTGCGTGGTTGCCCTCGCCCCGCCCGCGGCTCACGCCGGAGGTCATGGGGCCGCGAGGGTCGCCATCGGTCTGGCCACGTTCGCGATCTTCGCGCCGTTCATCATCGCGGGCGAAATCCTCTCCCTCGCCCTTCCGCCCTATCGGGCGCCCGCAGTCGTCGTCGCGCCGCCGCCGGCCTACTACGCGCCGGCGCCCGCTTACTCGGTGCCCCCGCCCGCCTACTATGCGCCGGCACCCGCTTACTCGGCGCCCCCGCCCGCTTACTCGGCGCCGCCGGCTTACGTTCGCCAGACCTATGCGGCGCCAGCCCCGGCGCAGCCGAGGGTCATCCAGTATCCGGGCGGGCGATACGAGCTCCGGGGCGACGGCATCGCGACCGCATACGAGTGGGTGTGGATTCCGAATCCGACGAATCTCCCCTCGCCACCCGGCGCCCCGTCTGCCTACTCTGCGCCGGCGCCTACTTACTCGGCGCCGCCGGCTCCTGTTCAGCAGACCTATGCGGCGCCAGCGCCGGCGCAGCCGACGGTCTTTCAGTATCCGCACGGCCGGTACGAGCTCCGGGGCGATGGCATCACGACCGCATACCAGTGGGTGTGGATCTCGAACCAAACGATTGCCCCACCGGCCGCCTCACAGTAGCGGCGGGACCCGCGCTCCGCATCGTCCGGTAAGCCGACAAGGAGGGCTCATGCTCAACCCTGGAGACAGGGCGCCCGATTTCACGGGGCGTGACCACAACGGCAACCCCGTGAAGCTCTCGGACTTCAAGGGCAAGACGGTCGTGCTCTGGTTCTACCCGAAGGCCGACACTCCGGGCTGAACGGCCGAGGGTTGCGGGTTCCGCGACCTAAAAGCCGAGTACGAGCGAAAGAACGCCGTCATCCTCGGCGCGTCCTTCGACAGCGCCGCCGACAACAAGAAGTTCGCCGAGAAGTTCAACTTCAACTTCCCGCTGATCTGCGACACCGACCGGACGATCGGCACCGCCTACGGCGCCAACACCGATCCGCAGAAGGGCGCGGCGCGCGTCGGCGTGGTGATCGACCGCGAGGGCAAGATCAAGGAGTGGCACGCGCGCGTCGACGCGCGCGCCTGGCCGGCCGAGGTCGTCAAGACGCTCTAGGGGTCAGGTCTCACAAAACGACACTTGTCATGAGCCTCGTCGAGCGGCGTGTCGGATTGTGAGACCTGACCCCTTGTTTCCTACTCCTTGATCACTTGCTTGTACGGCGGCTTCATCGCGAGGCCGGTGCCATCGGTGAAGATCTGCTTGACCTCGAGAAAGTCGTTCAGCCCGTGGTAGCCGAGCTCTCGCCCCATGCCACTCTGCTTGTACCCGCCCCAGATGCCCTCCACGGGCTGGGCGTAGTTGTCCCAGATCCAGACGGTCCCGGCACGAATCCGGCGCGCCACCCGCATGGCGCGTGGGTAATCGGCGCTCCAGACCCCGGCCACTAGCCCGAAATCCACCGCGTTCGCCAGCTCGACCGCTTCGTCTTCGTCCCTGAAGGTGGTCACGGCCACCACCGGGCCGAAGATCTCCTCCTGGCCGAGCTTGGACGCGTTGTCCACTCGATCGAAGATGGTGGGCTCCACGTAGTAGCCGTGGTCGTACTCGTCGCCCGAGAGCTTGTGGCCGCCGGTGACCAGATCGAATCCCGCGTCCAGTCCGATCTTGATGTAGTCCTGGACGACCCGCTCCTGGCTGCTGGAGATCAGGGGCCCCATGTCGGTGGACGGCTTCGAAGGGTGCCCGACCTCGATCTTCCTGGTCAACTCCACCACGCGGCCCAGAAACCGGTCGTGAATCCCCTCCTGGATCAGCAACCGCGTCGTGGCGCCGCAGGCCTGGCCCGCGTTGCGGAACATCCCGAAGATCGCGGCGCGGGCGGCCGCCTCCACGTCGGCATCGTCGAAGATCACGTACGGAGCCTTGCCGCCGAGCTCCAAGCTGACCCGCTTCACTTCCATGCCCGCCTGGGCGCCGATCATCTTGCCGGTGCTCGTCTCGCCGGTGAAGGAGATCTTGTCCACCTTCTTGTTGGTGATGATCTCGGAGCCGACGATGTTGCCCGGCCCCGGCACCAGGTTGAGCACCCCCCTGGGCAGACCCGTCTGGTGCATGAGCTTGACGAGCTCGTAGGTGGCGGCCGGAGTGTAGCTCGCGGGCTTGATCACGATGGTGCAGCCGGCGGCGATGGCGGGGGCCACCTTCCGGGCCGTCTGCGTCAGCGGGAAGTTCCAGGGGGTGATCATCCCCACGACGCCGACCGGCTCCTTGACCAGGTTGATCGTGGAGCCGCTGGGCAGGGTGAAGCTCTCGCCGTACAGCTTGCCCGCCAGCCCACCGTAGAAATCGAAGATGTCGGCGGCGGCGGCGATGTGCGGCACCGCCTGGCGCATCGGCATCCCCACTTCCAGGCTCACCACGCGGGCCAGACGGTCGGCGTTGTCGCGGACCAAACGAGCGGTCCGAAACAGCGCCTGCTCCCTGAGCTTGTAGTTGTAGATCCAGTTGTCGACGTTGCCGTCGAACGCGGCGCGAGCAGCGTCGATGGCGGCGCGAGCGTCCTCCAGGGTCCCCTGCTCGGCGATGGTGGCGACCTGGCGGACGTCTGCCGGATTCTCTCTCCCGAACTGTCTTCCGCTCGCAGCCTTGCCCTCTTCACCGTTGACGATCAGAGGACAGTACAGTGGCAGCCGGAAAGAGTCATCGTCTGGGGCCATGAGTCACTCCCTGGGTGCTCCGTCGGTGAGCTGTCGAAGTGGCCTCCGTGCGGCCTCGCCTGGAGAGGCCGCCGAGCGTACACGGCCGGGGCGGGCCTCCCGGTGGAGGCTGGGGAAACATGCGGGATGGCGCGCCGGCTGTCAAGGGCCGGAGCGCAACCCTCGCCCAGGTCGGCGCCGAGCCCGCTCTCGGCAGTCATGGCCTCGCGCCGGACCGGAAACGGCCGTATGGTATCTACGCTCCATGACCCCGATGACCGCCGATCCGGAGGCGCCCCTCACGGCGGCGCGGCGGTGGATGATCACCGCCGCGGTGATGATCGTCACGGTGACGCAGGTCCTCGACACCACCGTGACCAACGTCGCCCTGCCCCACATCCAGGGCGCGCTCTCCGCCGCCGTGGACGAGGTGTCGTGGGTCCTCACGTCCTACCTCGCCGCCAACGCGGTCGTGCTGCCCGCCACGGGCTGGCTGGCCAGCGTGCTGGGGCGCAAGCGGCTGTTCCTCATCTGCACGGTAATCTTCACGCTGGCGTCCGCGCTGTGCGGGCTGGCGCCCAACATCGAGACGCTCATCGTCGCGCGGATCCTGCAGGGCCTGGGGGGCGGACCCCTGATGCCGCTGTCCCAGGCGATCCTGTGGGAGATCTTCCCGCTCCGACAGCGCGGGATGGCCATGGCGACGTGGGGGATGGGCATCATGATGGCGCCGATCTTCGGCCCCCTTCTGGGCGGCTTCATCGCGGACAACTGGTCGTGGCGCTGGATCTTCTACATCAACGTGCCCATCGGCTTCGTGGGGTTCCTCGCCACGGGCGCCGTCCTGTTCGACCCGCCGTACCTGCGCAAGCCCACGCGCGTGGACCTGCCCGGCCTGCTCCTCATGGCCGTCGGCTTCCTCTCCCTCCAGCTCTTCCTGGACCAGGGCGAGCGACACGAGTGGTTCGCCTCGTCATTCGTGATGGCCCTGGCCGTCCTCGCCGGCGCCTCGCTCCTGGGCTTCCTGCTCCGCGAGCTCATGACGTCCGATCCCATCTTCGACCTGAGCGTGTACGCCGACCGCAACTTCGCCGCGGGCAGCCTCATCATGCTCGTGCTCATGATCGGCTTCTACTCGACCATGGTGCTGCTCGCGCTTTTCACCCAGAAGCTGCTCGGGTACGACGCGTGGACGTCGGGGATGGTCCTGGCCCCGGGGGGCGTGGGCAATCTGCTGTCGCTGCTCATCGCCGGGCGCCTCTTCATGAAGGTCGACCAGCGGGTCCTGCTCGCGCTGGGCTGCCTGCTCAATGCCTACGCGACCTACAGCATGGCGACGGTGACGCTCGGCGCGGACTACTGGGCGCTCGCCTGGCCGCGCCTCGTCCAGGGCGTCGGCACCGGCTTCATCTTCGTGCCCCTCAACACGGTGGCCCTCGCCACCATCTCTCGCGAGAAGATGAGCAACGCCACCGCCGCCCTCAACGTGGTGCGCAACCTCGGGGGCGGCATCGGGGTGGCCCTGCTGACGACGATGCTCGCGCGACGGGCCCAGTCACACCAGTCGACCCTCGTCGGCAACGTCAATGTCTGGGACGCGGAGACGGCAGAGCGCCTGCGCGCCTGGGTCGCCCACTTCACCGCACACGGGGCCGATCCCTTCACGGCGGAGAAGCAGGCGCTCGGCCAGCTCTACCAGGAGGTGACCCGGCAGGCCCAGCTCCTGGCCTATGCCGACGACTTCTGGCTGATCTTCGTGCTCTTCTCCGGCAGCCTGATCCTGCTCCCGCTCCTGCGCCGGGTCCACCTGGAGCCGGCCCGGCGAGCGGCCGCCCACGACGAGGCGGCGCCGCCCGTGCATGCGGATTGAGGCGCGGGGAAAAACGAGCCGCTCGCGTGCACCCGGTGGCCTCATCTGCCCGTGGATGGCTCCGCCCGGGATTCTCGCTCAGCCCCACACGACCCCTCGGCGTTGTCCTTGTCGGCGTCCGCTGAGGGCGCCGGCGCCCGCTGCCGGCTGGTGGGGTATTTCCGGCCGTTGAGGATCACGCCGACCCAGGTCGAGCGCACCAGGACATGGTAGCTCCAGAGAAGCGTGGCGACCGAGGCCGCAAGGACGACCGCTGCCTTGACGGCCGGGGTCCAGCCGCTCTCCGTGACGGCGATCTGGAATGCGAGCAGGACGGGCATGTGGACCAGATAGAGCCAGTAGGAAGAGTCGGAAAGGTAGCGGAACCACGGGATCGGCCGTTCGAATAACCGAAGGAAGATCCCGATGAAGCCGAAGATGAACAGCCACATGGCAAGCGCCAAGAACCAAGCGCTCGCCAGCAACCCGAGGAGCATATGGATTCCGGTCGAGTGCTGCCAATACCAGATCGAGTAGCCCAGCAATGCTCCGACGACGCCGACCATCAGAAGAATCGGGGCCCGCGGGAATCGCCTCAGCTCAGACAAGACGTCGGCATTCCGCCAAAGGAGCCACCCGCACGCGAAGAACGTCAGGTAGGTGATGACGATCCTGCCTTCAGGGGCGAAGCCCGAGGGGTCGTCTATGGCAGCATCCCGCATGAGGCAAAGAGTGGGGAAGGTCATGACGGCCAGGGCGCACGGTCCGAGGGGCGAAATCATGATTGCTCGAAAGATGCGGTCGATCCCGACGACAAGAAGCGGCAAGCGCCGTGAGAGCGGAATCGCCACGAGGGCAATTGCATAGAAAAGCAGAAGGTATTCGAGGAACCACAGGTGCATCGGGTCGAGGCGCCCCAGGACCTCGCGGACGCTGAAGAATTGCGGGGGCATGGCCGTGGGCTCCTCAAGACTCCTGGCGGCAATCGCAAGCAGCTTCACCAGGGGGAACAGAACTGCCCACCCCACCGCAAAGGGGACGAGAATACGGATGGCTCGATTTCTCGCAAAGCCCACGGCTCCCCGCCGTTCGAGGAGAAGGGCCGCGAAGAATCCTGCCATGACGTAAAAGACGGGCATTCGGAAAGCGTGGATCAGCCCGAGGCTCACATCGAAGAGCCTGGTGGTCGAACCGTCCTTCCAGGGCCAGTTCCCGTATTCGGAGTAAGCCACCGCGGCGTGCAGGTATATCCCGAGCAGGACCATCACTCCCCGGAGGGCGTCCAGGGAGTGATATCGGGCCGGGTCCTGAAGGGCGCTCATGATCCCTCGACGTCGTGCGGGGGTGTCACATCAGCGCGCCCCCGGCCGCCTGGTTACAGGTCGCCATGTCCCGCCCGAGCGGATTCTCCTGCCGCCCTGGGCCGCGCACTATGGGACCTAGGGTCCGGGAGGGCGGACCTTGCTCTAATGCTCTCGCGAGGAAGTGGAACACTTCCACTGAATAAAGTCGAGGAGAGCGTTTGTATTTGTGGCTGTAGAATCCCTCCATGACTCGAACCCGGTGGAACGAGGCGCGAGCGCCACGCGGCATGGTCGTCACGCCGCATGTTCTGGCCTCGGAATCCGGCCTCGCCGCGCTGCGCGCGGGCGGCAACGCGCTCGATGCCGCCATCGCCGCCGCCGCCACCATCGCCGTCGTCTACCCGCACATGAACGGCGTGGGCGGCGACAACGTGTGGCTGATCCATGACGCGGGGGCGGGGCGCCTCACCGCGCTCTGCGGGATCGGCCGATCCGCCCGCGCCGCCAGCATCGAGTGGTACGCGGCGCGCGGGATGGCCGAGGCCATTCCCATCCGCGGAGGTCCCGCGGCCCTGACCGTGCCGGGCGCCGTGGACGGCTGGTGGCAGGCACACCAGTACAGCACGCGGAACATGGGCTCGGCCCTGCCCTGGAAGGCCCTCTTTGGCGACGCCATCGCCTACGCGCGTGACGGATTCTCCGCCTCCGCGGGGCAGCGCGTGGCGCCGCCGGCCGAGCCCGATCTCTTCGGCCCCACGGCCATTGCCCCGATCAAGGAGCATCTCTGGCCGCTTTACCATCCCGACGCGCTCGCCCAGGGCCCCCTCGTCCAGCGCGACCTCGCGCTGACGCTGGAAGCCGTGCGTGACGGCGGGCCCGATGCCTTCTACAGCGGTGACATCGCCCGGCGCATCGTGGCCGCGGTGTCGGCGGCGGGCAGCCCGCTCAGCCGGGAAGACTTCGCGGAACACAAAAGCGAGTGGGTGGAGCCGCTCCGCGTCGCCTATCGCAGGGGGCAGGCCTGCTCGTTCCCGCCGCCCACCCAGGGCATCCCGGCTCTCGCCATCCTCGCCCTCGCCGACCGCTTCGACATGGCCGGCCTCGACGAGACAGACTACATCCACGTGCTCGTGGAGGCGACCAAGCTGGCCTTCGAGGACCGCGATCGCTATCTCACCGACCCTGACTGGATGGAGAAGAGCGCGAAGGAGCTCCTGGACCCGGATCACCTCGACGCGATGGCCCGTCGAATCGACATGCGTCGGACGGGTCGCCCCGCGGCCGGGATGGCCGCGGGCGGCGACACGGTTGCCATCATCACCGCCGATGCCCAGGGCAATGCGGTTTCGCTCATCCAGTCTGTGTACTTCACGTGGGGCTCGGGCCTCGTGGCCGGGGACACCGGCGTGGTCCTTCAGAATCGCGGCTCGTTCTTCTCGCTGGATGCCCGCCAGGCCAATGCCCTCGCTCCCCGCAAGCGCACCCTGCACACGCTGATCCCCTCCATGTATATCGAGAGCGGCCGCGCGCGCTTCGTCTACGGGACCATGGGCGGGGAAGGCCAGCCGCAGACGCAGGCCGCCCTCGTCACGCGCCGTCTCGATCGCGGCATGGGCGCGCAGGCGTGCGTGGAGGCGCCACGCTGGGTTTATGGCCGAACGTGGGGAGCGCCGACCCGCGCCCTTCGCCTCGAGGGACGCTACGGCCCCGAGGTGGCGGGCGAGCTCGCCTCGCGGGGCCACGACGTCAAGGTCGCGGGCGAGTGGGACGACCTGTTCGGCCACGCCCAGTGCATCTGGCTCGATCCCCAGGGCGGCCTCCTCGGCGGCTCTGATCCTCGAGCCGACGGAGGCGCGCTCGGCTTCTGACGAAGGAGTGGACATGGACACGCTGCGAACCTCGCTCTGCGATCTCCTGGGCATCGAGTACCCCATCCTCCAATCTGGCATGGGCGGCGTGGCCGGGCCGGAGCTGGTCGCCGAAGTCTCGCGGGCCGGGGGCCTGGGCATCCTCGCCGGCTTGCGGCTCAATGCCGAGCAGCTCCGTCAGGGCATCGCGCGCGTGAAACAGCTCACGGACCGCCCCTTCGGCGTCAACCTGTGGCTGCACACCCAGCTCCTGCCACCGGTGGACCCCGCCGCGCTGCCTGCGGCGACGGTGCAACAGGTGCAGGGCACCCTCAATCGCTTCCGGGAAAGCCTCGGGATCCCCGCGGAGTCGGGCCGGCCCGCCGCCGTGCCCGATCTCATCAATGAAGCCTTCGACGTCATCCTCGAGGAGCGGGTGCCCGTGTGGAGCATCGGTCTCGGCAATCCCGGGCGCGACATGGTGGTGCGCTGCCACGAGCGTGGCATCAAGATCGTGGCCATGGTCGCCACGGTGGACGATGCGCGCGCGGTGGCGGCGGCGGGGGTAGACGCGGTCATCGCGCAGGGCAGCGAGGCGGGAGGCCATCGCTCCACGTGGGTCAAGCCCGCCTCGCGCGAGATGGCCCAGATCGGCGCCATGGCCCTCGTTCCCCAGATCGTGGACGCGGTGGACGTGCCCGTCATCGCCTCGGGCGGGCTCGCCGACGGCCGCGGCCTTGTAGCGGCCCTCGCCCTGGGCGCCGTGGGCGTGCTCCTGGGCACCCGCTTCGTGGCCACCCGAGAATCGGGGGCCGCGGAGTTCTGGAAGAAGGCCCTTCTCGAGCGGGGGAGCGAGGCGACCACGGTGACGGATGCCTTCACGGGCCTCTACGCGCGCGCGCTCAGGAGCGCGTTCACCGAGGAGTACGCCGCGTCGGGCGCGCCCGTCTTGCCGGCCTTGCTTCAGTCCGGCGCGGCCCAGGACATCTTCGCCGCCTCCACCAAGCAGCAGAACCCGGAGTACGTCCCGATGTGGTCTGGCCAGAGCGTGGGGCTCATCCACGATCTCCCCGGGGCCGCCGAGGTGGTCGAGACCATGGTGCGCGAGGCGCGCCTGGCCCTGCGCGCCCTCAACGAGCGGGTGCGTCTGGGGTGAGCGCGGTCGACGGCCCGCGTGCCGGGGCGGGCGCGGGCCATTCCCTCATTTTCTACGACGGCACGTGCGGGCTCTGCCATCGGGCGGTGCGCTTCGCTCTCGCCCGGGACGCGGACGGCTCCCGCTTCCGATTCGCCCCCCTCGACAGTGAGGCCTTCCGGCAGCGGGTGCCCGATGCCGCGGGGCTCCCCGACAGCCTGGTGGTGCGCACGCCCGAGGGCTCGGTGCTCGTGCGAAGTGCGGGCGTCATTCACATCCTGGAGCGCGCGGGCGGCGCGTGGGGGCTGCTGGCGAAGGCGCTGCGGGTGCTTCCGTCGCGACTCCGCGACGCGATCTACGACGATGTGGCCGCGGTGAGGTACCGGCTCTTCCGGAGACCCGCCGAGCTGTGCCCGGTCACACCTCCGGAGCTGCGGCGTCGCTTCGAGGTCTGAGGTGGGCTAACTCGTGCCGATGAGGGCCTTGTACATCTCTATCCCCACCGGAGAGATATCCGTGCGAGTCTCGATGGGGAGGCCGGCGTTGGTCCAGGCCCCGAGCCCGCCCTTGAGAATCTTGACGTCCTTGAACCCCATCTTCCTCAGGTCGCGCGCCACACTGGCGCTCGTGTGCTCATCCTGTCAGGTGCAGTAGGCGACCACCGGGCGCGCCGTATCGAGGTCGAGGCCGGCCGCGCCCCCGCTCTTGAGGTCCTCCGGCGCGAGCCGGATCGAGCCGGGGATCTTGATGGGCATCTTGTCGTAGGCATCCTGCTGTCGCGTGTCGAGCACGATGGGCGGCTTGCCCGCCTCGGCGAGCTTGAAAATCTCCGAGGGGCCGACGCGGTAGCGATTCTTCTGCCAGCGCACGAGGAACTGGCCGCCGTAACCTCCGGCCGAGACCAGCGTGACGCCGATGGTGACCCAGAACCACGGGAAAGGCTTCGGAGGCGGATTCTTGACCTTCTCGACGGCCTCTCCAAGCATGCGCTTGACGTCGGTGAGTCCGGGCTGGATCTTGTCGGCTTCCTCGAACTTCCGCTTGGCCGTGTGCCAATCATCGGAGAAGAACGCGCGCAGGCCGGCGAACCAGACGGAGTTGAACTTCCCCTGCTCGTTGATCTTGACGGGCGTGCCCTTCACGAAGTCCCTCACGGCCTGGGAAGGGATGATGAAGTTGAAGCCCTGCACGATGCTGCCCTCGGGCCCCGGGGCCAGCGACACGAACGTGAGCACGCCGACCAGCTCCGCCTTGGAGTTGACGGCCGGGCCGCCGGAATTGCCCCAGGCCGCGGGCGCGTCTGTCTGGATCACCGGGTTGTTGGCCTTGTCCTGCTTGAATCCGCTCACCGCCCCGGGGTTGACCGAGGCCTCGACACTCGCCGATTGATTCAGGAGCTCGTGGGAGAGGACGACACCCGGGAAGCCCAGGATGCGCAGGGGATCGCCGATCTGCACCGCTGTCGAATCAGCGAGCGACAGCACCGGGTAGTTGCCGTCGGGCAGCTTGAGCAACGCCAGGTCTCGTCCCGACATGGTGCCGGGCTCGGCGCTGACGGGCGGACTGTACTTCTTGACCTCGCCCTTGAGGCGCAGCCCGCTCGAGAGCACCACCGACACCTGCGGCGTGATGTTGACCTTGACCGTCGGCAGCACCTTGTCGAGGAGGCGCCGCTTGATGGCGTCCTCCTGCTCGGGGTGCTCGCCGGGCTGAACCTTGGCCGCCTGGAGGGCGGCAGGGAGGCAGGCGGCACTGACGGCGCGCTGCGCCTGCTGGTTGACGAGCCAGCGTGGCACCTCGTGGGCGGGCTGGACGACGTGGCCATTGGTGATGACCCAGCCCGTCGGGTCGATGAACCAGCCCGTGCCGGTCTCGCGGAAGGCCGGCGGTGTCACCGTCTGCGGACCGCCTCCGCAGTTCAGCGTCACCTCCGCGGAGACCTCGGAGATTATGAGCACGGTCGCCGGCTTGGCCCGCAGCACGGTCTCCTGGACGGAGAGCGGCTGCTGGGCGTGGGCCTGGAGCGTCCAGACCACCCCGGCCATGAGCCCCAGAGCCAGCGGAATCACGAATCGGCGTATCATAGGAATACCGTCTGCTCATTCTATACCATGAGGGGAGCGCATGAGCCGTCCGATCGGGGAAGTGCCAACCCGGACGTTCAACCCTGGCGACGTGATCTTCAAGGAGGGTGACGACGCCAAGAGCGAAGCCTTTCTGGTCCACCAGGGCAAAGTGGAGATCCGCAAGAACCTGGGAGGCGAGGAGAAGCTCTTGCGCGAGCTGAGCCAGGGAATGCTCCTGGGCGAGTTCGCCCTCTTCCGGAATATACCGCGCTCGGCCACGGCCATCGCCGCCGACGCCGTCACGCTCATGGTCATCCCGGCCAACCGCCTCGACGCCATGGTCCGTACCAATCCGGCCCTGGCCATGGCCATCATCAAGGACCTTGTCAGCCGCATGCTCGCCGCCGAGGATCGCGCTCGCGAAGCTGAAGAGCGCGCGCGGAAGGCCGAGGGCGGTGGAGCCGCCAAGGGCAGCGCCTAGTAGCTCTCCAGCTCCTTTCGCACCCGCTCGAGGATGGCCTGCGGCGCCCGCGCAACCTCGAAGCCTCCCGCGTCCTCCCGGTCGCCGGGCTGTCGGGTCGCCACGATCCCCACTTTGCTCACGGTCAGATCGACCTGCTGCGGCTCGCAGCGGTCGGCCTTCATGCCCGGTATCATGAGGATGTCCCGCTCGCCGCGGATGCGCGTGGCCAGGGCCACCCCCCGCCCCTCCTAGAGCGCTTCGCCGAAGGTGTCCCTGGCGAGGCCGGCGATGTGGCGGCCGATGGCGAGCGAGGCCGTGGCCGCGGGCGAAGGCGCATTGACCACGTGGACGGCGCCCTCGGTGACGCTGATCTTGAAGTCGTCCACGAGCGCGCCCGTGGGCGCCACGGCCTGGGCGCGCACGCCCGCGCCGCCGCGCGCGATGTCGGCAGCGCGGATGTCCGGCACCAGCTTCTGCAGGGAGCGCACGAAGGCCGCCTTGCTCGCGGAGCGATACATCTCGTAGGCGCCCATCTTCCAGTAGCGCGCCGCCATCGACCAGAAGCCGCGATAGCCGAGCATGCCGAGCACTTCACCGGGCCTGATCGTCCCGAGCGTGTAGCCCTCGCGCGCGAAGGCGAGCACGGCGTTCGGCCCCGCCTCCACGTCGCCGTGGACGGTGCGGGTGAAATGCACGCCCAGGAACGGGAACTCGGGATCGGGTACGGGGTAGATGAGATTGCGCACGAGGGAGCGCCGGTCCGGGCGCAGCATGTAGTACTCGCCGCGGAAGGGAATGATGCGGACCTCGGGCTGTATGCCCATGAGCCGCGCCACCTCGTCGGAGTAGAGACCGGCGCAGTTGACGAGGAAGCGGGTCGCGACGGCGCCGCGCGGCGTCTCGAGGACGAGCCCCTGCCCCGACGGCCGGCGGATGGCGGTGACCCCGGCTCCCGTCATGATCTCGACCCCGCGCTTCTCGAGCAGCTCGCCCATCTTCCCCGCAACCTGGATGTAGTCCACGATGCCGGTCTCGGGCACCACGATGGCCCGGACGGCCTGGCAGTGGGGCTCGAGGCCGCGAACTTCCTCGGCCTCGAGGATCTTGAGCCCCGAAAGGCCGTTGGCCTGGCCGCGCTCGTAGATGTTCTGCAGGCGGCCGATCTCGTTGTCGTCGGTGGCCACGATGAGCTTGCCGCAGGGCTCCCAGTGGA
>Ga0209689_1001732_pt1 | contig 16373 bp, 12 predicted proteins | sample GraSoiAngelo_149_FD_187119 | JGI IMG/M metagenome (GOLD analysis project Ga0209689, IMG submission 187119) | Grasslands soil microbial communities from the Angelo Coastal Reserve, California, USA - 14_1009_09_30cm (SPAdes) (version 2) | ecosystem: Environmental > Terrestrial > Soil > Grasslands ...
TGCTTTCGCGATTTCATTTTGCCGAATGAGACTGGTTTTGTCTTCGAACGGGGCGCGCCTGATCCCGCTGACTCTCTAGTGGTGGCGTTTCGAGACGCTTTGTCCGATCCAATTCGACTGGAACGAATTGCCAAGGCCGGGCAGCTGAAATCTGAGGAATTTTCCCGCGCGCGTGTAGCTGACAAATTTTTGACCGATTTCGAAAGACTTATTTCAGATGCCGAACGAACAAGTGGTTAATCCGGATCAGACTAGCGCGTTCGAATCCCCGTGGAGCAATGGCCAACGCGCTTTGCGCGTGCTCTGGGAATTCTGCTGGTTCGTTTTTTGTCAGTGGACCCCGAAGCCGTTCAATCCCTGGCGACTTTTTTGGTTGCGCGTGTTTGAGGCGAAGATCGAGGGCACACCCTTCGTGCATTCGCGCGCGCGGATTGCGATCCCATGGAATCTCACTTTGCGCGACCGTGCCTGTGTAGGTGACCGTTCCAATGCCTATTCGCTGGGCGAAATTGAAGTCGGCGAGCGCGCCACCGTCGCCCAGGAAGTTTATCTCAGCACCGCTAGCCATGATTTTTCACAGGCGAGTATGCCTCTCACTGTGGCGAAAATTAGCGTTGGCGCAGACGCTTTTATTGGCGCACGCGCGTTTGTTTTGCCTGGTGTAACCATCGGAGAACGCAGTGTCATCGGCGCGTGCTCCGTCGTTACCGAGGATGTGCCGTCCGATGTTTTCGCCGCGGGAAATCCGTGTCGGGTTTTGCGGCCGCGATGAACACGCGCGTTCCGGTTTCCGTCATCATTCCAATTAAAAATGAAGCGGTGAATCTGCCACGCTGTCTCGACTGCGTGAAATGGGCGGACGAAATTTTTGTCGTCGATTCCCAAAGCACGGATGGCTCAATCGCGATCGCTCAACACTTCGGCGCCAAAGTGGTGCAGTTCGAATTCAACGGCACCTGGCCAAAGAAAAAGAATTGGGCGCTCGAGAACCTGCCGTTTCGCAACGAATGGGTTTTCATTCTCGATGCCGACGAGGTTTTGCCGCCGCCAGCGGAAGCCGAATTCGCCGAAGCTATCACCGACGCGGGCGATATTGGCGGCTACTGGATCAATCGTCGTTTCATGTTCATGGGACGCTGGCTGCGGCATGCCTACTATCCTAATTGGAACCTGCGCCTTTTTCGGCACGCGCTCGGCCGTTATGAAAAACTAACCGATGCGCCAACCAACAGCGGCGACAACGAAGTCCATGAGCACGTTCTCGTGAACGGACGCACCGCCAAATTACAAGTTGAGATCGATCATTATGCTTTCCCTTCGATCGATGTTTTCGTTGAAAAACATAATCGCTATTCCAATTGGGAAGCGCGAGTGGCCGCCGAGACCCTTCTCGATTCCAGCTCAGGGAAAATTGGCAGCCAGGCGGTCAATCGACGCCGAAAACTGAAAACCCTTTCGCAGCGCCTGCCGTTTCGTCCATTGCTGCGATTTCTCTACGTTTACGTCTGGCAAAAGGGTTTTTTGGATGGCGCGGAAGGCTATTACTTTGCGCGGTTGCACGGATTCTATGAATTCCTTTCGGTCGCAAAAATGCGCGAACTGCTAAAGGCACGAGAGCGTCACTGATCGTCATCCCGAGCGACAGTCGAGAGATCCCGACGCGTTACCTTAAAGCTTGCGCCATGGGATCCCTCGACTCCGCTCGGGATGACAGCATGACGGTCAGTACGCCGTTTGCGGCGGCAGGAATAGTTGCGCAACCGTGCGCAAAATAATGCCGATCTCCAGCGAAAGGTTCCAGTTTTCCAAGTACTCCAGATCGCAAGCGACGCGATTCTGAATATCGGAATTATTTCGCGCTTCGCCGCGAAAACCGCGCACCTGAGCCAACCCGGTAATTCCCGGCTTCACAAAAGCGCGGACATGGTAGCCCGCCATTAACTTTGCAAATTCGGCGTTGTGCTCGAGTAAGTGTGGACGGGGACCGACGATGCTCATTTCGCCGCGCAGCACGTTCCAGAACTGCGGAATTTCATCGATACTAAACTTCCGGAAGAATCGCCCAAGCGGATAAACGCGATCGTCAGCCCCGCTCGCCTGGTGCGCGATCCGATCGTCGTCCGGACGCATCGTGCGAAATTTATAAATGGTGAATCGACGATTTTGAATTCCCGCGCGCACTTGCCTATGGAAGAGCGGGCCGGGCGATTGCAGGCGTTGCGTGATCCAGATGATGATCGCCACCACTGGAAACACCACAATCAGGACAAAAACTGAAACGACGATATCGATGGCGCGCTTAACGAAGCGATTGAGTGGATTCTCCAACGGTTCTTCGCGCAAGGCCATGAAACGAAATCCGCCGTCCTCGAAGTGGACCACGGGATGATGCAGTGTCTCTTCCAGATCGCTGAGGATGATCAGACGCACTCCGAGTTCGTCGCATGCATCGATGATTGCGCGATCGGATTTGGTTCGGGGAAATTCCAACAGGATCGCTTGGGTAGCGCCGCAATCGCGCACGATCCGGTCGAAATCTTCGGGCTGGCCAAGAATCGGAAGATCGCTCGCTTGCTCGACGGTTGGTGGGCAAATAAGGCCAGCCGTGTGCAAGCCGATCTCGGACTTTTGTTGCAGCCAGTTATGCAATTGCCCTGCTCGTGCCGGCGAACCGACCAGCAATGTTTTTTCCGCGCGAATTCCCTTAAAAAAGCGGCGGGCCAGGAAGGGCGGCAGATAGTGATGTGAAAAAAGTAACGCCAGGTAAAAACAAGGCACGAAATTGAAAAGGAAAACTCGCGAGATAAAACCGTCCTTGGTCGCGATCAGGTAAATGACAAGCGTCCCAATACTGGCGATGGCTTGCCGTAGACTGACACGATGTTCCCGCAGGAGATCGGTTTGCAGCGGATAATCGCGCGAGCTGTCTCGCCCCAGATATTCCAGGGTCAACCCCAGCACGAGCAACACACAATAGATGCTGTAGCGACGCCAGGTCAGTTCTCCACTTGGGGAATAAAACTTCACCATCACCCAAACCCCGAGCCAGAAGAGTCCGGCTGTAATCCAAATCTGGCAGATTAATAAAAGTCGCCGAAGACCCTCGGAACGCTGGGTGAGCATCACTTAAACCGCCTTACGTGGCGTGAGACTACGCGATGGCCGTTCCGCTTCAACTCATGCTACACTTCGCGCAATCGCAATAGAACTAAAAAGAAGATGGAAGAAACGACTATCAGCCACGCCATTCATCATCCCGTGCCGGCGCAATGGGCGCGCAGTTTTTTCCTCGCGTTGCTGCCGGTTCTTGCGGTTTTTCTCGGCGGCGCGACCAGCAAATGGGCCGAGGGGATCATCGTCGCTTTCTTTGGCGCGTTCCTGGTTTTCCAGCCACCACGCCGCTCTCTCGGCTGGAAGATTAATGCCACGTTTTTAGCGTTTGCCCTCTGCGCGCTCGTGAGCTTTTTACCGCAGACCTGGTTCTTCACTCCAGATTGGCGGACAGCACTCACGAACGATTTCGGAATCGCCTTGCCCGCTACTGTAACCCCGCAGCCCTGGTTGACCGCTGGTGGTTTCGCCAGTCTTGTCGCCGGTCTGTGCTGGCTTTACCGCGTCTCGGCTCAGGAACTGGAATTGCGCGTGGCCCGTTTTCAATTGCAACTTTTCGCTTCCGGTATCGTCGCGATCGCCGCGCTCAGCATTCTGCTTTACCTTACCCATCATTCGATTCCTTCCTGGAACAACCCGCGCAATTTCGGCCCTTTCCTCAATCGCAATCAAACCGCCGATCTTTTCGGAGTGACTTCCGTCCTGATTCTGGCCTCGGCCCAGGACGACATTCGGCACGGCCGCAAACGCTGGATCCTCTGGGCGATCGCTCTGAGCATCGTCATCACGGCCATTTGCCTCAATTTTTCCCGCGCGGGCATCGTTATTCTCGTGGCGGCGAGCGCAATCTGGATTGCGACCGTCGCGCTCCGGCTTGATGCCCCCACGCGCGCTGGCGCCGCCTGCCGCATCTCGCTAGCGGTTTCCTTTCTCCTCCTTCTCGTTAGCGCGCTACTGGTCGCCGGCGGTGAAACGGTGGCACGCTTTCATCTCGAGAAAAGCGCCGGGACCGATATTTCATCGGATTTTCGCTGGTCAATTTTCCGCGACACCTGGCAATTGATCCGCTCGTCGCCCTGGGTGGGAGTTGGTCTTGGTAATTTCGAATCCATTTTCGCCATCTTTCGCGATGCTTCTCGTGGCACCACCCGCTCCCTTCATCCCGAAAGCGATTGGCTGTGGGTTTGGTCGGAGCTCGGTTGGGTCGCCGTGCCGCTCATTCTCCTCGGCGCGGTATTGCTCGTCTGGCGCGTCGCTCCGTTACAAGTCGGCACCAACCAGCGTTTCCGCCTCGCCGCCTTGATTGGTGCGCTCATGTTTGCCTTGCACGGGCTCGTTGATGTCTCGGGTCATCGCGTCGGTACCGCTTATTCCGCGATGTTCCTGCTCGGTCTTTCACTGCATCGGCCCACGCAATTGCAGATGTCGAAAACAATCTCATGGATTTTTCGGATTCTCGGCGTCGCATTTCTCGTGATTGGCCTTTCCTGGACAATTGCCTGGCGCTCGATGGCGATGTTGCCCGGCGCGGTCGGAGTCGGCAACGCCAAGCAGCTCGCCGTTGTCGCCAGTCGCGGGCATAATTTTGGCGAGGCGATCAATCTGACTAACCGCGCATTGGATTGGGCGCTCGATTGGGAACTTTATTATTTGCGCGCTACCGCGGAGATCGGACAACGTGAACCGGCGCAGAAGGCACTGGATGATTTTCGGCGCGCCCGCTTTCTCGAACCGAATTCGGAGTCGGTGCCGTTGCAGGAAGGTTTCGTTTGGCTGCGAGTGCGGCCGGACCTTGCTCTGATGGCATGGCGTGAGGCTTTGCGTCGCGCGGGACCAGAACGCAAGGACATCTTCCGCACGATTATGTTTACCGCCAAGCTACGCGATCCGGCGGCGCGCCAGATTATCAGGCAGCTTGCTTTCAGTGAACATGATTTGGCCCTTGTCTATTTTGCGCAGCTGAACGCCGAAGAATTTCGGCCCGCCTTCAGCAAGTTTTTCGATGCCGATCCGGACTTGGTCGCGATGAAGCCGGAAGAAAAACGCGAGCTTTTTCAACTTTGGGACAGCCGCGGTGACATCAACGTGCTTATCGCTGCGGTCAACAAGCATCCCGATTGGTTGCAATTCACCTGGCGGACTGTCGCGAAATATCGCGGCAGCTCCGGCGATTTCCGTGGGGCCTGCGAACTGATGCAAAAATTTGATAGCAAGGTTGTTTTCCCACCGGAAGAAAGAGGCCAGTCCATCGAACAATTGCGGGAACGAGTTTACCGCGACACAAACAATTTTTCTGCGGCCTATACCCTCTATCGCCAGCAAATGAATCGCGGCTTGGTTGACGACGCGCTCGCCACCATCCGACATTTTACTGTGACTAGAAAGCCACCAGCTTATTTCTATTTGCTGGAGGCCCAGGCTTGGGCGGCAAAAAATAACTGGGAACGTTCCTGGAGCGCGTGGACCAAGTTCGAGGAAGCGAAGCAGAAGTAATTCTCAACCGCCAGGTGAAACCTGTCATCCCGAGCGAAAAACGCCAGTCTCGGACCGAGGGATCCCGTTGCGCGGACTTTAAGGTAACGCTGCGGGCATAGTGATTCTATCTCGGTGCCCTCCGTCGCCTTCTAATGTCCCGCGGTCGAAGAAACTGAAATCGAGTAAGTGATGAAACCGCAAATAGCGGTCATCATCACCATTGCGACGATAAAAACAACATCGGCGGCGCGCTCAATTTTATGCATGCGGCGAAGACTGCGGGCCCGCAGCGCCGCATAGGAAAGAAGACAGGAAGTGAGGAATAGAAGCGCGTCACCGGCGAGGAGGTCGTCAGCCAGGGTATCGGCTTTGCCTAGGGTGATAACGACGCGAATCAATCCTATCACTGTCAGGCAAACACCAACCATCGCCGATGATACTGTGAAAATGTGAATGCAGATGTCTTCTTCCAGCTTTGTTTTGTTATTGCCGTCTGAGCCCATTCCAGCTTCGACAGTTAATTTCGCTCGGCGTTAGCTGAAAAAATTGCCCCCTTGTAGGGGTTCACCGACTGATCAATGAATTGTCTGACTCCAATAGCGTTCCTCGCAGAAAGAACCATCCACGAATCGTTAGGCATCGCTCATAACTCGGTCTTCCCGAGCGAGAGCAGAGGGATCCCGTTGCGAGAGCTTTAAGGTAATTTTAACGGGATCCCTCGATTAGGCTCGGGATGACCGAAGTATGTGACCTATTTTGCCAGCGCGGCTTGGGCAGCGGCGAGTCGCGCGATTGGAACACGGAATGGACTGCAACTGACGTAGTCCAGCCCCAAGCGGTGACAGAATTTCACGGAATCGGGATCACCGCCGTGTTCCCCGCAGATGCCGAGCTTGATCTTCGGTCGCGTCTTGCGCCCTTTCTCGATCGCGATCTGCATCAACTGGCCGACGCCGTTTTGATCGATCGTGGCAAATGGATTGCGTTTCACGATTTCCAGCTCGGCGTAATGCGGCAGGAATGATCCGCTGTCATCACGGCTCATGCCAAGCGCAGTTTGGGTAAGATCATTTGTGCCGAAGCTGAAGAACTCTGCCGTTTCCGCGATTTCGTCTGCGATTAAGGCACCGCGCGGTACTTCAATCATTGTCCCAACCAAATAATTGAATTTCACTTTTTTCGCCCCCTGCACTTCCTGTGCAACGCGATGCACGATCTCCACCTGCAATTCGAGCTCTCTCTTAAAACCGACCAGCGGGATCATTACTTCCGGATGCACGTTGGTTCCGCTCTTGTGCACTTCCGCAGCGGCTTCGAAAATCGCGCGCGCCTGCATCTCCGTCACTTCGGGGAATGAAATTCCGAGGCGGCATCCGCGATGGCCCAGCATCGGATTTTGTTCGTGCAATTCATGGACACGTCGCGCGATCTCTTCCTGGCTGACACCGATTTTCTCCGCCAGCGCGCTTTGAGCGGCGTGATCTTGTGGGAGAAATTCGTGCAGTGGCGGATCAAGCAAACGAATCGTTGCCGGCTTTCCTTTGAGCGCTTTGAAAATTCCAACGAAATCGCCTTTCTGATACGGTAGCAGTTTGGCGAGCGCTTTTTGTCGATCGTCCGCTTTACGCGCCAAAATCATTTCCCGCATGGCATCGATGCGGTCGCCCTCGAAAAACATGTGCTCCGTGCGGCAAAGCCCAATGCCGCTGGCGCCAAAGGCGACCGCGTTTTCCACCTGCTCCGGTGTATCCGCGTTGGTGCGAACATTCATGCGCGTGACTTTCGCGCACCAATCCATCAGCTGATTGAAGTTGCGGTAAGTCTCGCTTCTCTGCGCGATTTTGTCGCCGTGGAGTAGACCCTGAATGATTTCCGAGGGTGCGTTACGCAATTGGTCCGCGTAAACAGTGCCGCTCGTCCCGTCGATTGAGAGGTAGTTTTCACCTTCGCGAAAAATCGCGCCGTTCACCGACATTGTTTTCGCGCGATAATCGATGTTCAGGGCCGATGCGCCGCAAATACACACCTTGCCCATCTGCCGCGCGACCAAAGCGGCGTGGGAACTGACCCCGCCCCGCGCAGTCAGGATTCCTTCCGCCGCGATCATGCCGCGCAAATCCTCCGGTGACGTCTCGACCCGTACCAGCAACACTTTCTCGCCTTTGTGCGCGGCCGCGGCGGCGCGATCGGCGTTAAAATAAACTCTGCCAGTGGCCGCGCCCGGCCCCGCCGGAAGCCCGCTCGCGATCGCCTTCGCGCTCTTCAGCGCAGCGCGGTCGAACACCGGCGCCAGAACCTGATCGAGCTGATCGGCCGGCACGCGTGTAATCGCGGTTTTCCATTCGATTAATTTTTCGCGCACCATGTCGCAGGCGAATTTCACTGCTGCCACCCCCGTGCGTTTTCCGTTCCGCGTTTGCAGCATGAAAACTTTGCCGTCCTGAATGGTGAATTCGAAGTCCTGCACATCTTTGAAATGCGCCTCGAGGACGTGGCGAATCCGCTCCAACTCGACTAGCGCTTTCGGCAAATGTTTCTTCAAATCGGCTACCGGCTCTGGCGTTCGCACACCAGCAACCACATCCTCGCCTTGGGCGTTGATGAGAAATTCGCCATAGAAAACTTTCTCACCGGTGGCGGGATCGCGGGTGAAAGCCACGCCCGAGCCGGAATTGACGCCGGTATTGCCGAAAACCATGGCCTGCACATTCACGGCCGTGCCCCATTCCTGGGGAATGTTGTATTTCCGTCGGTAAACGATGGCGCGATCGTTCATCCACGAACCGAACACGGCACCGATCGATCCCTGCAGCTGCGCCCAGGGGTCGTTGGGAAATTGTTTGCCGGTGCGTTCTTTGACCAAATTTTTGAAACGCGCGACGATCTCTTTCAAATCGGCCACACTCAATTTGGTATCGTCGATGTCCTTGTGATGCCGCTCGTGCTTGAGCTCATGGATCACGGTCTCGAACGGCTCGTGGTCTTCTTCTGGGCGCTTTTGCACGCCCATCACCACGTCGCCGTACATTTGGATAAATCGGCGATAACAATCCCAGGCGAAGCGCTCGTTTTTCGTTGCTTTCGCTACAGCCAGCACGGTCTCGTCGTTGAGTCCGAGATTGAGAATCGTGTCCATCATTCCCGGCATGGAATCGCGCGCCCCTGATCGCACCGCCACCAGCAACGGCATCGCTTTGGTGTCGCCGAAGGTCGTGCCCATGATTCGCTCCATCCGGCGAATCCCTTCTTCCACTTCCGCCTGCATTGTCCGGGGATAACTGCGATTGTGGGCGTAAAAGTAAGTGCAAACTTCGGTCGAAATCGTAAAACCTGGTGGTACCGGCAGACCGATCCGTGTCATCTCGGCTAGATTAGCCCCCTTGCCGCCGAGCAGGGGTTTCATCTTTCCATTCCCGTCGGCTTTACTCTCGCCGAAGTAATAAACAAATTTGGCGGCTTCGTGTTTGGCAGCCGGTTTTCTTTTGATGTGCCGACCGGAGGCCGGCTTAGTCGCGGCGCGACGTGAAGCGGAGGATTTTCGAGCCATGAATGAAGAGGTCGGTGATCGAGCGCGGCAAAGTAATTCCCCGACTCGACGTGTCAACGCACACAGGCGCTGAACGCGGTGCGTTAGCTCGAATCGTAAGGAATCTTATGCCGGCGCCTGCTCAGTTGCGCCGAGCACGTCCTCGATGGCGGCGGTGAACTCGTTCGTCCCGGTGCTCGGAACGATGATGGTGTTGCGCCGGCCATGGGCTTCCTCGGTAATGCGAAGAAATCTTCCCCGATCGTTCTCGCGGAATTCCACGTAGAAGTGCTTCCGCTCGATCTGGACCTCCTTCGCTTCGATAATATGATCCATGTCGGGCCGGAGTGTGGCAGGACGCCGGTCGTTGGGGAAGGAAAAAATTTGCCTAAATTTCACACCCCAAATGGATAACATTTGGCCTCGCGGCCAGTTATTTTTGGCGTTTGCGGTGAGGGCGATTCTGAACTGGGCGTAAATCAGCGATCGCAAAATCAATTTGTCGCTTAAATTGGTCCACCCGTGCGACATGCACGCGTAATTTGTTGCCCACCGCGAAGCTGCGGCGTCTTTGGCGGCCGATAAACCGGCGTTGGGCCGTCGAAAAAATGTAGAAATCGTCCGCTAACGTCGAGACATGGACTAACCCGGTGAGCAAAATCTCCGGCAGTTCGACCAAAAGCCCGTAATTACGCACGTCGATTACCACCGCGTCGAAGATCTGCGGATTGCGCGCCTCCAGTTGTGACTCGAAGAATTCCAGCTTCTTCATTTTGACGGCATCAATTTCTGCCTCAGCAGCGTTACGTTCAGTGGCGGAAATGTGATCGGCGATAGCCGACAGCTGGGGCATCGCCCGCAAAGTTCGGCGCGGCAGATCGCGCTCGGCCAGTGCGCGATGCACCTCGAGATCGGCATAACGCCGGATTGGACTGGTGAAATGGGTATAATTCGTTTTCGCGAGGCCATAATGACCCAAAGGCGTCGTGGCGTAGCGTGCCCGCTTCAAACTCTTGAGAAGCGCGATCTTGAGCGGATGTTCTTCGGCCGCTCCCGCAATGGCAGCCAATAATTTCTGCATCTCGCCGCGATGCGTCAGATCGCCCACTCGAATTCCGTGTGCCAGAACGAACTCGCGAAATTCGCCTAGTCGCTCCGCCTCCGGATTTTCGTGCACGCGATAGATTGTTGGAATCCCGCGGTTTTTCAGCTCACGCGCCACCGCCTCGTTCGCGGCCAGCATGAATTCCTCGATCAATTGGTGCGATTCATCATTCTCAACTCGCTCAAATCGAATCGGTTTCCCTTTTTTATCGACCACGACTTTTACCTCCGGCATGTCGAGATCGAGTGAGCCGTGCTCAAAACGCTTCTTCCGCAGCAACGCCGCCAATTTCCACGCGGTTTGCAAACGCTCGCCCAGTTCATCGCGGGCCGGATTTTTTAAAATCGCGAACGCTTTCTTATAAGTAAGGCGGTGCGCGCTGCGGATCACGGTTCGGGCAAAACGGCTCTGCCGCATTCGCCCGTTGCGATCGAATTGCAGGAAAACCGAGTGCGTCAGCCGATCCACGTGCGGATTCAAGCTGCAAACGCCGTTGCTCAACCGTTCGGGCAACATCGGAATGACACGGTCCGGCAGATAAACGCTGTTGCCACGACGCTGCGCTTCGCGATCGAGCCCGCTGCCGGGCCGCACATACGCGCTTACGTCCGCAATGTGCACCCCAAGTTGCCAGCCGCCTTTGATCTCTTCGACGTGAATGGCGTCGTCAAAATCGCGCGCGTCGTCTGGATCAATGGTGACAATAAATTGGCCGCGTAAATCCTCGCGACCATCGATGGCATTAGCGGTTACTGTTTCGGGAATTGCGGATGCTTCCTCGAGAACGGCGTCCGGAAACTCGACCGGCAAATGGTACTTCCGGACGATGGAGAGGATGTCCACCCCCGGTGCAGCGCGCGGCCCCAGTAGCTCGATGATTTTTCCTTCCGGATTGACGTGACGCGATTCCCAGGCCTCGAGCCGGACCACAACTTTGTCGCTGAGCCGTGGCTGACGGCCATTAATTGACGATGGCTGCACATAAATGTTGTGAACGAGCCGTGGATCGTCCGGCACGACGTAGAAGAAATTGCGCGTCTGCTGCAGCGTTCCGACGATCGTCTCGTTCGCGCGTGTCAGAATCCGGATGACGCGGCCCTCTGCGCGCGGCGTGCGTGCCCGCGAAAATTGCGCGCCGCGAATAATGCGCGCGACAACGCGATCGCCGTGCATGGCGGTGCCAGTGTTTTCAGCCGCGATAAAAAGATCGGACTGTCCTGGTTTTTCGTTGGTCAAAAAGGCATAACCGGCCTCATGCACGCTCAACGTTCCGGTAACGAGATCGGCTGCGTCCGGTAGGACGTACCGATTTTTTCGAATGCGCGCGATTTCGCCTTCCTGTTCGAGATCACGGAGAGCGCGGCGCACTTCGTTCCGTCGCGCTACGCCGTAACCAAGCGCGGAGGCGATTTCGATTTTATCCAGTGGCCGATACTTCGGCTCCTGAACGAGTCGCAAAATCTCGGCGCGCAAATCGTGATCCGTTGTTTTCTTTTTGCCTGCCATGGCGACGCAACGTTGCGTTGTTCCCCGTTAGTCTTCCAGTGCGATCTTTGACGGAAGTTAGCCTTCCGGCCTGACTTGGCCGACATGCTTCCAGCTTGTCGAATGGGTTGCCCCGGAGGGACGCGCTTCTGGGCGTCCGGAGTCGCCGCGGCGAGGCTTGTGTTTGCTTGCTTGACGGCATCCGGGCGCGGCCAAAATTGCCTGAATGAAACCGATATGGTTCGCCGTCGCGATTTTCGCCGTTGGAATTTTTAATATGAATGCCGCTTCTTCGATTTCGATCACCAGCCCGGCTTTTCCAGCCGGCAGCGATATTCCGGCCAAATTTACCTGTAACGGAACGAACGTAAGTCCGGAATTGCAGATTAGCGGCGTCCCGAACGAAGCGAAATCGCTGGTCTTGATTGTCGATGATCCCGATGCACCGCGCGGTTTGTTCACGCATTGGATCGTCTGGAACATCGATCCGAAAACGACACAAATGGCCGAGAACAGTGCGCCCGCTGGCGCCGTCCAAGGCACGAGCGATTTTGGTAAGCGCAATTACGGTGGGCCCTGTCCGCCTTCCGGAACGCATCGCTATTTTTTCAAAATCTTCGCGCTCGATACTAAACTGGACTTGAAGCCCAGTGCGCGCCGCGCGGAACTCGATGCTGCCATGCGCGGTCATATTTTGGTGCAGGGCGAATTGATGGCGCGGTATTCACACAAGTAGTTTCGGCGTCGAGGCAGCGGGCTGCGGCCACGTCTCCGATTACCATCAGCGCCTCGAATAATTCGCTGCGCGTGGTAGTCTCACCCATATGGGTGTGACGCCATGGAAAATCGTGGGCGAGATTTTCGAGCTCTCTGCGCGCGGCTGGATCATGGGTGTCCTGAACGTCACACCGGATTCATTTTCCGATGGCGGCAGGTTTTTTCAGACGCCACAGGCGCTTGCCCAGGCCCGAAAAATGATTGCGAACGGCGCCAACATTATCGATATCGGCGGCGAATCGACGCGCCCCGGCGCCGAACCAGTCAATGCTGCGGAAGAAAAACGCCGCGTCATTCCGATAATCGAAGAGCTCGCCGGCGAAGCAATGATTTCGATCGATACCTCGAAGGCGGAAGTTGCGGCCGCGGCTTTGGATGCGGGCGCGAAAATCGTGAACGATGTAACGGGCGGTCGCGGGGACGACGCGATGTGGCCGCTGTTGGCCAAACGCGGCGCCGCTTTCATCATCATGCACATGCAAGGAACTCCGCCGACCATGCAACGCGCGCCTTTTTATCATGATGTCGTTGTCGAAGTGGCCGATTTTTTTCGACAACAATATGCCTGCGCCCTAAAGTTCGGTATCGATCCAATGACGCTCGCGTTCGATCCGGGAATCGGATTCGGAAAGACGCTCGAGCACAATCTCTCGTTGCTGAAAAATTTGCCGCGCTTGCGTGTCAACAATCGTCCGCTCGTCGTCGGAGTGTCACGTAAATCGTTTCTTGGCAAAATTTCCGGGCACAATGGCTCGATCGACAATCGCCTTTTGCCAACGGTCGTGTTCACGTCGCTGCTGCGAATGAACGGCGCCGATGTTTTACGCGTGCATGATGTGGAAGAAAACGTGGAGGCGCTCCGTGTCGCCGACGCGCTTCGGAGTGCGCCATGATTGATCGCATCGTCCATCTTTTTGTGGTCGGCTGGCGCAGCGCCTTCGAGATCGTGCTGCTGACCGTGGTGATTTACTACGGTTATCTCTACTTCCGCGGCACGCGCGGCGCGAAAGTGTTGACCGGTCTGGCCATCGTTTTTCTGGCCCTGACCTTGATCTCAACCTTGCTGAAACTCGCCGTCATCGGCTGGATCATTCGCAGCTTCTCAGTCTTCCTCGCCATCGCCTTGGTCGTTATTTTCCAGCCGGAACTGCGGCGCGCTTTGGCGGAACTGGGCGGGCATCCCATTTTTTCGCTCAGCAGCGAAAAACGCGAGATGGTTCACGACCTCGCGGAAGCGGTCACTCAACTCGCCAGCAAACAATTCGGCGCATTAATCGCGATCGAACGTGACACTTCCATTCGCGTTTATGAAGAGACCGGCGTTCAACTCGAAGCCGATTTCTCCGTTGAGTTGTTGCTCACCATTTTTCATCCCAAAACCGCTTTGCATGATGGCGGCGTAATTGTGCGTAACGGCCGGGTTGCAGCGGCGGCATGCATTTTCCCGGTGAGCCAGCGCGAGACTCTCGATCGCAGTCTGGGTTTGCGGCATCGCGCCGGTTTGGGATTAACCGAGGAATCTGATGCCGTCGCGGTTGTGGTCTCGGAGGAGACAGGCGGAATTTCAATTTGTCATCGCCGCCGGATCGAGCGTGATTTCACTCCGGAAACATTTCGTAAACGGATCGGCGAGATTTTGCTGCAGAGCTCTTATGATGAAGAAACTGATTCTGAAAAACTGGCAGGCGAAGATCATCTCGCTCCTCCTCGCGACCACGCTTTGGTATCTGATCAAAAAGAACGTGGCAACGACCCCATCGCCGTCTGAGGCCGCTTCAACGCCCGCAGAACAGGCGCACTAATTCTCGGAGGGACTCGTTTCTCCATTATGCGTGTTTAACGCCAAAGGCGTTTTTCATACCAGCCTGGGGCGACGCCCCAGGGAAATCTAAATTCAGCGCTGAAAGCGCGACTCAATCTGAACGGGATTCATTGCGGCTCCGCAGAGCGTCGCCCTACCAATGAAATTTTCGCGAGCCCGCATTGGTAGGGCAGATTCTGTCGAGCCGCTCCCAGTCAAGCGCGCGTGATTAAGACAGATGGGTCAATTGCCCTCACCCTAATCCTCTCACTGAGGGAGAGGAAGGCGCGAAGCGCCCGGTGAGGGGTCGTCCTTCGTTCGTCCATTGCCCAAGCTGCTATCAAATACGCGCACAAGCGCGTTCCTTCGCACAATCCGGACGTATCCCCGCTGCGCCTACCGCAGAAAACGCGCGAGGTGTTCGTCTTCCCAACGTCGGGCGCGCTTGTAGAAGCGGAACTCGCGTTCGCGGCGATTGAATTCGTCGGTGTGCACCCAACGCCGCCCATTACTGCGCGCCTTGTCCGGCACGACGGCATGTAACATTTCGTGATAGAGGATGTACTGGAGGAACCAGAGCGGTACGAATTTCTGATCGAGCCAGGGATTGATGCGAATGACGCGATCTTCTTCCTGGATGGTGCCGAAAATAAAATACTCTTTTGGACGTTCCCGGCGTTTGCGGCCCCAAACCACTTTGTAGCCGCGAAGGCGGTTGCCGAAATGACGCGCGTTTAGTTTGTCGAATAGACCACGCAAATCGAAATAACGGCCTTCGGTTTCAAGCCCGAGCTGCCTCTGCAGCGGCAATCGCGATCGCGCGATTTTTCGTTTCGTTCGTTTAGCCGAATTCCCTTTTGAACCCCTCTTCATGCGTGCGAGACGCCTCAATTGTACGCGAGCGGAAATCAGGAAACAACAAGGTCGATATTATTTTTTCTAGACATTCAAGCTACTGAATTTCAGATATTTAGGATTCACATCTCAAAAGCGCGAATCCATCAAAATTGCGAAAAAACCGTCATTTGTTCGTGTTATTTCGCGCAAGGTTCAGCGCCGCAAGACCTTCGTCTAACGACTGCGTTTTTTGAGGAACACAGACCTAAGGTCTCTTCGCCACACAGGTCGGTGACCCGTGTTCCCTGGTCCCTTCGGTGGGCGACAGGCTGTGTTGCGGCATCCCCCAGCATCACGCTCGGGCAGCAAAAATTGTAGGCGGCCATTCCTGGCCGCCAAGCAAAAAGAAACGGCGGCGAAGATCGCCGCCCTACAATTCTTCGGAATAAAGCCGAGCCGTAGCACAGCCATCTTGGCTGTGGGGCCGGTGGGCATCTTGCCCGCCGAATCAGGCTCGCATGCGGCTCCGCCCCAGCCGTCGCCCTACCAGTTGAAATTTTCGTGGGACGCATTGGTAGGGCGAGACTCCGTCGAGCCGCATGCTTGCAAATAGGCTCAGCTTTTCCAACGCCCGCAGGTTTACCTCCTGCTTCTCCTCTATATATTCCGCAAACCGGCGGATCGAAACAACGTGACTCCGTTTCTCAGAAAAATTCTTGGGCTCAACTGGCTGCTAATGGCGGTCATGCTCGCGCTGGCAATCTTTGGAGTGATCGCCATTTATAGCGCGACTTATATGCGGGAAGATCCAGTGGCCGCGGAATTCTGGCGCAAGCAGGCCAACTGGGTCGTGGTCGGATTTTTCGCCTTTATCATCACCAGTTTGATCGATTACCGCTGGGTCCGCTGGGGCGCGCTGCCAATGTATCTCGCCGGTCTCGCATTTTTGATCCTGACGAAATTCATTGGCCAAAAAGTTTACGGTGCCCGCAGTTGGCTCCATCTCGGTCCGGTAAACTTCCAGCCCGCGCAGCTCGCCGTCATCGCCGGGATCATGGTGCTGTCGCTTTTTCTCAGCCAGTTCAAGCAGATGCATCCGATGCTGCGTCTGACGTTGTGTGGCGCAATCGTGGGCGCGCCTTGTTTGCTCATTCTGATGCAACCGGATTTGGGCGAGTGCATCATCTGGGGACCGGTCTTGATGGCGTTGCTTTTCGTCGGCGGAATTCCGGTGCGTTATCTCATTTGCATCACTT
>Ga0209689_1001735_pt1 | contig 16339 bp, 19 predicted proteins | sample GraSoiAngelo_149_FD_187119 | JGI IMG/M metagenome (GOLD analysis project Ga0209689, IMG submission 187119) | Grasslands soil microbial communities from the Angelo Coastal Reserve, California, USA - 14_1009_09_30cm (SPAdes) (version 2) | ecosystem: Environmental > Terrestrial > Soil > Grasslands ...
TTCCGAAACGAAGCGCCGTTTCGATGGCTTCGACCAGACGCGCGCGATTTTCTTTGCTGATCGCGATGCGATCCTGGATGACCTGCACGCGCGCGCCGAGGCGTTTGATTTTTGGTTCGGCATCCACGCGCACAATTTCGTTGTCGATCCAAATGCGGAGATAACCTTGCTGCTGGAGAAAACCGAAAAACTCGCGCGGTGGAGTTTTCGGCGGGACGACCACCCAAAACGTGATGAGAATGGTCGCCGAGGAATTGGTATCGTGCGTATTCGAGGGCGCTGTTTCTTTTGTGTCATGCCGGGCCCCGAAAGCTTTCGGGGTCGAAGAATCCCGCGAATTAAGCTTTAAACTTTCGCGACGCGGTCCCTCGACTTCGGTGAGTTTACCCTGAGCCAGCGAAGCGAGTCGAATGGGCTTCGCTTCACTCCAGTCGGGATGACAGCCGAAGAGCGCCATCACTTGATCGGCGATTGATTTTGCGTTTTCCGGGCGAATCTCGCGTCCGCAGCTCGGACAAAATGCGCGGGCCATGCGGGACCAAAGCAATTTCAAATAATCGTTGATCTCCGTCATTGTGCCGACGGTGGAGCGCGAACTTTTGACCGAATTCGATTGTTCGATCGCGATTGCCGGAGGAATTCCGCGAATATCGTCCACGCGCGGCTTGTCCATGCGGTCCAGGAATTGCCGCATGTACGGACTGAAGGTTTCGACGTAACGGCGCTGGCCTTCGGCGTAAATTGTATCGAAAGCGAGGCTCGATTTGCCGCTGCCGCTTGGGCCGGTGACGACGGTTAATTTCCCAAGTGGAAGATCGACATCAATCCCTTTGAGATTGTTTTGACGCGCCCCGCGAATCTCGATGCAATCATTCGCAGCCGACGCAGCAACGCGCTCTTTCTTGGCAATGCTCGAACCCACTGGAGAGTATCCGGGCGGCGGTCCAGATTGGCAAATTTCGCGCGCTGAAAATGCAGTCATCCCGAACAAAGTGGGGGACCTCGCCGAAACGGATCGGTTTACGCAAGATAACTTGTGTGCTTCACCTCACATCTGAGGTCTCGTCGTTGGAGCCTGCCCTGGGCGAGCGCAGCTAGGCGAACGGGCGACTCGGGGATGACACCGCGTCGTCTACTCCGTAAACCGCGCCACAAGCGCCTCGCGTTGTTTCTGCAATTCCCGCGGAACCACGCCGCCGAGGGAATCGAAAAACTTTTTGTGCTCGGCCAATTCCTTTTGCCATTCTTCGTGATCGACACCGAGAATTTCGACAATGTGTTTGTGCTCCCCATCGAGCTCTTCGAGATCGAGATCGTGCAGGCTGGGCAGCCAACCGATGGGCGATTTAACCGCACGACCCGTTCCTTCGCAGCGATCGATAATCCATTTGAGTACGCGCATGTTTTCGCCGAAACCGGGCCACAGGAAATTTCCCTCCACGCCTTTCCGGAACCAATTTACATGAAAAATTAGCGGCGGATTCGTCAGGCGTTTTCCAATGGCGAGCCAATGCAGGAAATAATCGCCAATGTTGTAGCCGCAAAATGGCAGCATCGCCATCGGATCACGTCGGACCTGGCCCACCGCGCCCGTTGCGGCGGCGGTTGTTTCGGAAGCCATAGTCGCGCCGAGATAAACACCATGCTCCCAATTGAACGCTTGGAACACGAGCGGCATCGTGTTGCTGCGGCGTCCGCCGAAGATGATCGCGCTGATCGGGACGCCTTCGCCGCGTTCTACATCCAGGTCGAGCGCGGGATTATTGCGGATCGGTGTCGTGAACCGGCTGTTTGGATGCGCAGCTTTTTCCTTTGAGTCCGGCCTCCAGTCATTTCCGTGCCAATCGAATGCGTGTTGCGGCGGCGCGCCGTTTTTGCCTTCCCACCAAACGTCACCGTCATCGGTGAGCGCGACATTGGTATAGAGCGTATCGCGCTCGATCGATTTCATGGCGTTCGGGTTCGATTTGTAACTCGTTCCCGGCACGACGCCGAAGTAGCCGTTCTCCGGATTGACCGCATACAAGCGGCCATCGCGAATTTGCATCCAAGCGATGTCGTCGCCCACCGTTGTCACTTTCCAGCCTTTGAAATGTTTCGGCGGAATAAGCATGGCGAAATTGGTTTTGCCGCATGCGCTCGGGAATGCCGCCGCCACGTAATGTTTGCGGCCTTCGGGCGATTCCACCCCGAGGATCAACATGTGCTCCGCCATCCAGCCTTGTTTGCGCGCCAGATACGATCCGATCCGCAGAGCGAGACATTTTTTGCTCAACAAAACGTTGCCGCCGTAACCCGACCCCACAGAGATGATCGCGTTATCCTGCGGAAAATGACAGATGAACCGACGCGTCGGATTAATCTCGAGCAATGAATGCACGCCGCGGTTCCATTCGGCGTTTGGATCGCTGCCCAGCCGCTTGATAGCGACTTCTCCCATGCGTGTCATGATTCGCATGCTGAGCACGACATAAATGGAATCGGTGATTTCAAAGCCGACTTTGGTGAGCGGCGAATCGGGTGGCCCCATAATATAGGGAATAACAAACATCGTCCGACCCCGCATCGCGTCTTTTAGGAGCCCGTGGAGTTTGGTGTACGTTTCTGTCGGTTCGGACCAATTGTTTGTCGGGCCCGCCTCCTCTTTCGTCGGCGTGCAAATGAAAGTGAATTGCTCCACTCGGGCCACGTCGTTCGGATTCGATCGATGCAAATGCGAGCGCGGAACTTTCTTTTCGTTGAGTTTGATCAACACGCCCTGGCGCACGGCTTGATCGAGAAGAAACTCATTTTCGCGCTCGGAGCCGTCGCACCAGAAAATATTTTCTGGTTTCGTCAGAGTTCCGATTTCATGCACCCAATCGAGGATTGCTTGGTTGGCCGGCGTCGCATCTCCGATTCCATTTGGCGGGAAGATGGCGGGCGCAATGTTTTTCATCGAAACGAAAATGTCCTGTTAACCACGAGTAGACGCGAACCCATTACTGGTTCACCTGAAATGCCGTTTGTTTTCCTTCGTGTCAATTCGTGTTTACCTGTTGCGGGCTGCCTGCTTGCCGCAGAAGGTGCATGTCTGTGTTGCAGTTGCAGAAATTTTCGCGCATCCACGAACTTGGCTTGCGTGTTCAGAACGCCGGCTGTTTATTTCTTTCATGTTCGGAGTGACTACCTCCGATGATTATCGTCCGGTTACGTGGATGGGCCGCTACCCTGTCGACGTGACCACGATGCTGGTTGGGGTGCATATCATTTGCGCGGTCGTGGCGTGCATCTTCACCGCAATTCCCGGCCTTGCCGGCACGCTGGATTATTTTTATTTCGACAGCGCGCGCATTTGGAACGGGCTGCAACTCTGGCGGCTTGGGAGCTACGCGTTTGTGCATGCTCCATCCGGGCTTCTTTGGTTCGCGGTGGAAATGTACATGCTGTTTGTTTTTGGCCGTGAAGTGGAACGTTTCATTGGCCAACGTGCTTACCTCGCGCTTTATCTGGTTCTCCTTTTCGCGCCTACGATTGTGTTGACGGTTGCCGGTCCCTGGCACGTCTCGGGATTTGCCGGATCGCCCGCGCTTCACTTCGGAATTTTCGTTGCGTTCGCGACAATTTATCCGCGTGTCGAACTCTTCCTTCGTATCATGGCCAAATGGGTAGCGGTGATTCTCGGCGCAGTTTACACGCTTCAGTTGCTCGCTTATCACGCGTGGGCAGAGCTGACGGTGGTCTGGACGAGCATAGGAGCAGCATTCCTTTTCATTGAATTGCGGGGCGCGGGGCCAGAGCTCGCTTGGTGGAGTAATTTGAAAGCGCGAATTGGACCCAAGCCTAAATTCCGTGTTGTGCAGAACACGCGGGCGCGACGTGTCGTGGATCCAGATGATGTTTATACTTCAATCGATCCGATTCTCGATAAAATCTCAAAGTTTGGCATTGGAAGTTTAACCGCGAACGAGCGCCGACAACTGGATCGCGAGCGCGAGCGGCTCCTGAAAAAAGCGGAGTAACTCGACTGCTGTAGACGCTTCGCTGTGCGAAGCGCGGCGCTGAAATGCTAAATGCGTGCGCGCTGCGTCGCCCAAAGGTCGACGGCTACAGAATCGGAGTGGCGAAGTTATGTTTGAGTGAGCCGCGACTCGACCGTCTCGCAAAGGACATGAAGCAGAAGCTGGTGCGCTTCCTGAATCCGCGCAGTTGAATCGCCGGCAACCAGGAGATCGACATCAGCGATACCGATGGTCGATCCGCCGTCGCGTCCGAGAAATGCTATCGTCTTTAGTTTGCGCAATTTCGCTTCTTCCAAAGCGCGGTTCACATTTTTCGATTTGCCGGAAGTCGTCAGGCAAATGAGCAGGTCGCCCGGCACACCAAAGGCCGCGACTTGGCGCGCGAAGATTTCGTCGAAACCGTAATCGTTGCCCGCGGCAGTAAGAAGTCCGCCATCGCCCGTGAGACAAATCGCCGGATACGCCCGACGATCCTTTACGAAGCGCACAACAAGCTCAGTCGCGAAATGGGCCGCGTCGGCAGCGCTGCCGCCATTGCCGCAAACGAGCAGTTTGTTTCCGTTCGTTAGGCAATCCGCGATCAGTTCCGCCGCTCGCGTGATTTCGGCTTCGAGTGTTTTCAACGATCGCAACGTCTCGATTGACCTATTAATCGCTTGGTCGAGGATCGAAGAAGAATCCGGCATCGGGATGGACGTTTGTGACCAAAGATGGTGCGCGATAGAGGGTCCGAACCTCTGACCCCCAGCATGTCAGAGTGATCCGAACCTCCGAGCGTGCGCGAATTCGCTAGGTAAGTAACTCCATGTGACTCAGTATAGATTCATATAAATCGGCAAAATGCTACAGTAAAATGCTACATTGAGCACAACGGTCTGACAGTTGGTCGGCAGTGTTCCGCAGTACAGAAGTGTTGCGGGATAAACCGCAAATGCAGACCCCGTTTCGCGGGTCTGGATCTCGCGCAATGGCCGATCGAAATGCGCCTGACGACGATTCGTAGATTTTTTCCCTTTGCGCGAGCTTTTTGGGAACTTCGCTATCCACTTTCCGTAGAAGTGCTTGAAAGAGCAACCCTCTAACTCTCTCATTGTGGAACACTCGACCTCACATCTGACGTTCTTGGCCGGGGTACTCTGGCGACGCTGCTCCTTTCCCGTGGAATCTGTTCGACCTTCACCGGAGGAACAGTTTCTGGCGGGCGGATCGCCTTTCGATAATGAGCGAATGGCGCGCGCCGAGGGACCGGTGCAACGACTCATTTTGGCCTTGCTTAACAAGACGAACCTCGCTAGAATCCCGGTCCTTGAACTCGGCCGCCGCGAACGATGGAGCCCCCAGGCCGGGCGCGTTCGCCACGACGCGCTGGAGCCTCATTCTTTCCGGTGCCGACTCCAAAGGCGCAGAGAAAGAGACCCGCGCAGCGCTCGCCGAGCTTTGCCGCATCTATTGGCGGCCAATTTTTGCTTTCATCTCCCGGCGTGGTTACTCGGCCGAGGACGCCGAGGATCTTACGCAGGATTTCTTTGTGATGATACTGGAAGGTGATTGGCTTCAGCACGCAGACCCCAGCCGCGGCCGTTTCCGTTCGCTGCTGCTCAAGTCGCTCCAGAACTTTCTCAATGACGCGGTCGACAAAACTTATGCCCGCAAACGCGGAGGCGACGTAAGCTTCGTTTCGTGGGACGCTTGGATGGCCGAGGCACCGTCGCAATTGTCGATCTCGACGGAAACGCTCAATTCCTGGCCCGCGGAGCGGCTTTTCGATGTGCGCTGGGCGGCGACGGTGGTAGAACGGGCGCTTCGCCGACTCCGCGAGGAATGCGAGCGCAAGGGTCGGTTGCGGGTTTTCGACGTCTTGAGCGCTTACCTCACTGCAGAGCGGGACGATGTCTCGTCTGTGAATCTGGCCACGACGCTCGGAGTTCCCCAAGCTACGGTGAAAAAATTACTTTATCACATGCGGCAGCGCTACCGCTGGTTATTGCGCGACGAAGTGGCTCACACAGTAGAGAATCCCGCCGACATCGAGGACGAACTCCGTTATCTCTGCAGTGCGCTCGCTGCCAGTTCGGAGTAGGCCAGATAATGACTCACTCTCCCGCGCTCCTACGATTTGGCTTCCCTCACATGAATCTCTACGGCCTCACTGATTCGCATGCAGCGATCATGCACCAACCGAACGAGTGCCCGCATTGTCAAAACGCGTTGCGTGTGAGCTGCGGACTTTGCCTCCGGTGTTTGCTCCAAGCCGGGCTGACCGAAGATGAAGACTCTGGGAGCGAGAGTCTTGACGCGCTCTTGTCCGAAATCGAAATTTAAGACCTCAACTGGCCTCTCGGGAACTACGAGAGGCCTCAAGGAGATTACGCGGGCTCACTGGTGTATGAGAAAACGGGCAAACTGGAATATGTCCAGCACTTTCTCGGGCACGCCGATCTGAAACGACGATGGAATGGTACCATTGTCTGCTCGGAGAAGGGCCGGCGCTCGACATGGCCGATTTTGCTTTACCGGTGAAACGGGAGGGAGTAGCAGGACGGCGAACGAACTAAAGATCTTCGCGGCCTGGGCCGCGGAACATTGGGATGAACGCGGCGACTTCGAGTGGGAATACTGGAGCGCTGACCGACGCGAAGACCTCGCCAAAATGGGAGTGAACGCGAGTGACCAGGAACTCCGTGTTGTCTTCGACTTCTGCCGGCTTGGATGGAAGCGAGACGAGATCGACATAAATACCTTGCCAGCGAAACTGGAGGTAGGGGGGCAGCGGCGGGGCGCGGAAGAGGCGGAGGTAAGGTAGAAGCGTTCGGAACGGTGATCGCAGCATTGCAGTTTGGGCACGTTGCCGTGACGCCGATTTGGGCGTGCGTCGCGGAGATGTGTTGACCGCACGTCGGACATTCGAACTTGAGTTCCATAATGTCGGGGCAACTTGTAGCGCCAGCCGTTTCTCCGGGCAAACCAGAAAGGCTCCTCGAACCGCGTCTACGGATGTGATGCGAGTAAAAAACTCACCACTCTTTGAACCCGCCCGCTTACTCGTGTGCTAACGAGATTTTGTAATTGCCGTATGGAGGCCAAAAGAGGCACAATCCGCTGCGTGAAGTACTGGGAAATACTTGCCGACAATCTGAGCAAAGTCGGTTGGAGTTGGGGCTGCGTCTCAGCCGTGGATTCCAACGGGACGAACAACCTTCGTTGCCGATGCACATCGCGGCGACGGTCAACGCTTCATTGTGCGCTTGGACTAAGAATTGACTGCGTTTCTGAAACTCGAACCTGCGCGGGACCGTCGTGCTCACTGGAAACTTGCATTCCCCTGGCCTGATCAGTGCTTGCGGTCGCATCCCGGAAAACTCCCGTGACATAACCGAATCGAATTTCAGCCCCATCCTTCAACTCGGCGTCAGTAATGGAAACGCCATCGATCTGTGTCCCATTTGTTGACCCCAAGTCTTTGAGGCGATACCCACTCGGCGATTTCGTCAGGGCAGCGTGCTGCCATGACACCGTCGGATGGTCAATGACTACGTCGTTCGACGGAGTACGGCCAATTGTAATAACGTCGCCAATTAAATCATGCGTTATGACATCAATTCCGTCGCAATCCAGAACCAGGCGAGCCATCTCGTCTCAAATTTCACCGAAAGGCTGCCTGCCATTGTGGATCTTAGCTGGGGTGATGATCGCTTCCTGTGCCTTTGCTTTGCGGCCTTGCTCTCCGTTTTGTGCTTCTGGGCGCGGGTCGATCTTCTGCCCCGGTTTTAGGTTTGCCAATTGCTTCGCAATCTGAGCGCCTTGTTCGAGCATATCTTGAACGCCGGGGCCGTAACTGGTTTGGAGTGACGGCTCTGGTTGGGCTGGTTGCAGGCTGCGACTCTCGGAAAATTCTTCCGGCCAACAATGCGACAGCAGCCATGCGTGTGCGCGCCAGTCGTTTGATAGGCTGATTTTCTTAAGGAGCGATACGCGCGCTTGGCCTCTCTCGCGTGTAGTGTCCTCAACAAATTCGCGATACGGCGCGCGTCCCTCTTCGCCTTTCGCAATCCATGCGTGATAGGTAGCCTGAGTGATGCCAACCGTGTCGCAGGTCGCGCCAATCGGGACGCCTTGCGAAAGTAGGTAGCAAATTTCGCGTTGCAGTTCCGGGTTGAGCAGTGTTTTCTTACCGGGTTTTTTCTTTGTCATGCAGCTTCCTGCGCAGGGCTTCTATTCCTACGAGCGCAAGTCCTAGGAGGGCGACTGCCGAACCGCCATCGGGAACGGCAACACCGTTTGCCGAGAATGAGAAATTTACGCGTGTGTGCCCGCCTGCACTTTGGGTTGTGAAACTCCAGTCCATGCTTGTTGGGTCAAACCCGTTACCGCTTACAATTCCGGTTCCCGTTATGTGAAGGGTGTTTGCATTCTGAGTCACGATAGTCGACGTAAGGAGATCGTAGCTGAAACCACCAACACTCCACAGACCTGGAGTCGGCGTAGATGGATTGAAGATCCAGGGTTGCGCCATAGTCGCTTGCGTCCCCGGAGCGATCCCGGCGAAATCGCCAGTACTGCTAGTAACACTGCTAAAGCCGGCGTTATGAAATACATCGAACCAAGTGATCACCGTGGTTGCCGTTGCCAAGGAGTTTGTGTCAAAGTGGGTTTCACCAGCGAATTGGATATCTCCGGTTATTGCAGTGGCCTGAGCTTGTTGACTGAAGACCGCGCAACTGAGTACGCCGGTCGCAAGCATCACTAAGATTGTTTTTGTGAGATTTTTCATTGGATTGTTTTTAGTTGTAACCTTCTAATTGAACGAACAGCATAAGGGTTAACTCATTAGGAAGCGCCGCGCTATACCAAGCGCGCAGAGGGCTACCCCGAGCAACATTACCGTGATGCCGCCGTCCGGCACACGGGGGATGGACGCGAAGAGATCGACCCTGGAGATCCCGCCGAACCCATTCGGTCCGGAGCCGGTCTGCGGAAATGTGTCTAAATTGTTCGTGATCTGGAAGAACGCGACTCCTCCCCCGGGAGTTCCGCCCGGGCCGGCGCCATAGTGGACAACCCCGTAGGAGAAGCCCGTGAGATCGACTGGCTCGTTGAGAGGGGTTAAGACTTCTTCAGCGCCAGTAAGGGTGGGGGTACCGAGGCTGCCAAACGTCGGATGCGCCACGATGTAGTTTAGCAAGCGGAAGAAATTGTTCGCTTGGTTGTCGGAATTCCCGCCACCAATGCCGGTACCGTTCTTCGGGATGTCGCCGAAAGGGGATAGGATTAAATCAGCCTTGGCCGTTAGCGTGAGTCCTGATGCCAAAGCAGCGATTAAGATTGTGTATTTTAATGCTTTCATTAATGATGCTTTCTGTTGATTGGTTTCTGAATTGGTTTTTTAAGCAGTCTTGAGTTTGCGCATCACGGCGGAAAAGATGGGCAGTGTTTTTTTCGAAATTCTGTTTATTTTCACAGGGAATTTCATGTTATGCCATTAAGTCAGCAGCTCATGTACCAGATTTAAAGCATTATTAAATAAATATTTCAAGTGTCTATCTATTAACGAATTACGCCATGATGTAATCTCTCGATTTTGTCTGCCTCTGGCACGGAATCGTAAAGTATTCCGACGATTCCGACAGTAGCTCTGAAAGGAATAGGCATAACAACCACAGGTGAAGGGGATTACAGCGCGTAATTGGAAAACGTAAGAATTCCCGACGTTTGCTCGGTTCTGTGCCTATCTCGGCGGCCCGAGCCTCCCCGAGCCTTGTCAATCAAATCAATCACTTGCTCCAGGCTCAAGGGTTTCGCACTGGATCGGGAGAGAGACTTGAAACTTATTTTCGTATTCATCGCACACAGAACAGCCGATTCTTTGGCTAGTACATTATTTAGGGCCGACAACTTCATCGAGATCCGCAGCAAGGCGTCGGCGAGAAAATTTCGGGTGAAGAATAAGCTGGATCACCTGCTCGCAGGCCTGCCTCCCTGGCGTGTGTCTGCCCCAACGCTCAACTGACAATTGACCAACGCCACGCCGGGACAGCAAGTGCGTGACTTGGGGCTCGCTGCGCGAACGTGTTGTCGGCAAGGTGCCGACGACTGCAGGCTGGCAGCCTGCAGTCCCCCAAAGTCGAAAACCCGCATAATCCGCGGTCGTGTCTGAAAAGATTTGAAACTTTTCGAAAACCTTACCCGGCAGTTTCCGGAGAAGGATATTGAGGAGGCGCGGGGCCGATGCCGGAGACCTGACGTTAAGCTTGAATTCTTTTCTTAAGCCTATCCACATTCCGGAGGATCTCCGCGGCCAGGCAATCGAACGCACGGCGATGTCCGTGCGGCTCGCCGGCGTTTTGCGCAGAGCGAATATCCGCGTGCTTGGCGATCTCCACGGATGCAAGCTGGATGATTTCGCCGGGCAGAGAAATTGTGGATACAAAACGTTATGCGAACTGGATGCGCTGGTACGCCAAGCACGCTCTAGCGTAGAGGAGACGCCGCCGCGCCCCGAGGCTGGGTCTCTTGCTGGAAACGGTGTAACCTTCGTTGTTCCGGAGTCGATTTCTCAGTTGCAATTCGCTGAATTGCCAATAACCAGCCGTTTGACAAATTTTGTTCGATCGATCGGACTTCGGACGCTACAGGATCTGAATGGCCGGAGTGCATTCGAATTGCTTCGATGCAAGAACTGTGGCTGGCGCACCGTTGTGGAGATCGGGCAACTCATTGAGCGTGCAATCTCTGGGGAATTTGATGAGGCACAGATCGAAGAGTCCGCTCGGCCCACGGAATTGTTCAGGTTGCTCGAGAAGGGAATTGCGAAGCTATCGCCTCGTGACAAACATTTGCTCCTTGCCAGAATCGGAGGAGAAGATGTCCCTCCACCAACTCTTGAAGAACTTGGACAGAAGCATGCGCTCACGCACGCACGGGTCCAACAAATCCTGGAAAAGACCCTCAATGCCCTGAAGAAAACTTGGGGGCCACGGGTGCCACGGCTCCTCGAAGCGGTGAAGCGACGCTGTTTTTCGAACGTTTGCCCACTGACTCCCGCGTTGCTAGGGCAGTGGATAGGTGAATCTCAGAGCACATTCCAATTATCGCCAAAAGCGCAGGTGCGGCTGATAGGAGCCCTTGACGAAGACGTTCCCTGCTGGCCCAACCAGCATGGCGGGGTGGGAGGCATCGACAGTTCGATTCGTAGGCTCGACCTTGATTTGGCAAAACTCGCGTGCAATGCCAATGGCTGTATTGCCGTTGCTGACGCTTATCGGAAACTCACGTCTCAACAACGTTACAAGCGGCTGAAAGTCGGAAAATTTCTCGGAATGCTGCGCCGCGTCCGACGGACGCTGGTAGAATTTGATGATCCGCAGAGCCCTGTTATCCGGCTAAGTCGATTGAGTGCGACCGAAGTCGCAACACATATTCTGGACCAAAGCGATGAACCGTTAACTGCAGAGGAAATCCGTTCACGAGCAATCCAAACGTTCGGGACAAAGATCATCCTCTGCGAAGCGCGAGCCATTGGCAACGCGCTGAGCTCAAATCGGGATGTTTTTTTCATTGGGCCAGGCCTGTACGTTATGCGCAAACATTTCAAGTTGCCGTTTTCCGAATGGGACCGAGTACAAACGGAGTTCGCGCAGCTTCTCGCAAAAGAGAGTCGCCCGATTTCTTGTTACGAGGTACTCAACGACCGATCCATTACAGGTTTAACCAATGTTCGGCCGGATGAACTTGCGTATATTCTGCGTAAAGACAGCCAATTTCTTGACTTGGGATTTCTGATTTTTGCGCTTGCTACATGGACGAGCGATCCTGAATTTTGTCGCGAAATGTCCCGGCGTAGATTGTGGGTGGGAAGGCGTGAGGGCGAACGGAACGGAGTCCACAAAGCAGTTCTGCACCGCGTAGGGGTTCGACCGCGCACGTACCGTGCCCGACGAAGAGTTTTGGCGAAGGTATAATGGTTCAAGTCGAGCGGGCGCGCATGGTCCGTAACGGTAAGCCGCACATAGCCTGCGTTATCGCTCTCAACAATGTCACTCTCCGTACTCGCGTACTCGACAGTGACATTGTGCGGTGCGCTGGAGATAACACCGGGTCTTTTGACGGCAGCCCCTGGCATAACAATAATTTCCCTCCCGGGCTTAAGCGATTGCACCCGCGCAGCCTCGTCTGCTTCGATGGCAGTCTGTGTGACCTCCAGCGGGACTCACTGCGTGGCGACCCGCGCTTTGATAAAATTGTCGCCTCGCTCGCGCCAAAAGAAGCAGCCTCTAAGTAGCGCTGGCGCGACAGCTGTCGAGTGGTAGGCCGGTGCCGCAACTTGAGGCACCAAGGTTCGCTAGGGTATCGCCCGGCAAGTTTCGGCGGCGCACGCGACAGCGAGGTGGCGCAGCGGCTGTCGGGTGATAGGCCGCCGCCTCAACTCGAACCGGCCAAGCAATTCGTCAGTGTGCGCGCGCTCGAACCAGGAGTCATCGACTTCGCATAGTCCCGTTGCCAGCGCGAAAAATCAGATCAATGTGATCCCGGCCGCGGCCTGCATATGCCTCAACCACGTATGTGCCACCGATTAAAAACGGAACATTCGCATTTTGCAGCGCCGCCATTGACTTAGGATGAAAGCTATCGCGTCCACCTTTCGCGTTCGCGGCTGCTGCTCTCTTTGGGGTCATCACCATGATAACGCAATCGAGCCTGCTAACGTGCGCATCCCCCGGAGAAACGTCCATTTGGTCAGACCGTTTCGTTTCTCTAAGAAAATGGCTAAGTGCGTGCTACGAATCGCCGCAACCGCAGATCTTCATTACGGCAAACACTCGCGCGGTGTGTTGCACGAAGCATTTGCCGAGATTTCCCGCAGCGCTGATGTACTGCTGCTTTGCGGCGATCTCACCGAATACGGGCTCCCCGACGAAGCAGAGGCACTTGTCGCCGATATTCGCGCCGCCGTGAGAATTCCGCTGGTTGCGGTCTTGGGCAATCATGATTTCGAGTCGGGGCACCCCAAGCTGCTGTGCAGAGTCCTCGATGACGCTGGCATGAACGTGCTCAACGCCGAAGCCATCGAAATCGCGGGAGTCGGCTTTGCAGGAATCTCCGGGGCGGCCGTTTCGCTGCCCGCGTAACCAGTAACCATCCAGAGGCTGGTGAGCCGTACGGTGGTCGGCCTTAACCGCGATAATGCGAATCTCTCCAGAGCGAAAGCTCGCACGGCCCTCTGCATAATTGAGCGCCTGATTTTTCTTCAAAAAACAAGCTCAACACCGGGCCCTTCGAAAACTTTCCAGCCGTTATGGTGTGGTTTTCGATCAGTGTGATTTTCGGAAACGTTCCCAAACCTCAATGAGCGGCGACGCCACTAAAAAGTCGCCGAGAATGCATCCGATGGCTAAGCCGACGAGAACCTTATGATTTCCTGGACCTAAATTTGACGGCAAGCGGAACGGTGGGGCTTAGACCACTGCGGCGTGACGGAAAAACTTTGTTGTTCGCACAGGCTTCCAAACGAAGGCCTATTTGAGGCCCGATTACATTTAGGCATCTTGCGAGAGTTCCAAATTTGGACAGGGATAGTCGAAACATTCATTCGTGTTGGTTATAAAAATAATTCTGCGTGGGACAGGTATGACCAGATTCTCCGTAATACTATCATTGACACTGATTACGTCACCCGACGTTTCATCGCATCTTTAGCCTGGGCTGCCTGCTGGGTTCAACCTTGGTCCTCAGCGCTCTTTCGTCTTCGGAGTGGATGTGCGACAGGAGTGCGGGCGGGGGGAAGTTAACGCGGACGACGCAGCCGTCGGTTCCGCAGGTACTCCAGCGTAAACCGCCGCCTTCGGCAAAAAAGTTATAACTATTTTGACGATTTTTTCGGAACTTGCGATTCCCCAATCCCGTAGTTGGCTATGTGACGCAGTCATCCTCCTCGCTTGCCCTGCTCGATAAGCCATTTTGGTTCTGTCTAAAGGCGCAGCCTAAGCGAGAGCATCTGGCCGCGACCGCGCTTCGGCGTCAGTTTCACATCGAGTGTTTCTCGCCTCGATTGCGTTTCCGCAGGATGACCCAAAGAGGGCCAGTCTGGTTCGTGGAGGCGATGTTTCCCGGTTATCTGTTCGCGAAATTTGTTTATGGAAAACAACATCGCGCCGTTGAAAGTTCTCACGGAATCCGAGGAATCGTCCACTTTGGGGATCGTCTGGCAACCTTGTCGGAAGATATTGTGACCGCGCTTCAATCGAGAGTGGGTGCGGAAGAAGTCGTGACGGTCGATTCCTCCATCAAAATTGGCCAACCGGTTCAAATTACGGAGGGAGCTTTTCAAGGATTGGAGGTCGTGGTTACTCGTTTGTTGCCTGCGAAAGAACGGATTCGAGTTCTGCTTGAGTTTCTTGGGCGATCCCTTGAAACGGAGATTTCGACAGCAAAAGTGCTCCCCGCCTAGGGCCATCTGGCGGTGGCACCGGGTGCAGGACAGCCGCTCACTCCTGCGTTGCTGATGGAGCGGGGCTGAGTGTTGGGCCCGCTTAACGAGCCCCAAGTTCAGTCACCCCGCCGCTTGTTTCCTTTGGATTGCTGCGGATGCGCGTCGCGAACTAGCCGAATAAACGCCGAGTGCGCGTTCTTGGGCGCCGCAGCGAGGCGACGCCACTGGCGCCCGATTGTTCTCTCGACTCGGAGCGGTAGCGCGCTGACTTGACGCCGAGTGACTTGACGCCGAGTAGAGCCGCCGGCAGCCCGCTGGCGCTTCGAGCTGGCCTGCACACTAGAAGAAGCGCGGGGCCGTCGCGATGGCGAACAGCGCAGTGGTGGTGGAGCTAGATCGTTAGGCTCCGAGACCGTATCCGAACTAGCCAGCGCAGGCGCGACGATTGAAGTGGCAACCATCGAAGTCGCGACGGGTGCTTTGGCATCCTGGAATAAAAGCGCGAGGATGCCAGCGATCGTAATCACCGCTTGTTCAGTCCGAGGACAGGCTGACCGTACTAAGTGCCAACCACTAGAAGCAATCTCCGATAGCCAGCTTTGGAATTGAGCGGCGGCGGTGCTCACAGGCAACAAAAGGAGCGAAGGAAAATTGAAGCCAGCTTTCGTAGTGAGATGGCTGAAGATTTTGGCGAGCTTGGAATCGCGCGCGACCGCCGTTGCCCACCAATCGAGCATCCGACGCTGATTTTCTTCCAGTGCTGGCATCGAATCAGTCTTGGTGCCGTTGAGTAGATCCGCGATTAACTCGTGATCCAGGTTGTCGCGCAACCAGGCGTCCAAGAACAGCGCGCGCTCGTGGCGATCGAGTAATCTGAGATAAGCAGCGAGATGATGCGATCGGATCGCCCGCTTGCCGGAAAGATGCGCGGACACAACGCTCGGGACGAGCCCGGACCGCTCCGCGAGCTTGCGCTCATTCCAGCCTCGCAAATCCAGGATCCGAAACAATTGGTGAGATGAGAGCCTATTGTGAATAATTCGCAGATTGCGAAATTCGTCATCCGCAGTCAAGATTATATTTGACTATTTGTAAAACTTTCCGACGTGAGAGAAGCATTATGTCGGAGGATGGGGGCCCAGGTAGAGCGGTTAGTCGTGGTGAATCACGAGCGGGAGCTGAACAAGTGCCACCAGAGCTCACGAAAGTCTCGCCGGCCCTAACGGCTCGCAGTTTTCTAGAGGCAACTAATGACGTTCTGCGCTGCCAGATCGGGCCGGATGGTAAGCAAGCGCCACGGTCCAGTTTTTTACTTGATCCTCGTACGAGGCCAATGATAAGCACGATCCTACAGAAAGAACTTCTGAGCGCGGCCCGGGAGAGGCAACTCGCCGAGATATTGGAAACCTCGCCTCTCGATTGGCACTTTGCTCATCCCCTGCAAAATATTCGGGTCCTTCGTCCTCCAGTTTCCGTAGTAGTAAGCATGCGAGAGATTGACCGAATTCAACAGCAGCCCATCCCAACATATCGTCCGCTTGCTCTCCGACGGTACATTGCCGGCCCGAACTTGAGTTCGCATTTTTGAGAGTGAATTTTTCGAGAATTTACTCCTTTGTCACTTTTTTTTGATTGACACGGAAAAACTAAATGTGGTTTCCTCTTTATTCTACGCCTTGCGAGTTAGCGGGTAGCAAGCAGTGAAGGAATTCACCAGATGAGTGTAAAGGGTTCCTCTCCGAATGTCCGGCGAGCGACCAAGGGCGGCAGCATGCCCAACGGTAAATTGGATGGATTCAGCCAGAGGCGCCGCACTTCCTGGTTCATGCGGGACAACGATCCGTCATCTTTTCTGCGCAGGATCGTATTTGACTTGGTTCAAAGGCGAGTCGCCACCCCATCGCCTATTGCC
>Ga0209689_1001736_pt1 | contig 16336 bp, 12 predicted proteins | sample GraSoiAngelo_149_FD_187119 | JGI IMG/M metagenome (GOLD analysis project Ga0209689, IMG submission 187119) | Grasslands soil microbial communities from the Angelo Coastal Reserve, California, USA - 14_1009_09_30cm (SPAdes) (version 2) | ecosystem: Environmental > Terrestrial > Soil > Grasslands ...
CACCCGTTCCCATCCCGAACACGGAAGTTAAGCCTCGCCGGGCCGATGATACTGCACGGGCAACTGTGTGGGAACGTAGGTCACCGCCGGGATTAAATTACAAAAGGCCGCTCGGAGCGATCAGGGCGGCCTTTTTGTTTGCTTTTTGTTTGCTACGCCCAGAGGATGGAATTTCTGGGCCCCACTGGCCGGGAGGGCGCGGTCGAAAAAGTACTATTGACCTCGAGCATTTCTGGGACTAACGTTAAAGCTTCCACCCCTGACCCGGCACTTCTTCCAGAGTGAGGTCGACCATGGCCATCAACATTGCCCCACACCCCCTCGATAGCACCGTACAAGAGAGATGGGAAAGACTGCGGAGCCACAAACGCATCATCTCGCGGGTTAAACTTCTCGTAGAGTGGGAGCAAGGCGGCGGCAAAGAACGCGCCAACGCGGTTACCGTGGACGTGAGCCATTCCGGCTGCATGGCTGTGGTGGGAGCGGACCTCCCGCTGCGCAAACGCGTCCGGCTGATCCACCCGGAAACGGGCCGCAAGGCGGAGGCCGAGGTGGTCTGGCGCGGCCATGAAGCCTGGGACGCCGGCTTCGAACTGGTGAAGCCAGATGCCTCGTTCTGGGGTCTGAAATAATCGCGTGCCTAGCGCGTCGATTAGCATCTAGTGGGGCCACTTTTCCTTCGGCAAGCTCTTCTGAATCGTTTCGAGATTCTGGAAACCATCCTGGATGACCGTCTGTTTGATGTTGTCCTTGGTCACCACCACCGGCCTCAGTAGAACTGCGGGAATGCTGTTGTTGTCAATCGATATGACCGCGTTGCTCTTGACGGCCTCTCCCTTGGCCCAGGCCACCGCCGCCTCGGCGGCCAGGTATGCCTGTGAGCCGAGCGGTTTGTAAACGGTCATGGTCTGAGTGCCGTCGAGGATGCGAATGATGGCCGCCAGATCGGCGTCCTGACCTGAAACCAGAACTTTTCCAGCAAGTTGGTGGTCTTCGAGTGCTTGGATCGCTCCTCCCGCGGTGCCGTCATTCGAAGCGACGACGGCCACGATATCTCCTTTGCTGGATCGAATGGCGGCGGACATGTGCGCGTAGGCTTCCGACGGATCCCAGTCCTTGGTCCAGGTGTCCGAGACAATCTTGATGTCGCCACGATCTACCAGCGGCTGCAGGACTCTCATTTGCGCATGGTGCAGAATTGCCGCGTTGCTATCCGACGGAGAACCGCCGATCAAGACGTAGTTCCCTTTGGGAGCTCGCTCGGAGAGGGCATAGGCTTGCTGGTAGCCGACTGCCGAAGCGTCAACCCCAATAAAGAAAGTGACGTCCGGGTTGCGGACCAAGCGCTCGTAACAGATGAGAGGCACTTGCCGAGCCTTCGCAGCGCTGACGATACGCACGGCTTTGTCGGCATCATGCGGTACGAGAACCAGAGCCTTGACCCCGGCAGCCAAGAGCTTGTGGGCCTGTTCGAACTGCAACTCATCGTCGCCCTCCGCCGTTTCCACTAGCACCTCGGCGCCTAACTCCGCGGCACGTTTCTGGAATTTGTCGAGATCCGTCTGCCAGCGTTCGACTTTCAAGGAATCCATTAAAAAGCCGATCTTGACGGTTCCGGATGAAGCTTGTTTGTTTTGCGCAGGAAGAGCAGAAAAGGAAAAGAGCAGGGCCACGGCCACCGAAATTGGCCGTAAACCTTTCAAGCGAAAGGGCAGCATGGGTGCACCTCCACAGCCGTGGCAGGAAACGTAGCATCCCCGGGAACGGCACACAACGACATCCGCCGATCATCGTATCGAAACCGGCACAGTCAGCGTCGCCTACTAGGTGCCGCCGCTGATCAGCCGGTCCAGCCGGGGAGAAATCCGTTCGCTGAGGTTGGCCACCGAGATGGCCGCAACGATTCCGGCAAAAACGTCCATGGTGTAATGCGCACGCAGGATGAGAACGGCGGAGATTTCGAAAATCACCAGCAGCGCCGCGGCAACGGTGATCCATTTCCGACCGCAGCGGGTGAGCTCCAGGGCGCCGAAGACGGCGATGGCGGTATGTGCGGAGAAGAAAAAGTCGTTGGCCACATGATAGGTCACCAGCAGTGAAGGGAAACCGGGATAGTGCCAGATCATGTGGGGCGGAGGAGGCAACGCGCAGACGGCCTGCATCAATTGGCGCAGGGTCATGAGCAAGAATAATCCGAGGAAGGGACGAACGCTTCCGCCGAAGAGCCAGCGTCCCAGAAGGAACAGACCCAGGGCGTCGATCAGCGCGGAGCTCACCACCAGGAGCGCGTTGGCGGCTCCCGGGTTTTCGGCGAAATAGGAGTTGAGTCCGGCGGTCCAGTTGTGGAGCGCGTCGCCGATAGCGGGGCCCGGTAGGGTTCGCGCGCCGATCAGTGATTGCGTCCAGAACCACAGGGCCAGGACCATTCCGGTGACCAGGAGCCGCAGGAGCAGGCCGCGCCGGTGGCCCAAGTTTTCGGCTTCTGTCATCGAGCGCTCTTCATCGCCGGCCCGCATGGGGCTATTCGTGGAGAGCCCGTTCGGTCATCTCCAGCGCCAGTCCGCGTGCTTTGCGCAGATCGAGTTTCCCGGTCCCCAGATAAGGCAGATTCTCGATGCGCAGGAACTGCTCCTTTCGCGGCCGCCACAGCGCGGGCAGGTCGCTCTTTCCCAGTTTCGCGAGGCATGCTTCGAGCTGCGACTCATCCAGCGTGTGCAGCACGATCAGGCGTTCGCCTTTTTTCTCATCGGGCACGGCGGTGACCACAAACGTCTGCTCCGATACGCCGGCCAGTTCCTGCAGGAGGTCCTCGATTTTGATGTGCGGCACCATCTCGCCGCCAATCTTGCTGAAGCGGCTCAAGCGGTCGGTGATGCGAATAAATCCATCTTCGTCCATCCGGGCGACATCCCCGGTGTTGTACCAGCCGTCGTGCAGAACCTCGGCGGTTTTTTCCGGCTTGTTGAGATAGCCGCGCATGATGTTCGGGCCGCGCACCAGCAGCAGGCCCGGCTCATCCACGCCCACCGGCTGCAGGGTGTCGGGGTCCACGATTTTCACCGTGATTCCCGGCAAGGGATGGCCGATCGTGCCGCGCTTGGCCCCTACTTGGCGGAACGACGCCGCGCGAAAATCGATGGTATTCACCGTAACCGCCGGCGAACACTCGGTGCACCCATAACCTTCGTAAGGACGGATGCCAAAATGATCCTCGAAGGCTTCGGAAATCCGGTCGGGCAATTTTTCGGCACCGGCCATCACGAAGCGCAAGCTTCCGAAATCCTCCGGGGTGCAGCGTCGCGTGTAGGCATTCAAGAAAGTCGGCGTTGCCAGAAGCATGGTGACCCCGTACTTGCTGACCAGAGCGCCGATGGCGCGGGAATCCAGGGGATGGGGATGAAACACCACGCCCAGGCCGGTCGCCGCGGGCAAACAGAGCGTGCCGGTGAAGCCGAAAGAGTGGAAGAACGGCAGGATACCCATGATGCGATCGTCGGCGTGCAGCATGAAAACCTGGTGGAGCTGCTCCACGTTCGAAGCAATGTTGTAATGCGTGAGCATAACGCCTTTGGGGTCACCGGTTGAGCCGCTGGAAAAAATAATCGTGGCCATGTCGTCCAGCGAGGCGGGGCGATGGCAACCTGCAAATCTTGCGACGGCCCTTGCGGGCAAGAGCCCGGCAGCCAATGCGGCGGCCAGGCGCTCACCGAAGCCGGCGTCCTTGGCGACGTCCTCGATGAAAATCGTTTCGGCGGGCGGCTGGATCTTGACCTTTTCGAGAAAGACCCGTGCGGTGATGACCGTTTTCAAGCTGCACTGTTGTGCCGAGGAGGCCAGGGTATCATTCGAAACGGTGTAGTTCAGGTTTACCGGCACCTTGCCCATCAACATCGCGGCGTAATTCACCAGCGCGCCAGGAACCGATGGCGGCAGCAGGATACCCACCATTTCCTGCCCGTGCCATTGCTTTTCAAGGCGCCGCGCGAGCACCAGAGCCCCTGTCAAGGCCGAAAACCAACTCAATTTGGGCCTCTGCCCGTCGGCCATGGCGAAGCGCCAGGGATGCCTCCGCGCCGAGTAGATGAATGACTCGGGCAACGTGTGCATGTGCTTCTTGCGGCGCGCGAAGGCTTCCGCGCCGAGATCCTGCACCGCGCGGCGGACTTCCTGCGAAGAGGCCGTCGGAGGCAGCGGCTTTCCAAAGGTGACTCGCACGGGATAAGGGATTTTCCGCGGAAATTTCCAAAGAAATCGCCCGCCAGCGAAACTGAAGATGGAACCCCATACGCCGTCCAGATTCACGGGGATGATGGGGACGTCGACGCCTTTGATGATGCGTTCCATACCGCGGCGGAAGGGTAGCATCTGGCCAATTCGCGTCATCTGGCCTTCCGGGAAGATGCAAACAATTTCGCCGTTTTTCAAGGCCTCGGTGGCCAGGCGCAAAGAATGGATCATTTCGCGAGGGCCTTGATCCGCTGCGATGGGAATCACCCCCATGATCTTTGCGAAGGGTTTGACCAGCGGGTGTTCGTAGGAACCTCTGAACATCAGAAACCGGATGGGACGATCGAGGGAGGCGATGAGCAGCACGGCGTCAGCCATGGAGACGTGATTGGGGGTCAGCAACGCACCGCCACGCGCCGGCACGTTTTCCCGCCCTTGGACGTCCAGGCGGTAGAGCGTGTTGGTCGAAATCCACAGCAACAATCGCAGCAGGGAATCGGGGAGCAGATAGAGGACATACACCGTGGCCGCGAGAGACATGGCTGCGGTCCAGAGGAAGAAAGACGCCAGTCCCACATGCAGATAGTGCGTAAATCCGGAATAAATGGCGGATGCCACGATGACCCCGACAAAAGAGAGAAAATTGGCGAATGCAATGACGCTGCCTTTGTGGTTTTCCTCGGGCCGGCGTTGAATCAGGGCGTTGATGGGAACGACGAAGAATCCCCCGGCAAAGCCCAATGCCCCCAAGAGCAGGAGCACTTGAAGGAACGTCAATCCGTGGAAGGATATGGCCAGCGCAAACAGCGACATCCCCATGGCCCCGAGAGGGATGAGGCCGTACTCGATCTTACCCGCCGAAAGTAACCCGGCGGCGTAGCTCCCCATGCCGATCCCGATGGCCAGCGCCGCCTGTAAATAGCCGCTGTGCGTCTCGTCGAGGTGCAGAATTTCGCGGCCGTAAAAAACGATGACGAACTGCAGTAGCGCACCGAGAAACCAGAAGTAGGTATTGCCAACAATGGCGAGGTGCAGGGCCCGGTCCGGCCGTACCAGCTGGACCTGCTTTCTGAGGTCACCGAAAATATTGAACCGGAATCTCCTGGAGCGGTCAGCGGGAGGAACGCGGGAAATCCCCAAGCTGGCCGTCAGACCAAAGAAAGAACATGCGCCGAAGATCAGGCCAGCGATCGCTTCACGTCCGTGAAAAGTCTGAGCCAGCAATGGGCCGATGACCGCGCCGGCAATAATGGCCAGGAAGGTTGTGAGTTCGAGGATGCCGTTGCCCCAGGAGAGCAGCTTGTCCGGCAGGAGCTCGGGCAGCAAGCCGTATTTGGCGGGGCCGAAGAAGGCCGCTTGCGTACTGGCCAGGAAAATCACCGCAAATGCCATGCGCGAATTACCCTGCGTGAAGGCGTACATGGCGAAAAGCATGGCGCCAACCTCGAAGATCTTGGTGGCTATGGCCACGTTTCGTTTGCTAAAACGGTCGGCCAGGAATCCGCCGGCCATCGAAAACAAGAGGAACGGGAGAGCAAAGAGATTGCCAATGACAAAAACCAGGAAATCTTTTTGCGAATCCGTCGGATGGGTGCCCAGGATTAGGAAGATGACAAAAAATTTCAATCCGTTGTCATTGAAGGCGCCTTGGAACTGCGTGGCGATCAGGCTCCAAAAGCCGAGCCGCCAGTTTTGTTCGGGCCGAGGGATAGAAACGTTTTCGTCAGCTGCCATCGAGGCTCACCCAAGCGTTCGGATTAGAACGCACGAATGGCAATTAGTCTAGCAATCCTAGCGGACTCCGAGCGGCTCTGCCGCGCTGCGCTGTGTTGAAAACGAGACGTCCAGGCATCCGGCGCGGCACACGCAAATTCGCGATACCATGGCTTCCGCCAAGGGGAGCCAGATGAACGCCGAGCGCGGAACAGAGACCATCTTGATTACCGGGGCTAGCGATGGATTGGGGAGGGCCGCCGCACTGTTGCTGGCCGAACGGGGCTACCGCGTTTTCGCCGCCGGGCGCTCGGCGGAGAAGCGCGCGCAGCTGGATTCCTTGGCGAAGGAAAAGAGACTGCCACTGGAAACCCTGGAAATGGATGTCTCGGATGACCGCTCCGTCGAGCGGGCGGTTGCCGTGGTGCACCAGAAAACAGGCCAGATTGATGTGCTCATCAACAACGCGGGACTGGCCTATTTCGCAACCGTCGAAGACATGAACATGGAAGATTGGCGGCGGCAGTTCGAGACCAATTTCTTCGGTGTCGTACGCGTGACCCGGGCGGCGCTGGGGAAAATGCGGGAGCGGCGCTCCGGCCGCATCATCATGATCAGTTCGGTCTCCGGTCTGGTGACCCCGCCGGCGCAAGGCGCCTATAGCGTCAGCAAGCACGCCATGGAGGGATTGAGCAACGCCTTGCGACACGAATTGTATCCCTTCAGAGTCAAGACCATCTTGATCGAGCCGGGATACATCGTGACAAACATCCAGCAGACCGCCGTGGAACTGGCACAGCCGTACCAGGAGAAAATTCAGAAGGGGGCCTATGCCAAAGTGTACCGAGGATGCTGGGCCGGTGCGAACCGCAGCAGGGCCAAGTCGAAGACCACGCCGGAAGATTGCGCGCGGGTCATTCTGAGGGCCATCGAAGCGCCCAAGCCCAAGGCCCGCTATGCGGTTACGCCGCTGACCACCGCCATCCAGTGGGCGAAACGTCTGCTGCCGGACAGCGCCCTGGACGCATTGATCCGCAGAAGATATGGCGTCAAGCGCGAAGAATAAGCTGGGTTCGGACCGTCAGGATCCACAGGTCAGAGGAAACCTGGCGGCTAGGGGTTCGAAACCTGGAAGGAGAGGCTGTTTTCTCTCTGTTCCTGCCACATCTTGGACCACCCCTCATGAACGGGGCTTTCGGCATAGTCGGCCGCGGCTTCGGCGCTTGTGAATTCGATGGCGTAAACGCCGCTGAAGTCCTTGATCTGGTTGCGTTCGGTTTTCAGCCAGACATTCTTGATGCCGGGAATTTTTCCGGCCATTTCCTTGATGCCATTGATGGCTTTTTCCCGGTCATCATTCGAGACAGTGTCTCTGAATTTGTACACCACTACGTGCAGCACCGTTTTCGGCTGGCCAAAGCGGTTCTGTACGGCCGCGCTGCGTGCGTACAGCGAGCCGGCCGTGATTCCCGCAACGAATATCGCGGCGCCCCAGGCCATCTGCGAGGCGCGTTTCATGAGTGACGTCATCTTCTCCTCCACAATCCGAACCCTGCCAGTCTATGCAAGGCCGGCACGACCAGGCAAGTCGCGGCCACCACGCCAGTGCGGTCGCTCCCTGGAAAGGGTTTGACGGACCAGCGGCAGGCCGTTACGCTCGCATGGAGGACGGAATGGATTGGTCCGGCAGAGAATCACAACAGCAGGCCGAACCTCGGGCCTTGCCCCCGTTTCCGCGTATCTGGATTGGCTATCTAGTGGGCCTCGGGACGCTGATTGCGGAAATGATCGCGGTCACGCGGCATCCGGAACTAGCCAAAGAACCGCTGCTCATACCGCCTTTGTATCTGTTTCTCGCGAATTTCATCAGCCTGGTCTATTGGCTTGTCTGCGTCTATGAATATCATGTCGTCCTCGCCGAGGCCACCGCCGGGGCGTATCCCATTAAGCCTTTGCGTGCGGCGTGGTTTCATCTGATTCCCATCTATGGCTTGTACTGGGTTTTCAAGTGGCCGCGGGATCTGGCCCGCTATGTGAATAGCCGTCTCGAAGCCCCGCTCATGAGACCTGATCGAACGGGGTCGGCGGTATTTATCGCCTTTGCCGTGTTTCTTGTGCTGGACCGCGGGCTGGGCATGGTGCTGCTGTTCTCTGCGGCATCGTATCTGTCGCGGTGCTTGCGTCATGCGCTGGCGGCGCGGCCGGCATTGCCCGCGGGGCAGCTGCCTTTTTCCTGATCATTCCTTCTCTAGGAGCGTACATGCCAAGACCGATGCGCTGGATCTTATTGTTATTTTGCCTGATCGCGGGCTGGGCACCTCGTGGACACTCCGAAGGTCAGGAGCAAATCAAGCAGTTGGCGCACGACATTTTCAAGCAGCTCATTGAGATCAACACCACCGACTCCGTTGGCAACGTGACCACCGCCGCCGAAGCGATGGCCAAGCGTTTGCGCGACGGGGGCTTCGAGACGGGGGATATCCAGGTAGCCGGGCCGAGCGAACGCAAAAAAAATCTCGTGGCGCGTTTTCGCGGAACCGGAAAACGCAAGCCCATACTCTTCATCGGGCATCTTGATGTCGTCGAGGCGCTCCGAGCGGACTGGAGCACCGATCCCTTCGAATTCATCGAGAAAGACGGCTACTTCTACGGCCGCGGCACGGAAGACATGAAAGAAGGCGACGCCATCCTGATTACCAATTTCATGCGCTTGAAAATGGAGGGATATCTGCCTGACCGCGATGTGATTTTGGCGCTGACCGCCGATGAGGAGGGCGGCTCTTCGAACGGTGTGGACTGGCTGCTCAAGGAACATCGCGACTGGATTGATGCGGAATACTGCATCAATCTGGACGGCGGCGAATTCGAAAAGGACAAAGACAAACGCCTGCTCGCGGGAATTCAAGCCAGCGAAAAAGTTTATGTGGATTTTCAATTCGAATCGCTGAATCCCGGCGGGCATAGCTCCGTCCCTAGCCCGGACAACGCCATCTACCACTTGGCCGGTGCGCTGTCCCGTTTGCAAAAGTATTCCTTCTCCGCAAGGATCAACGAAATCACGCGGAGTTATTTCGAACGGAACGCCGTGCTGACGACCGGACAGGTCGCCGCGGATATGAAAGCCGTGGCCCAGCAACCCCCCGATCCTGGAGCAGTGGAGCGGCTCTCGGAAGCGCCTTATTTCAATTCTCTTTTGCACACCACCTGTGTCGCCACCATGCTCTCCGGCGGGCATGCCCGCAATGCACTCCCGCAAACCGCGCGCGCCAACGTCAATTGCCGGATTTTTCCGGGGGAAGACCCGGAGGAAGTTCGCCGGACGCTCGAGCGGGTGGCCAGCGACCCGCAAGTCAGGATCACCACTGTTTCACAGCCTGGTCCGGACGGAAAGGTAGTGCCCGTGCCTCCCTCGCCGCTTCTCCCTGAGGTGACCGAGGCCATGGAGAAAGTCTTGAGCATCACCTGGCCGGGTGTGCCTCTGGTTGCCACCATGTCCACCGGGGCCACCGACGGCAAGTACACGCGCATCGCCGGCATCCCGACCTTCGGCATCTCCTGCATGTTTTTTGACATCAACGACAATCGCGAGCATGGGAAAGACGAGCGTGTCGGCGTCCAGGACTTTTACAATGGGGTGGACTTCAATTACCGGCTGATAAAGGAGCTGTCTTCGCCGGCGATGAGAAACCCGCCCAAGAAATAGACCTGGCCAGCAAAATACCACGGCCCGGAGAACAGAACTTCTCCGGGCCGTGGTATCGGCAAAGGCGAAATTGTCTAACTATGGCTTACCGGGCGCGGCTTCGCCGGTCTTCGGATCGCTCGGCGCGGCCGCGCTGGCGGCGATGGGTTTGGAGGTCTCGGTGCCGTAGCGCATCAGGTAAGGCATAAATGGGGTGACTTCAAATGGCATCTTTTCACGTTCCGCCACTGTGCCCACCGGCTTGCTTTTGATGAGATCCAGCTTATCGTTCCACGAATCCAGCTTCACTCGTCCGCCGATCGGAAGCGCCACGATGGCCTGCGGGTTCTGCTTCTGGTCCACCGGCATGGAGGACCTGAGATCACCGATGACCGGCACTCGGTCGCCAAGGTGCGGGCTGATCAGGTTGGGAATTTCCTTTTCGCGTGTAGTGAGCGCAGCCAGAAAGAGCCCGGCGTTTCCGAGCTGGTTCTTATAAGGGGAATTGTTCAGGATTTGCATCGCTCTCGTGTTGGCGGCCCTCTCCTCGTCGGGAGTCCGCGCAAATCCGAAATGGCGGAAAGTTTCCTTGTCGTCGATCAGCAATTGATCGAAGAAAGCATAGCTGGAATCGAGACGGTGGCCGAGAACGACGTGGCCGAGTTCGTGTGCGATCATGGTTGCCAGGCTGGCCTCATCCGGCAGCACGTCGATCAACCCGCGGCTGAGGACGACGGTGTGACCGACGGTGAAGGACTCCAGCGTAGAGGTCATCATCACGCGGCAGCGTACTTCCGGGTCAACATCAATGTTGTTGGTGACCTCCAGGTTGTTGACCACCGTCTCCAGGACCTTGTCGACTTCGCCGCGCGGCGCCATCAGGCCGATGCGCTCCAGGCGATCGACAACGTTATCTTCCGCCTGGCGGTCCCAGGAGCGCTGGGCCTGAATGGGGGAAAGGTCATTGGCCGTCTTGGTATCGTCCTGCACCGGGGTCTCCACCAGGATCTTGCTCAATTCCTGTTCCTGGCTGGAGTGACCGACGTTGTAGCCCCACAGCCGGGTCTGCGCTTTGAAGTCCAGTTTCTTGGCCAGCGCGTAGTGCAAATCTCTTTCCTCGCTGTACACGAACGAAGGCATCCATTGGCCCGGCTGCACATTGGTGCGCCAGCTGTCGAAGTGGAAGTACCAGCTGGAGTGCCCGCCGCCACCGTAAGCGCCGTTAAATCGAACAATGTTGTAGTCCTGATCTTCGACCCAGATGCGGCCAAGGAACCGGCCCTTGCCGGCCTTATCCTGAGGCGTCACGTCGAACACCAGGCAACGCACTTCGCCGAGGAATTCGCGGCGCACGTAATCGAACTTGTAGTGCTGCTTGTCGAAGCCATTCGTATCGATGAAGATCATCTGCAGGAAGCCGTCCGGCAGGAACTGCATGGCGAAAGAGAAGAAGTTGCCAATGGAACCAAAAATCTTCTTGCCCTTGCCGTTGACGTCCGTCAAGGAAACCAGCGACACACCCTTCGAGAAGTCCGCGCGGCCGAGGAAATACTTGTCGCCGGCGGGCGTGTAGCCAAGATCCTTATCGGGCTTCAAGTTCTGGATGTAGGTCTCTACCAGCGGCGTGTATTGTTTGATCTGCTGGTTGGCCCGGTTTTCATTGGTGATCACGCGGTCGATCACGTCGCTCATGGTCCGCGCTTGATCGGCCGGCTTGGGGGCCTCGGTGGCCGCCATCGTCTCCAGCCCGCTCAAAATAAGGACAAAAATAGCCGTTGCTGCCTTACGCATTGTCTCTCTCCCCTTAGTAAGCCAAACGGAATTCAATTCGCACACGAGCCGGGAAATCCACCGGCTGGCCTTCGCGTCTGGCCGGCTTGAACTTGATCTGCTGCGCCGCGCGAGATGCTGCTTCATCGAGACCATGGCCCAGACCACTTATCACTCGGATCACTTGGATGCTGCCGCTGGAAAGAAATACCATATCGAGAACAACGTCGCCTTCAATCTTCAGGCTACGCCCTTCTGCGGTGTACTCTGGACGAGGTTTGTCCAGGATGTCAACAGGCGTCGTGGGGTTTTCGCCCGCCGACGCTTTCTTTTTTGGCGCTGCGCTGGCGACGTTCTGATCCGCAAAGCCAGTGGACTGCAGCGTGGCGCGCTTGGTGCTTGGCGGTGGGTTCGCCGTGCCATTGCCGAAGCCGGTGCTCGCCACGGTGCCGCGAATTCCTTTATCGCCGCCCGTGCCGTTTCCGTATCCCGGTCCCCCTGGCAAAGCGGGAGAACCAAGACGATTGACGTTCGTGGCTTTGTTCGGATCACCTTTACCGGGGAGTCCGTTGGGATCGCCAAAGCCGCCGGTTTGCACTTTGTTCACGGGAGCCACCACCGTTGCCGGAGCAGCGCTACCGGTTCCGAGGTTACCGACTTTCACATCTTCTTTGGGCCGCTTTGGCTGACTCGTCGGGGTATCGATTTTCACCTGTTGGAATTCCGGATTGAGTTCCACGGGCTTGGCTTCCAAGGTCTTTATCTTGGGTGGCGCGACTTTTGCCGCGAGAAAAACGTGCGTCTGCTTGGGGTTCAGCTTTACCGGTTCAGGCACCACCGGCTTGGGAGCCGGAGGCGCAACTTTGGCCTTGACCTTCGGCGGGGGTGGAGGCGGTGGCGCAACGGGGATTTCCGTAACCGGCTGCATCAACTCCACAACTCGGAAGTTCAATGCCGTTTGCATCTGCTGTGGGAAGATCAGAGGAAGCGCGAGCAGAAACCCCACAATCGCAAATTGTCCGGCGGCGCTCAGTCCGATGCGGCCCCAGCGTGGCTTGGAATCAGGGAGCAAGGCCAGGCGTGCTGCCACCGGTCTCGTGCCGATAGCCTTTTTCCACGCCTGCGGGTCGCCCGTACGGCCGCGGTTGGCCTCAAAACCGACGCCCAAGGTGTTCTTACGTGGTGGATTCGCACTCATGGTTCTCATCCGCCTGCCACCTCGTGAAATTCGGGCCGCGGAACGTGGGTGGTTTAAAAATGCCTAACGCTCCCCAGTCCGCCAGCTAAATAGGAAGTGCTCTACCAGTACCAGCGTACTGACGAGGCTGAGGAAGCCCGATAGGACTTTCGTACTAGCGTCGCGAAGTCGCTAATGCTATCGCGAGCGCATGGTAACGCACCCAGTTTTAACCCGGCGAGGCAGTCTTGGTTGCGGGCGGGGCGCGCAACACGTAGATAGGATACCCTAAACCCGCCCAAGGTTGCGTCTCTTTTCGACGCCAGTGGTCCTCCCGCGGGTTTATCCTTACCCGTGGGGCCCCCGAAAGCCCCGGACTTCAGCCCGGGGATATGAGGCTCGTCGAAAAACGTCAGGGCGGCCTCTTCTGCTGCTCGATATAACTCTTTGAGAATGTTCTCGCGGGGCACCGCTGCAACTGGCGGGTGGGTTGGGATACAGTAAGAAACTGATATGGAAAAAGATCCCGAATGCCGGTCTGGAGACGCGCATACCGCGGACCCGCTGCCGTCGCTCAAGGATTGCGCCCCGCTGGTCGAGTGGCTGTACGCGCAGGCCAAGGCCTCACGTTGGGGGCTCTCTCGTGGGCATTTCGCGATGGCCCTGGAACGCAGCGTCACTAAGCGCTGGGCGAGTGGTGCGCTCAGTGCCCCTAAGCTTGAAGAATATCTCGGCGCGTTGCATCTCGAAGATCTAGCTCTGGCCACCGCTTGTGTCGAAGGGGGTGAGGCGGCTTGGGAGTATTTTTTCACCCAGTACCGCGCTTACTTGCACGCCGCGGCGGCCGCGATTATTCGCTCGGGTTCCGCGGAAGCCAGTGATCTCGCGGATTCTCTTTTTTCCGAGTTGTACGGTTTGGCCGGCGGGCCAGGCTCGGAGCGTTCGCTCTTCCGTTACTTCCATGGGCGCAGTTCCCTAAAGACCTGGCTCCGTGCCGTTCTTGCCCGGCGGCACATTGATGCCCTCCGTGCTGGCCGCCGCTTCGAGGAACTTGGCGAGGAGGAAACGGGCGAGGGGCGGCCGAAGATCTTCATCGGACCGCCGATCGAGCCCGCGGATCCCTATCGCGAGCGCTACGTCCGGTCATTCACCCGGGCCTTAGAGAAGGCGCTTGAAGACCTCCCACCACAGGAAAGGGAGAGGCTCCGCCTCTATTACGCCGAGGAAAAAACGCTTGCGGAGATCGGACGGCTGCTCGGGGAGCACGAATCCAGTGTTTCGCGTCATCTGGACCACGCGCGGCGCGATTTGCGGCAGGCGGTGGAGAACCTTCTTCGCCACGGTATCGGGGAGGCCAACGGTTCCGCCGTCGAGCCCGGACTAAGCGATGCGGAGATCGCTCTGTGTTTCGAGTACAGCGCGGAAGACACGCCTATCGATTTGCAAAAATTGCTGCCGCGCTCCAACTCGCGGGCCCCGGCAACCGCCAAGCGGACGCCGTGACCGCGCGGTGCAAGAAAAGTTTGAAGTTTCGTTCTAAGCATGGAGAAGCCTATGGCGTCTGACGAACGCGATCGGAGACTTGACCAAGCGCTGGCCCGCCATCTGCGCCCCGCCGCTCCGTCCGGTGCAGCCGCGAGATGGCCCGCGGTTCCCGCTCGGGAGAGCGGCGCGTGCCCTGAGTCGGAAACGCTGGCGGCTTATCACGAACGGTCTTTGCTTCCCGAGGAAATGAATTTCTGGAAGGAGCATGTGGTCGGCTGCGCCAACTGCCAGACCGTGCTCGCCCACTTGGAGGCCACCGACGAGATTCCTTGTCCGGCGGCGGACCAAAAGAAGGTCCTGGCTCAGGGAGAACCAGCGCTTCTGGCGTCAGCTGCTTACCAAAGCCAGCCTGCGCCTCCCCTAACGCCAGCAAAAAAATCTCGCCGCGTCCTCCTTCTCGGAGGCGCCCGCTGGCAATGGCTCGCTCCCGCGGGAGCCTTGGCCGCCGGTCTGCTGGTTTGGATTGTCCTGCATGAAAATCAATCCTGGCGGCCTCGAGCCTTGCCCGAAAATGAAAACAAAGTGGCCGAAAATCGAGAGGTTTCAACAGTCGCGCCGCCGTCTTCTCCGCCTGAAGAATCGTCCAGGAAACCACCATCGCCGGTCGGCGGAGGTGCGGGCCACGTAGCTTCCGATTCCACCAAGCAAAGCGAAAAGCTCAGCGAGACAGCCAGGACGCGGTCCCCCGGCGACAAAGAACTCAACGCGCGAAAGGACTCCCTGCGCGATGCTCCCGTGGATTTGCTGACTGCCGCGCATCCGCTCGACCTCGACGCCAAGAATCCCCGAGAGACATTACAGAAAAAAGAAGAAGCCCAAGGCGGAAATGTTCAAGCCGCGCTCGCGCAATCCGAGAACGCCCAAATTCAGAATCAATACAATTCTGCTCCGCAAAGAGTGCCCGGCCCCAGCCCTCTGAACCAGATGGAAAATCCGAAGAAGGTAAAGGGAGCTGTGGCTGCGCCGCCGGCCCCGCAACCGCCACCCAGTGCGGTATCCAGCTTCAGCAGCGCGGCTTCCCTCGGAGTCACCCGGGCGATTTCCAATCCGCGTTTGATCTCACCGCCGGGCTCGAACGTCATGTGGCTCGCCGGACGCTCCGGCCTGATCGAATTCTCCGGGGATGGCGGCGCCTCCTGGTCGCGGCAAACCAGCGGGGTGCTCGCCGAGTTGCTCGGCGGTTCCGCTCCCTCGGACAAAATCTGCTGGATCGTGGGCCGCCTCGGAGCCATTCTTCTGACCACCGATGGCGGCGCGCATTGGGCCTCGATTTCTTCCCCCCTCGCGGAGGATCTTGGCGGGATTCGCTCGACGGACGAGCAGCACGCCACGATTTGGAACGCCCGAAATACCAAGAGCTTTGAAACCAGCGACGGCGGGCGGACCTGGAAGCAAGTCCCCCATCCCTGATGCGCTGGGCGCTCTGCCCGACCCGTGCGGTGCAAGAATCTTCGCCCGCGTCGTTCTAACCGAGAAGGCAAATCCAGATTGAGGTGAAAGTGATGAAGATCCCCGGGAGTAAGGCCACTACGCGATGGTTATGGATGATTTCGACTGCCCTGATGCTCACCGCCGGAGCGGCAATTCTTTATTGCGCGGCACCGGGCCGCAAGGTTTTTGCGTCACAAGAGAAAGAGTCCGGCCGCGCCAGCGCTGGCGAGCAATCCACCAGCTTGAACGATCAGACCGACCTGAACGTTACCGTGTACAACTCCAATATCGCCCTGGTACGCGATGTTCGACAGCTGCTGCTTCCCAGCGGTTCGTTTCGTCTGAAATTCATGGACATTGCCGCCACCGTGAATCCCGCGACCGTTCATTTCCGTTCGCTGAACGACCCGGAAAAACTCGGGGTCATCGAACAAAATTACGAATACGACCTTCTCGAGCCCGCCAAACTGCTGCACAAGTACGTCGGCAGGGAAGTCACTCTGGTGCGCTCGTATCAGGAGAACAACTCAACCAAGCGCGAAGAGATCAAGGCTACCTTGCTTTCCGATAACAACGGGCCGGTCTGGAAAATCGGCAACGACATCGTGACCGGAATGTTTGCCGAGAGTTATCGCTTCCCCGAAGTCCCGGCGAATCTCTACGAGCGCCCCACGCTGCTGATGTCTCTGGAAAACTCCGGCGCGAAAAAGCAGCAGATTGAAGCCTCTTACCTGGCGAGCAATCTGTCTTGGAATGCCGATTACGTCCTTACCGTCGCGCGGGATGACAAG
>Ga0209689_1001743_pt1 | contig 16317 bp, 13 predicted proteins | sample GraSoiAngelo_149_FD_187119 | JGI IMG/M metagenome (GOLD analysis project Ga0209689, IMG submission 187119) | Grasslands soil microbial communities from the Angelo Coastal Reserve, California, USA - 14_1009_09_30cm (SPAdes) (version 2) | ecosystem: Environmental > Terrestrial > Soil > Grasslands ...
CCCGAGGTCGGCGCCACGTCCGAGTAATCGGCGCCCACCGCCACCGTCACGTAACCGAGCCCGCCGCGGCTCGCGTGGGTCGGATCGAACGCGTGGGCGATCGCGTCGCCCGACCCGTCATTCGTCGGCAAAATCACCTCGACCCAGGCGTGCGTGCCGCCCTGGCCCAGCAGGTGGCCGGACACGTATCGTGAGGGGAGCCCACACGTGCGGCACAACGCCAGCATCACGTGGGCGTAGTCCTGGCACACGCCAGCGCCGAGCTCGAGCGCGGCGGCCGCAGTGGTTCGGACCCCGGTCACCTCATATCGATACGTCATCGACTGGTAGACCCAGTCGTTGATCCGGTCCGCCAGCGGAAGCCCCCATTCGGCCACCGCCGAAAGGTCGTCGGCGGCTCGCAGGATGCGGTCGTCGGCCTGGGTGAGCGGAGATGCTTCGAGGAGGTAGCCGTCCGCGAGCCAGCCGTCGGCCAGTCGGTTCGGCTCCGCCGGCCGGCGCTCGACCGAGACCTCAGCGACGAACTCGATCGCGGCGGCGACGCGAGGCGCGAAAACGTCGAAGATCACGTTGCCGAAGCGGTCGTTGCGGTTCTCCACAAGCGCGCCATCGAGCGCCACCGAGACGTCGTGCCACAGCCGCCGCTGGTCGCCAAAGCGCTCCGGCGGGATCACGACGAGGCGGTGGCTCAGGTCGCGGATCGGCTCGGGGTATTCATAGCGGAAGGTCTGGCGCACCAGGTACGACGCGCGCCGCGCCGAGCTCCAGTCGACGGATGCGGGTTCGATCGCCATCAGTCGGCCTGGTCCGCCCAGACGACCATGGACCGAAACGCAGCAGGCCCGAAGGTCGTCAGCATCGCCACGTCGAGGGCGTCGCGGCCGCGGCCGATCAGCACACGGCCGACGCGGCGGGCGTTGTTGCGTGGGTCAAACGTCCACCACCGGTCGCCCAGATAGACCTCCATCCAGGCCGCGAAGTCCATCGGAGCGGGGTCGGGCGGCACGTAGATGTCGGGCAGGTAGCCGAAGACGTAGCGGGCGGGGATGTTGAGGGCGCGGCAGAACGTGATCGCCAGGTGCGCCAGATCGCGGCAAACGCCCCTCCGCTGCTCCAGGACGTCGACGGCCGTCGTGAGCGGGTTGCTGGTGCCGTACTGGAACTTGATGTTGTCGTGGACCCAATCGCAGACCGCCTGGACCCGGGCTCCGCCGGCATCGGTCTGGCCGAACAGCTCCCAGGCCATGCCCATCAGCTGGTCCGACAGGCAGTAGCGGCTGGGAAGCGTGAAGTGGAGCAGCTCGCCGGGGATATCGTCGATCGGGAGCTGCGGCGCGGCCCTGCCGTCCGGATCCGGCTCGTCAGGCACCGAAACGACGGCGTCGTATCGGAGGCCGAGCGGCCCTTCGGGCATGAGCAGGCGCTTGACCGGGTTGCCGTAGAAGTCGGCGTACTCGTCCACCGGCACGGGCGGCTGGGTCGACCAGGTCTCGGTGACCAGCTGGTGGCGCGCGTCCGAACGCGGGCGGACCTGGACGGTGGCGACGGTCGGGGCGCTCACGTCGTATCTGAACTCGCAGCCGACCCGTAAATTGATCGTTCTCTCAGGTTGCGGGATGGCGCAGACACTATAACGGTGGGTTTCGTGAATCTTGATTCCAACTACCAGCTCAACGGCTTCTATGACGAGATGCTTGCGGCCGCCGGACGGCCGCGACCCGCCTACCGTCGACTTTACGAGCAGCTGAACCGCCTGGGTGCGGACGAGCTCCAGCGCCGGGCGGCCCTGGCGATGGAGATGTTCCGCAACCACGGGGTCACCTTCGCCGTCTACCCGGACGCCCAGGGCACCGAGAAGGTGTTTCCATTTGACGTCATCCCGCGGGTCATCGACGCCCGCACGTGGCGGCGACTGGAAGCCGGCCTGAAGCAGCGCCTGCGCGCCCTCAACCTGTTCCTCGACGACGTCTATGGCCGCAAGCTGGTGCTGAAGCAGCACGCGATCCCGCCCGAGATCGTGCTCAGCAGCTCGCTTTACATGCGCGAGGTGGAGGGATTGCCGGTCCCGCACGGCATCCACTGTCACATCGCCGGGATCGACCTGGTGCGGGACGAGAAGGGCGACTTCTTCGTCCTCGAGGACAACGTGCGCACGCCGTCCGGAGCTTCGTACGTGCTGGCCAACCGCTACGTGATGAAGCGCGTCCTGCCGGACCTGTTCGCGGGCTACCCGGTGCGGCCGGTGGAGGGCTACGTCCACGAGCTCCTGCGCCACCTTCGCTGGCTCGCGCCGGCCGGGATCGACGACCCGACGGTCGTCCTGCTCACGCCTGGCATCAACAACTCCGCCTACTACGAGCACCTGTACCTCGCCAAGCAGATGGGCGTGGAGCTCGTCGAGGGCAGCGACCTGGTCGTCGACGACGACCACGTCTTCATGCGGACCACCCGAGGTTTGCGCCCGGTTCACGTGATCTATCGACGTATCGACGACGAGTGGCTCGACCCCATTTTCGGGCGCCAGGAGTCGCTGGTCGGAGTGGCGGGCCTGGTCAACGCCTATCGCGCCGGCAACGTCGCGATCGCCAACGCGTTGGGCAACGGCGTCGCTGACGACAAGGCCGTCTACTCGCTCGTGCCGAAGCTGATCCGCTACTACCTCGACGAGGACCCGATCCTCCCCAACGTCGAGACCTACCTGTGCGCGGTGGATTCGGATCGGCGGTACGTGCTCGAGCATCTCGCCACGCTGGTGGTCAAGACGGTCGACACGTCGGGTGGCTACGGGATGCTCATCGGGCCCGCCTCCACCAAAGAAGAGCGCGAGGAGTTCTCCCGCCGCATCACGGCCGTCCCTCGCGCGTTCATCGCCCAACCGGTGGTCGCGCTTTCGGTCCAGCCGGTGCTCGACGGCGGCGGCCTTCGCCGCGGCCACCAGGACCTCCGGCCGTTCGTGCTCACCGGCCCCGACGAATACGTCACTCCCGGCGGCCTCACGCGCGTCGCGTTGAAGCCCGGCTCGCTGGTCGTCAACAGCTCGCAAGGCGGTGGCAGCCGGGACACCTGGGTGGTCGCGGACGACGATTTCGAGGGCGGGGATGCTTAGCCGCGCGGCCACGTCGCTCGCGTTGCTGGGCCGCCACCTCGAGCGCGCCGACCACCTGGCGCGAATCCTTGGCGTGCACGTCTCGCTATCGCTCGACAGGACGGACGAACCCGCGTCGGATTTCTGGATGCGGTTCATGGAGCTCGCGGGCTGGCACGCCAGCGACACTGGCAAACGGGAGCAGGCGGTGGAGATGGTGGTCGCGGGCACGCTCGGGCCGTCGGTCCGGGCGAGCATCGCCGCGGCCCGCCTCGCGGCGCAGGCGGTGCGGCCGTCGCTGCCCAGTGAGCTGTACGAGCAGGTGAACGCTCTGCACTGGCGCGTCCAGGAGGCGGTGTGGCAGCCAGACCTGTACCAGTTCCTCATGGACGTGCAGATGAGCATCCGGCTGGTCGACGGTTTGCTCGAGGACACGATGTTCCACGACGAGGCTCGTGACTTCGTGCGGCTCGGGAAGTTCATCGAGCGCGCGGCCAACGTCACCCACGTCGTGACGCAGAAATCCGCCGAGCTGGCGGACAGCCCCGAAGACGCGCTCGAGTGGACGGCGGTGCTGAAGTCATGCTTCGCGTTCGAGTCATACCAATCGCGTTACCCGGGCGGCGTGACTCCGGACCGAGTCATCGAGTGCCTCCTGCTCGACCGCTCCCTGCCGCGCTCGGCCCGATTCTCGACCAACACCGCCCTCGAAGCGGTGGCGAGGATCGAGGGCAAGTCGCGGCGCTCCAGGCCGCTTCGCCTGCTCGCCCGGCTCAACGGTATGTACCAGCACGCCAACCCCGAATCCATCGGCGAGCACCCGCTGGACTTCAACTCGGAATGTCGCTCTCTGCTGCGGCAGCTCGAGGTGGCTCTGCGCGAGACGTACTTCCATCCGAGCAAGGTGCCGGCCGCCGTCACAGGCGAAGAAGGTCACGGGATGCCGCAGCAGTGAAGCTCGAGATCATGCACAGCACGCGCTACCGGTATACGGGCCCGATCGCCGAAACGGTGATGGAGGTCCGGCTCCGTCCGATGGACGGCAACGGCCAGCGCTGCCTCGACTTCAAGCTCGAGCTGAGCCATGGCGTGAAGGCACGCGCGTATGTCGACGGGTTCGGCAATCACGTTCACTACTTCAACCTCGTCCGCCCGCATTCGGGCCTGAGCGTGATCAGCCGTTCCACGGTGGAAACGGGCCTCGACCCGGACGCCGAACCCGGCGAGGAGCTGGTGCAGGACTTCCTCCGGTTCCGCTCGCCGGTGAAAGAGGTCGATGGAGTTGTCGAGCTGGCACGCCGTCACGCCATCGCCGATCCTGCTTCGGCTGAGTCCGTCGAGGGTGCGCTCGACGAGCTGGCGCTGACCATCAGCCGCGAGTTCACATACGACCGGACGGTGACCAACGTGTACAGCTCGGTGGACGAGGTGCTCGAGCTGCGCGCGGGAGTCTGCCAGGACTTCGCTCATCTATTCATCGCCGCAGCGCGCACGATGGGCGTGCCGGCGCGCTACGTGAGCGGCTACATCCATTCCCCCGGCGAGAAGATCATCACCGCCTCCCATGCGTGGGCCGAAGCCTGGGTGGAGGGGCGGGGATGGATCGGGTTCGATGCGACCCATCCTGTGCGGACCACGCCGCATCATGTGCGGCTTGCGGTGGGGCGGGACTACACGGACGCGGCGCCGACTCGAGGCGTGTACGTGGGCTCCGCGACCGGGACGATGTCAATCAGCGTGAAGACCCGGGCGATCGACTAAAAGCGTTTGCCGCGCACGTGCTCGATCGAGAACTTCGCCGTGTCGGCGATGAGCATGACGGCCATCACGCCGGCCTCGACCGGATCGCTCACCACGACATCCGCGGCGTCGGGCACCGAGCCGGCCATGTTAGTGCAGAGAACGAGAATCCCTGCCTCTCGGATCTCGCGCACCGCGTTGCTGATATCGCCGCCCATGATCGCCCCAGCCAGCACAAGTGCGCGCGCCCTGTGGAGACGAGCGACCGCGCGGACGGCATCGGCCAGCTGCTCTTCGCCGACGAGGGGGATCGTGTCGACCGAGATCCGCTCCCCGCGGATGTTGTGACGGTCCGCCTCGGAGATCGCGCCCTGCGCGACCATGCCGACCTGCGCGCCGCCACCGATCACGATCACGCGCTTGCCGTAGATCGCTTGAAATGTCGGCACGGCGGTGACAGTGGTCACCCCGGGCACAGCCTCGAGCTCTGATGTCAAGAGGCTTTGATCGAACGCGCCCGAAACTTCGAGCTGGATCTCCGCGACCGGACCTCCGCGCCCGCCGCCGGCCACGTATCCGATGTTGGCGTTGTGCCGGAGGATGACCTCGGTGATCCGGTGCAGCACCCCGGGCTCGTCGCGGCACTCGACCAGGAGACCGATCGCGTCAGCCATGGCCGAGAAAGATAGAGAGAACTAGGCTTCCGCGGCGTACGGCCACCGCGGCGCGCCCAGCTCGCGCGACACGCCGCGCGCCGCCTCGCCCAGCGCCGCCGACAGGCCGCGCGCCAGGCCCCGCGGAAAGATTCGGTCGGTCGAATCGACGACGCCGATCGCCCCGACGGCGGTTCCGCCGTGGTCGAAGATCGGCGCCGCCGCGCTCGACTCACCCAGCACCGCCTCCTCGCGCTCCGTCGCGACGCCGCTGTCCCGGATAACCTCCAGCTCGCGCTGCAGGTCCGCTTGGTTCACGGTCTGCTTCGTCAGTCGCGGCAGGGGCTCGGCAAGCAGGTCTTCCAGAACCTGCGCCGGCGAAAATGCCAGGACCGCCTTGCCCAACGCGCTGGCGTGCAGCGGAAGCTGCAGGCCGACCTCGAGCACGCCGAACGCGGCGTCCGGCCGGAACACGTGGTGGACGACGACGACGCTTGCCCCATGCATCACGCCGACCCTCACCGCGGCCCCAGTCCGCGTGGCGAGATGGTCGGCGTAGGTGATCGATCGCGCGCGCAGCTCGTTGAGGTCGAGGTATGAGTAGCCCAGCTGAAGCAGTCCAGGACCAAGCTGATATTTATCGGAGTGGCGGTCCTGTTCGACGAAGCCGTGGGACTGCAGGGTCTGCAGCAGGCCGTGCACCGTCGGCCGCGCGAGGCCCAGCCGGTCCGCCAGCTCGCTGACGCCCAGCCGGCGCGGGCCACTGGCGAGGGCCTTCAGGATGGCTGTCGCGCGGTCGATCGACTGGATCGAGCCGCGTTTTCTCTCTTCCCTAGGATTCGGCATTGCTGAATTCCTGTCGGTAGTGTAGACTACCCCCGTCGTTTGGAATTAGCGCCGGCATCGGCGGAGTGTGATTGATTGGTCGGGATTGTACTGGTCTCCCACAGCTATGAGCTAGCCCATGGGCTCGCGGCGCTGGCCTCCCAGGTCGCGGGAACCGAGGTCCGCGTCGAGCCGGCGGGCGGCGGCCCGGACGGCACCCTCGGCACAACCGGGGACGCAGTGAGGAACGCAATCAGCCGTGCCGAATGCGGCCAAGGGGTCGTCGTGCTCGCGGACCTGGGAAGCTCGGTGCTCACTGTCCGGCACCTGCTCGAAGAGGCGCGTTCCAACGGGCACATCCGACTCGTCGACGCACCGTTCGTCGAGGGCGCGATCGCGGCGGCGGTGATGTCGTCGGCGGGACAGGACCTCGATGACGTGGCGCGGGCGGCCGAGGAGGCGCGCGGTGCAAGCAAGTTCTGAACTCGCAGTAGCGCTTCCGTCTGCAGTCGCGCTCCACGCGCGACCCGCGGCGACGTTCGTCAAGACCGCCATGCGCTTCCGGTCGAAAGTCTCGGTCGGCGTCAACGGCAAGCTCGCTGACGCGAAGAGCATCCTCGCAGTGCTAGCGCTCGGTGCCACCGGAGGAACGGTGTTGCGACTGAGCGCGGAGGGCGAGGACGCGCCGGCGGCGCTAGACGCGCTGTCGGCTTGTGTGACCGGACTGACCGAGTAGCGCTTCAGATCGCCGCCGGCACGCGGCAAAATCGAGCTCTCGCACCCACTGCCTCACCTGGCCCACGCGCGCCGCGGCGACGCTGAGCTCGTCGGTGCCGAGCCCGATGATGATCGGCAGCGAATTCTCGTCCGATGCCGCCTCGCCGCACACGTCGACCGGGATGCGCGCGTCGTGGCCGGCTTGCACCGTCGCCGCGACCAGGCCGAGCACGCGCGGATCCAGGACAGGTGCCTTGCGCGATTGCTCCCGATCGAGGCCAAGCACGAGCTGCGTCAGGTCGTTGGTGCCGATGCTCAAGAAGTCGCATTGGCCTGCGATCTCCCGTGCCGCCTCTGCCGCCTCGGGTGTTTCGATCATGGCGCCGACCATCGGCGCGCCACGGCCTTCGAGAACGAGTGTGAGCGTGTCACGCACCGATCTGATGTCTGCGGCAGACGTCACCATCGGGACCAGGAGTCGAAGGTCTGCGCCGCGGCCGGCGTCGACGACCGCGGAAAGGTGCGCCTTCAATGCCTGTGGCTCGTTGAGCATCACCGCGATGCCTCGAGCCGTGATACCGCGAAGGAATGGCGGAGTCTTGTCGCCGCCGAAATCGAAGAGGCGCACTGTCGCCGTCTGACCCTGCAGCCGCGACAGCACCGGCCTCAGCACGCTCACCTGCTCAGCGTGCGACGGCCATTCCATGGCCTCCAGGAAGAGCAGCTCCGTCCTCATTAGGCCGACGCCCTCGGCGCCTTGCCTGGTCGCTTCTTCGAGCTCGGCTACGGTGGATGCGTTGGCCAGGACGCGAATCCGGTATCCGTCCTTCGTCCGCGCGGGCTCGAGCCGCCGCGCGATCGCGATTTCGCGAGCTGATCGGCGTCGTTCGGTATCGGTTCGTGCGAGCGACGCGCGTTCCGCATCCGGTTGCCGGACCACGACGCCGCGGTCGCCATCGACGAGCACCTCCTCCCCATCCTCAATCTCGAGCAGACCCTCGCCCACGCCCACGACCATCGGAAGGCCGAGTGAGCGCGCGACGATCGCGGCGTGAGCCGTCACCCCGCCTCCGGCGAGCGCGATCCCTCGCACCCTGGGCGCGAGCTCCGCGACGTCCGCCGGCCCGAGCGAATCGGCGATCAGCACGCCCTCGGAGACGTGCAGCGCGTCACCCTTCAAATGAGCCGCCGCTCGGCGGCCGACGCTGCGCACGTCGTCGGCGCGCAACGCCAGCATCGGGTCCAGCAACACCGACAGCTCGAGAGCTGTTTGCTCAGCCGCCTCACGCAACGCGTCGGCTGCTTCGATGCCCGAATCGAGGATCAACGTGTCGACGCGCGCGATGAGCTCCGGGTCCATGGCCATCAACACGCCCGTTTCGACGATGTCGGCGTCATCGCCGCGGCCGTCGGTGCGCAGCTGCGACGCCAGCGTTTCCAGGTCCGAGGCTGCTCGGCGTAAGGCATCGCGTGCGCGGTCTGCCTCGCCTGCGCGATCCGCCTCGCGCACGAGGTTGGATGCGTGCCCTCGAGTTCGGTCGAGCACCACCGCGCGACCGACCGCGATGCCCGGCGCGGCGCTCACCCCCGGCAGGGCGCGCATTACGAGTCCTTCGTGACTGCCTTCTGCAGCGCCCGAATGATCAGCGCGGTCGACGTCGCGCCAGGATCCTGATGACCGACCGACCGTTCGCCCAGATACGAAGCGCGGCCTTTCCGAGCCTGGAGCGGGATGGTCGACCGCATTCCCGCCTCCGCCGCTCCGGCCGCGTCGTCCATCGCATCGTCGAGCGAGACTCCGTCGGCCAGGCGCGAACGAAGCGTGTCGACCGCCGGCTCCAGCGCGTCGACCATCGTTTTGTCGCCGACCGCCGCCGTGCCAAGGTCCTTGACCGAGGCGAGCGCGGCGGCCAGCACCTCGACGAGCTCCATGCCATCGAAGGTCACCTGGTCGCCGAGCACGCGGCCGCCGCTGCGCAGGGCGGATCCCCATAGCGGTCCGCTCGCGCCGCCGACCGTCGAGACGAGCGTGCGCCCCGCGAGGATGAGGAGCTTGCCGGGCGGCGAACCGCCGTCCGAGTCAAGGGCCTGGACGACGGCCTCGAATCCCCTGACCATGTTGGTGCCGTGGTCTCCATCGCCGATCGCCGCGTCGAGCTGGACCAGGTGGTCGCGCTCGGCGCGGACGGCGATATCGATCTCGCGCATCCAGGAGGTGATCGTGGCCGCGTCCATGACCCTTTGGCTGATCAAGTTAATCGCTACACGCCCCAGCGCAACGCTGGGGTGTGAACGGGCGCGTCCCAGAGCTTCGTCAGCTCTTCGTCGAGCTCGAGCACGGTCAGCGACGCACCGGCCATCTCGAGCGATGTGATGTAGCTGCCGACCAGGTTGCGCACCGGCTCCACGCCCGCGGCGCGGAGCTTCTTGTCGACCTCTCCATAAAGAAGGTAGAGCTCGAGCAATGGAGTCCCGCCCATGCCGTTGACGAAAGCAAGCACCTTCGATCCCCTCTTTGGCTTGAGGTCGGAAACGACCGCTTCGACGATCACGTCGACGACCTCGCTCGCAGAGCCGAGGTCCGCGCGCCGCCGCCCGGGCTCGCCGTGGATGCCGATACCAAGCTCGATCTGCCCTTCGGGCAGCTCGAAGATCGCTTTGCCCGAAGCCGGCGGCACGCAGGAAGAGAGAGCGACCCCAAACGACCGCGAGCGATCGTTGACCCGCTTGACGAGGTCGGTGACCTTGGTCAGGTCCGCCCCGCCTTCGGCCGCCGCGCCGGCGATCTTTTCGGCCAGCACAGTCGCTCCGACGCCGCGGCGGCCCGCGGTGTAGAGCGAGTCCTGGACCGCAACGTCATCGTCGATGACGACCGACGTGACCTTGATTCCTTCGTCGGCCGCGTCCTCGGCGGCCAGCTTGAAGTTCAGGACGTCGCCCGTGTAGTTCTTGACGATGTGCACGACGCCCGCGCCGCCATCGACAGCTTTGGTCGCGGCGAGCATCTGCGCCGGGACGGGAGAGGTGAAGACCTCGCCGGGGCATGCGGCGTCGAGCATGCCGAGGCCGACGAACCCGCCGTGGAGCGGCTCGTGGCCGGAGCCTCCGCCCGAGATGAGGGCGACCTTGCCCTTCCTCGGCGCGCCTTTGCGGACGATGATCTGCGCTGCGGCGTCGTAACGGACGAGGTCGGGGTGTGCCGCGGCAAGCCCGACGAGGGACTCCTTCACGACTTGCGCCGGGTCGTTGAGGAACTTGCGCATCTTCCTGGTTTCGATTGCCATTTACGTCTTACTCCTTAGTGCGCGGCAGCGGCGCGGGCCGGCGCCTCTTCGTGCGAAACGGCTTCTTCGATCGGCTGCTCGACGAGGCGCGGGTTGGCCAGGTAGTCGTAGGCAAAGGCCGCGGCCGCAGCGCCGATGAGCCCCGGGATCAGGTAGACGGGGATGTATTGCGTCCAGAACGTGGTGCCGCCGGCAATCGCCGCGACGAGCTCGGGACCGAATGCACGCGCCGGGTTGAGCGACGCGCCGGTGACGGGACCGAAGATCAGGATGATGCCGACCACCGCGCCGCCGATCACGAGACCCGCGAGCTGCTGCGGCGAGCGGCCGTCGACGATGCCGAGGATGGCGAAGAGCAACAGACCTGTGCCGGCAGCCTCGGCGAGCGCTGCCTGCAGGTAGTAAGAAGTCGATGCATCGGCGGCGAAGTGGGTCTGGCCCATGCCGAACGTCACGGCGTTGGCGCCGAAGACGCCCCAGATGGCGAATGCGCCGATCACAGCACCCACGAACTGGGCGACCCAGTAGACGGGGAGCTCGCGCCACGGAAAACGCTTCGTGACCGCGAGCGCGAAGGTTACCGCCGGGTTGATGTGGCATCCGGAAACCTTGCCGATCGCATAGACGAGCGCGGTGATGATGAAGCCGAAAGCGAAGCTGATCCCCAGCAGGTCAGCTTCGGTCACGGCCGGCACCGCCTTGCCCGCCAGCGTCAGCGTCGCGATCACCGAGCCCGGCCCGACGAGAACCAGGGCGGCCGTGCCCAGAACTTCGGCCAAGAACCTCTGTCGAATCGAGTACATCGCCGTGAAACCCCCTCGTTAATTCTGACTAGTGTTCGACATTGTCGAATCGGTTTCGACAAACCGTACCCCTGCCCTGGCGTTTTGTCAAGAGGAAACTATGGAGGCGGCGCCGGCCTCGTCGCGAACGCACGGAGACAATCGCCCCGCTGTCGCCGCCGCACTAACGACGGCGGCCTGATTTGGGGGCCGAAACCATACGCGACGCCACCCGGATGCCCTAGCCTTCCCCACAGCATGCGCACTCAGCGCGGCATCGCCATCGAGATTAGCCGGGGAGGTCCCCCGACTTAGCGCGCGCCGCTGATGTCGGTTGACCTCCCACCCCAAGGGTCGGGAGGTTTTTTTATGTCCGCTCGGAAGCCAATAGTCATCTATGACACGACTCTGCGCGACGGCGCCCAGGGTCCGGCCGTCTCCTTTTCCGCCGCGGACAAGGAGCGCATTGCGCGCCTTCTCGATGGGCTCGGCTTCGATTACGTGGAAGGTGGATTTCCCGGCTCGAATCCGAAAGACGAGGAGCTGTTCGCGCGTCTTGGCGAACAGCCCCTACGGCGTTCGCGGCTGGCCGCGTTCGGCGCGACCCGGCGTGCCGGCGGCAGGTGCGAGGACGACGCCAACCTGAAGGCCCTGGCCGACAGCGGAGCCCCCGTGTGGACGTTGGTCGGTAAGAGCGACACCTGGCAGGTGGCGACCGTGCTGCAGACGACAAACAACGAAAACCTGGCCATGGTCGAGGAGTCGGTGGCCTACGGCGTGACCCTAGGCCGCGAGGTCATCTTCGACGCGGAGCACTTTTTCGACGGCTACGCACGCGACGCCGAATACGCGATCGAGGTCTGCCTGTCCGCGGCACGAGCCGGGGCGTCATGGGTCGTCCTCTGCGACACCAATGGTGGGAGCCAACCCGATGCGGTCCGAGACGGTGTGGAGGCCATGCGAGCGGCGCTCGCCAACGCCGGCAGCACCGCACGCGTCGGCATCCACACGCACAACGACTGCGAGCTCGCGGTCGCCAACTCTCTTGTGGGCGTGATGGCCGGCGCCGATATGGTGCAGGGAACTATCAACGGCTATGGCGAGCGCTGCGGCAACGCGAACCTCGTGTCCGTCGTCTCCAACCTCGTGCTCAAGCTGGGGGTGGACGCGCTGCCCGCCAAGTCGGTCGAAAAATTCAGCGAGCTGTCGCGCACGGTGGCGGAGATCGCCAACCTCGCGCTACCGCTGCAGCAGCCGTTCGTCGGCCACGGCGCGTTCGCGCACAAGGGCGGGCAGCACGTGGCGGCGGTGCTCCGGCACAAAGATGCGTACCAGCACATCGACCCGGCGCTCGTGGGCAACGATGCCCGCGTGCTCGTTTCCGAGCTTTCCGGCCGCGGCAACGTGCTCGCCAAGGCCCGCGAGTTCGGGCTTGAGCTCGACCGCGACGACCCCCAGACGCGATGGCTGGTCAACCATCTCAAGGAGCTCGAGCACCAGGGCTACTCGTACGAAGCCGCCGACGCGTCGTTCGAGATGCTCGTCCGCCGCCTGCAGCCCGGCTACGCGGCGCCGTGGACGGTCGCCGACTTCACGACGCAGGTGCGCAAGAACGGAGGATCCGTGCACGCGGAGGCGACGGTCAAGGTCGAGGTCGACGGCACGCTGTATCACACGGCGGCCTCGGGCAACGGACCCGTCAACGCGTTGGACGCGGCCCTACGCAAAGCGCTGAGCCCGCGCTTTCCCACGCTCGACGACGTGAGCCTGCACGATTACAAGGTGCGCATCCTGAACGGGGATGCCGGCACGGCCGCCACGACACGAGTCCTGGTCGAGTCCGGCAAGGGCACGAAGCGATGGACGACGGTCGGGTGTTCTAGCAACATCATCGAGGCATCGCTGCTGGCGCTCGTCGATTCGCTGGAGTACATCGTCTCCGTCGATCCCGATTGACGAAGACCCGGGAGACCGCGCGGCAGGAGATCCCCGAGCCGCTGCGGCGCGACATCCGCCTGCTGGGCGGGCTGCTCGGGAAGGTCGTCGCCGATTACGGCGGCGCGAACCTGCTGCGGGACGTCGAGAAACTTCGAGGTCTTGTCATCCGTGCCCGCGATGACGACCGGTACGAACGCGAGGCTGAAAAGCTCGTCGCCTCGTGGGGGCTCGATCGCGCGGAGAAGGTGGCGCGCGCGTTCGCGTGCTACTTCCACCTGGCCAATCTCGCCGAAGAGCACCACCGCGCGCGCGTGCTTCGCGAGCGCGACCGCGGACCGGAGCCCCAGCCCGAATCCCTGGCCGCCACGATCGGGGACCTTCGGCCAAAGCTGGGCCGCAAGCGACTCGACGAGCTCATTGCGGACCTCGAGGTCCACCCGGTCTTCACGGCCCACCCCACGGAGGCGAGAAGGCGCGCGGTGGTGACGGCGATCCGTCGCGTGGGCGAGCAGCTGGAGCGCCTTGACGATCCGAGGATTGCGGACACCGAACGGAGCGACGCGGAACGAAGGCTGATCGAGGAGATCGATTCGCTGTGGCGGACTGCTCAGATTCGCGCGGTGCACGTGCAGCCACTCGACGAGGTCCGCTCGTTCATGGCCGTTTTCGACGAGACGCTGTTTCGCATGGCGCCGGAGCTCGTGAGGTCTCTCGACGTCGCACTCGGTGGGACGAACACGGCCCCGGCCTTCCTTCGCATCGGCAGCTGGATCGGCGGCGATCGCGACGGCAACCCCGCGGTCACGGCGCAGGTCACGGCCGAGACGATGGCGATCCAGGCGGAGCACGCCCTGCTGGCTCTCGAGGCCGTCACCGATCGCGTCGGCCGTTCGCTGACGCTCGACATCGAGACCACGCCGCCATCGCGAGCCCTGCGACGTCGAATCGCGGAGCCGGCAACAGAACCGCATCGCCAATTTCTCATGCAGGTGGCGCGCCGGATTCGGGCCACGCGCCTCAACGAGCGAGCTCTGGCTTACGGCTCGGCGACCGAGCTGATCGCGGACCTGCGCACGGTGCGCGATTCGCTGGCGGCCGCCGGGGCATCTCGCCTCGCGTCAGGTGAGCTTCAGCACCTGATCTGGCAGGCGGAGACCTTTGGATTTCATCTCGCCGAGCTCGAGGTCAGGCAGCACAGCACGGTCCACGAGCGCGCGCTCAACGAAATCCGAGCCCGCGGTCGCCGCTCCGACACCACGCGCGACGTGCTCGACACGCTCCGCGTGATGGCCTCGCTGCAGCAGCGGTTCGGCCCGAACAGCTGCCGGCGGTACGTCGTGAGCTTCACGCGAGGCGCGCAAGACGTGGCGGCCGTCTACGAGCTCGCCCGACACGCATCACGCGGCAAGCTCCCGGTGCTCGACGTGGTCCCGCTGTTCGAAACGCTCGACGACCTCAGTCGCGCGACGCAGGTCATGGACGAGGTGCTCAGCCTCGAGCCGGTACGACGGCGCCTCGCCGCCAACCACCGCCGGATCGAGGTGATGCTGGGCTACTCCGACTCGGCCAAGGAGATGGGGCCGCTGTCGGCGACCCTGGCGCTGCACGACGCGCAGGCGGCGCTCACCGCGTGGGCGAAAAAGAACCGCGTCCGGCTCACGTTGTTCCATGGTCGAGGCGGGGCTCTGGGGCGCGGCGGCGGTCCGGCCAATCGCGCGGTCCGCGCGCAGGCGCCGGGTTCGGTCGACGGCCATTTCAAGGTGACCGAGCAGGGCGAGGTGATCTTTGCGCGCTACGGCAACCGCGCGATCGCGCGCCGCCACCTCGAGCAGGTCACCTCGGCCGTGCTGGAAGCCTCGGTGCCTCGGCCGTCGCGAAGCGATCCGGCACGCGGGTTTGGCGAGCTGGCCGCAACGATCGACGCGCCTTCGCGAGAGGCTTACAACGCGCTGGTCGGCGCGCCTGGTTTCGAGACGTGGTTCCTCAAGGTCAGCCCCATCGAGGAGCTGGGCCGCCTTCGCATCGCATCGCGACCGTCAAGGCGCGCGGGCGGACGCCGCCTCGAGGACCTTCGCGCGATCCCATGGGTGTTCGCGTGGTCGCAGATGCGGCTGAACCTGCCTGGCTGGTACGGCATCGGGAGCGGGCTTTGCGCGGCGCCTCTGCATGAGCTGCAGCGCGCCTACGCCGAATGGCCGCTCTTCAACGCGATGCTGGACAACGCCGAGATGAGCCTGGCCAAGACCGACCGCAGCATCGCCGAGCGCTACCTGGCGCTGGGAGGCCGGCCGGACCTGACCGCGATGGTGCTCGGGGAGTACGACCTCACCATGGCGTGGGTGCTTGCCGTGACCGGCCATCGCCGGCTGCTCGAGGACAGAAGGGTGCTGTCGTGGGCGATCGAGCTGCGCAACCCTTACGTCGACGCGCTGTCACATCTCCAGCTGCGGGCGCTACGAGCGATGCGAGACCGCAAGACCTCGCGCGCCGATCGCGTGCGGGCCGAGCACGTTTTTCAGCTCACGGTCAACGGGATCGCGGCCGGACTGCAGAACACCGGCTGATCAAGCAGCTCCCAGGTGTTGGATCGTGGGCAGCTCGCTGGCCAGCAGGTCGACGGTCTCCGGGTCCCACTGCGTGCCCGATCCAGCGCGAAGAACCGCCAACGCTTCCTCGGTCGAGCGTCGCATCCGGTATGGCCGGTCGTTCACCAGCGCGTCGAACGCATCGCACACCGACACGATCCGGGCCGCCCGTGGGATTTCCCGCGCGCGCAGGCCGTCGGGATAGCCGTGTCCATCGAAGCGCTCGTGGTGATGACGAATGATCGGCAGCAGCCCTGACGTCGAGCGCAGCGGCTTGACGATGGACTCGCCGATGGCGACATGCGCCTGCATCTGCGGCACCTCGACCGGGTCCAGGGGCCCAGGCTTGTGCAGGATCGAGTCGGACACGCCGATCTTGCCGATGTCGTGGATGATCCCGCCGCGATAGAGCACGTCCAGCGTCTGCTCGGAAAGGCCGAGCCGCTCACCCAGCAGCCGCGCCGATTCGCCGACGCGCTGCGTGTGCTGTTCCGTGAAGGAGTCCTTCGCTTCGACCGCGGTCGCGAGCGAGAAGATCACGTGCTCGGCGCTGTCGAGCGTGTTGTAGAGCTCTTTCAAGCGAAGAGCCGACCGCACCCGCGCGATCAGCTCGGCGCCCTCGACAGGCTTGGCCATGAAATCGTCGGCGCCGGCCTCGAGCGCCATCACGCGGTGGGTGGTCTGGCTGAGCCCGGTGATCATGACGAC